>Ga0209208_10000016_pt1 | contig 182422 bp, 101 predicted proteins | sample S1TSphfallax_3_FD_187694 | JGI IMG/M metagenome (GOLD analysis project Ga0209208, IMG submission 187694) | Host-associated microbial communities from peat moss isolated from Minnesota, USA - S1T2_Fd - Sphagnum fallax MG (SPAdes) (version 2) | ecosystem: Host-associated > Plants > Peat moss >... | reverse complement strand
TAGACAACTAGTGTGTTAGATACCCAAGGGTTGCAAACCCTTTTACATTGTAAATTTTGAAATTTTGATATAGATTTTTTTTTTGCGTCCCAAAGTGACTCCAAATGAATATAAACCATGCTTCCAAAATAAGAATACAGTGCCATGCTCTTGCGATACATAATGGATCTCAAAAACATTTGCCAGTCATAATTCTTCGCAACACTGCAAAAGCCAAAAGACCAAATATACCATGTCACAGACATCGCTACACTCTTATGGGTAAAATCATTCCAGAACAGGTTTGCGAAATCATAGATTTTGCAAACTTTTAGCGACATTTTGAGAATCCCAAAATGTTTGCGTTAGATCTTATATCGGAAACCGATAGACTTTTGAGTCGATTCGCTAAGTCGTTACGGTGATGGGTTTGTTGCAAATAGTTTCCGATGTAATGTTAATCGCAAACTTTTAGCGGCATTTTGAAAATCCCAAAATGTTTATGTTAGATATTATATCGGAAATCGATAGAATTTTGAGTCGGTTCGCTAAGTCGTTGCGGTGATGGGTTTGCTGCAAATAGTTTTCGATGTAATGTTAATTGCAAACTTTTAGCGGCATTTTGAAAATCCCAAAATGTTTGTGTTAGATCTTATATCAGAAACCGATAGAGTTTTGAGTCGGTTCGCTAAGTCGTTGCGGTGATGGGTTTGTTGCAAATAGTTTTTGATGTAATGTTAATCGCAAACAATGGATAGAAGTAGTTGTAATCGGAAAAGTTTGGCGATTGTATCAAGTTTGGGAGTTGCGAAGGACTTGCGATTGTACGGGTGCGAATGTTATGGTATCGCAAAAGCTTAAGAATTTGCGAAGAATTATGGTTCGCAATAGCGGGATTTCGGAAACATCTTTTTTTGTTGTTTGCGATGATATTTGGATCGCAAAATAGCCCCCTGTTGTTGTAGTGCAAGAGATAGAAGAGACTTGAACATTATTGCATTTTTGTCATATATATAAGTTTTTTTATTGTCTTATTCACAAAATTTGATTAATCAATTGTTGAACACATGTTACTTAACCAAATTCACAAGATTTCTACAAAACTTGTTGACATTAAAACTATTGAATTACATTGATATCCCCATAGAAAACAAAACCGTTCCAAATTAATAAAAAAAATTCCAACTACAAGTTGTCTCACAAAATGGTAAGATTAATGAACAAATAATTAAATTCGACATGGTTAACCACAAAGGTAGAAGGGTTTTGTAAATATGGGGGTTCCAATTATAATTAAAACATAACTAGGGTACCCAATTAATATAAATAATGGCATGTCCCTTTCGATCACCAAATTATAAGACATAGATAGGGTACCTAACTAGTATAAGTGATGGCATGTCTATTTTGACTACTAATTAATTATAAGACATAGGTAGGGTACCTAACTACTATAAGTAATGGCATGTCCATTTTGACTACAAATTATTGTAAGACATAGGTAGGGTACCTAACTAGTATAAATAAAGGCATGTCATTTTTGTTAAACCCTTGGAATTTGACCAAGGATGTTAGTTTTTAGCCCATCTTGATTGGATGTTTTATTTGACACAATCGAATAGGTCACTCTAGTCAAGTTGATTAGTTAAATGTTACATGTGTCGATCATGTTATGAGCTTGTAGTCAAGAAAAAGATTCTTTCAATAAAAGAACAATATATGAAGATGAACATCTTCAAAAGCCATGATTTGTTGTAGTGTAAACAATATCAACCTATGAAAAAAAAAGATTACACAACTACTACTGCCAAATTGTGTTAAAGAAGTTTGTGATGTAGGTGGGGTAAGATCAATACCAACTTGCTTTTGTGTACTACCCTCATTGTTTTGTGGCGGCAACCCCCTAAATGGTGAATAGATAATAAATAGGTTCAAGTTGGTTGTTATAGTTAGCTACTTAGGTAGGTGTGCATGTCATTTTGTATGTGAAGGTAGTTGGCCTATTAGTTGGTAGATAAGGGCAATAATGAAATTAGTAAGTAGGCGAGGTAAGAAAAATACAAGTTTGTTGTGAAAAATCAAATACATGTAACTAAAACATTAAATAAACTAATTGTTTTAACATTGTTGGTTAGGTAGGGAACAAGGATCAAATGTGAAAAAAAATTCATGTTTAACCAAAAGAGTGCATCCAAGGCGATGCACGAGTGAGCATTGATTCACTATTGTTATGAGGGATGAATGACGATAAACATTTTTTTTTGGGAAATTTCACAACTTGGTGACCATGTATATTAAATAAAACAAGAATATATTGTTAAATATTTTTTTGCGAAGGAAATTTCTTCAAGCATTTCAAAAGTTTTTAATTTTTCACTAAGCTTATCACCATTAATGTGTGTTATATTTTGTTTTGGGCATGCTTTTTAATTATGTTAAATAAAAAATTGAATATTTAAAATTATGATATTCCCTTATGGTAAATGAAGGTTTTCCTCTTTTTGGATGACATCAAAGGTGGGTTACTTTATTAATGTATTATTCATTAGAATATATATGTTTCATGCACGGACAACATTGATTCACTTGCCTAAAATCTAATAACTGTTATTGTACTCATTATAACCTCTTAAGCAAAGTGCAATTTATTAAAAAAAAAAAATTTGAAGATATTTTTACCTTTTTTCACAAACACATCAAAGTAATTCTCATTAATTATCTTAAAAATTTAACATGCAAAATATTAGGAAAATGATTTTGAATGGAAAAAAATTTCAAAAATGTTTTCATGTGTTTTTGGCATAAAGGCAATTGACACAAATAGAAATTTCAATTCACCATTTAGATTTTAAATATTTTACCATTAGCAAATGTTGTTGAATTTTTTCCCATGCAAATTGCATATTATTAAACACATATGCATCACATACATGCAAGTTCATTTGGTAAAATCCAATTTGTTGGGGAATTTGCAATTCACAACATGATGGAAGAGGATCATACCCCATTGCAACCACCACTGTATTGATTTCTTACTCCCAAAAAACTTCATTTCTCACCTTCAAAACTTGTCTTATGAACACACTAGTAAGGAGATTAATTGTTGAACTCCAAGCAATCTAAACATCAAATTGCCTAAACCAACAAAATTCCCACAAAGCTACAAATGTTTATAGCATATTGTTGAATCATCTATTGTGAATTGTTAAAACTTCATTACATGTGTGTGAGAACATGAATTTCATATACTAAAAAATAGAATAAAATAGATGATGATGAGGGAAAGTAAACTTGCAAAATTTTAATTGAGAATAATAACATAACAATAGATCCATCAAGCCATCAAGGAAAGGTCTTTTGCAAAGAAAATTGGGTTTTAATGTTTTCAATGAACTATGTTTAATGATTTGGAGCATTTCAATATGTGTGCATATTCATACTTGGCTAGTTGTTACTATGCCATGTCAATGTGCCAAAAACATATTGAGATAAAGGAGTCAATCACTTGATCAACAAGCAAATAAACATTGGGCAAACAAAAAAACACAAACAAAAAGAAACAAAAATCTTTGTATTTTGCACTATACTGGACCTTTTGTTAATGACATTACTTTACAAGTTGTCCTTGGTTTATAAAACTTTAACTACTATCCAACCATTTTTTTTCTTGTGATGCAAATGTTGCATGGGATCAATACACCAACAATTTCATCTTAGCACCACCAAGTTGCCATTTAAAAACATGTTTGGTGTAGTGCAGTGGAATTGTTTTAAGAAAAAAAAGAATGTTTATAAGATTTATGCAATTGTTTGCACCCTTATACAACCATTTAGATTTTTTAAATAAAATATTTTACTAATAAATTTTTAGTGGGGTTGTCCAAATTAAACATATATTTGTGCAAATTGTAAACTAGCGGAGGAATTTCCCTTTCAAATTATTTTTCCAAGTAGAATTCAATTCCATTAAAATGGGAAATTTTGTTATATATATATATATATATAATTTTTTAAAAACTTGATGTTTAACAAACTTGAGGCCGCCTAGAAGTTTAGTGTTGTGTGATGTTGAAAAGGTGAGCAAAAACTTAAAAACACCAATAAACAACATAAAAGGTCTTTTATTATCATCATTTCCCCCCCTTATAATAAAACTTTTAAATGCAAAAAACTTTTCATCATTTTTATGAATGCATTTCCAACCATGTGAACACTTCATGCATATGTTTGTAAGCATGGAAAATAGTATAAGGGTTTAAGTTAATTATTTGGAACATTAACCAATTTTTAATATTTAATATTTAAACTAATATTTTAAAAAGATGTTTTGGATATACAAATTATAATTATAGATGAACTTTTAAAATCCATAATATAAGTACATTCATGTTGGAGTATTCCTTTTTTGGGCACATGACTTAAGGATTTACTTTTTTCTACCTACCATATATCAAATCTATTGACAACAAATTTAAATGAGAAAAAATTACATAATTCAACTCAAGGTAATTGATATGGGGATATTGATTTTTCACATGCATACATATTTGTGCATCAATATTTTGGTAAAATTTTGTAAAAATTCAAAAAATGTATACATTAATTTTCATAGATAACTTGACCTTTTTTGCATTATTATTTCCTGTACAAGTGACTTGCATTTCGGGCTTCACATTTTAAGCTTAATGAATACAAAAAATGAACCAAATGATAAAAAAAATTCATTTTGTTTGTAGCCCTTTCAAAATTTTCATATGATGTATAATGTAATCATGTGCATTCAATGAACATTGTTAAACATAAATATAAACATTGTTTATCCATGATTTAAAAAAAAATCAATTGCATTATTAATGTATTTGTTTTAAATATTTTAAATGAAAAAATTAGTTAAAACAAGGACTGAAATGATTTTAAACGACTTAAAAAGACATTTATATTATATTCAATTGAATTTTAGATATTTGTATCAATTTAACATGACATAATTCTATATAGCAATTCACTATAATTGTAAAACAATAAATGCTATGAAAAATTTAATTAATCTTTTACAATTGCGTTTTTGTTAAAAAGTTTTTTTGGGTACCTTAATTTTAGAAAAAATGATTTTAGATATTTGCATATTTGTTTTCTTGGTCCATTTGATTTGTTAATATAGGGTTTTTTCTTTTTGTTTTTCCTTCAAAATTCAAATTCCCAAAGGGATTTTGTGCTAATAATGTCTAAAAAATACTACCAAGAATCAAACTACATATTTTTGAATTGAAAAGATAGTTCACATGGAGAAATACAATTTGAAGGTGTAAGACTTTTCTTTGTTGCTCATGTTGTATGTTGGCGAACCACCTTCCAAAATCTTCAACTTATCAAATTTGATCCATACTCAAGACATGCCACTATATTATATGAAAGGTGTTATTAATTAGTCAAGTTAAAATTGTGGGAGGCAACATTCCAAAATTAAAGGGCCTACTATCGAAAGGTAGTTGAGTTCAATGCTGCATTTTGAGAATGTTCCTTACCTATGGGCTTTACCCACCTAACATTACATGTGCTCATAGTTGTCAATGCAATCAATACAAGAGAATTGCTACATTTCTTTTTCCCTTAGTCTGCCCTTTGTCCCAAATTTTTCACCTTAGCATTTCTAGACATGTTTTGGGCATGTTACAAGTGTTATAGGTTATGTAACATGCTACAAGGCCCTTGGCACATTCTACCTACCATATTAGGTGCCCCTTGGTACTTGTAACATGGGAAATTATGGGTACAAAACATGAAAAGTGATAAAAAAACATGACAAAAGGCAAACTAGGCAAAAAAAAAATAGCAACACTTTTGTATTGATTAGATCAACAACTATGGGCATATGTAATGTTAGGGTTTAACCCATCATAAAACATGGTTGAATGTTATGATGAACCTAAACATTGGTAGATCACAAGGTGTAGGAGGGGGAGGGCTCTTGTGCCTCCCACTCTTAAAGAGTAAATGTAAGGTCAAGCCCATATCTAGGAGGGTTATTCATGGTATTCATGGGATTTATACATTATTCATAGGGATAAATGATTAACATTTACATGCACAACATTAGAACGTACCTTTTGTGTAAGGTAAAACCTTAGGATGAAGGATATTATGATCATGAACCTTAAACCCAAAAAGAAAAAGTAAGAAAAAGAAAGAGAAGAAGACAAATGAATATAAGAGAAGGAAATGGAAATTTAAAAATAGAAACGATGAAAAGGAAAAAAAAAGAAGACAAAGATTTTTGTTTCTTTTTTTTCTAATTTTGTCTACTTTTAAAATTCTAGAAGAAGAAAAATAAAATAAAATAATTATATATATATATATATATATATATATATATATAATTTTCTTTTTGTTTTTTCTTGAAAATTTTTCTTTTTGTTATAATTGTTAATTCATGAAGAAGAAGAATTTAGTTTTTGTTTCTTTTTCATTGCTTTCCTTTCTTTTCTTTTTTTTGTTTTTTAAAGATTTTTTTGGGAGTTTTTAAAACCTTATTTTTCCATTTTTTCTATTTTCTAAATGTTAGAAGATTTTTTTTTCCTAAATATTTTTTTTGTTCCCCCCTATTTTTCCATTCTTTTTGGTTTTCAAAATTCCAAAAGATGAAAGTTGTTTTTCTATTTCCTTTATTTATTATTTTCAAAAAACAATTCAAAAATATATATTCAAAAAAATTCTAGTGGTCTATATATGTTCATACCCATGTATTTTTTGGGGTTTGGTTTTATATTTTTCAAATTTTCATATTAATGTGTATCATGTGTTTCATGTAGACTTTGAATAATTATGAAGTACCAATTTGTAACCAATGCCATTCAACTCCAATTGTATCACTATCAACTTTACATTCATCATCATGCTATTAAGGTGGTTACAATAACAAGAACTTATTGATGAACACATGACATGATGGTTGATGAAAATAGGTTTGGAAAGGTGTCTCTTGAGGTTAGAAAGTAGCATGCTTATCTTACTTAGGTTTATTTAGCATAAACAATGGCATGGAATTCATTTTTTCCATTTTTTGGACATTTAATTTTTTTTCGATAGATGTGATATTTGCATCAATATATACAAATTTTGTCTTATTGCAATTGTCACTTCATGTTTGTATTATGTTTACATGCTTTGAATGTGAACATTGCATTAATATTTTGTTGAAATTTTCTTTGAAAATACAAGTTTGAAACAAATTGCATTAAAAAAAGTTCAATGTGAAATACTTGCTTAAGGGTCACAAAATAAACATTAATTTTGTTAGAATGATTTTGCAATACCCACATTTGAAGCATAAAATGTCAGCTGGTATTTTGGATGGTTTGTGCAATACCCACATGTTGGGCATGTTCAATGAAAAAAATAATGATGATAAAAAAAAGAAACTTAGAATAAGTAAACTAATTGTGCTAAATAATAGAAGAAAAAAATTTAGAATAAGAAAAGAAAAAAATTAAAGGAGAAATTTCTTTAAATTAAAAAGAAAAAAGAAAAAATAAGATTTTTTTTTTAAATCCAAAAAACAAAATGCTTGCATTTTGGTCGCAATATATGTAATAATTATGGAGGTGTATTGTATTTGAAATGACATTGTTTTCATATGTGAGTGTTGTATTTTGTGATTGGATTTTCAACTACTTCAACTTTTAACAATAATTACCAAAATATGCAATACTTATGTGTGGGTCACAAAAGTTGATCAAATGTGCAATACTTGCATTCAAGGTTACCATTTATTGACATCCAAGGATCAAATATGATTAAAATGGTTGTTAGTTCATTTAATGCAATAGTTTCATATTTTGTATATCATACATTGGTAGACATTAACATTGTGTAAATGATATGCGAGTAGTTGAGTGGGGGTGGGTAGGTAAATAAATAAATATGTAAATAGGTTGAAGGCTAAGCAAGTAGGTATGTACACAAATAAAAAACAAGTTAGGTCAATAATGTAATTATGTCAATAAGATGGTTAGGTTCATAGGGTAGCCAAAAGTTTTTAAAAAATATTTTGTTGAAAAAATAGTTTAAAAGTTAATTCAAGAATTTTTAAATTCTCTTTTGAAAGATAAAAACTTAACCAAGAATAGATAGAACTTTTGCCAATAAGTAGAGGTTTAGTCATAAAAAGATGGAAGTTTTGCCAAAAAAATATGTTTAGTTAGGAAGATTTTTATTTTTGTTTTTTTGGTAGAAGCTTAACCAATAAAAGATAGAAGTTTTACTAAGACGTAAAAGTTTAACTAAAAAAAAAAAAGGGTTTTGCCAAGAGGTAGAAGTTTAACTAGGAAGATTTCAAAGTGCTTTCAAGTGGTAGAGGTTTAGGCAAAAAAATGTAAAGGTTTTGTTGAGAGGTAAAAATTTAACTAAGAAGAGGTTAAGATTTTGCTAAGAGGTAAAAATTTATTCAAGAATAAATTAAAAAATTGCTAAAGTGTAATGGTTTAGCCATGAAGAGATGGAGGTTTAGCCAAGAAAAGTTAGAAGTTGTGCCAAAAAGAAAAGGTTTAGCCAAGAAATATAGGTTTAGCCAAGAAGAGTTAAAAGTCATGTCAAAAGGAAAAAGGTTTAGCCAAAAAATATAAGTTTAGTCAAGAAGAGTTAGAAGTTGTGCCAAAAAGCAAAAGTTTAGCCAAGAGATATAGGTTTAGCCATAAAAAAATAGAGGGTAAGTAGGTAAGGGGTTGGTAGGTAGAGCCAAGATGCAGGTCAATAATGTAGCTAGGTCAGTAGGGTAGCTAGGGTGATTAGGTTGGAGGGTAGTATGGTCAGGGTTGAGAAAAAAACACCTAAAAAATAAAAAGGGTCAAAGGTCAGCTGCCCAAAAAGGTTGACTGTTCTTACAATAGGTGTTTGGGCATTACCCTCTAAAAGTGAAGGGCAGAGCTTAAGGTCCAAGGCATAATGTTCTAACAGCAACGCCTCTCTCTACCCACGGAGCAGCACACCACATGATGTCGACCAAAATCAACAGTGGGTGTTCCTTGTCAGTGACACACGCTCTGCTCCACACACCTCCTAGTGTCTGACTGGCCCAAGAAATTACATTTGGGGAGGTCCCGCAAACAACCAAGGAAATCTCTGCCACCATTGTTCGGAATCTGCAAGCTTCTTCAAACATGTTCTTTGTACATGAGGTCAGTGTTTGGTGTGGGGGGAAAGGGCAGCACTAGAGGCTGTTCCTGTGTTTGAGGGCCCAGGAGGAAAAAGTTCACACAAATGTTACCCACCAGTCTTAAAAGGATTCTCTAAAGTTTCAAAGCCCCACAGAACCCAAACAAATAAAAAATAGGTCAAAGGAAACAAAAAGGGTCACCGAAAATTGGCTTCAGGATAGGCCATTACATCACCCAAGAATGACTCTTGTTAGTTCATTGGCAAGTGTTTGTATGCCAATTATGAAAAAGGATGGTCTTTATAAAGCTGATTATGAAAAGAAATTTCTGGCAACGATTTCTCTGCGTTGTTAGAATTGGTAAGAAAGAAATTGCAGAAACGGCCTCTAAAAAGCAAGCCTTAAGTACCAGCAGAATAGCCATTCTGGACCGTCCGATTGAATAAAATCTGCCAGATGGCCGTGCGGTTGAGGTTCCAGCTGGCATGAAGATAATTTAGATAACTCGTTTACCCCCTAAAAAAAGAACCCCGTGAAACCTCGGAAAATACGTACGTACTCCCGTATGCGTGTATATCGAGAATACGAAAATCATAGGACGTGAATAAACAGAAGAATAGACTACAAGAAAAAAGATACGACCGTTAGATTCCTCCCATGTATACGGTTCATTACATAGGGTACTTGGAGAAATACATTGTACGTACTCATAGTATGAGTGATAGTATCTCAGTGCTAAGATACGTACGTTTTTTTCTACGTACATTTTGTACGTAGATTTGGATTTTGGCTGTTTACTCGGCTACTCCTTTGCCTCGCTGTTTCGAATCGCCGGCTTGTCTCGTTCACACTTTGCGCGCAAGGCTAATCCCCTTTCGCAACGCACACATCGTCGCGGAAGGATGCGCATGCGACGCGATGCGAGTGGGGAGTTTTCTGGCGGCAGCAGCACCGGACTAAAAACGCCAGCAGCCGTAGGGCTGTTGTTTCTGGACGATGGTAACATCGGAGTGCGCGATTTCGCGTGGTGCAAAAATATCTCCGATTTCATAGCGGCCTTTTAGCGATTTTGATTGCGGTGGACAAGGTGAGGAGCAGTACAGTTGTGAGCGCGGAAAAGCGGTGGATGGGTATTATTGTGCAAATGGAAGCCTCAAGTTGTAGTAGTATTTCGGCGCATGTTCTTCCGGCTTTCGCGCCTGAGAAAGGAGTGGCCGTCAGAAACCGAGCTCACAACAACGCGAGTGGTTCCTCGTCGCTCGTAATGCAGCAGCCTAATACTTTGTTGGCGCGGTTATCCTTGCCGGCGACACACTCGCGTGCTCCTCCTCCCCCTCCTCCTCAGGTTAGTTGTTGCTTTCGGGCGCCGACTTCGGGGCTTAGCGAGTTAGAGGTGTTGTGGAAGGTGGAATCTGGAGGGGAGCTCAAGTGGGGACAAACGTGCTCGCTGCAACTGCAAAGGGGCGGCGGCGGGGGTAGTTGTGCTGCGGGTGGGAGCCCTTCCTCGTCATCAACTATAGGGTGTAGGAATCTGTCATTCGAGAATTTGGAAGGCTATTGGTGCAGGGATAGGAGAAGGAGTGTGGCAAATCTTGGTTTGCAGCAGCATTATGGTTTGCTTCCTTCTTCGTCTTCTTCCACTTCTTGTTGTTGGGATCTGAAGAAGAAGCATAAGAAGAGGATTCCGCGGTTCCAGTGTCGAGGCAGTTCGCAGGAGTTGAACAAAGGAGGAGCAGGAGGAGGAGGAGGAGATGGAGATAAAGCGGAGGAGGGAACAGAAGGGGACGGTTATGAACTGGCAGGCGGGGAAGCCAAGGAAGGACGAAAAGAGAAGAAGACGCCGGTTTCTTCTTCTGGCGCTGCGGGACCTGCAAATGCATTCGATATTGCAAACTCGGGATCGAGGTTGAATCGGGAGGCCGCCGCAGAGTTGGGCAGCCTGGAGTCGGAACTGTTTCTCTACACGGTATATTTGACGTCTTTTTCCTTTGAGATCTCTCAATAGCGTTCAGGGTTTGCTCAATAGTGTTGGAATTGGTTGCAGTGCGGCTCTTCACCAGTTATCTATGATGTCCTGTAGTTAGGTTTACACCTGAAAGTTGAAATGCTGTAAGGAAAATCTGGTTCTAATGCTGCATATGCAGGGATTTAGAATATGTACCACAAAGAATTCACTCTTCCTAGATCTAAGTCAGGAATTTCTTGTGCATGTGTGCTCTTGCAAATGTGCCACTCATTAGGTGATATGAGGAATGAATGGCTTCCTACGAAGTACGAAGTAGTTTCATGGGGGAGCATGCACTTGGGGGTGTCTTTGTTTGTGATGTGACCATTTGGTGATTCCTAGGGTTTCTTGCCCAAGCAGCAAATTTTTGTGGGGCTGACAGACTTTCTGACTGTAGGGGCGAATGAGGGCTTTGAAAAGTTTTGAGGAAGAAGTGTCAAAGCCAGATGAGGAGATCAATCTAGTCAGAGCAGCTGTATTTGTGGCCCAGCATTTGTAAGTGTTCTTCTGTGCTGTGTGTGTTGTTTGTAAGCACTCAAGGGAAATCATTGTTGATGTGGAACATGGACTCTTGTTTCCATTCTTCTGTTCAGCTCTTTTGTGGACATGGTCTTGGTTTGATAACATTTTGGGATAGTGGACTCATATATATGAGAACTGTGATTCTAAAGATGGACAGTCTGTAACTAAGTGAAATTTGCACATTTAGTCTAGACATGATGGTGCTTGTCACCAGCCTTTACCCGCTGTAGGGAGCTGATGAAGTCAGTGGGGAAGTTGTGATAGTTAAGTCACTATCATACATACTACTGTTGATGGTCCCTGAACAGATGTGAGACTGGCACTTTTGTTCATACCGGTGTGTGTTTTTCATTTTGTTTTTTGTCTCCCCTTGTTTGGTTCTTTCTGTGGCTTCCTGAGGAAGTGTTAGCCTTGCTGTTTTCTTCTTCATCGTGAGAATGGAGATTTCTTTATTCTTATAAAAGATATTTAGTCTAGACATGATCTGCGAGCCTAACGTAATTCCAGGGTCTTGCCTTTATGCTTGGATAAGATGAAAAGGTTTAAGCTTTGATATCTGTTCACAATGTAGAGATTGGTCTTGCTGTGCGGTGTCGGAAGATCCTAGTCTGTGCTGTAGGGTTGACCAATTTGGTGCTAAAATCTATCCTTTGCAAAGCAGTGCCTTTGGCTCTTTAGATGTTTAGGATTTGGTTTCAAAGGTGAATCAGACAGTTGTTCAGGCTTCATTTGCTCTATTGTTTTCCTTTGAAACTAGCATGAAATGAAAAGCATTGTTTTCTGGTCTGATTGTGGTCAAGTGGTTGCAGGTATCCAAGAGTCACAGCTGATGAAGTTGAAGCTCAACTGGACCAGATGGCTGCTGATTTGGAGCATTCATTACCTCCCCATGGAGGTATTTCCACACCCACTTTGACCCTATCAGTTCGATTCTTTCCAGAATAACTTTCTTTTCTCCTTTTCATTTGTACTCGTGAGTCTGATTGGGACGATTAGGGTTCAGTAATTGAGCACTTTGAATTGTGATGTTTAACATGCTCCAAACAGCAGTGTTGGCACAAAGGGCCAACCACATGGAGCTTGTTGTATCTATTAGGAGATGTCACTCTGGTTGAGAACCTACTCAGCTCCATTGGCATCTGTGCTGAAGAGCATTCAGCAGTAGATATTTGGCGTGAGGACTTTTGCATTACGAACTATCTTGATCTGACTCTGGCAATGCCAGTCAAGGTTTGCCAGTCAGTAAAAAGGACTCTTTTACTCTCCGGTCCTCATTTGTTTACCTCTGTTGTCTGTTATTCTATGTCTTTTCTTCTTATTGTGTGTGCTTCCCCCTCCCCCTCCCCCCCTTCTCTTTTCTCTATGTTTTTTCCCCTTCTATGTTGTGCTGTCGTTAGTTTCTAGCTAGTATCATGGCTGAGCCTTCCCATTGCTTCTGAACTAGGTGACAGAGCTCAGTACTCAGGTTAGTGATTACTGACACTGGCCACTTTGGAGAACTGATGAAGTCAGTTGAGAAGGTGTGACAGATAAGTTGCTATCATACATGTTACTGTGATGTTCCCTGAATAAATGGAAGACTGTCACTTTTGTTCATACTGCTCGTTTTTATTGCTTCTTCATTACAGTTCATCCCTTCTGTGTTGTTCCTTCTTCCTAGTTCTGAAGATCCTTATTTGGAAGTTTTTCTTTGACTTCAATGAAAAGTTTAAACTGTGTTCTGGCTTTCTTAATTGTGAGTGGTGATTTCTTGATTCTCTTGATGGTTATCATCTTTTACTGATGCACTGTACACTTCACTGGTTTTGGAACAAAATGTATTTCTCTCCATGCTGTATTATGTAAAGCACCCAGTTTTATGAGACCTCCAATGCAATCTCTTTGATGACCATTGAGAACTACATCACATCTAGTAGAGTGCACTTTAATGGATATCCCATCGAATCCCATCTCTTTAGTTGACCTGGTGGAGTCACAGGTTGTGCTTGATTGTCTAGGTTGTCTGCATGATAACAGAAGGTTGGGAAATAATGCAGGGATTACAGATTTTCTGGCAATCATCAAGCCAGGGGCAAGCACATGCAATGGAAATTGCTGTGTGTATTTGTCTGTGATTACTGAGTCTTCCCATTTCTTCTGGAAACATGACAGAAACTCAGGATGCAGATTTTTGAATAATGTTTGCCCAAACTTTGCACACTTTATATACTTATGTACACTCACTGTACAGAATGATGAAGTTAGTGGGGAGTCATGGCAGCTAGTCACTGTTATCTATGATGAAGGTGATGGTCTGATATTCCTGAATTTTAGTTATAAGGTTATGACCATATTCATTCCTGGTATGTTAGTTTTGGTTTCGCTGGAGCTTACACTATGTTTACCTTCAAGGTGATATTGTGTAATTTACTCTGCAATCTCATAGATTTGTGTTGGGTATGCAGAGCGGTACACTATGCGGATGATCAAGTCCATCAATAAGTACCTGTATGGTGAACTAGGCTTCAGGGGTGCCGATGTGTACCTCAATCCAGACAATTCATGTCTCAACATGGTCTTGGAAAGGCGACAAGGTATGTGATTAGATACAGAACATATGTTGGTATAAGTTCCATAGATTTCTTTCTCCATTAGGTGCATCCTCTGCTGGGCATTGTTTTTCTTGAGATTCCAGTGAGTGTGTGTTGTATTCCTTTGTTAGCTTACCACTTAGTCACTCTGTCAGACAATTCATAGTTAATTTGCCTGAATACACCATCCAAAGAGTTAGATTAGTCAGAAATTTGACTTCTTTACGTTGCTTTGCATGGGCCTGTAATAAGTTGTCATGCCCAGATGGCATCAATTTTGTGAAGTGGTTATTTGTACAGTTGATCTAGAACATAGCACTCAGGTCTGTTGAATTGCTGTTTTAGAGGCAGGTATTGGTGGGGTCCTTGGTCATTTGTGTAGAAGCCAATTTCTGTACTGCAGTGTTTTACAGTTTATCATCCAGAAATCTTTCCTGGGTGGAGGACCATCTGGTGTGTTCCATCTGTTACTAGTTTTGAGGGATGTTTAAATTGCTAGTTCCATTTCCATGGACTGCAGGGTTGCCTCTGACAATGTCATTGGTGTATATGGAGCTTGCTAAGCGGGTGGGCTTGCCAGTACAAGGGGTGTGAACTCTGCTCTTGCCTCTTTGTTGACTTAGCTCCTTTTTCTGATAGTTTGGTGCAACAGTTTCATCCCAGAGCAGGTCCATCAGAGTCTTAGAGACTAGTTGGCACCAAATTACATATTTCATGCTTGGTGTTAATCACTAGAGGGTCACATACAGAAGTCTTGGGTTGTAGGAGTGCATTAGCACTTTTTATAGCACAAAATGGGCTATAAAAAGTGCTAATTCACTTGCACAAATTGGTTTTACACTTCAGAGCACAAAATCACACCATTTTGTGCTCTGAAGTGTAAACCAATTTGTGCAAGTGAATTAGCCAGCAGACAAATGCATCCTTATAAGGTTGTCACCTTCATTAGTGCCATTACTGGCAGAATATGTATGTGCTGTCTTGAGTAGCTTTACTCACAATGACACCACTCGTAATTGTTTGATTTCAGGTGAACCTCCCTGCTCATTTCATGTGTCGACCATGTGGAGAAGGTCTTGAGTTCTTTATTGATGCCCATGCTGGTGGCAAGGTCAGCCATTCCAAGCTTCCATTTTGTGAATCTGCCTCTTTCTGCTTTCAGGATATAGTCATTGATCCACAAGTTTTTGCTGATATTTTGGGAACAACTTCTTTTCTGAGAAGCAACTAGTTCTGTCAATTTGAGAAGCAGAAGAGATTTGAGATCACAGAGAGGAACCTTTATTGAGGACAAGAAGTACTAATCAATGCACTGCAGACCACAGATCTGCCAGCCAAATAATAGGTTGACATAGGGCTTGAAAACTACAAAGTTAGACCAATACACATGATGCAGGAAAACTGGAAGCATGAGATAATTGTCTGCTATCCAAGCATGACTATGTGTCAGCCAGACACGATCCTACTTCTGTAGTGCAGGCGTGCGATTGTCAACTCTTCACATCATTTACCCAATGCAGTTGGGTTCTTAATATGGAGATTTCTGTTTGGTGTTTCTGCCTTTACAATCTTCAAAATGATTATTTCAAGGGCTTCTCAATCCCAAGTGGGGAGCCTTTCTAAGCCCAAAGTGTCCTCTAAAGATCTTGCTCTGAAGTTCTACATCTTGTTTTCCTCTCTTGTCTTTCTCATTTCATGTTTGGGTTTTCCCTTTTCTTTCCTTCTGCCTTTTTCTCTTTGTTTTTTGTTCCCCTTTGTTCTTGGGTTTCTTCATCTCCTCTTTCTCTTTCATGTTTTGGCAAGTGAGCAGCATTATGGCCAAGTTGTCCTGTTACTGCTGGTCTTGTGACAAACTTTGTATGTTTGTTACTGTTGGATATTGAACCTCATCCACTGCTGGAGCTGATGAAGTCAGTGGGGATGTTATGATAGGTGGTCAATGTCACAAATGACACTGTTGAAGGTCCCTGAACATGTGTCTGACCATCACTGTTGTTCAACTATGCCTTAAGTCTTGGTTTTTTCATCTTTTCTTTAGCTTTGAGTTTCATCTCACTAAACTGATTCCTGGTATGTTATCATATCTGAAACATCTATGTCATTATCAGGTCCTCTCAGTTCTGTTGAGGACCCAAAAAGTGGGTATGGAGAATATCTCAATATTCTGATCATGGATATTATGTAGCTTGACCTTGTGGTGATTTGAACCTGCAACTATTTGCAAAGCAACACAAGGCATAGCCATTGGTTATAGACTTCATGCTGCCTGAAATCTAAATGACTGGCAGTTATCTTGGAAACCTGGCTAATCCATAAACATTTATACCTTAGGGCAAGGGAATCTGAATTGGCTGGCCTGCAATCGTAATATGTACATGCTCATCTGACAGACAATCTTGCAAACTTTCCTGGTCCTATTTGCATTTCATTGGGCTGTTTCTTGTCCCAGAAAGGTCTTTTCTAGTCTTTTTGAACCATTGCTGTTTACAGTTACTGTCTCTACTAGAATAATCTCAGGTGCAGCTGCAGGAATTGATGGCTGGGTTGGTTGGCAGGTGACCTTTCTGCAGGATGCTGAGGATAGATTGTCACTGGTATATGGTGTTCCAGTAGCCATCAGCCCAGCTTTTTTGCAACATACTGCTATTTCCAATCAGGCTTTCTTGATTCGCCTCCTTTTCAACTTGAAGCGCATTTACTTTGAAAGAAAAGACCCTGTCAGGTACTTGTATCCTGCATGCCACGTGTGATACACCTCCCTGGAGACAGATTATATGAACAGTGCTTGGTCGGATCCCTTGTTGCCATAAGGCACACAGATTACAAACATTGTCAAGACCTGTGCAACTGTAATTTTTGAGATTGAGAAGGAAAACCAGGTTGGATTTGTAGGTCTTGCATATTTAAACCTTGAAGTAAGTTATCATAATTGTTTGCAGTAAGACCTCTTGATTACCCATGTCTTTCTCATTCTGAAGTTACTTTCAGTGTCAAAGATCTTGGTATGTTTAGAACATGTGCTATGTTGACATTTTGCAAATCCAGGTTTTCGTGAATTCTTTTGAACAAGGAAATATTATGTTCATGAAAAATATTGATGTTTTTCTGTATGTTGTAGGTTTCGAACTTGAATACAATGGTCCTTACGTTACTCACATCAGTCCCTTGTAGTTCTTTGGTTGTGCCTCTCTTTGCTGGTATTATAGTGGAAGACAATGTTGAAGAAGGGTGTTGTATGTGTTTTGTGCAGCACACTCTGCATAATAGACTATCTAAAGCTTGTGCGACCTGGTGTGATTGAAGAGGTACCCTCTCTGGTTTGTTATCACAAATTTGCTTGTAAATCTTGCTTTAAGTTCAACACTGTCAGTTGGGTTATTTTCTGTGTTGTATCCATGAAGCTGATATGAGCCTAAACAAAGGCATCTTCACAGCACCAAATGCTATTTTCATTCTTATTTTTTTGTGATGGTTTTTTTGTGGAGAAGATGCCTACATCTTCTGCAGTTCACAGTAGATTTGTGCTCCTCTCACTGATCTGATTAATGGGTTTTGCAGACAAGAGATTATGGGGTCTGCCTTTATCTGCTGAAGCGCTTCTCCGATGCTATCCCTTGTCTTGAATCATATCTCCAGGTACATCAATGCTGTCTCTAATATTGCTATGTAGCTATTTTGAAGTGCCTGTCACTAAGTGTGTTTTGCAGTCTGTTCTCTTTGCCATCGGTGGAGTTGGTAATCAATTTCTACAATGGATGGGGATGGGGAGAAAGCATGGCTTGGGATGTGGCTCAATTTCCATTGATCTCTGTTTTCTTGCAGGAGGCACCCAGGGCGACAGATGCAGAATCAATAAGGTCCCTCCTCTTCAAAATGCGCCGAGATTTGTGAGCTTCCTGGATAGGTGGTAGTTGGGTGTTCTGCCATTTTTCTCTTTTGTTTCTGGCATATGATTAGATTGTGTGAACATGAGCATAGATTTGTAAAGATAGCCTGGGATGTACTAGCAAAGTGCATGGTGAGATGGGCTGCCCTGGACCACAAGGAACTTGATACTCCCTGAAACCTACACCTGATGTTAGTCTCCCCAATTTGAGATGACTGTACATATATGTGTTCCACTGTTGACCATGAGCAAGTTTTGAGCATATGATCGTGCAGATCCATAGAGCTGCTCTTTTTGATCTTTGGATCTTTACAAATTTGTATGCTCCGTGTGCCCTTTTGGTCTTCACAAATTCTTATGCTCTTTTGATTTTTGCAATTTGGTTCTTTGGATCTTCCCTTTTGATTCCAAAGTTTGTAGACAAATCTCAATACTTTCCAAGTGAAACACTCAAAACTATGCCACTCATTTTGATATGAGCCCTTTCGAAAAGGAGCAATTGGCCCTTAGATGAGGTGATTGTATACTGATCCTTGAGGATGGGTATTATTAAATTATGTAACCTTGTTGATTGTGTAAGGTCCCTGCCAGGCTGTTACAGGACCCAACAGATTTTATAAAGTCCTTGCCAGAGCCGTAGTGGTAGGTAATAGGCTTTATGGCTCACAAGTTTTTTTCCCTGAAGTTAGCTTCAAATGGCGTTGGTGAGGCTTTATAACAATCAGGAGGGCTTTATGAAAAGCAGAAAGGCCACCCAGCAGGCCACAATGTCCACAATGCTGTGAGGGAGAGCCCTCTGGTTACACTAACAAAAATTGGCCAGGTTATTACTGTTTTTTTTACCCACTGCCAAGTGTCTTACAATAGAACCTTCTCAAACAATAATCATCTTTCGAAAAGCATTCTCCATTTTTGGGGTTGGGTTATGCTTGACAGCTTATGCATTACATAATGTGATGTCATGCACCATACTGATGGGGACAATTACGGGTTCATAATGTCACTGAGTATTTTTTAATACCTCTTTGCATGCTGCAAACAACCAGGGCACAATGCTTTACACATTTTTCCCCTAGAGGCTTGAGCCAATGTGTGATGATAACTTCTGATGTCTTCTGCCATTTTTCAATTAGGGCTCTAAAGCAATGTTTTTTTTCCCTCGCTGTAGCCAAGTAGGCAATCTCACAGAGGAAGATTTGGCCAAATTGGCTATAAACCAGATATGAAAGTTAATTTTTTTTAGTATCCTTCTCTATGTTTTGCTACATACTTCAACCAAGTGCCGAAATATTGTGAATTAGTTTTTCAAATTTTAGCAATTGAAAATCCCAATAAACCACATCATTTTCATATTTATAATTCCAAATCAGTTTTAAATTATTGTTTCACTTTTTTGTGAAATTTCACTACTAAAGAAAATGACTATTATAGAGCATTTGGTTAACTACATGTTGCTACATACCCTTATAGATCTCTACTACACTAAACACCCCTTCAATATCAACCTGGTGGCGTTGGGGGATGAAAGTGTTGTTGTAGGTGTTCAGAGTAGCACCTACATCACACAACAAAAGAAGTTAGCTTCACTAGTTGTAGCTCCTTGAATTGACAACCAAATGCAAAGTAACATCATCACTAAACTTGGTTTGATATTGTAAAATAGACATTTTGTTTGTTTGCTTATCTTTATGTTCTTGGTGTTTGAAAATTGTTGCACAGTGCCCCTAGGGATGATGGCTCAATACTATGACCTTTGTTTGGTACCAAAATGGTCCTAGGTCCAAACATGTTCTAGTAGGTGAAATCCTTGTCATGTCCTTTGCCACTAGGCTTGACTTGGGTTTGTTTTTGTGTTCCAAAATAAAAACATTAAGTTGTTGAATGGTGTCCATAATTTATGAACATCTACATGCAACAAATGTGGTGGTGTCTTTATGGTTTGTGTTGAAGCTACAATGGGGTTTCTTTAGTTTTTGGTGGAGGTGTGGTTTGCATTGGAGGTGCGATGGAAGTGTCTACATGCACTTGCAATTGTGTTCTACCCGTCAACACTTTTGCAATACCAACTTGTTCACACCACCCTCCCAACACACCTCAATCATGTTCCACATATTGGCAACAATGGCATTGAAATGTAGCTTGAAACTTTTGATGGAAGAGTCAATAATAGCCATTGTGTTTTAGTTGATTCTTCTAATCTCCTCTTTGTAGGTTTAAATGTTATGGACTAGTGCATTTTTGTTACGGCCAATGGGAATTAGTTCAACATCCTTTTTGTCATGATTTGTTGTGGGGATCTTTGAATGACATAATATGACAATTTTGGAGATGAAACATCAATTCTACAAAGCACAATTGGAATTGCATCATATCCATCAATAACTTTTGCATTATCACATGGATAGGTGTGGTGGAAGTCTTTGTGGTATGCATTGGAAGTGTGATGGAGGTATGTTTGTGCACCCATGTTTTACCTTTACCCAACAACTTTTTGTAGTACATTACACATCTTTTTTTAATGCTCCCACAATTGCATACTAACTATACCCTAGAATTTTTGTTATGCACCACACTCCTTTCTAGAACATTCATTTTAAATTCTATGTGATGCAAGTATATGATTTGAAAGAAAAGTGTTTTACAATTTTTGGAGCTTAAAGAATGTCATAAAGTTTATTTGTCATGTTTGCTTGATAACCTTGTACCAAAAGTCCATGTCAATTTAATGGTTTTACCTTATGTTTGTGATAGGGCAAAGCTTTCTTGCAATGACGTAAACTTGGTTGTGTGCTTTGGTGTTAGAAGGTGTTAAATCATTTGACATGGACATGTTCTTACGAGATCAATGATGTGTGATAAAAGTTTATCAACAAACCATTATTTGTCTTTTAACATTGTTTCCACTATTCACACTTCCAATCCAACAAAGAATTGTCCTTTGGAGAGAACTCAAAAGTTGATGAGTTGTGATGAACGTATGCGATGATTGCATTGACATGTGCGGTGTTGTGTCCAGGCTTGAAACTTCACTATAATTTCTAGATTTCAAAAGCAATAGGACATTGGTTGGTGCAATAAAGTTGAATAGAAAAGAAACACTCTTGGTTGCCCAAGGCTTATGTGGTAACTTGGGAATGGATGATGTTGAATGATGTAGATTTTGGTTGTAATTGATTCACCAATGTATTAATTAGCTTCCATTCTCATTTCATGGCATTGAAGCTTCCATTTCATCATAGTTAAGTGCTTCCTTTATTGCAATGAAATATTTAATTTGCAAAGTTTGTATTTCAACCATTTCTATTGAGTTCAAATGCCTTTTTAATTTTGTGGTAACACACTAAGTTCTTGGGCCTCATATGCCCTTTATGTGTCATTGGAATAGTTGGTATCATTCTAAACATTGTGACAACATGAATTATGAAAAAATATTTTAACAACATATGTATGAAAGTAATTTTTTAAAAACACATATTATGAAAGTAAACAAAACTAAACACCTTTCTATATATTGTTGCTACCTATTTGAACCATATATAGTTCAATTTGGTGTTTTTTCTTAATTTTTGGTCAAATTTTAGCTTTTGGAAAAAAAATCAAAACATTTGATTCTTGCATTTTAATTTACAATATAAATCTACTATCTATATGTAAAAAATAAAAAAGGTTAAATGCCAATATGGAGTGTGGAGGATAATGTACACATATCAATTACCAACAATAAATACACCTTAAATGTTTATACATTTTGAAAGGCTATAAAATAACAAACTTGATATCACATGTTATTTAGTCATATAGGTAAAGTTGAAAATAAAATTAGGAAATTAGTTACAAAAATGACTTAGTGTTCATTCATCAATGAAATATAGAAATAATGGATGACATATGTAAACTTTCCATTTACTTTTCCATCTAAACACATGGTAGTCACAAATGATAGTCACATGTATGATCCATACATGTCATAGTGGCATGTGTGATTAAAAATTCCTTGCAATCATGATGACACATATGACTATTCTATTTGTGTTCACAAAATGAGTTGGATTGAACACTAGTTGCACATTAGTTGCAAAAAGATGGTTGGGATGAACAAGATTTCTTCTAATGCACATTAACATTGAACCTCTATTTTATTTTATTTTAAATCATGGTTTGGGTAAGGGTTACATCTACTTAGTATATATACAATATGTTAATGTTAGAAATAGCTTGAATATTATGGATAGAAATAGTAGAAATAAAACACACCTATATAAAATACTTAATAACTTAAAACGAAATCAAGTATTGAGTACTTTAAATTTGAGCTTTTAAAAGTAAGTATTGGGATGCAAATGATTTGATATTCCACTTATTTTTAAAGATCTATTCCAATCTTACACATCTCTTTTTGTTTCATTCATGTGAAATTTTGGTTTGATTCTGTTTTTAATCGTAAGTTAAGGAATAAACATCTTCAAGTATAAACTAAATGAGGTCACATAAATGCAATTATGTGCAAAACTAAATAAAATTGATGTAAATATCATGGCTTGAACCTCATTTATTTTACACAATTTTTTTTCATTTAAAAAATCAAAACATTCAACAAATTGCAAAATTGAGGGTAATAAGGTTTTTATATTGCTTCACATTTTAAAAAATTGTGCAAGGGCTTTTATTTGTATTGATTGCACATTCTTATAACTTTTATAAGGGCTCAAATATCCCTCCAAACTTCCTTTAAAGGACTAATTTGATTTGTGTTTTTTACTTTAGTAAAATTGTTCATTATTATCACATGTCTCCATTGTTCTCAACACATTCTTATATGTGATAAAGATAAGGTCCTTTTTTTTCTACTTTTTATTATTATAATGGTTTTTTCTTATTGATCTTAATGTTTATGAAATTTTCCTCTTTCACTTTTTGATAGTTATGGATTATGTTAAGCATGGATATGTTAATATCTTGATAATTATTAGGATTATATATTGACTTTAATAGTTAGTTATAGTAATCTTATTGTTTTTTAATAGGAAAAATGTCGTCAAGTAGTAGGAGTGGAGTTGAAAGTAAGTTGAGTAGATGTAAGTCCCATTGGGATGAATAAAAAACTAAAATAAAAATCATTGTTTTGTATTAAGTGAGCTTGGGTTTTCAATACTTAGTACTTGGGCTTGTTTGACATTAATTATATTATGTCTAATTTTGTTGAAAGTTTTGAAAAATAGTATATAATTAGTTCAAAAGTTCTAGAAACCCTAGTTGCCATCTGCTTAACATTCACAAAACTTGGCCATCATTCATCGAATGTTCAGGAAGCCCATAGACATGCCATAACTACTTACTATTCATGGAGTTTTTAGGACTATATATGTGTTGCAATGGCTTGCTAGAAACTCCAACAAGAGCTTAAATATCATGTCTTATTATTGGGAGCTCCTTGTTCTTCCCAAGAACCAATCTTCTGGAAACTATGGTTACTCTCAATAACAATTGGATCAGTTTGGAATTCATGGTGGTCAAGCTATTTATGATTCCTTGATAGCAACTATAGATCAAGGTCCCATCAAACAAGGTAGTAGCTCACAATAAACATTTGTTGCAAACATGAGTTTTGAAGTTTGAGGCTCTAAGTTTTTTTTTCTTTTTTTGCAACTACTTTTGTGCTACCATGATTTTCACAATTGGGTGGTGGGTTTCAAAATTGTTTAGGATACAAATTTTTTTTTAGACTTTGATTTAGAGTCTATAGCCATAGTTGTGAGAAGACCCAATGTGTAAAACCAACCTTGTATGTAAGTGATTAATGGAGCGATGGTGTTCTTCACACTGAGCTATGGATCTTTGATAAGAAACATGCTTATGTGGGTTTTGTAAACAATGACTTGGAATCCTTGACACAAGTGAACTCTTGATTCTTCTTTATTTTTATGGAATGGTGTTTTCACATTGGTGGCAACAACCCAAGACCTCTGGATCTATTTTTTTGTTGGTGCAAAACTTGGTGGAAGCTTCAATTATTATCAGGAAAAATTCTTCAACCCTAAACTTGTTCACCCCCTCTTGCACCACCCATTTTTTGAATTTGTTGTTGTTGGTGTTATTCTTGGAGTGCAAGTTCTTCTTCCTTCCTCCCTTTTTTCTTCATAATCAAAGTTGCAAAAGTTATGTTCATGTTCATGCTTACATTTTCTCTTCCTTTGTCTTTGTCTTCACATCTAGATATTGGTATGATGAAAAATTCACATTTGTGCAAAAGAAAGAAAAAATGGATTGAGTGGGGGGCATTCATTGTCTTTGAGAATTAGATGTCGATCCATTGAGATGAACATGGATAGATTTTTCATACAAGGTTAAATTACTTGACCGACTGATTGACTTCACCTATCTTGTTGGCACATGAAGGGATTAGGAATCTATTTCATTGATCCATTTTAATCAAAATACACAATAGACTCACTTGGTCTATTAAAATTATTGGAACAAAAGAAAGATAAAGATAGAGATTTGCTATTTTTTTTTGGAATGTGTTGCATGTTGTTAGGGTTTTGGTTTTAGTTTCATTTTGTTAATTGGTTTGGTTGCTTTTTTTAGTTTCCTTCCATCGAAGGTTTTTGCCTCAAGCTTGTTTGATTGCCACAAATGGGCAAAGGTCTAGATTGTCTATTATGTGTTTAATGTTTGTGTATATGTATGTTATGTTTACATGTATGTTGATGAGACTTGTGACGATAGTTTTGTTGATTGGATTTTGTGATTGTGGTGAATAGGTGTGGAATCACTTTAAGGCAAGAGTATTGGAAACAAAATCTATGCAAGAATGCAAGAAATTGTCTTGTCCTTCCTCAAGTAATGTATGCTAATGGTTCAACTAAATGTCTACAATTTTTTATTCCTCAATAGATTCTATTTCTTTTGTGCTTTGAATGTTTTGCAATACATTGGTGGTAAAAATTGATATGATCTTCCATATCTTCCAGGTATGAGAGAAATGTAAGGAAAAGTTCATTGATTTTGTTATGACATTGTGCAAGGTAGTTCCTAGGTGTAGGAACAACATAAGGTGCTTAAAGTTCAACTATATTCTACGGCAAAAGAAACAGAAGTATGGTGGTTGCTAATACTATTCTTAACACTATTGTTAACAATTGTATAGGTATCTAGCTTATTTTATACTCCAATATACAAAATTGAAAAACATAATCACTTATGACTTTGGCTTTCTAACTAGGGCTTGTAGTCTCAAACCACCAACACATGCACTTGAAGAAGGCAAAATTGTTGGAATCGACGGTGGTGTTGATTTTTCATTTAGACAACACTCCATGACAACTAAAGTTATTTCTATTAGATTAGTGCATGGTTCATCAATGTCCATGTCTTCTTGAATGTCATGTGTTATTGTAAAGAAAGAAGCGATTGTGTTTGCCTCCATGGCAACAAGTTGAAATTCATTTTTCAAGCTCTTGTAAACCCTATTTTTTCCTACCCTTTCAAAATCATTGTTTGTTTGCTTTTTAACTTTTTCCATGCATTGTGTAACCACTCATCCATGCACAGATCCATGGTTACAAATTGTTCATTTTGAAGTCAACATTGGGATTTTTGCCACTCTCAATCTACTATTTGATGACCTTAATTGTCAAGTTGTTGAACTCCATTTTGAATGCATGTTTGAGTGGGCACTACAAAATGACATCAATTGGTTGGAGAATGATAGTATAGTTTATTGCAACAAAAATAACTAAAATATTTTGATTTTGATTTTATCCAATCCAAGAATTATTAAATTTTGTGTACACTATAACAATCTAACAACCAAACTAGTTTATGTTGTGTTTACAATCCCAATAATTCAATCTAAGCTTAGTGGTAAAGAACCATGACATTTTTCACAAAACGCTTGGTGGTATCAAAATTTGTCCAATGATTTTCACTATAAGTCAAATCCCACCCATTTGCTACACACATTACTCTTCCTTAGTTGTTCGGTGGCAATGTCTTTGATGTACTGCTTTAAAGATGATTTACAATGGTAGTAATACTCCTACTATGGATGAGGTACCACCATAGTCACATGTCATTTGTCCTCTATGCTAAATACATGGATATGTTTGGAACCCCTACTTTCCCATGTACACTTTCCTATTATAGGTACTAAATGGATGTTAGTTTGATCATTATTGACAATAAGTGAAGGGGGAATGTCGTAGGCCTTGCCTAGGTAAGCAACGCAATATAAGCCATGAACTTACCTTTCTCTTGCCAATCTATTGGAAGTTTGTTAACAATTGTAGTACTAGCCCTAAATGTCCAATTCATGTAATGTTTCATGAATTGGCGGGTCCACTTTTGAATGACCTTAAACCCACCAAGTTTGGTGTCACAAATCACATCAAGGGCTAAAGATTTGATCATTCCACGAAATATGGGTTGAACAGTGGAGGTTGTTAGGGTTTGACATGCATCCTTCATCTTTTACAACATGGCTACCATGGAATCTTTAAATACATGGTAATTTCAAAGACCGGTAAAATATGCTTCGTGGTTTAAACTTATGTGCCTAGAATTCAGTAAGATGGGCATATTTGGCCTTAACTTTTCTTCTATATGGAAACCAACCATTGAGGTTAGAGCTTCTAAGTTTCTCGTAACGACTAAAACATCTTAGTTTTTTGCAAGTAATTCTCAAAAAATGGAGGGCATCAATTTTGTTACCATGGTATTTCTTGATTGTTGCCATGATGGGTGGCCACAAGTCTTGTTGAAACCAGTTGATGTATGTCCAGCGCTTGTGCACATGTGATCTTTCTCTTACTTATTCTTCATATGATTCTTGTTTGATTTTATCATTTTCTTGCAAAGTTACTTTGAATTTCTTAGGCTGACCAACTATACATTTTTGCATTGCATTATGGGTATCTTTTTCTTGTGCAACATGTTTCAACAAATCAATTTCATGTTGTAAAATGTTGAGATGTTCATCTTTTGTGATGGGCTTAAACAACCATGTTCACATCTTTTGCTATTTTTGTTGAGTGCCCGTTAAGGCACCAATTACTATTCACTCAACCTTTCCACTTCTATATAGGTATAGTAAATTATTGTAAACATATGCTCCATAGAAGTAGGTTAACATTTTTTGCACTTGCATGCTCCTTAGTACACTAAGCTCTTCAATGCAAATTATTCTTGATGCAAACCTCTCTAAATATAAAAAAGTAGCATGAATTCATTCTTTGTTTAATCTCTCCATTCATTTCCAAGTATATAACTAATAAAATTGATTCAATGCAAACTATTTTCTATTGCGAACTACTCCTTCAAAATAGATAAGTGGTACCAAGAATTAAAATGAGGTTGTCAATGTAGCAATCTTGCATCTTATACCTATGTCATAAAACTCTAAATCAAGAAATTTCGTAACAAAAAAAAAACTACAAATGATCATGTCTGGTGTGTGATAATAAAAACTACCAATGAATGCACAAATGATATTTATTATTGTCAAAATATCCAAAAATTTTACATTTGGTAAGATATATTGAAGCTTTCAAAATTTCTAAAAACCTGCCATAGAACGTGTCAAAAAAATAAAAAAGAAGATCCATTCATCAACAATATCAAGGTTTAAATATTGTTTTGGAATTAGTGTCGTCCAACTTTTAAAGGCTTTTGATAGGGGCAATGATGACTCAAGATTGGTCAATACCCTTGTTGAACTTCCTAATTTGATAGTTCAATCACTATTGAACATGGAAAAGTTCAAATTCTCAAAAATTCTTCTTTTAATAAGGACAAATAAATTTCATCTCGATGATGCATGGTTTTGTTGGTAACCTTGGCAATTGAATGTTTGGTTACATGGAAAGTGAAAGAAAAATTGGAGTTAAATTGATTTTTAAATATTCATTATTGTAGTACTTGTGATCTTATAATGACATTAGTTGGTGTTGAATGTGATAAACTTGAGGGAAGATGGCATAAATGAAAAGTGAAAAATATATATGTTAATTGGCTTGGAAAATAATTTTAAAATGTTAGTTGTTAGTGAAAGTTCAAAGGAAGGAGGGTTGAGCCAACTTGATTGATAAACATTGATTATAATAATAGGAAGAAAATTATTTGAGAATAATACATAAGTTGAACCTCGTTGAGAATGATAGTCCTAATGGTTATTGAAAATGCATCAATAAAAAAAGAATACATTATTTTTTATAGATATTATGTGTAACCTAAATTGATGTCAAGAAATGATTTCATGTTGAAATCCACATTTATCACATATTTAACAATTTTAATGATTGATATCTTATATCTATTACAATAGTATAAGGGCAAGTTCAACACATGTTTGCTGAATAATTAATTATTGTTGAAGATTCCATATTGAAACATAGAATATTTTGAAATTTTGAAAAAAAAATCATAAAATATTGTTCTTGATATTATTTTTTGGGTGAAAATTTCAGCATTTTTACAAATAATATACAATGATAAATCCACCTTTTTAGTAGTAATATTGTAACTATTATGTAGGTAATATCTATTACCTACCTACTAATTACTAGTAATAATATGCACCACATAGCCATAGGTCCACCCTTTTGGTGAGATTCACATACAATTACACTCATGTGAAAACATTACTTATTAAAAATTAAAGTGCTGGTTGAATGGTTAAGAAGTTATTTTGTGATCAAAGAGGTGAAGGGTTCAATTCCCTCTCATGACATTGATTTACAAAAATGCAGAGTCAAAATGGACAATTGTGACTTGGATGACCATAATCAAATTGGATACTTGTAATATTATAGTCATGGTGATGCCATGTCACATAATCATTTATGCCATGGTGAAATCAATAAGTCTGATTGGACTACGTAATCATGTTGTCAAATATATGTTAAACAACTACAAACAAATGTAGTTGTTTACATAGCCATAAATCCCACTTTTTAACATAATGAAATGAATTGCATTTTAATCAAATCATTATTGTATTAATACAATCGGTTGTTTGTGACATTAAAACACACATTTAACAATATATTTATGGAATCATTAACATCAAATCACACATTTAATCTGTCTATAAAACATGCCACAATTTTGTAGAAAAAAAATCACAAAATAACTAGGTGAATCCACAATTAAAAGATCACTACACATTCTTTTAAATATTTAAAAATGACTATTTAATTTGAAATATTCTTAAAATACAAGTCTTGAAATTTTTTTTTACAATATTATGTGAAGGTTTATTTTTCAAAAAAATAAAAAATATGCCATTTAAAAGTATTTTTAGATCATTTCATCTAACCATACTAGTGTCCCATTTGTAGCAATTAATGATTCAACACACACTAGATGTGATGCACATAAAAAAAAACATTTGTGAAAGCTTGATCAAGTTCATAATTGGAACAAAAGACATGATCAAGGTGCGGTGTGACATGGAGGTTTGCGGCATTCGAGATTAATTGTGGCTTAAACGAGATCCACGTAGATTGGGGAAGATTTTCAAACCCATTACTTCATATATCCTATTACTAAAAGAGTTGAAAACATTCCTATCCACATTAAAGAGCTTGAAAGTGCCTTCAGATGACTATGGTTCAATAGGAAGACATATTATGGAAAAAAAAACTAGGGTCAATGAAAAGCCATGATTAGCAGATGTTGATGTAACAATTAATGCCATTAAGGTTGAGGGAATTAATGCAACCCCATGTTCGGTTAGCTTTGATGTGGCTCAGTAGAGTTTTTCGTAGCATATGTGCAAAAGTTTGGGATCCAAGAGACTTTTAAGCATTATGAGATGTGGCAACCACTCTTAGCTTACTAGAATGGGAATTGCATGTTGCTTTCTTTGACATTATGACACATCTAACCTTACACATGGTAGAAAAGTTGGATGTCTGTGGACTTGTACATGCCAAGTGGATGTACCTTATTGAATGAGCATTGAAAATGTTCAAAACCTATGTAAGGAATAGGGCCCACCCAAAGGCATCCATGGCTGAAAGGTATCTTTATGATGAAACCATTAGGTTTGTCACAAAACATGTGCAAGGTTTTTCAAATGTCCAACACCATATATGGGATGTAGGCAAAGAAGAGGGGTTATGTAGTGAAGTGCTAGAAGGTGCATGAATCAATTTTTTTCTTAATAGTGGGTGTTGGGATTTGGCACGTTAATATGTGTTCACAAATGCAAGTTGCATGGCACCATGGACTCGATAATTTTACCTATGCCATCCTCAAAATTAATAATAAGCACAACAATGTAATATGCTAATGTAGCCACCAAGTAGAATCTAACATGAAAAGGAATGCAAAAAACATGAAGAGGAGTAAGACCGAGTGAACAACCAACAAGAAGAATTTCAGTCACAATGGCAAAGAAATGCTTCAACAACTGGCACAACCATACAATTTCCAGATGAACTTTTATGAGTCACAAAGTTGGCCACCTGGGTATGAGCTATTGTCCAAAACCACATTGCAGACATGGCAGGATTAAAGACATGGATGTTATGCAACTTTCAATAAAGCCACAAATGATTGCTTCAAGGTATGCAAAAGTTATGGCGTACGACAATCATTATAGGGTTACTATAAACAATGAAGCCACAACAATGACCACATATGACTTTAAGGTTGCATCTATATTTCAGCAACCACATGCAACAAATGAAGGCGTGACACTTGGCTCCATCCAATATGTGGGTGTACTAAAGGACATAATCTTGTTAAATTACGGACCAATGTCTCAACCAATGGTACTTTTCAAGTGTGATTGGTGTACACATGGGTCTGATAAATGGGGGAACCCAACGTATAGACGGGATGAAGATGGATTTTTGCTTGCAAATTTCCACAACTTGAAAGTGGAAGTTACTAAACCATTTGTGTTTCCATCACAAGTGCAACAAGTGTTCAATGTAGATGAATTGAACACTTTGTGGTGGAAGGTTGTTTTCCACAAATAGACAAGGTTTAAACACATAATAATTTAAAACAATGAGGAAATTAATACTCCTATTGACAATGTAATTGGAATAAAGGTGCCATTCATCATCCCAGAGGTACTAGGTAACATTGCACTTGTAGGTACCATTGAGCTAACTGGAACTGAGGCAATCCTAACTACTATGGGGTTACAAAGGCCCTCTGATGATGAAGAGGACGCGATGGGTTGACATCCTTTTTTATTCCAGTTCAACAAATTGGCAATTGATGTAGTAGTAGTTGTTATAAACTAAAAAGTTGTGATTGTAACATTTGCGGGTTGATATGCATTGCACCTTTGATGGATGGAAAATATGTTAACATTGTGGGATGTTGTAATTAGGGTTTTATTTTAGCATGTCAAGTTGTAGGTTTATTGTAAGAATGTTGTATAGTTGTAGTAGTGTCATCCAATGGCAATGCAATGTGTGCCAGGAATGGGACTTATGTTGTTTGCCATCTTGGGTTTGGGTTGTTCAATGCAATTGGATTATAATAAAAATTTCAAGGTAGTTCCTAAGCAAGAGGTATATTTGGCCGGAGTACATAATAATTTCTAGAAGTGTTCCATGTATTATTCACTTCCGCAATGTTCCCATGTGGTGGTTATGTAGCAAATGTTGAGAAGTTGTGTCAAATGGGTGTAGTTTTAAAGGAATGATAGAGAGTGGCTTGAAAGATAAATTCATTTTAATTACAGTGTAATATATTTGACTGATTTTTTTGGGAGTGGGATTTGAAAGGTTAGTGCAAGATGAACAAGGGTTATCAGACATGGAAAATCCAAGTTTGGTGATATAGATAAAACATGTGCAGAAGACAAAGATTTGGTGTTTACACAAAGACTAAATCAATCTTTAGAGTAATGATTATGGAAAATCAAAGGAATCTATTAGAAACAAAAGATATTAGAGTTTCAATCTCGCAAGTTTTCCATGTCCTTGTGCTAAACAATGTTACATGCTCAAAGCATTAAATAGGTCCATTTTTTTGCATATGTTATGGATGATATTCACAATAGACCCATATGAAATTGATGTGCTCTACAATAACATCAAGGATGATATGCTTCCAAAGAAATCTTCATTTCAAACATGGCAAAGATCATGAGATCATAATCGCGCTTTCATGGAAATCATCATGATTAAAGATTTGTTTGCCACCTAACTCATGTGTTATTGACCTTATTGTGCGGACATGTATGACTCTTGACCTTATTTCATAACCTCAATTCATAACCATGTACATGCAACGTATCATGTATCTTTTCAAATTTGATTTTTTTTTTCTTGTTTTTTTCTTAGGTTTTACTCTTTTTGTTAATATGGAGTATGGGTGACATGTTTTTGGCTTAGAAGGTGATGTGGACTTTGGAAACAACATTTATCCACATTACAAAAGTCCAAGCAACCCATGCCTACAGAAGTGCATGATCTTGTTAATGGAAATGATGACAATGATGATCCATTGCAAAAATTCACAAGTTCCAACTTCCATCAATGTCATAGTACATAAGTGGAAGCCTCTACATTATGTAATTCAATATTGCATTTGTAATATTCTTCCACTTTTATCTTTGTATGATTTTTGAAATGTTTTTTGTTGGACATGATGTAGCCTAGGGTTGAGATCCATCATTAACAAAATACCAAGGAGCCCACCACCTTCTCCATACCTCCCACCATGGGTTGAGAAGGAGGCTATGCAATCAATTGAGCCAGATCTTCAAATGACTCCTATCAATACCATATCCTTTAGAAAAGAAAGAGATTTTTGCATGTTGTTAAGGTTTTTTAAAACTTAGAGGCTTTTGAATCATGTGATGGGTTCCGTATGGAAGAGGACCAATAGGCATAAGTAGATGGTGATTATTCATCCATTAAATGGTGTTTGATGATATAATTTCATTTTCTTGGAAACATGAAGTTCATCCTTTGCTTTCTTATGTCCATATTCTTGATTTCAACTTTGGGTGAAATCACACTACTCCCCCCAAAGATTGTAGTCATAGAAATAGAAATTATGCATTTGATTTTTTTTGGGTACACGTGGACGTCACATCTTGGATAATCTTTGTTCATTTCAAGTATATTGCATTAACTTTAGACTTAAATTAATATATCTTAAAATAAATCTTAATAAAAACTTACAAACTTGAACATATGAAATATTTGTGTCAAAAAAATACACGTCAGAAAGTATGAAAAATTGCATATATACTTCAAAACTAAGGTTATAGGTGGAGTTTTGTAATGGATTTTTTGGTGGTAAGTGATATTGATGCACATCAACTAAATTTAAGAGCACTTAGAAGTTTACAAAATTTGATGGAAAATCCATTCAAAAAATGTGTTTTTTGGCACTTTTAAAGCAATAAATGCATTATGAAGTTTTATTTTTTGGAAAATACCATTACTTTAAGAGAAAAAAAAGATTTTATAGGTGGGCATTGTATTATTTTTTCATTTTTTTGGTTTGGTAATGTGTCGTGAACCACAAACATGAAGCCCTATGGCTATTGAAAAGATGTACGTTATATATTTTATGCACATTGATTTTATCCAAATTTCTTCATCTAACCATTGGATCAAGCTCAATTTTGATTCAAAATGAGCTTTGAGTTCCAATATCTTGTCATGCGCATTCTAAAGTTTTTTTTCTTATGTTTAAAGTTTCTAAAAAATGCCATCAAAGTTTCAATTTACTAGTTTATTGCACACTTGTTATATTTGTTATACATCATTTTTTTGGGTGAAAAGTTGCTCACCCACCCATAATGTGTTTTCATCCTTTTGTTGAATGTTTTGGATTTTCAACATGTTTTTTGTTTATTTATCTTTTTTCGATTTTTTTTTTTTTATGTTCTATGTATTAACAACATCATGTTTTATCATTTAAAAAAACTTTTCCTAAAAGGACCAAAAGGGAAAAGGAAACCCAAGATATTTTTCATTTATGTTTCATCCATCATTCATCCACAATTCATCCTTGTATAACCTTATATTATTGCTTTTGATTTCGAATATTTGGTTCATGCTCATTGTTTACAATTCACTATTCCTGCACTAACATTTCCCTCTTCAACATAGTCAATTTGGATCGTGAATGTTCAATCAAATGAAAGGGGTGTAAAGTAGTGGGAGTGGGAGAGATGTTATTGAAGAGATTTTGTGTTGAGTTCTAATGATTATCATTTTATGCCTTGAGCTCCTAGAAACAATTTGTGCTTTTCAATTATGGTGGATTGAGCAAAGATTTTCCTCCCTCTGTTTTTGGGTTGTCAAGGGCTTTTCAAATGCTCTTAAACAATGAAAGTCCTTTGGACTTGACCAACATGTGATGATTGGGAAATTTCATTTGGACAAACCAAATGTCATTTTTTCGACATTTGGTAATGGCCATTGGGAGGACCAAGCTGAGTAGCTAGTGGCCGTGAACTTGGTTTTACAAATCAACAAATTTTGACATCATGGCATTTCCAAGAGCTTATGACAAATGACTATGTACGTTATGATTTAGACTCACAATGTTCAAATGTGGTAAACATGCGATAGGCAAAATTGAAGGTGGCAAGTTTCAACAAAGTAAAGGCTCATGTGAGGCAAAGCCATAATTGGGTCCAATTTTAATAAAAATTATGGTTGAAGGCTTTATCAAATGTAAAGATTGTAGGTTAGAGACCTACATCGTTATAATAGTGTAAAGAAAAGGTGATTGGGGAAAGAATCAAACTTTATGAAAATCATAAAACCCTCAAAAAGGGTAGACAAATTTTTATCAAAATCGTATTGCCCATGCAAGAAATCAAACAAAATTATGTCCCATAATATGGCATCCATAAAAAATCCTAGGTCTTTATGCACAAAATAATTGTAAAATCTCAACCCATTATATTGAATAACAATCTAATGAACTTATTATAGTGAGTTAGGCAACGCACTTGTAACTTGATGTAATTAAATTATTACTTATGTAATTACTCAAAGGTTAAATTTGGTAATTTACTTGGTGATTGGATTTCATAACTTAATTATGGTTTGGTCATAGTTTCAATTAATGTGCATTGATTCACACATTATAATTCATGTGAAAAGTTTTTTTCACATTAATGTGCAGGTTCAATCATATGGGGAACCATGTGACGTGTAAACTTTTGAAAATATATTGTTTAGTTTCCTTTTGGTTAGTATATAATTGAATGTTTATGACCTTTGGAGTCACTTTCATTTTATGAGAACAAGTTGTTATATGAATGCACAGTTACATTCAATAAAATTGTGAAGGGAATTGAAATTTTAGTCTTCAAAGGTTTTGGTAAAGTTTATGATTATGTGAAATACATGGCAAAAAAATGATGTGGCATAATAATTACATGTAGAAAATAAAAAGGTGAAAAGACATTTGTGCAAACAAGAACATAGATTTTCATCCCTATGTAATAAACATACATAGTTTTGGTCATAAACCCACTTGTTGGTCTACACAACCAACATAATGGACAAGGGTGAAGCCTTTTGACATTAACATCTACAATAGAAGTTTGAACGACTTCAAAGAAAATTCCATGTTCAATATACACATTTTGGTCACTATTTTAAATGTATTATCATTATTGGAAAATTATGTGATATAATGTAGTCAAGAAAATGACAATCTTTGCCACACCAAACTTTAATATGCTTGTTGCATGCATTTGAAAGAGCAATTGACCCTGGTTACAAGGAATATTCACAAAAGCCTGGGCTTGTGGACTGGAAGATCCAAATTTGCCAAGTCAGCAAATAGATGGCAAAATCAGCTACTAGAGCCAATGCCGTCATTTCTACGTACCTACTGTAGTTTCTGACCTACTTAGCTACTTTACGACCTAGTTACAGACCTTTACAGTAGGGAACATGTCCAAGGGGCACACTCTGCCTCCTACGTTGGCTAGGTAGGCAGCGCGTCGGGGAAGACGCCGGAGCAGGTGACCGCATTAAGGATCGTGCGGTTACCGCGTCAAGTGCCAGAACTCGGCGCGTGAATGCCGCGACGCTCGGCGTGCGCCGGCTACATTCTCTTCCTCTTTGTCTTCTTCTTTTCTCCCTTTTTTCGCGTTCGTAACAGCATTTTATCTGCACAGCAGCAGTAGCAATCTGAGCTTCGTAGTAGCAGTAGACGTTACAACAATCTCAAGTGGGGTTTCGCGAGACGTAGTTGCCAGTGTCTGATTCTTTCACGACCAGTCGCTTTCTGTGGCGTTGTCATTTGCTTCGAGTCCCGAGCAGCCAACTACACAGACACCTAAGTTACCCCAAGTGCTCTTGCGTCCGCAGCTCCCTTTTTTTCCTGTGAAAGCAGAGCATTTGGAGAGAGAGAGAGAGAGAGAGGGGGGGGGGGGGGGGGGGGGGAGAGGTGTGTGTGTGTTTGTGTTTGTTGGTTGTGAATGTGACTGCATTCTGATAGAATTGGCGGGCGGGCGTAAGTGGTAGTACCTGGCCCAGCAAATTTTCTTTGTGTCTTGCAAGAAGTAGTAATGGCGGCGGTGCAGAGGAGTAACTCTACCATGAAGGAGCCCATTTTACCTCGGACAAGCTCGACGTTGAAGGGGAGTCTGCAGCAGCAGCTGCCTGTGAAGTCATTGACGTCCACGTCTTTGAAGCTGGATGCAGTCATGGGAGCGAACAAGTTCAGCTCTGCCATCCGTAACCGTAATATCGTGATCGGGGTGCTGTCCACATTCCTGTTGCTCACAATCGTTTCGTGGCCCTGGCATGGGAGCGTCGGTCCGTCGTTTGCGGCATATCAGAGGGATGATGACAGCCCATTGCAGGGCGTCAGTCGTGTGGGTGAAGGTACTAGAACTGATCCGTTTCAGACCAAATGGGCGAATGCCGCCCGAGTTCTCCCGTATCATCGCCAACTTTCGGTATCGAAGCAGCTCGGGAGCAGTAAGTTTCTCGTCACGCCTGAACCGCTGGTTGTCCCCTACCACAAAGGACCTGTACTCACAGGGAACAAGCAAGGGGTGCTCAAGGTCTACTTGATCTATTACGGTCTCTTCAGTCTCAGTCAAAGAGCTACACTGGGGGAGTTTTTGGCATCTTTCGCTGGCAAAGCCGTGAAGGGAACCCCCACTGTTGCTGGCTGGTGGGCTATCACCAAAGGGTTCAAGGACGCAGAAAAGGTATCCGTTGCACCAACCGTGATTGCCGGAGACGTGTATGACTACGTCACGTACATCAAAGGCAAAACGCTCAAGGTCTCTGATGTTGAAGCTCTGGTCATAGATGCAATCACCACTGGTCAGCTTCCTTTAGACACATCCGGATTGTACGTTGTGCTCACAGCTGCTAATGTTGCAGTACAAGGCTTCTGTAGCCAAGAATGTGGAACGCACTTGTACACCACACCTGTGAAGGCGACTCATAACCATGTTCTCCCTTACGCCTGGGTCGGCAATGCCGTCAAACAGTGTCCAGGTTTCTGCGACTGGCCTTACGCACAGGCTGCCCCTGGCACTGGACCCAACACCCCAGCTCTGAAACCGCCAAACAGCGACTTGGGAATCGATGGAATGATCATCACACTGGCGTCCCTGATTGCGGGAGCTGCAACCGATCCGTACGGCAACGGCTATTTCCAAGGAGATGCAGACGACCCCTTAGAAATCGCAGGCGTTTGCGGTGGAATCTATGGTGAGGGTGCATATCCTGGATACCCTGGGAATCTCTTGACTAACAAGAAAGGAGCTAGCTTCAATGCTCAGGGGGTGAAGGGTCGTCAGTTTCTACTGCCATGGATCTACAATCCAGCTACGCAACAGTGTGCAGGGCAGGTCTAAGATGGGGCCGTTTCCAATTCCAGTTCAGCTAAATTGTAATACTCTTTTTTGCCTTGTACATGCATCTGAGCTGCAGCTGAGAAACGAAAAATTTCTCACAAACTGCTAATAGGGTGGCCGATGTGTTGCAAGTGTTCTTTCTGTTCTAGGTTTAGATTTCTTCTGCATTTGGTGTTTTCACGGCTGGTGTTGCTGAAGGGATCTTCAGCCCAGAAAAAGATAAACTTTTGTTTGAATCCACATGAGCTTTTGTTTGATTCTACAAAAGTTCTTTGGTACTATGACTTCAAATATTGAGGTTTAGAGATTAGGGAAATCCCTCTACTCTTTGAATCTAGGCTCTTCTCTCTCTGTTACTCACAAAGAAGATATTAATTAAAGCTGTTGAACTTTGAAGCTTGGTTGCTCAGTTGAGCCATCAGAAGCATATATGACATTTAGACCTGCTTAAAATTTTACATGCAGTTCTGTTGCAAAAGTGTGATTGGAATGATATATACTCCATGAAACCATTTTGCAGATCAAAATATCTCTCCACAAGGTGGGGATACAGTGGAAATTGTTTTCATTAGTGATGGAAGACTGGGTAGGAGTGAATTAGTTTGATCACTGACTGATCTATATCTCTGCAGCTCAAAACTGGGCTACCAGAAACTCTGAAGTTTTATACCACATCCTTCCTGAGCTTTGAGCTATTGCTGATTCAGACTGTGGTGGGTGTTTTCTCTTTAAACTAGTATAAGCTTCGATGATAATGCCAGTGCTTCGGAGCCCAATTGACTGAATCAACACATATTATGAGTATTGAAGCACATTCATAACTCATGCTTGAATGTTCAAACATTGAAGATGTTGTCATCTTCAATTCATTGACCTTCAAACTCCACAAGATGTAGCAGGGTTCTTGATGGAATTGAAGGGGTCAAATGAATCTCTTAAAGTAGATTAGGTCACACATATCACCCAATGGGCCTTTGGCAAGACAAGACACCCCTCTCATCTTCCCATTACCACAACATTGGAGCCTTAGATGCAAGAATGTATTGGGCTTGTGCAAGAGATGGGTTGCCCAAATAGTCAAGGCTTTCTCTAAAGATTGGACAAATTCCCCTGCCATGGATACATAATGATATAATAATGGAAGTCAGTATAGTTGATTGACATTAGTTTAGGCAGATGTCACTTTGCAGCCTAGCTTTGTAAACTTAATGCCCATGTATGGTTTGTTTTTCATGTTTTGAATGGAACTCACTTAGCCATTTACATTCTACATGCTTGCTATTTTTTTCATATGTGGTTAGGGTTATATTGCTTGCTGTGTTGAACTTCATTATAGTTGTTGTGCCCACAATAGATTTGTGATAATTATTTTCATTGATATGAAGGTCATTTGTAGCTTTTTTGTAAATGAAGAAGGTTGATTTTTTCAATAAATAGGTTCATGTGCTTAACTTCGATCACAATTTATTCTTTTTTGTGCTTTGACTGATTTATTGTTTTATCTTTCAATCATTGATGAAAGAGTTGCATACAATAAAGCTTTCACTACTCAAGTTTACATAAGAAGATGTCTTATATTACATGCTGAAATAGATAAAAGTAAGACTATTTTTCTTAGTATATTTCAAAGGATGCCAACTAAATCAAACGCTTTATAAGCCACATGAAAATGGAAAAAAAAAAGAACTTTTTCAAGAGTTGTATTCAACTATAAGATGGCAATGAACAACAATGACAATGCAAATGAAAGGACTTTAAAATGAGAAAGGGACATTAACAAATATAATAATGGTTTATTCAAACATGGAGATATGGGCGATAAACTTGAAAATGATTCAAATTACTATTCAAACATGTATGGAATTGTGAATAACTAGTTGACCTAGCTACTGATGGCATCGTTAACTTCTATAGAATTTTTGTATGTCAAAATTAAAGTTAAGAAAATTATTTTGTAAGTAAAATCTTTTAAAAATAACATTTATGTCATTAATATCATCGATTCCCTATAATCTCTAATTCCTATGTGATAGCCTATTGAAAAGAGTACTTTCTACTTCTACTACAATTTCAAAAACATTGTGCAACACTAGAGCTTGACCTTAAGGTTTCAATCTCAAAGCTCTAATTGTAATTCACACTTCTTGCCTCAAAGTTCACATGACATACATGCCTTAGAACTCTAATTACATTCTACATCTTAAAGGTTGCTTCACATTTCACATTTCAAAGTCTTGTAGGCTTAGCACTGCCTTCCACATTTTCACTACAATTTTATGCATTCGTCATATTTTTTAATAGAGCATTTTACGTACACACATTCTACCAACATAAATTCCAATGGTAGATTCAAACTCACAAAAACTTGGCACAATGGAAAATTCAAAATGAAGAGAGAAAGGAAGTGGGAATACTTCACAACAACAAAACACCAATTGGATTCAAGTCAAAGTGTTGGTGTTGATTAGCTACAAGCACAAAAAAATAACACCTTGAAGCATATCCTTAATCCAAAAGCCAATATGATTCCTACAACATTTAAAAGTGGAAGAAAATTTTAGAAAGCCTACATACAATTACAAAATCAAAATCTCCATGCAACAACAAAATGTGTAAAGACAAGAGAAACTCCATCAATGGAAACTTCACAAAGATCTCCAACTACCACGAAGGTACTAAGCATAACACCTCCTATTGGGGTTCAATTATAAAATAGAGAGACAAGTTTTATTTGCCAAAGCAATTCAATAAAAAATGTTATGTTTAATTGAAGCTTTCCCATGGAAAAGTCACATCAATGTTCCATTGCATGTGTGGGATTTACACATGCATGCTTGAGATGATGTTTATGCATAGATGAAAGAAGAACAAGAAAAACACTTCCCTACATAGTCCAATCATTCTTTCATGCAAGACTTGTGTAGAGAGGATATCATTTTTAAAGAAAGCCAAAAGCTTGGACAACAATTCAATTAAGAGCAAAACTAGGGAATCAATCTAGATTAATCTTGCTTATTCACAATTCTTTGGAGCTAGCCATCCTTGTGGTCCTCCAATCGTTAGTCTTGTCCATATGTTCCATCCAATTGTACAACTCCTATGAAAGGTATGAAGTAGCCAACAATTGGAGTTTCAATAACAACTCTCAAGAGCACAAGAATAAAGAAGAAGAAATCATCTATTTTCATGCTAGTCATTGAAGCCATTAACAAAAACAACAAGGTACTTGTTGATGCAATGAATCAAATGAATGTTGTTCAATTAGACATTTAAAAGGACAAAGCATAATCACATGAAAAAAGATTCAAGCAACATCTAAAATACTTGAAGGAGAAAGATAAGAAAAATCATAAAATGAATAAAAACATGGTGAACATCTTATTAAACCTTAATATTACTTGTGCCATGCCTTCATTAAAGATCACACACACATGTTTTCACTAATCATTCTTTTTTAATCTTTATTTGATGTTGAACCACTACTAAATAATCAAGGTCCACACTTGAAAAATAGCAAGCAAGTCAAGGACAATTCAAAAATTCAAGTGTGGAGCAATGCAACAATTCAAATGATGAACAAATCATTTTGTGAGTCCAAATACAATTGAACATTGAACTTGCTTGGAACTTAATTCAAACCTTCAATTGAACAAGTTGTTCATTTTCTACACACTCACATGTTTCCCAAAAATGCTTCAAGAGCAATCCTTCAATTTTATCTAAAAAGTTCATTTCCTTCTAATGTAGGTTTTACCTCATTTGATGTTGCATATGTCATGTTCTAGCACCTCCTTGCACCTTGAAGAACTACTTATTTTTTTACTCCAATAAAAACATAAAAACATTCACATTCGTATCCACATCTGTATCCCTTCCATTTAAAATCAGATTATTTAGCATACAACATGTTACAACATTAGAAAGGAAATGAATATGAAGACTACTTTTTAACAACATTCTCTAAAGTTTTTTAGAATCCCAAATGCATTTTCCATAAAACTCCTCCCCTTGGAAAGGTGTATATTGAAAAATGTTTTAGGTTTGTAATTTGGTTGTGAAGGATCATAAGCTAAAGAGAAGTGGATATCCTTTATCCCCTTTAAGATGTATGGGTGAATACCATTTTGAGATCCGTCTTAAAGTTAAACAAACCATCATACATTACCTTCTAGGAAAAGCTCAACAACTTTAAAATTTGAAAATCCTTCCTAGAACATGGCATCCCTACAAATACATCTTAAAAGCACCTATAATGGTCAACAACAACTTGGAGTTGCATACTAATATGTGTTTTGGAGTTGTAGGAAAAATAATTAACTATGTAAACACCCTTGGGTTTTGAATGTGAATTTGTGTGCAATCAATTACACCATGAACCAAAAGAAAATTTAAAAAATCATTAAAGTCGACCGTGACAAAAGACAAATCTTCCCTATATGGCATTGAATTTGGTTTCTAAAAACCACATTGACAACATAAACAAATCCATGGAGAACCATGTTCACCAACAATTTCCAATTACAAACATCTTGTTACATTGTAAGCATTTAGACAAGCTGTACAATGAACAAGCCATTTTAATGCCAATAGACATAATAGATTTGTGTATCCTTGTGTTTTTTTTTCAATCAAAGATCTCAATTCTAATTTTTCATCAACTACAATACAAATTTTTTGGTTGCTTAGAAGTGTTCCAACCATCTTAGGTTGTCACATTGTGTCATGAAAAAATGTGAATACTATGTGGTATTTATGGCCTTGACCCAATCCCTATGCTCCTTGTTCATTAATTCATGACAACCAATAATGATGTAAAACAATTGCATTTTTAAAGCCTTAAATAATGGTTTTTAGATTCCAAGAGGCCTCCCATTAACTCCAACATAAGATCATTATCAATTGCAAAAAATAGGTTTAGTTATTCCTACATTTGCAAAAAAAGATGCACAAATTGAATCAACATTAACAATTTCGATACTTTCATGGTGTCAACAAAAGAAATTGCACAACAAACAAAGAAATTAGAAATCACACTAGACTATAAGAGAAGAAGAAAGGAGAATGTTCAATGATCGCATTGCATTACATTGTGCACAAGTAAAAGAGTTGTTCTATACTACATAGAAGAAAATTTAAAAATAGTGTGTTATACCACCCTACATTTCTTGAGAAGAAGCAAAAGTGTTTGCACCACATTGCATTATGAAAGAAGAAGGAAGAATTGCACAACAATGCATGAGAAGAAAAAACATTACTACATTGCATTACACTACAACACACAAGGAAAAAAAAAATTGTTACACTGCAATGCATTGCAATTGCATAGAATAACAACACAAAAAGTTGTGTGAGCTCTAAGAATATGTTTTTCCAAAATTATAAGAGAGAAATCAAATGAAAGCTTGTGAGAAGGCACACAAGATCTAAAAGATAGAAGAGAAATGGAATGAGAATTCATGAAAAGGCATATACAATATTTACGAAAAGAAAGTTCTCACAAGAAGAGGAAAAAAAGGTTGCTTAAACATCTTAACTTTCAATGCACCATCATGAATGGAGATGTGTCGTTTATGATGCGCTCCCAACTCCTTGAGGGACTCAAATGTGAGTCCCAAATAGAAAACAACAGAAGAACAAGGAGTCGAGGCACGCTCCCTGGCTTGTAGCACTTTGGAGGGGTAGAAGGGCGTGCTAGAGCTCTGGGATAGGACTTCGAAGAATTGACAAGCTTCACTTAGTTACACAAGCCTGCATAATATCAACACAAGGTGGTTAATGCATAGTTGGAGCACTTTTGGTGCTAGGACGAACCACAGGCAACTTGGACTTACAAGACTCACCACAACCTAGACTTGGGGGAAGCCACCACCTTCCCCCTTATAGTATACTCTACGTGTCTCCACGAGGCCCACATCCAAATGGCATTTTGTCCCGGGACTCCCAAGTGGGAGTCCCGAAATTACTAAAGTTGGGACTCTCGCAACTTTAGGGGCCCATAACTTCGCATGAAAACCTCAGATTGAAATGAGGTCTCAAGAAAAGTTATAGCCCTAGTCGAGAGCTTTTCAACGGTATGTCACACGCCACCTGGATGCAAGTAAATTAGGTCGATTCCCAACTTTTAGTGGTCGAGAGTCAGTTGCCAATTTGACTCCCGGCCTTTCTTTTGGCCATAACTTATGTTTCAGATGTCCAAATGGGTGATGGCCCATTTTAGACATTTATGTTTCAATAAATTTCCAATGATAACTCTTCAATGCATTGGTTTTTTACCTCTGCAATCGATCTCTGAACATTCAGGAGTCCATCGGGACTCCAATTCCCAAAGTGAGAGTTCCCTTGGGAGTGTGAGGGCCTATTCCCTCACACTCTCTTGCACTCCCGGGGGCATGCGGCATGACTCCCGGGCTTCCCTTTTGGCCCGCAACCTTGTAAGGGCCTTGGTCACGAGCCCAAGGCTAAGGTTGTAACATTTATGACAACTACCCTACCTACTAACTAAAAAATAAAATAAAATAAAATTGAACGATGATATGCATAATCCATTATGAATGAATAATCAAATGTCATGAATAATCCATTGTGAATCCATAATTTCATGTCAAATTGACAATGGATTATTCACAATGGACTCTGATTACATTTGTTAAATAAATAAAATGAAAAACGTGGATTCAATTTTTTTTTCATAGTAATGTTAAAATACAAATTGCAAAACAATTCACCATCAAATATAAGGAATGTAAAAATAATATGCATTGAAACTTTCCTATTATAAGAAATTTTGATTTAAAAAAAAATGCCATAATTTTCATTCTTCTTATCATTAATAGTCCATTTCACATCGAAATATTCAAACTTTCACATGAATTTTTAAACCAATCACATATTTAGTGATATATAGAGGGTGTTCTATTAATACTTTTGATAAAAAACATAGGGGATATTTATAGTAATTATTATGACTAAAAAATATTTAGTTAATGTAAGATTTAGGATTTCCAAAATGTCAAAATTGAATAACCTAACTTTAATTTTATCTAAACATTATATTTAGGAATGGTTAATTGGAACAAGGGTTGGCTCTAAATATGTGATGAAAGGCATTTTTCTTTGGTGCCTTTTGGTGTGACAACAATTCTTTCAACTTGCCCTTCTTTTGACAACCTATTTTAACCTTCAAATAACATGTGTGATATGCATCACTTGGGGCAAAACCAATTATGCATATAATATTGGAAACTTGCAATCCTTGGGAAAGTAAATACATAGTCTTTTTTGGATGGTGAAAACAATAACTATGTATTCTTGAATTTCGGCTTTGATGTTTTGTAAGAATTGATCAATAAAGAATCTTAAACGATTTTACCTTTAAAGAGGAGGGTTTAATCAATGATGTGTTGTTTGTTGGTTCAATTGTTACACTCATATTTGTGCATGAATTATTTGTTTGATTTGCCTTCTATAAGCAAGGAAACCTAAAGCTTTGATTAAGAAGCACACCAAGTTAGGAAGTGCATTTCCAAACATGATGGATCTTCTTGCTATCATTGAAATAATTTAATGATAATTTAGCAAAATGGAAGGATGTTACTTTTATATGTTTGATAATTGATTCATCATATTGAGTTTGCCATGACGTGATTAACATTATTTAATTGTAATAAAAATATCATAATCAAAAGTTCCATTAAAATTAAATTCCACTTTGGTGTTCCATCTTCACAAAATAAATCATGCGAATTCCATCTCACATTTCACCCCAAAAAAATCCAATGGTTAGGTTTTTTCTTGTGACATATGTTATTGAAAACATTTCAATCATTACATAACTTGACTTGAGGTGGGATTTAACAAGCTTGTGGGCAAAAAAATTATGTAATTTAAAAACATCTAATAAGTAGTATTGAAATAGTCAAAATTCATGACCATAACTATACGTGTGCATTATGCATTGTTGTAGGTTCATGAATAAGCCATGTTAAATAGGTTCATGAGGAGGCCAAACCATCATACGTGATACAAGCATCACCAAATGAATTAAACACCCAAAAACCATTTTGGTAATTAGGGTGGACCCTTGGAGGAGGATTGGACAATCATGTTGCCCCACCATCAAAATTAAAAAAGTTCAATACCCTTGTAGGTTGAAAAGCTTGTGTACCATAGAATGGGCACCATGATCACTTCAAGACTTGTTTGACCTAGTAGGTTGAGATGTTATTCCACAAGGTAGTATTGAGTTCTACCAAGGTTTGTTCCATAGTTTAGTTGTGGTTCTATCAAGGGATAATGGTTTTTAGCAATGTTTATTCCAAAATGTAATTAATGATTTTTTTTAGTTGTTTGCATGAATAAGTGAATGATTTCTCACATGTATGTGCAAACAACAACATTGAATGAGAGGCCCAAAAGGCCTTTCCCTTTTAGTTGTAGCCACCTTTTTCAAACAATGAATTTCAATTAGACTCCAAAAAATGCAAGCCTCTACCATTTTAAATCAATTAGTAGCAATGGGGTGAGTTGCCTCAAGCTCTTGGCTTTTGTAGCTTGTCTAGATCCCCCACCCATTAGCATTCAAGTATTTTAATTTTGTTTTAGGTGACTTGAATTTTATATTTAAAGGCATTTACACCAAAAGACCTAAGGTAGATTGTCAACAACAATCAAAAGTTAATGTGATGTTGGGTAGGTATTTATAAAACAACCTATCCTTACCTTTACTTAGTCTTACACTTAGATTTATGCTATCATCGTTTAAACCTAATTTTTAAAATATTAATTTGTAGGTTAATTATAAGTTATGACAATTGTTATCCATGATGATGAGCCAAAAATTAGGCACTATCATGTTGAACAAAACCTTTTTAAACCTTTCCTCTCTCATTATCTCTCTTGTTTTCTCTTCTACTTTCTTCAATTTTTTCATTAATGTTGGGTTATAAAAACATGGTTCGGGTATATAAAATGAATGTCTCATCAAATATCCAATGTATGTATATAAAACACTCAAGTGTGACAATAACCGAATGTCCTAAATTTTTTATGTACAAGAACTTTCAAAAAAGTGAAAATTAAATTGGGCACTTAAAACTATTGATAAAACATGGCCCACATTGGATAAATTTTATTATTCCTAATTTCATAGGTGCAAATTATGGAATCTACATGCATGTATCAAAGTACCCAAGGGGATTTATTTTATTTGATATGAAAGAGAAAAGGGAAATTTAGGATAAAATTTAAGTCTTGTAAGGGAAAAAGGTTAATCTAAGAAATCCTAGGAATCATAATTGTGTTTTAGATGGGATACCTCAATCATATTTTTACCTTGTTATGAGATTTTTCTATATTCTTAAATTTTTAATGTTTGTTTTGTCACATTCAAAATTTTCTTTTGTTTTTTGCACTCAAAATTTGTTTGGTGCAACTTTCAGTGCTTTCAAACTAGCCACAATAGGATGTGCAACATGATTCAAGTTTCATTCCCATCTATTATTTTGTTTGTTCATAAATCATTTTATGATTTACCTTTATTAGTGATTTGGTTTTGTCCTTGCACTTAAATAATAATTATTGCATTCAAATTGATCTTGCCCTAATCATAGTGTTTTCATAACTCATAGAACTTTCATTACCTTTTCTATATTTTGCTCTTCTATCTTGTTTCCACTATTTCAAGCGCCCAATCTTGTCATTAAATTGTCAAATTATGTGCTTTCTAGTTTCCTTACATGTAATTGTATTTTCATTTTCCTTCAACTTTTCATTATGATATTGTTGAAGTTCTTGCTTTTGTTTCAACTTATACATGCTATTTTGTGACATTAAAATGTTGCGCTCACTTTACAAACTAACTCATAGAGCTTGTTATGTACAATGTTATGAAAAGTTTGTTATTAAACATCCCTTTAACACTCATAGAATAAGATTACAAGGGTATTACTTTACATGTGGTCCCTATTTTCACCTTAGGCTAGGGGGCCAAATAGGGTCTCATTATGGATAATGTTTATACTCAAGGTTCGTTCTAAACTAAGTGAAGAATGAATTTAGTATCTATCCCTTCCTTTCTATTATCACATTTGGAAACTCTATTGGTTAGGGTCTAGTTGCTTTGGTATAAATTGCAAAATGGAAAAACCTTGCAAATGTGCTATTGTTGGTGGTTTTTTTTTCAAGTTTGGGAGTTCAACACAAAAAAACATGATTGTCAAATAACTATCAATTGTCTATTAGTTGCCTATTAGTGTTAAACAATAGTAAAGGAATAAATATTCCTTATGGTTTAATTCACAAAGTTGTTAGGTTATTTCTTAATTAATTCACTTCTCCTTTGTCTTCTGACACTTATTTTTCTAAACCTTTTACTTCACAAATTCAACCACTACCAATTTGCACATATTTTTTATCAACCCTTTGTATGTATATCAAAATTTTCAATCAACATACAATTCAAATTTTACCATCATTTTAATGTATTGACACCAAATGCCCACAACCACCCTCCCCATGCTTTACATCAGCGAAACATCAAAAAACACCATTGTTTCCTCAAGCCAACAAGACTAAGCTTTAGAAAAAAAATTCCAAAAGAAATCCATGCCCCCAAAACAAAAAAATTCAGCTAGGTTCACCTTTTCTTTCCTCTACTATCTTCTTATTAATACCCACCATTCTTCCTACACCCTTTGGCCTTTTTTTCTTTGGTTTCCTCCTCCAAAAATTCTTAGGCACTCTTGTTTCACTCATTCAAAAATGGCTAAAAGTAATTATTAGCTCAAGTAATCACAAAAACATATTACCTTCCTTTCTATCACTCTTTGTGCCTCCTATTTTGCCTCCAAAATTTTCTCCATTAGCTCCAAATCGTCCTCCTTCCAGCACCTTTCCCCCAAAATTTTCATCATGTTTCAAATAAGTTTCATCTTTTTTTTACCTCCTTTTAACCTCAAAGCCCATTTTAGCTTCTACTTGAAGCTAAAATTTTCATCCCCATGAATGATGGATGGACACTTGTCATGAAGTACATGCATCCTAAGTTTGTTAGTAGGTTGTAGCACTAAGTAGTTCATGTAGGATTTAATGTTTGGATGTTATCTAGTAGCAATTCAATTACAAAGACACCATTAGTTTAACAACCAATTTGCCAATGTTTCACAATTAGAGTATCGATAGACTCCATATAACCTATTATCCCATCATTAGTGCCACCATTTGACCAAACTTGCTTGACTCTGTGATCATGACTACTTGACAAGGCTTTATCCTAAAGAATGAATTAATTAAAGTGGATATAATCCTATTACCAAAACTATGCACAATTATGTCTTTAGATCTAGTGGAAATATGCATGTTTAACATTTGCAATTAGAACATCTTTTGTGAATATGGCACTCCATGGATTTGTATTTGTTGTTAATGTGATTTTTAAAAGGTTAAGTTGATGGCCACAACAAGAAGACTTGGCTAAGGTGATTATGGGATTTAAAGAATTTTGTGGATTGCCTTTAATCCATGGAATAATCAATTGCATGCAAATTCACATCCATAAACCCATGGGTACATTTTTTGTAAACTATTTTTCCTACAAGTTGAAAACTCAAAGCATGTAGTTGCAAGTTGTTGTCAATAATGAAAGATGTGCCATGATATATTTGTGGGCATGTCAAGTTCCATGAATGATTCTATGATATTGTGAATGCCTAGTTTTTACGAGAAGGCAACTTACAATGGTCTACTCAACCTTAAAATTGGATCCCAAAATAAAATTTTCCTCTACAAAATAGAGGTAAGGGCTATCATCTAATGTGACCCTATTTCATGATCCCCCATAAAAAAATAGTCAAGATTTGACATATCGTTTAATTTATTTTTTACAATAGGTAGCTTTTGAGGGGGAGAAATGCAATCTTGATTCTTAAGAAAATGCTTAAAATTTGTTGGTAAAAATCAACTTCTAAATTATTTTCATACTTGATTATATTATATTTTGTTGTATGTTCTAGAATCCTAGATCGGAGGGATGTAGACGGGGATGCATTCATGTTTCAATTGGAGTGAGAAGATTAACCTAATCCTCACTTGGTGTAGCAATGAAATGATATAACATGGTAGGTGCAAGAATTATGGAGCTAGAAGTAATGAAATTATAAAATCTAGCTAGAAATTTTTACTTTAGACATATATATGGGGAGTAGGAAAACATGAAGAAAATGAACATATTTTTTATAAATTGAATTGAAAAACTGTTGGAACTTTCATCAAATTATGGTTTTGAACTCAATTTGATTTGTTTTTCTTATACATAGATGTTTACTCTTTTGTTATATCTCGGTTTTTCACCATTAATTTATCATCAAACAAAGATTCAAATAGTTTTATTGGAAAATGCATGAGCTTTTGGTATTTAATGAACACATGGCACATTGTATTATTGAGATTCAATACGATGTTCATCATGTTTTTGTTCATTTTGTGAGCTTTTCTTGTCTTTCTTCTTTAAACATTATAGATATTGCTTGAAAGTCATTTTTAAAGATTTTTTCCCACTTTTGTCAATGTCTAAATGAACCAAGTCAATTTAGTCCATCGTGTCCACAATGATTTTGTTGAACTCTTGTCTATGATTTTGATGATTGGCAAGAATATTGATGACCAATTCCTTATGATTCCTATGTTCCCAAGAATTTTGAGTGCATGCATTGATGGTTTGTTGTCTCTAATTATAATGTTGTGCAATATGGAAAATTAGCAAGATTGACAATCATAAGACCAATTTATGGGTGACTTGGTCTAAAGGATTGTGGATAAATTTCAAGACTGAGTATGCTCTTTGGATTTAGTCCTAGATTAAAACCTTGAATAAATTGTTAAACATTATGACAAATCATGTCTTTTACAACTTGTCTTATGCAACTAAAAAATGCCCCTTAGAATTAGTTTGAGTTGCAAATTAGTTATAAAGGACATTTTTTAGTTGCATAGGACAAGTTGCATAGGACATGATTTTTCATAATGGAACATTTTTGTTATCATTAAAAAAAAGTTGTTTCCACAAAAAATTCCATCAAAGAGCAAGTCATGCACATGTAAATGTTCTTTGTGTTTTTTTAGTTATGTTGGGTAAAAATGGTTTTAAACACATTAAAACCCCGCTAATTATAATCATAAGTACAATCTTTCAATGATTATTATTTTTGGTAACATATGAACATCATATTTTGGATTATTGTAGCTTGTTTTAAGTATATTTGATTAGCCTTAAATTTAAGCTAATTAATTCTTTTAAAAAATCCAATAAATATTGAAGAATTTGAGGATATGGAAAATATTTGTGACAAAATAATACCCATCACAAAGTTTGAAAATATGCTTATATATATTTCAAAACTAGGATTATGGGTGAAATTTTTGGGTGAAATCTTTTGTGGTAAATGATATTGATATACTTCAATTGAATATATGGCCATTTAATTTTTTTAAAACATTTGTTGAAAATCTATTCATTTTAAATTATTTTACATTTTTTGAGAAATAAATGTACAATAATATTTTCATTTGAAGAAAAAATCTCTATCATATGAAAGAGGACAAAATCTCATAATTGGGTATTGCATTATTTTTTTGTTCTTTGATGTTTCAAGAATCACAAACATGAGGCCCTATTGGTGTAAAAAAATGTAAGTTATTATGTACATTGATTTTATTTAATTCTTTTCATCTAACCATTGATCAAGATTAACTTTTATTCATAGTGAACTTTGGGTTCCAAAATGTTGTCATGTACATTAAAACTTTTTTTTCTTGTGTTTATGATTGCTAAATGTTACTATCAAGATTTTAGCTTAATGCATAACATGATACTTGTTATACAACACCTTTTTTGGTGAAAAGTGATTCACCTTTAATATGTTTAACCCAAATTCCATCTCTTGGTGTTTTTAAGTCCCTCACATACAATGTAACATTTTTTTTCCCTATAAAGTTTCAATAGCTTTGTAGTAATCTTTATCGAATTGTCTTGATAGGTGGAACTTATATCACTATTATATTGACAAGTCCCAATAAAAGGTGTTGTGGCTAGTACCAAGTTGTGGTGGTTGAAAATCTTCTTCTTGTTGCCATTTTTTTTTGCACATCCTCCAATTTTGTGTTTTTTTATCATGTTTTTTATTATAAGTATTATGTTCCATTTCACTATGAGAAAAAGGGTGCTTTGCAACTAGCCTTGCAACTCACTATATTTATATGTTGTGAATGTTAATGGACAAGTTGCATGAGTTGCAAAATTACAATTCATCGTATATACAATGCAACTCAATCAAAACAATTCATTTTCAACTATTATGCAACTCCATTATAATTGCACCCATGATGTCATGCTAACATCATTGATTATCATCCATCTATCAAAATTTGACACATGGCACTATGAAGATTTTTTGACATATATATATTTTTGAAATATTGATTTCCATCTTTCATTATGATTATTAATGATGGTCTGAAATTGTGACACATGGCACAAAAAAATTGCTACATGGCATATTAATTATATTTTGGAATATATATACATATGTATTAGTAACTAGATAGGTTATACATAACCATAGCTAGGTACCTAGGTTGGTAGGTTTTAAGACCTACATACCTACATATTTACCTAGGATTTAGCCATGAAATTTTGTTTTTTAATTTTAAGTTTTGCCTTTAGGTTAAATTTCTTTGAGCTCATCCCAAAATGACACTTGTATTTTAATATGAGAATATGAGAAAACAAACCTTCTTTATATAATTTGTAACATAGGATTTGAAAACAAACCATATGGGTTAGATCTTTTAGTTGTTCCTTAGTTGCAAATTAAATTGCAATTGAGTTGCAACTATAACACTTAAGCGTTTAGGGCAGGCCATATTTAAAAGGAGGGCTCCATTGTTTCTAGTGTCCAAACAAAAGTTGAACCCTTCCTATTGTCACCTTTGGGCCACTAAAAATCATCAAATATATATATATATATAATTGAGAAAGTTATGGCCCCCCAAAGTAGAGGGGGTCAAAAACTCAAAAAAAAAACCACCAAATGTTACAAAGGCTAGTTCCCAAACATGTAAAACAAATCCTTGTATGTTGTTGTATTGCTATTTAAGTCCAAAAATCATTTGTAGAATTTTAGGTGGCATTCCTATAACACTTTAAATCATTTTAAATTAATAAAAAAAAAGAAACTTATGAAGTTTGAAAGTAACAGGGGTCCAAAGAGGGAAAAAATGGAAAAAAATGTGTTTTGTAAGTTGGAAAGTTTATTTCTCTTCTTGTTATTTTTGCATTACTCCTTTTCCTTTAAATTTCATAGATAATTTATAAAGCTTGAAATAGTGCTCCCATTACATTTTAAATAACTCAAAATGAAACACATATGATGGAGATATAAATAATTAATGAATATATATTTTTATTAAATTATTAATAGTTGTATTATAATCATAACATAGCTAAATAATAATATTTTAATAGTGGCGCACTAGTGGCTAGACTAATTGTATAAATGGAAATCATAATAAAAAACACATTGCAAATGTATTCCATAATGGGTGATGGAAATGTGAACATGTCACAACCCTAGCCTTGGGCTTGCAACTAAGGTAAGGGCTTGCGAAGGTGCGAACCAAGAATGAAACCGAGGAGACACATTTCATGCTTTTGGAAGTGTAGGAAAGTGTGAGGGAATGAACCCCCACACTCCCAAGTGAATTCCCACTTTGGGACTTGGAGTCCTAAAGGATTTTCAAAAATTTTAAGGGCAATTTCAGAGGTCAAAACTCATTGGATTAAAGAGTTGGACAACTCTTGGAACTTAGAGGTCTAAAATGATCTTGCATGATCCATTTGGATACTTAAAAACATAAGTTGTGGCTAAAATAAGGGTCAGGAGCCAAATTACCAATTTGACTCCTAAACACTAAAAGTCTGGAATTACCTTAATTTCCTTTTGTTTAAGTATCTTGCCACATACCATTGGAAAGCTCTCGACAAGGGCTAAAAATTTTCTTTAGACCTCACCTCAATCGAAGGTCTGCACACAATTATGGGCCTCACAAGTTGCTAGAATCGTAATTTCGGGAATTTCAAGACTTCAACTTGGGAGTCTAGGACAAAATGACATTTGGGTGTTGACCTTATGGCCAAAAACACAAAATACTATAAGGGGGAAAGTGGTGGTTTCCCCAAGTCTAGGCCGTGATGAATTTCATGAGTTCGTGTTTGCCCATGGTTTATTCATGCACCAAAAGTGTTCTAACTACGCACTAACCAGCTTGTTGAGTAATTGACTTGCTTGTCACTCTTTTTAGTTCTCATCCTGAAGCTCTAACATGCCCCTTTACCCCTGAAGTGTTACGAGCCAAGGAGCATGCCCCAACCCCTTATCCTTCCATTATTTTCATGCTTTGAACTCATAGTTGAATCCATCAAGGAGTTTGGGGGTGCGTTAGAACATGTGGTATGATCACATGTATGTACATTGTACATAGTTGGAACATAATTATTGTTTTAGTAGCAAATTTACAACAATTTTAAAGTAGTTGCCACATGTAACAATAATGCAATTCTCAAAAAAATCAAACATCGTTGACTACATATGTATGTATGATGTGTATAAATTATTGTATAGAATAGCCATTTTCAACTCACTTACAACTATAATACAACTAACTGATTATTGGACATGGCAATTTATCATACAATACTTTGTATTTCAAGGGGGATTGTTTCACAATAGTTGTATATGAGTTGTTTTTTGAGTTTTAGTTGTAGGGTAGTATGGTTTCGACAAATGCAATTTCTTGTAATGTTTCTATTTTGTAAGAACCATGTTTTCTCGAGGTTCCATGATTGGTTTTTTATTAAACTTGTTTTTTGCATTTGCAATAAACTAATATAATCATTCCATCCAAATTCCAATTGGAGTGGCATTATCAAAGGGTGTTAGGTTTCTTCCTTTCCCTCTTCCCTTCATAGTTTCCATTGATAAATATTTTTTAACCCATGTCCAGTATGTTTGAAGTGTTGATTGGTTCTAGCAAAATTTATCACTCTTGCAAAAACTTGAAGGGTTTATAGAATATATTGAACTACGACATTTGTAGAAATTAAAAAAATACCATTGAAGTCTGTCATGAGGAACTTGTACCAAAACCTTAACTGTTTTAAAAAATTGCATTCGGACACTTACAAAAATTGATTATAGAATTTGTAGAATTGTTGATTACAAAATTTATGAATCTTGTTAAAGAACTTATAAAAAGGTGTAGGATTTAGGTTGCAAAACCTGAAACATTTGGCAAATTTGAGGCACATTGTGTAGGAATTGTAAAAATTAGGTGTTCATAAAACTTGTAAAATTTGAAACATGAACATTAAGGTGCAAAGGGAGATGAGTGAGGTATGCACAAAAAATAAAAGTAGATGTTGGGGCAAGAGGAGATGGTAGGCCCTTGTTAATAGGTTTTCACATAGAAAATTGAAGAGTTAGGTTAATGATAGTGTTAAACATCAATATCTACAATTTTGGAACATTTTTATTTTAATGACATTTATTTAAAACTTGGGTGTAATCAAAGGAACAACTAGTAATAAGGTTAGAGTCTTTACCAAGGATTATAATGTACATGTGGCCTTCATGTATAGGTTTACTAAGTACCAATTTTTTTTTAATTCCTTATTTACCTTAAAAAAAATTTTGGAGTAGATTTAATATTGAAACCAAATATAACGTGTGCACTATAGGTAATTATTTATGTATTTAACATCAAGCCTTAAATTATAATCAAATGTAAATTTATGCTTTAAATCATGATCACAAATTTTGAATTATTATATTCATTAAGGATGTTCAACAATATTCAATACATTACTTAAAAGGATCCAATATAAGTTCACCTAAAAATATCAAACTCATGTGGCCCTTCTTATGAAGTATGTTGAAGTTCACAATATATTTGAGAACCTTTGGTGAAGGTTTGGATAATTAAAAAACATGTTCAATTTTAAAGTTGTCGAAAACAATATGTCAACAAGTGTTTTGTGTATGACAAAATATTTTTAAATCATATAATAAATTCATGTGATTTTAACTTCATGATTTGAATAAACAGACATAATTTTTAAAAATAAACAATTATTTCATAAAATAAAATAAAATTCTTTTTTTTCAAAATGGTGTAACTAATTTTTTTCATTGTAATCAATAAGTGTTTTGGCTCCTTTTATTGTGGCCACTTGCATCACCATTGAAAGTTAATGTAAATGTCATGGTGCCACATAGATAATCATGTTAGTTATGTATTGATAACATGGCACATGTATGAACAATTGTACCTATCTTCATGTTTATTAAGTTTGATTATATGTTGAGGTTTAAATGGAGCATTAGTAATAATTAATTTTAGATCATATCCTTTTTTTTCCATTTTCTATTGTTCTTTTTTTTCCATCCCTACCCCTCTTTCCTTGAAATAAAAATTTGCAAGTTCACATCATTTTTATTGTTGATTGATATCATTTTTATGTTACCCATTATTGATTTGGATTTGGTAAACCAAAAGTGGAAACATAAGTGATGATATTGACCTATTTTGCTAAGGAACAATATGAAAAATACATGTAAATAAGACTCCCAAAACCAATTACTTGTTGAGGAACATGTGATCATGGGTGTATCTTGGGTCCCAGATAGTGTTGGATGGTTATTGATTTTTTAAAATAAACAATAAGGGGGTTCAATTAATGAGAATCAACAAATTATTTTTTAAAATTTTTAATTAAATTGTTTTTTAGATGTTTGGCTAGGGTACCATATTTTTCCCATTTTTAAAGGTGGGTATTAAATAATTGGTTTTCAAATTTTTAATATTAATAGTTGAGTAGATTTAATATTTACGACTAATTATCTAAATATAAAATTAAAAATATTAATGCATTTTTGTAAATTATTAATTCAATGGAAATTTGGAGGCTTTGGTTTAGATTAAATTTGTTTAAGGCTTTCATCTTTATTCAAATTTTATTTAGTATTTATTTGGTATGATCTATTATGACAATAACATTTGATTGATTGCACAAGTGGACAATATAAAAATTCAAACATTAATGATGCTCTTGATGGATGATAAATGTATTTTAAAAACTATAATATGTTAGGGTCCAAACAAGCTTGTGAAGAAATAATGGAACACATATAGTAACAGAAGAACCCTAATATTATAAGAAAACATCAAAGCACAAGGAGCAACATGGGATTTCAAAAAACAATAGGAGGGCTTGATTAGTCCTTGAGAACATTGAATATAAAAATATTTTGCAAATTTTTCATGGGAGAAAATCCTTTAAAGTGTACCGCCTAGGATGAAAAGGACCTAGTCTTTACTACAATCCTTCTTTTCCTATATTTTGATCCCCATCAAAACTAATGAATCAAAAAAGTGAAATATTTCATAAAATACCATATTTTAAATCATTACAACAATAAATTCCATCATAATCTGCATAATTGTGTTTTTACATGGTGAAAAAAACTAGGTGAAAAATACCAAAAAGGTGACATTGTGTCACAATTTTGGTACACAATAAAGAATTTGGACCCTTGTAGGCCAAGAGAAAAACCAAGAAACTTCATTAAAAATAATTTATATTTAAAACAAAATCATAATATCACATTTAAAAATACAACCTACCCAAGGCACAAAACATTAGATTAATCTTTTTTCAAATTCATCTTGCTCAAATGAGCCTTTAAATTCATCTAATCCTTGCTTTAAATCTACTTTAGATTTTATGAATTCCACCAAATTATGAAATCCTTGCAACCAACCCTTGCATCATTCAATCAATTTTTATTCAAAAGGACTAACTTTCCAAGGTTATTTGATTACAAATGGTGTTTCCTCAAATTGGTGAATATACCAACAAGGGAAAATAGATTCTCAATTTTAATTTAAGGACCCACAATCTCCAATAATTCCAATTTGAAAACCCATAATCTTCAATATTTTTTGAACTAAAAAATTAGTATTTGGGAATATGATTCACATTTCCTTGACCACTCCAACATGCATTTGATGCTTTCACATCCACTTGATATCTTCAAAATATTAATAGTTTTTATTATTAATAAGGTCATTTGCAGTTCATTGGTGCTTGCTACCATTTTGAAGATATCCAAATTGTTATTTTCATCACTTTTGTTAACAAAAGAGCTTTTAGCTTGAGATTTAATGGAAATGATGATAAGACTAATTTAATAGCATATATGAAACAAGGATCTTTTATTGTACTTCTCAATTATGGCATTCCTTTGTTCATGACTAATAAAATAAGGTTGTAGTCATATTAACATGTACCAAATGTAGTTATAACCACTGCTTAATTTTTTGAACTTTGGATCATAAAATAAATAAATAAAATAAAATTTAATAAAATATATTGTGAATACATCATGTATGTATCATAAAAAATTGGATCAATCTAATGGGTGAAAAATACGTTCAAAGATTTTTAACCTCTTGTAACCACTATTTTAAAATTGCATAAAATAGCTTAAAAACAATTTTGACATTAAAAGCACAATTTGAAAATATTTTTTAATGACATATTTTTGGATTTTAAAAATATACACCTTAACATAATAATATTTTTAAAAATTTAAGATTTTTTTTTGAAAGATGTATTAAAAAGATTCTAAAATATTTTAAGAATAAAGTAGTGGTTTAAGGGGGGCATGTGTGGCTCCTACTAATGTGGTTGGACCCATAAAAGATTAATTTAAAAAATTTGAATCTAATTTAACATTAAGGATAACATATTGTGAGTTATTTTCTCATTATATTTTGTCAAGAAGGTAAGGAAATAATCATTGATGCTTCAAACCTCATTTTTCACGTTTTAATGCATAATCCCTGACTTTGTATCCATGTTTGAATCATCATCAATCAAAGTATGCAAAGTAAAAAGATAATTGACTTATTCTTTTAGTTTAGGGCTTGTGGATATGATTGCATTCAAAACATCATTCAATAATTAGTATAACCCCTTGGTTGTTTTAAAACATAAGTAATGATAACAAGAGACAAAACGTTTACAATAATTTGTAATATATGCCATGTGAAAGGAAAGGGTACATGATCAATATATGACCATAACATTAGTTTACATGTTATAACAAATGACAACAATTTATGGGTGAAAATAAGGTAAAATAGATGATTCATTCCTCCTTACCACAAAAATACAAGTAATTATTATAAATATTTGATATTGAAAGTATAAATATTATTTGATTTGATGATAATCTTTCAATTTATTATTAAAATGTTGAAAATCCCCATCATCAACGTAAATTAAGTAGATTTTTAAAAAATACATTTAACTTGTAATGAAATATTTTAATTTCACAAAATGGGTTCCAAGTATACCATTTTTAATTTTTTCTACTTTCAAGTTAATCAAGGCTTAAAAGATATTTATGTATTCCCAAATTGTGCATATTATATTCATAATATATCAAATTTTTAATGTAAAAGAAACTTTGAACTCATATTGTTGACTAGTTAGTTTCAAACATATTTTAAACCTACTTTTATAACCTTAAAATTTTCCAAAAAACGTTATTCTTGACTTATCATAAATTCATATATATATTTTAAAAATTTTAAAAAATATTTTGGTATGATTATGTCAATAATTATTTACGATTTTGAGTGGACTATTTTTTTTGGTTTACTTACCATGCATTCACCCTTTTCAAAGTTTTAGAGCTTCTTGGAACATGATCATTTTTCTTGCAAACCTATGTAAAACAATTTTCCAATCATAAAGAAATTTTTTACATTAACAACATTCAAAACAATAGAAGAAAGAAAAACTAAAATAAAGCAATTTGCATATCAACTTGTTTTGATTAATGTGTCCAATTTTTGGGGCCAAAGGCTTGCAATAATGCAAACTTTCATCCATTTTTGTCTTCTTTTCTCATACATTTTAGGTCATGAACTATACATCTCTACAAATTTTCTTGGGCAAATTTGATAGAACATATTTCAAGTTTTGTACACTTAAATTTTTTTAAATATATTTGACAAGCCTTAAAAAAGGCATGTCCAAAACAAGTGCCTTGAAAACTTTTCACCACACCCAAAATTTCATAAATGACCACTAATTTCAAAATAGTTATCATGTGGTATTTAAATTTGAGCCTTCATATTTCACATAAGCAAAGATTTTTTGGTCAATCCATATTACTGTAAAAGGTCTTGCAAATTTTTTACCAATGTTTGACGTGAAATTTTAGATGTTTCAAACAAACAATTATAATATGTTTTGGCATTCAATTTTTTCTTAGAAAAATCACAACCAATGCAAAAATGTCATGTGCTTCTAAATGGACATCCAAATATCAAAACTAGTAGTAGTAGACACACAATTTGCTAAAATAGGTGAGACATTTGTTTATTTTGTTTGAACTCAATTAAGTGAGGTAACATTTATTGAGTAATTGCTTTTCTAGAAGGGAAAACAACATGAAGGCATAGTTACATTACCAAACATTTCAAACATATGCTCTTGACAAACTAAATGAGCAAATGGTATTTTACAACAAGAAGACCCAAGTTTTCCAAAAACTCTTTTTAGTGCACATAATCATTTTTATGAGGATCTATGGCCCTAAAAAAATTAGAGATAACATTCCCACTTATTGCAAGCCTTTTTTTTGTAAGTTATTTTTCCATTGAACTTTTCATGTTGTTATTCATTTCTTCCTCAAAGTTTTTTGCAATTAATACATGGTTTGCATTCGCATGTTTCTTGAATGTAGTCATGTTATTACTTTTGAAATAAGATTTAGTAAACCCTTCCTTAACCTTGTTATCTGGTTGAGAATTGGGTAAAAATATAGTCAAAGGAACCTTCCAAGTGAGTGGACATTCTTTAAAACTACATTTTTGGATGTTTGAGAGATTATAAAAGAAGCAAAATAGTTTGGATTGTCATAAATGTTTCTGGAATATTTTCCATTATTACAAAGTTTACATACTCAAAGTTTGACATAGATGAAAAATGTTTTTACATCTTCAAAGCATTCAAACTTCAAGAATGGACGGTCTTTTCCTTTCTACAAATGCTATTTTATCTACCAAATGTATATCATTCCTTTTGAAAATTGGAGAGGATTATAATATTGATGAAGGGCAAAAGGATTTGAATTGATCATTTTTTAAAAATAATTGATTTGAACACATTTTGTTCAAATGTGTTTTTAACCTTAAAAATTATGGATTTTGAAAATGTGGCCGTAACAAAAATTGTTCATATTTATTTTATAGAGGGCATGAATGCATAATACATATGATATAAAATCAGTTTTTAGTTAAAATGTATTTATATCTAACATGTAGTGTTAAGTTAGGTATCCAAAATATAAAATTTTAAGTTGTAAACCAACATAGGGATGACATGTGTCACGTGCAATCCTTAGAAAAAGACTTTTACCTTGGTGCCCTTGGCTCCTTTTATTTATGTTTTCACCCAATTGTAGGAAACATTGGATTACTATGACACACCGTACAACACATCAATTGCAAGACATTCACATCCACTTTCGACCCATCATTAACACTAATTTTTTTTCAACACAAAGACTTTCTACCATGAGGTTTCCAATTGATTATTTGTTCATGCAATTTTTTTAGGATTACATGTATAATGTTTCATCATTTTCTGATTGTGAATTTGACAATATTTCAAACCTTTCAAATCTTTTATTTTCATTTTTATTTTATTTTATACAATCTCACTTTCATTCATGAAGATCTTAAGACTTTCTTCCACATGGATTAGTTCCATATTTAAGAGATTTGTTAACAAATCAGGGTTAATGAAATCAAACAATTTAATGTTCTTCCAATTTTGGTTGTTGTGATGTGTATGTATTTCAATAAACCATAAACATTGAAAATAATTATAAGCATTAACAAGTTCATCACTAACTTTTTTCAAGGCGATGCATAATGCAAAAAAATGTTGATGAAATCAAGTGTCAAGTCAAGTGTTGTCCTTGTTTACAAATATGGGCTTAAGGAGTGAAAGTTTAAATTATTCCCTTTTTCATTTCAAATCAAGGTGAAGTTTTCAATAAATGATCTTACACAAGGAAATCATAATAAAAACACAAAAAAAACTTAACAAACTTAAACATAACAAAACTTGTAAACAAAACCCTTATAAACAATACCTACGAATAAAAAGAAACATACAAAGAACAAATAGACATAAATTTAACAAACAAACAATCAAAAACCCTAAACTACCTAAAGCATACGATGAAATCAAAAGGAGAAACCAAAAGAAAAAAAAATTCATTTAAGAAAAATGTAAAGGTTGTCATTGTTGCAACCTTCACAATGCACCAACTATCAACAACTTGCACATTGAAAGTAAAAGGGAGGTATTATCATCACAATAAGGGGAAATCAATATAAGTAACAAAGTGATGATGAATAACAACACAATGATAAGCATAATTATTTTTGATACCTTGTAGGAAAAACAATAGGGTGGTGATTAACAACAATAGGGAAATGACAAATAAAGTGATGAAAAACAATAACAAGTTGACTAAGGCATTGAAAAGGTGATAATGAATAGTAGCAAGCTGATGACAAACATCAACAAGGTGACATTGGCAACAAGGTGATGACATCAACAATAATTTGATGATGAATAATAAGGCAATCATGAAAAATAATAGCAAGGCAACAACAAACAAGAAGGAGGCAACATCAAGCAACAAGGCAATGACAAGCAACAAGGTGATGGCAAGTAGCAAAAAGGTGACGATGAGTTGCAATATGCATAAGAAAACAAGGTAATTAGAACTAATAAGGTGCATAAGAAAACAAAAAGAAAGTAAGCTAGAAAAAAAAAACAAAAAAAAAACGCAAAGAAATGTGGGTTTAAATGAACATTTGGGCTTTTATAGAGCCTGCATTTTTCATCTTGAACCCCCTTGTGCAACATAATGGTGATAACACCTTAAACCTTAACATTAACCATATTTAACTAACCTAATCCTAACTTAGAACTTAAATGAAAACAAGTTTCAATGGTTTAATAATATAACCCAACCAATGTTTAAAATTTAAAATGTGTCAATGGGTGAAAACATGATCAAGTATACATTTTGTGATCTTTGTTAAAAAAAGAATAAAATAGCCAAAAATGATGCCTTAACATATCAAAATTTAAAATATTATTTAATTTAATGATCAATATGAACATATTTTTTGAATTTGTGTCAATGATATTGAAGAATCACATGTTTAAAGTAGATTTAAATAGATTTTTAAAAATCGCAAGTAGAATTTTTTTTACTTTCTAGGTTGCCCAAAGACACAAAGTAGGCTTCAAGTATATGAAAAATTGAAATTTTTTATTTTCTTGGTTAGTGGCCATTTAAAGTTTACTTATGCACTTTCAACTTTTGAGGTAATATTAATAATATATCAATCTTTTAATGTAAAAATATTTTTGAACACAATTCCAATAGTCAATTTCAAAAATATTTTTGACCTACTTTTAGTACACTAAAGTTTTCCAAATTTTGTATACAACATACTATAAACTCAATATTGTGCATCATGATGGTTTGACAATGATTGAAAATGTTTTGACTCTACTTTCTTGCATATGTGTGCAAAAAAAAATGACTACAATTACTCATAACTACTTTTGTTCTATACTTGATTATGCTTTCACCCCAAAAGAATACAAATATTTATGAACTGGTTTTTTCAAATTTGATATATTAATAAAAGAGTATCAATTTGGGTATAAAATTAATTAATATTTTCCTTGGACTGAAAATTTGCCCAATTCCAAAATTTCATTTAATAATTAATCAACATTAACCTAAACCTAGATCCTACTTAACCTATATTCAAACCTTATTCTCCCTAGACCTTTAGCCTTGAGAATTGGACCCATGGCAAACTTTTTTCCATATGTGGGGTTCATAGTTAGGATAGATATCAATTCAACCAATTCTTTCCTACCAAAATTATGTCGGTTTTATTAATGTTGGGTAAAACATGTAGGGATAGGCATTATTAGTACAAGGGCCCAATGAGGCAAAGTTGAACACATATCCAAATATGGTAATGTTGGTCCTCAAGGTCTTTAAATGGCATAAAAATTTCTCACACTTTTGTAATCCAACCCCCCTCTCCCCCCTCCCACCCCGTCATATTCAATGGATATTCATAGGGTATCATTAGGAAAAACGATGATGGACATTTCAAAAAATAATGATAACAACAAAGGGGGGTGATTACATTTTTGTAAAGTTCACTGGTTTTTTATGTTTAGTTAGGCACTCTTCATGTACATTAAAACTCCAAATGTGGGTACATTCATAGTTGGGGGAACACAAAAGGAATGTTTCACCCAAAAAAATTGTTAAAATATTATTTTGAATGACAATGACATTTATGAAATTATTTTAGATTTTTTTTTGCCATTAGATATTCAGACTTTTTAATTAAAATGGTTTTGATTTTTTGTGATTTGAATGATTAAAACATGTCTTTAAGTGTGTTGAAAGATGGGTTAGGAATAATGTCCCATTACATTGTTTTATTGAGAATGACTCAATAGGACTAACAATATTTATTCAAATTGCTCCATATTGTAACCTTAAATAAAATAAAATATGTTTTATATGATGGCACAAGTTTTTAGTATGATAAATCGTCAAGTTTTGTGGAATTGATGCTAGAATTTTGAATTTTTTCATAAAAAGGATGTGTTGATGAGGATAATCAAACAAAATTTTTAAATTAAAAATTTACATTCCAAAGGTTTGGAAAGGAGTATAAGAGATGTGGGTGTAAAAAATGACATTATTTGATGTTTTTATAGGGTTTTGGCATTCCAAATGAAAGTGTAGGGGAAGAATCTCATTTAGTGTGTTTGGAAAGAGGTGTTGACACTTTCTAAGACACCTGAAATTGAGAACGGGTAATTTCTTCCAGGGGAGGCTGAAATACAAATACTACATTTGAAAAGTTCTTTACATAAAGTTATAAGCATTTCATAACCGGTTTTGGTGTTCTCTTCAGGTACTTTGTTAGGCTTTTTCCAATGTGTGATGTGAGTCAATGGTGGCGGAACACCGGTTACGCTCTGGAACGGCCCCGGTAGGACTCGTTACGAGCTGAAGGAACAGTGTCGAGATAGACAGTTCTCGAGTCTCGATGCGTTCTTTGATGGAACAGGCCAAGTACCCCTACCGTAGTATTGGTTGATTATACGAATACGTAAGTAGGAAAAGTTGTGTACCGATTACGTACACGCGGGGAGATGGCAGCACAGGGAGGGCAGCGGGACGACGGGAAGAATGTTCGACAGCCAGTTGTGATTACACATGTCAGCAGATAGTTCTGTAGCAGTAATTGTGTTACGTGTTGATTTCCGCTAGGTCTATAATCGTCACGCGATGCCAAGATCTTTTTCATTGTAAATGCGCATCACCCACTTCTTGCCAGTTTTATTTTAGAGCTTTTCAGAGCACGCAGAGAATAGGCTGTTTGCTTTTGATACGCAGCACCAAGCTTTTTTTCGGCCCGAAGTTGGCAACACCCGCTCATTGCCTCTTGCCGGATTTGTTCAGAGCTTTCGGAGACATAGTACAGAGTGAGTGGCAGTGACAAGAGTTAACCCTAATATTGTTTCTGTTGGAAACCCTAATCGGAGCCCTGTACGTGGGACTCAAGGCTGTTGTTTTGCGCTAGCAGGAGGAACCTGTAAACTGACTTTAGCTTGAAACCCTAATTTTGCTGACAACTTCGCGAAACACAAGTAAGCACTTTTTCAGTTTAGCAAGGTGCTGGCTCTGAGCTTCATCTCTTTCATGATCACCATATGTATGTCTATCAAGCCAAGCTCAGTGGCTCATCTGTCAGAGAATTTCTCCAGGTTCTCCTCTCTCTTAAATACCTATTGTGAAAGCGTGCCTTAAAGTTTGCTTGTTGGATGCTGTCTATCCATGTAGCTACAAGCATTGGTCTGTTCAATCGTTACTTGGACCATTCCTCTGAAGGTTATCTGTTCTCAAATCTGACAATGGGGATCAACCCTTACATTGATACAGCACATTCTGCATGATGAATAAATGATAGAAATGTGCTTTAGTTGAGAATATGTGCCAATTCATGGATTATGTCAAATTTAACAACCTACACTGAGGCTGTCTTTGTTGGCACCCTAAGTGGAACAGAAAAGGGTGAGATGAGTTGAATCTGGTTTTGGATTATGCTAGTTCTGAAGATGGCACTAGTCATCCTATCCATGGAAGGTGTCAGTCAGTTGGTCAGACTCTTGGGAGAAAGCTAGTAACTTTCTGGATGCTAGATTGCGTCCATTCACTTCCACCTACATTCATAGTGACACATATCAGCTGGATGATGACCCCTCTATGTGAATAGTATTCACCAATAAAGCATCAAAAGAGTTGCAAACTAAATAGCATAGTTGATTCAACTGCGAAATGCTTGGTACATTTTCACTGAAAAATTTGTAGTTCCTGGAATGGAATGCCGACAGCTTACTAGCCTAAGTCTAGCAACATCTGATTAGTTCATGTTAAGTGCAGCAGCAGAAGTAAGGAAGCAACAGGGAAGAGGCTGGAGAGACGAGTTGCTGTGCATGCACAAGTGGAACAAGAGTCAGGTGGAAGGTTGAGTGACAAGGCATGAAGGGAGGGGGTGTAGTGCTGCCTGCCAGTGTGGCAGGGAGTGTGAGGCAACGGCATAAGAGGCGAAGTGGTGAAGAATTTAGGGTCTGCTGTTTTCCATCTAAAATTATGTGACATGACGTGCTTCAATATTGCCAGGCCCCTCTCCTCTCTCAGAATGTTGGCATGGTTAAATATTTCTTGTTTGTGAAGTTCACATGAATCTTCTTGCACCTAAAACTATTAGGAAAGCATTTGTTATATGATTTTAGCGTAGTTATTTGTTGGTTTTCAAAAATCCCATACTCTCCATATCCTAAAGTTAGTGACAGATGAGCTGACAAGAATCCTACAACCTTGTCCTTTCATTCCAAGCATTCTAACTTGCTCTGCCTTGATGGAAGTAAGTCAGACGAGAAAACTTATGGTGCCATAAGCTAGTTTGAGGTTCAAGAGTGACTAATGTTAAATTGCTTAGACTCTCATGGTTGGTTTTTTGCCAGAATGCACTGGATGGTGCAAAAGGAAATGGGGAGAACAATCAAGGGGAGACCAAACAAGAAGATGAAACAACCAAGAAGTATAGGAGCATGCGAATAAGGATTTTATCTTCCATATGGATGATAGGAGGGTTTGTGCTTGTTGTGTATATGGGCCATATTTATATTTGGGCTATGATTGTCATCATCCAGATCTATATGGTGCAAGAGCTTTTCACGCTTGCCCGAGCATCCCAGCGTGAAAGACAGCTACCTGGATTTCCGTTACTCAATTGGTATGTCTTCTTGCCATGACAGCATTTTTCTTTGCAGGGGGACATATGTGGCTAACTTGGGTTGAATGTGGATTTGTTGATTTGGATTTTGAGAGTTACTGCAGTTTGTGTCAAAGCATAGTTCTAGGGTTCATTGCTCTGGACTATCTTGCAACATGGCTCATAACCCATGGTGCTGGGTTGCAGACCTTGAGACGGAGTTTGTTCTGAAAGATAGTGTTATTCCAGGTCCATGGTTTCATTTGTGAGCTGTTAGACAATTTTGAAACTTGTACATGGAAGGGACATCACTAAGATGGGTTTTGGTCAGGCTTTTTTTCATCACAGCCATGCTATATGTCTATGGCCGCTTCTTGAGTAAGCAATTGACGACTACTATGCATTCTGACCAAGTCTTATCTCATTCCTTCAAATACGGTCTCATCAAATATCACATGATCATCTGCTACTTTATGTACATTGCAGGTAACCCTAGATGGGAATGTAAATTTCTTTCATGTCCTATATGTGTGCTGTTTTGTAATATCCTCAGCAATGAGGACTTTGTAGCATCTGGTTACTCTTGATTGATAGTTGGTTAAACTGAATTGTTTCGAAGATTGAGTCCATAACTTGTGCTCTTCTTCCTGGGCTGGTTTCTGTTGGTTCTGTTTTCCTACTAGAAGTGGTGTGATGGACTTCATGTCTCTGTTTCTGATACCTTTCATGTCTGCCAATGGTTGGAACCAGAGTCTCTGCTTGAGGTCATTTGTGATTGCAGTACATAAGAAGTGACTTCTCCATGCCTCATTCATCGAGTTCTTCAAAGCTTATGCTGTAATTTTATTTTTCTGGTTGCAGGATTTGTGTGGTTTATTTTGACTTTGAAGAAGGGAATGTACCAGTATCAGTTTGGACAGTATGCATGGACCCACATGATTTTGTTCGTTGTCTTTGCACAATCCTCCTTCACTGTTGCGAACATCTTTGAAGGCATTATTTGGTATGTTACTTCATATTTACTGTATTTCTTTTCTTGGATTGAGTTTAGCTTCACTAATTGGTCAGTTTTGTGCTAGATCCATCTCTTTGCACAGTTAGGAGATCTTGAGACTTATTCAACATCAGATTCAGCTTTTAGTTTTGCGATTTATATCCTCATTAGGGAGAAAATTGTCTGCAGTAGTGCATCAGCATGCTCTAATCAGTATCAGTATGCCATGACCTTTTAACCCACCAATGTTACCCATTGCAATTCCACAGCTCCATCTGCTCTGGGTTGTGTTATTGATCTGAAATCTGGGTGAAGACATAATATCCTGAGTCTCATGTCATTTTCAAATTTAGCAGTTCCAATCTTGCAAAACTCTGATCCCTGAGCTAAAATTTCTTGAATTTTATTGGTGCGTTCTACTCAAGATGATCAGTGGGCTGTTGTGACAATATTGCAGTTTGTTTACTGAGGATGTTTGTACCTATGTGCTGCAGGTTTTTGCTTCCAGCATCCTTGATTGTAATTAATGACATCATGGCCTACTTTTTTGGGGTTTTCTTTGGGAGAACTCCATTGATTAAGCTTTCACCAAAGAAGACATGGGAAGGCTTTATTGGAGCATCCATTACAACTGTTTTGTCGGCTTTTATTGTGAGCCTTTTCCCCTCTTCTAACAATTTCCAAAATACTACCATGTCTTGATTTGAACAAGTACATAATAGTAATTGTGATTGTTGGCTGACTTTCTATACACCATGGCTTGGGAGAGTAATTTATATTTTGGTGAACCATGCTGCATTCCTGTATCTCAGTTATAAGAGGACTTGGCATGTTTGTGACTTTGTCTTATTGAGACTTGTAGTGTCTGTGGCTGTGTTCATAAAGGCTACAGCTGTATGTTAAATATGAAGGAATTTCTTGGGAATATTTATTGCTGAGTGAAGGGACATAAAGGAGTGGCAGTATTTTGGGGTAAGGCTAGTCCATTCTCTAGTCATACTTGTTAGCTGTTTCTTACATAATGATTTGAGTGGAGGTTGATGACAACTTGTGGATGTGCTGTGACAGTTGGCATATGTAATGGGCCAGTTTGAGTGGCTTACTTGCCCTCGCAAAGTATGTTTCCTCTTAGATCCTTACATCATCTGATGCTCTGCTTTAACTGTATCTAAGTGTACCTCAATTTTGTACCTAGATGATGAACTTGTGAGTGGGAAATGTTCTTATTACAATGGGATAATTCTTGATACCAAGTGAGTATGTTTCAGGACTTGTCGACTGGTTGGTTACACTGTGACCCTGGACCACTTTTCAAGCCAAAATATTACACAGTCTCTTCTTCAGTTCCAGATTGGGTAAGGTTCTTGCCACTTTTTTGGTCAACTCCATGCTTTCCTTGTGATGTCTTGTGTTTATTTGTTTGGCTTTTGATAGGTCCTGGAGTATAGGAGTTTGTAGGGTAATAGAAAGATGGAGTTCCTATTAATGTGGAGAAGACTAGATTTGCTAGATGCAACAGCACAGTTAACACTGACCAGGGATGAGCTTTTGCATGAGCAATGACCTCTTATTGTCTGCAAAAAAAATGTTTTAACCATGAGGTTTTTATCAGAAATCAGGTTGGAAACTGTGACTTTTTGTTACCTTTACATGGAATTGCATGCTATGTATGGTGGTTGGGGAGAAGAAGTGTGACCTCTTACATCAATGGGGTCCGTTGTAATGACAGTTTCCATGGAGAGAAATAAGTGTGATGCCTGTTCAAAGGCATGCAATGGCCTTTGGATTGTTTGCCTCCATTGTTGCTCCTTTCGGTGGCTTTTTTGCAAGTGGGTTCAAGCGTGCATTCAAAATTAAGGCATATCCCTTCAACCTCTGCTGTCATTATGTCTAAGCTAATTCTAGGCAAGTCAGAAGTTTTTTTCAACAGTATGAGAAGCACTCTGTTCCTTATGTGAATGAATGCAGCTTTTCTCAGTCTGATAAGCACTCACAATTACAGTCACTCTGTTATTAATGCTTTAGATCTTTTCTATGCACACATTTGACTTCATTGTACATCTTTCCTTCTAATTTTTTTTTTGTGCTTTGGTACCGTAGGATTTTGGAGACAGCATCCCAGGCCATGGTGGTATTACAGATCGGATGGATTGTCAGGTACATGATTTATGCACCTACAGTCACTCTAAAGCAGATGTGTTAGGATATGGTGGAAAAAATTGAACGATTATGACATATATTGGTTCTTCCCCAGTGTGGTTTCACAAAGGCAGTAATAGTGTGAAGCTGTCAGCAAATATCAGTAGGCATCTTCCCTTCACCCAATGGTAGGAGAGTAGTTCATTCAACACACTCATAGGTGCTTGTTTTGTGCATTTGCACGGATACAGGATTGGCATTTTTGTTAGAAGGAATTTTCACAATGGTTCTCCAGGTTAAGAGGAAGCAAAGGTGGTAAAAGTCCTATTGATTCAGCAAGGGATTACTGAAGCAAGCATTACCTCTTGTGACTGTCTTATTGGGGTAGCTGAAGGCATCTGCAACAAATTACCATAGACCCAAGCATCCTCAAATAGGCAACTAACCAGATTTGTACTAAATCTTTTATGCAGATGGTAATGGCTGTGTTCTCATATATCTACTACCAATCATTTATTGCACCACACCATTATTCCACTGACTTCTTCTTGAACCAGGTTAGATTTTGACTTTCCCATTGTGGTCTGGTTTCTGTATTGGATAATCATCTTTCATTCTTGTGTCTTAACCCATTTTGATATCATTTGTTCGTTGAACACGATGGGCCTTTTCCATTTCCGAGCTTTTGAGTCCATGTGCAAATCGATTTCTCAGTTGCCATATCACATGTAATTGTAAGCTGCAGACATGGATAATGGTGGTTTTCTGCCATATGCTCACATGTTTTACAGTTGTGCAATTGGTAGTGTGTAGTGTGCCCTTCTGTAATAAGAAAAAATAGTCATAATTTTGCATTAATATTTGTGTGCACAGATCCTGGTAAATCTCACTCTGGAAGAGCAAATAAACTTGTACCGACAGCTAGGAGATATCTTGAACACAAGTCAACACAAATTACAATCATAGGATGGTATTATCTCACCCTCCTGCCTTTTCTTGTGCATCAAATCAATTAAGGACTTCATAGTAGCTACTCTCTCAGAGTCTCACAGAATCAGTAGTTGGGATCTTGAGGTCTGAGCTACATGAAACCCAGATTCCCTTGCATGGGGATCTTTGTATATGACTTTGGCACAAGCCTTCTGGAAAGGAAGTGATGAATCAGGAGTTAGATTTAATTTCTGCTTTAAATTAGTTTCTGCTCAGTGGTGAAGAAACTGTTTCAGTTTCAGGCATTAGCCTTTTTCTGTGAAGGATATAATCTGAGAAGCCTTGTGGTTTAGTGATTTGAAGGTTAATTTAGTTGAGATGTTTGGATATATCAAGAGTTGGTTTTCTATGGACTTTCTTTACCAAATGGCACTGTTGGTTAATCACCAAATTTCCTTGAATGCATTTGAATGGAGAAATTCTATTTGTTGTGATTATGATGGATCTTGGCAGACTGCAAGCCCATCATCTTAATGTCTTGGAAGAAACATTTTGATGACAATTGTTTGATTTGACACTGATCACTTTCCTTTGAATATTGCACCATTTTAAGATGATTCCTTAGATTTGGCTAAAACTATTACACACTGTATGTGGTGTCGTGTCTTTTGCAAGAGCAAAGAGTTGTGGGATTGTTTTCTTTCACTGTGGATTGAGCAAGTCAGGTTCACATTTTTGAGGTGGTCAAATTTTGGAACTGAATCATTTTAGAAGCAACCCAGCAACTGCTTTTGTTCAATGAAATTTGTGCCTTCTTTTCCAGATGACAAGATTGGCTGGCCTTCTTGGGTAATCAGTCTTGCCTTATTCACCAAGGACAATATATAAAACTCCACCAGCTTCTCTTACATTGCTCAGGTACCCTCTTACAGCGTTGCAAGCATGTTCTTGCTGCAAGTGGCAATAAAGCCTGTGGAGGACAACCAGCAAGGAATCTGGCTTTTCATATTTTAGGCCACAACAAAGTCTTTGTAGGACAACAGCCAGAAAACTGGCTCTTTATATTTTAGTCCTTTAAGATGGCTTATTTTTGGATATGATGAAATGACACGACAAAATCAGAGTTAGCGAGACAGAGGGGTAGATAAAAAGTGGCCAGGTTATACCGGACATTACGGCGCCGAATGGGTAGCAAGTGACCAGATTACACCGGACATTACGGCGCCGAATGTGGAGAGCCTAGTGATTACGGTCATGGCCTGGAACGTTGAGAACTCAAAAGAATCTGCGTGCGGAATTCGTCTCCTTCTCTCGCCTCAGTGAGAGCGCGAGCGGCTTTGGTTTGTTGCATTCCTGTGTGGCTTCGTTTCCATCGTTCGTGCGTTGGTTTGTTCGTCGCCGTGTTTGTCTTCCGAAGGCTCCTAAGGAGGGACGACGTGAAGGAAGTTGTTCGGAATAAAAAAATGATCGTGAAGATTTTTCTTCCCAAAACATGGGATTGAAGAAGGATTTCGACCAGGCTGCCAAGGACGCGCTGACGCTTCCACCTTCCACCACCAACGACGACAAGCTGGTGCTCTATGGCCTCTTCAAGTCGGCCACCGTCGGGAAACCCGAGACAAGTCGCCCTGGAATTTTTGATCCCAAGGGACGGGTCAAGTGGGATGCCTGGAAGATGGTAGAGGAAAAGTCTAAGGATGAGGCCATGCAGGATTATATTCTGAAGGTGACGCAGCTCAAGGAGGCCTGAGACATACTATTGTTTGCGTCATGTGTTGCATATTGATAAAGTTTGACGATGTTGGCGGCTCATTTGATGATATGCTATAGTGCTTTTTCTGTAACTAGGAATTTGTGAAGTGAAGAGACTGCGATTTGCTTAACCAGGTATGATTACAGATGAACATGGACCTATATTTCGATTGAATTTGGCTGAATTGTAAATCTGATGCAGAAACTTTGACGGAATTGGCTATGACTTGTTTTGTTTTGTTTGTTCTGACATGCCTATTCAGCATTCACGCTCGTCATGGCTTCTTCCCACAGGGCCATTGGTTCAATGCCATCTTGAGACACAGAGGTAACCAGTTACAGCGCATGTTTCGGCTGGCTGCTGCTTCAGACGGGATCTAGTGGTTTTGTTTTCCTGATTATCTGGTTGCTTCTTCTTGGTTTCCATGAAAGGCAGAATCTCTATGATATTAGCTTGTTCTGCATACAGCTATCTTGCACTGTTGTGAATTCTGTTTCCTCATAATTCTTGCTCTGAAGCTGATCTGGGCCATAAAGAAGCTGCACTAGCTTCACACGATTAAAAAAACCAAGGTTTTGGCCAGGTCTGGTGCTGATTATGGATGCACGCACACTCTTGACAGGTGACATTTTGTTGGACTACAAATTGTAACCATTAGCCTTTTTTGTATTCAGCAGCTACAAACACATGCAACAATGAAGGTGTTAAGTTCCTTGGGATCTTTGGCACGGAGGTCATGAAAATCAGGGGATTGGTAACATCATCTGTCCTATGTGACAGGAATTTGCAATGCATGATGAGAGGACTGAGCAGTGGCAGCAGTGGTGGTTGCAATGTGGTTGTCTGGTTTTGTGCTTTGCAGGGGTATATCCTTCTCCAAGGATCAACTCTTGGGGACCATGATCATCAGCTTTTCTGGGTAAATTACCACGAGCCTTGTTAATCTTCTGCCTTTTGAGCTTTCTTTCTCATATTGACAGCAGATGGTGTTCCTGCTGGGAAGAACTATTGCTTGGCACTCTTGCCTCAAGGCAAATAAACCATGCATTCCCCAGCAATTCTGACATGCCCTCAGAAGTGTGCATCAGCATTTGTCTCTATATATGTCTATTGTCATCTGCAGGCACATCCTAATAAGTCCTGTTTGGAGTATTTGATTACCAACCTCGAATCAAATATTATTTTCTTTGCTGTGACCAGGCACTGATGATTCTAACTCGCTTGTTACTGCATAATTTTGGTAAATAGGAAAGAAATCTAATGGTACCATTGGTGGGGAAGGAGAAGACAGCAAGACGGAGAAAGAATTTGAGTGGAGGGTTGGTTGGTTGAAGTACTGTCTTCATTTTCTCCTGAATTCATTGGGCTACATTAGGATGCAGAAGAAGAAGTTGTTATATGCATCATGAACTTGCTAAGGACTGGGAGCTTATTGCAATGGCATTCAAGATAGGATAAACCAAGAATTGAAGAGCTTTAAGTTTGTAGCCCTCTGCAGTCTGCCCACAACTACCCACAACTTGTAATGTCAACCAGGCTGTCAAAATATTGAGTTTGCAATGTTGGTTTTGCATCACAGCAAGGAGAATGTTAAGTAGAGAGCTTTGAGTTTGCATGTGGTCTTTTCTTCTTTAAATTGCTTGCACCAAAATGCTTATCATGCCTTCTGCTCACCTCCAGTTATGAGGAAGGAGGTTCTGAATGCTTTGCAGGTGGGAGGGGCCTCAGGGCTTTCGATGAAGAAATCAGTGCTGCACTGGAAGCATGGAGCAGTAGCCTCTGACATCTGAAAAGATTCATCTTGTTTATGAACGAAGTGTTCAAATTGGGAGTCTGATAATTGTATGATTGGTACTGGGATCAGCCATTTCACCCTTCATGGGATGATGATCAACTCTTTATTTCTGAACTATTTGGGCATGTGACTATGCTATCTTGATATAAGACTTCCTGCAATTAACAAACCCTAATCAGACCCTGAAAAAATATCTTAAAGAAATACCATCTGTGGGTGGTGATAATTTTTCTGATAGATAGTCTTGTACTTGATTAAATATGGTCCTAACATTGAAGGATTTGTCCATTGGAAGTTGACTTGGAACATGGAGGATGCTTTGCCATGGGGTGACATTCAAGATTCACATTTTGTGGTTGGGCTTTTTAGACTTATTGAGAAGCAATTCAATTTGTCCTGATGGCTTCTTGTTGTACCGACTTTTCCAAGTTTGGAGTAGGGGATTGTGTCTAACCTTTGTGTCCATGATATGATGCAAACATTTGGGTTACAAGCATTGAAGTTTTCAAGGTATTTATTTATGGTAGTGCAGTGGGAAGCAGTGATGAAAAGAAAACTTGGACAAAGATGATGATCTAGTGGAGATTTTTTTACACTAGATACAAGTGTAGGGTAATGAATGAGGAGTGGGGTTGTTCCTGAAATAAGTGCCCTCCCCCAGGCGGTGAGGTGGAGCTGAGGGCACTTATTTCAGGGACGGCCTGCTCTGAGGGCTTTACCCCATGTAAAGTGGTGTGGCAGATTTTTTTTTCATTTTTTCTTGTGCTAGTTGGTGAGTATCTGGGAATTTCCTGTTTCCTCTGAAACCTGGTGCATATCACTAGCAGAGGGGGGGAAGAAAAAGTGACACCAAGTGGTTTTCCGAAATGCCCAGTGAATTTTTGCACTCTGTAATGAGACCTGCAAATACACTAGAATTTTCTGCCTTGGGCTTTATGTTTGCAATGTAATTGATATATCTGTTACAGCTGGTAGGGAAGGGTTTTAGGTCCTTACAAGAGCACTGAATGTATTGCCTTTAGATGCTAATGGGTCCCTGCAGTTGGCTAAGGTACAAAATTTTCGTGCAAAGAGTACACCATATGCAGCTTTCCCACATTTTTTGCATGTGATTTTGGTGGCTATGGATCCAGGTAGCACCTACCGATGGACATCATTGATAACACCCAATTAGAGGAAAAAATATCCTACGTATCCTAAACATTGCCATTTGCTTACAACTAAAGCGGTGATAAATTGAGAAGGGGGTCAATTACAATTGTTGGGTATGAGGAACATGGGATCCCAATGGAGTGCTCTCAATTTGATGATTCTCACAGGTGTCAACATCTGCTTTCAATGGGATTTCATGGACTGCTCTGAATTTTTTCTTTTCATAGCTGTTTCATTCAGGGAATTTTTGATGGACATACCTAGAGACTTTGCCTCTCAATTCTGATGCCCAAGCCTCAAGCGGTAAGGCACAGGGTAGCTTGTTAAAAAGTTGGGAAATTCATATCTCTTGATTTCACAAGAGCCGGGAGATGGCATGTTTGCCCTTCAGGCGAGAATCCTTCTCAGTCAACACAATTGAAATTGCTACACTATTATCTTAGATGTCAGTTGGGTCATGACCAGTGTTGGATGGGTACCTGGATTGTCAGGTAGGAACTAGCGGTTGATTTGCTCACGTTCTGGAGAATTGTTGGTTTTGGATCTGGGTATCTGGAACTAGCCCCTAAATCTGGAACTGTTTGGAACTAGAACTGTTTGAAGGGGGGTCCTGGTTCTAGAATCGGCCTAGACTGGCCCCCTTGTATTGGGAATTGGAATTGGATCGATTTAAAAAAATAAATCTGGTTAGGTTCTAGGGTTAGGGCATAGGATGGCTGTAGAGATTAGGGTTTAGAGACTTTAGGGTGATTGGTTTTTGTCTTTTACAATTTGTTGTTAGTTTGTTAGTTCTTTTCACTTCTCACAGAAGTCATTTGGTTTTTTTTTCATGCTCGAACCTTAAGCCTTCAAAGCTCAATTTTGTTTTTTTTGTTTTTTGTTTTTTGTTTCTTCCTCATTCTTTGTGGTCTTTTTCAAGTGATCTTTTGCAAGTTGTGTTGATAAACCAACTCCCACTTGTCTGCTTCCTTTTTGAGTGTTGTTCATGTTATAGGTCGCCTTCTCTCTCTTGAGCACTAGCTTATTTTGTGTTGTCATTTTGGTGTGATCATGGTGCTTGATGATGAGGAGGTGGGGGTTGTGTGGATCTTCAACATTCAAGTAAGTTTTCGCCCTATTCCTCTTCTTATGTTGTTTCTTTTGCTGGTTGTCTTCTTGTGCTGTTTTTACTGTTGGTTGTTTTATTTTTCCTTTTTTTGTGTTATTCTTGTTATTGGTCGCCTTCTTCTTCTTCTCATGTTAATTGCCTTCTTTTTTTTGTATTGGTTTTGCTGTTGTTGCTTTGTGCTTTTCCTTGTGTTGGTCTTGTTGCTAGTCACTTTCTTCCTTTTCTCATGTTCTTGATATTGGTCCTTTCTATTTTTTCTTGTGTTGGTCCTATTGTTGGTCGCCTTTTTTTTTGTGTGTGTTGTTTTTGCTATTGGTTGCCTTTTCTTTAGTTTCATTTTGTTTTGTTGCTAGTCACCTTCTTCTTTTTCTTATGTTCATCATGTTATTAGTCACCCTTTTCCTTTCTCATGTTATTTTTGTTGTTGGTTGCCCACTTCCTTTTCTTGTGTTCATCTTTTTGTTAGTTGCCCTCTTCCTTTTCTTGTGTTGGTCTTGTCATCTTCCTTTTCTCATGATGGTCCTACTATTGGTTGCCCTTTTCCTTTTTTCATGTTGTTCATATTATTGGTTGTCTTTTTTCTATTGTCCTTAATTTTTCTTATGTTTTCATCTTTTTGAAAATAAAGGTTGGAATTTGACATGCATGGAAGATAAAAATTTTCTAGAAAAGGTTGTGTATTTCATGGAGCTTGTTGTGGTTGTAAATTGTTGTGGCTTTGCATTCATTTTTAGTTTTGCCTTTACAACAACAACAGGGGGAAATTCTATAGTTTCATGGAAATTGTTGGCAAAAAATCAAGATTATAAAAAAAAAACCAAACAAAATTCCATTACTTGGGCATTCTATGTGCCTATTAGCTCTTCTTGCTCTCCCCCACTAAGGTAAGTTCAAGTTTAAACCCAAAAGAAGTGGAACAATTGAAATGTGTTTTTTGTTACCCAATTACTCCAATTGTAAGTCAAAAAAAGGGTGTGACAAATTACCATTTTACAAATGGCATTTCTTTTATTCAAAAACATTTGGAAGATTATCATCATCAACTTTGGAAGGAGTAGATTGAATGAGAAAGAGTAGGGCATGAAGTAGATTAATGTTTAAAAAAAAAAGGTTTGGCCAACCCTTGCAATATTTTTGCATTTTTCAGTAGTTGTGTTGCTTATAACAAAAATGATCCTTACCAATTTTCTTTTGAAAAAGATCTTGTATTGTTGATTTAACAAGCTTGTGTTGTTGTCAATTGTGGAGGCATTGTTTAGTTTTGAGATATAATTTTCACTTCAATTTTCTATTAAGGCATCAACTGAGTGAGGATCTTTTACTTAAAATGGTAGAAAAGATCAAAGAGGGATTTGTATCTTCAACTTTTAACTCATGTATTACTTGGATTATGTGTCGTAAACCTAGCCTTGGGCTCACAATTAAAATAAGGGCTTGCAAAGGTGTGAGCCAAAAGTGAATCTTGGGAGTCACATTTCATACTTTTAGGAGTAGGAAAGTGAGGGAATGAACGTTCACACTCCTGTCAACTCTCACTTTGGGAGTTGAAGTCCTAACGGACTTTCAAATTTTCAAGGGGCAATTGCATGGGTCAAAACTCATTGGATTGAAAAGTTTTGTATATCATTGAAAAGCCCTTGGAACGTACATGTTTAAAATGATTTCACATGATCAATTTGAATACTTAAAACATAAGTTATGGCCAAAAGAATAGTCGCGAATCAAACTATCAATTTGACTCCCGACCACTAAAAGTCAAGAATCACCCCAATTTATGTGCGTGTAGGTGGCATGTCACATACTGTTGAAAAGATCTTGACGAGGGTTATAACTTTGCTTTAGACCTCATCTTGATTGGATGTTTGAGAAGAAGTTATGGGCTTTTAAAATCGCGAGAGTCGCAATTTTGAGAATTTTGGGACTTCAATTTAGGAGTCTCGGGACAAAATGACATTTAGGTGTTGGCCCCATGGCCAGGCACAAAAAATATTATAAGGGGGGAAGGTGGTGGCTTCCCTTAAATTCGAGCTATGATGAGTTTTGCAAGTTCGTGTTTGCATGTGGTTTGTCTGTGCACCAAAAGTGTTCCAACTATGCACTAACCAACTTGTGGTTTGGTTTGTGCGGGTCCATGTGAGTAATTGATTTGCTTGTCACTCTTCCTATTCCTAGTCCCTATCTCGGAGTTCTAGCACGCCCTTTTATCTCCAAAGTGTTGCGAGTCAGGGAACTTGCTTCAACTCTTTCTCCTTCCATTGTTTTCACCTTTGGACTTGCAGTTAAATCCATCAAGGAGTTGGGGGGTGCATCACTATGAACTTTGATCTTTGAATGCCAAGAGTGAGTGTGGACATTTTTGTTCTCATTCTGTAATTTTTGAATAACAATTGGAAACCTTGTCATTTAGTTGTTGGATTTTTTGAAACTATATGGAAAGTGCTATGGTTTTGTAGGTGAATGATATGTTTGCAAAACAAAAGTTTAATGGTTGTGTTATTGCATACGTAAAAAATGAGGGAAATATCTATTTTGATTTTTGTTGTGTTTTGTAAAAATTTGGGATTATTGACACCTTTTGTAAGGTCTTGTTGGGGCCATGCCATGTCCAAGTGTTGTTAACATGTTGCAGATGATTCCAAGGTATGTCTTAATTTGACATTGATTTCGATCAAGGACGCATAATCTATATGCAGAAGATCGTCACATGGACCAAAAAAAATGCTAAGTGATGGCAATAATGGCTAGACACATGTTTAAATGTGGGGGTGCTTCTACGCAAGTTCAAGACATCTATGAAGACTAAATTTGTTTCAAAATTCATCCTATTCTAGGAAACTTTTGAATTCAAACTTTTTGTTGCAAAAATCAACAATCATTGGCATTTCAAGGTTGTGTGCCAAATCCCCAAGTTTAGGCAATTGCTTGAATTATTTTTGATATATTGGGACTTATGGTCCAACAATGCATGTTGAACCATATTTAGGGCTATTGGCTATTTTTTAATGCCCTTGTTGTGGCAATATCACTCATATGTTAAAGGGACATGGACCTTATGATAGTAGATTCCAAGAGACCCTTGACTTTGATGGTGAATTTCAAGTCTTTAAACAATGGATGTAAAAATAAGCCATACAAGTTTTAGATTGTTTCCTTTCATTTATGCTTTCTTTTCAACAATGCAAAGTTCACAACATGTTAGCTATGATGTTAAACCCTTGTTATAAGGGGTTGGGGGTGGTCATTAAGATGAAAACACAATGGCCAAAAAATGTTATCACAAATATTGTTTTTCAAAATTGTGCAACTTTCAACTTCCACCAAGCCAATATTAAAAAAGGTTTCCATAAATTATATTAAAAGTAAGGTAGTTCAATTGCCAAATAATATAATTGTTAAAGGATTTTTTGATTAATATTAAATAATTAGAAATACATTTGTGAGAAAATAAAATTTGAAACAATATACTGCAAAGTGCAAATATATTTTAAAAGTTATTTAAATAATTGTAAAAATTGATGAAATAATTCATTATATATTGAATATGAGTTGATTGTACCATTTCAATTAGAATTGAAAATTTTGATTCATGTGATTTCAAAAAAAAATATGGATAAGTTTTTCATTCAAACAAGTATAACTGTGTTGAATTTTTTTTGTTAATTAATTATTTTCACTTGAAAGATAATAAAAATTATATTGGAGGCCTTAAATGTATCAAAATCCATTAGATTTTCTTATCAAAATGCTAGATGAAATAAAGAAAAAATACCCTCAAAATAATACAAAATGTACCCAAAAAAAAAAAACATTTTCTTGCCCAAAGCAGCACCCTTGTAGTGTGTTTTCACCCATTCAATATTTTTGACAAGGATAAAATTTTTCAAATTACAATTAAATATGATAAAAATGCATTGTTATCCCTTTTGGTTTATGCATACAAGTTTTTGAACTGAATTATGCATGGAAATGAAAGAATTTGTAGTGTTTTATTGCAAAATTTTCAATTTACAAAACCAATGTGATAACTAGTAAGGGTTGATGCCATTTCTAATACCTGCACAACATTAGTAAATTCCTTGGGCAAAGTGTTAAACTTTTTTTTCATGTGTGAATCTTGTTTTATTGATGTAAGCATGCCAAAAACTTAATGCAACAAGATAAAATTCATAACTAATGAAAATGAAAAGGAAAAGGAAAAAACAAATATACTAGTTTAAGAATCCACAACATTTGAGGCTTGAAAGGCTTGATTGCACACTTCCACAACCAAAGGGCCAACAATTGAAACCAAAATTCAATTACCTCATACACTGTACTAACAAATGAGTTGAGAATGGGGGAAGGTTGGTTAGCAATGAATGGACCAATGTTGCTTAGTTTTTAGGTTTCTACTAAAATCATTAATTCCATGTTTAGGCCCTTCTCATAAAAATGAAAAATCATCAATTTTGATTTTATTTAATTTTTAAAAATGTAAATGTTGGTTCTGGCTCTAGGTCAAAATTTAGTGATTACTAGTCTTAGTTTTAATGAGTTTTGTTTCCATAAAACCCGTTGGTTTTGAATTAGAGCCCAATTTTTGAATGTTTTTATAAACATTTTTATAATGCAAAGATTTTCTTTTGGTTAAACCAATGGAGGGAGATTATGTTGTGAAGTGCAACTAGAGGAGTTAATCCTATGATGGATTTCCTCAACCTATCATCATTAGCTTGGAACAAGATCAAAACAAATAAATATTAGAAATTTCAATTTTCAACACCACAAGTTTCAAATATCTTTCCTTCAAGATCAAATATGTGGAACAACCATTCTTTTTCAAGTGAGGATGATGATTAGATTACCAAAAACAAATGCCACCTTACACATAAAATTGATGTTGGGTCATGTTCACATTAATTGTGACACTTTGTTATGGACATGATAATTGTCATCACTTTGTAGGTTCCTTTTCCAACATGAAATAAGGTTAATTGATGAGGTGACCTATTGCTTAGTTGCTCACACATTGGCTATTCAATCTAGGGATATTTTCATGGAACATTTTAATCTTCATCAATTTGGTGTAGCGATTTGTGGTGAGTGTGAAATAGTGGTTCATGGCATTTGAACAATGTTAAATTTGCACCCAAATTGGGTGGTGCTATAGGTGGATGTTTGTAACACCTTTAATTCAGTGTCACAATTAGCCATTTTAAAAAAGTTATGGTTTTCGTTAGGTTTTTTGGATCAGTTTTTCCCATTTGTTCGACAATTCTATGCATGCCCATCCTCACAATATTTTTTCAAGCTTCTTAACATGGTAATCTCATAATCATTTTGTTAGAGTGAGGTACACGATAGGGGGACCCATTGTGAGGAGTGTTGTTTATTCTGGTTCACCTTTGCACTTTTTGCCTCACAACATCGACCCACCCTACTTGCGTTTTCCCTTCATTGGCGGATGCTACACATATAGTAGGTCCTACATTTGATGTGGTTCTTGTTTTTTTACAATTACAACATGAGTTTTGAGCATTGGGGCTTTTAGTGTAGCTAATGAAGTGTGTAGTTTGGTCTCCATAAGGGTTGGACCACTTTATATGACTTCCTCTTGGCTTTTTCATTCCTAACTTGGATTTTCAAAATTTAGGCCACTGGTGGGATTTAAATCATTTGTTGAATTGTTTATGGCTAACGCTCTTCATGAGGATCTTGGGTCAATATTTAGTCTTTTTATGCTTGTAGATCATCAAATGGCTTTTGCTATGTTTTTGTTGTGTTATGCCCAATGCCTTGGCTAATTGCTTTGTACAATGTTTCCATCTCTAGGTATTTCACAGCATGACATTGAATTTAATACTCATACCATAATTATGTTGGAGAGTTTACTTGGTGCGAGATTTTTTGGTGGTTTGAATGATCATTTCATTCGTCGTTGAACCATTTTCCTTGTTTTTTTGGGCAAGTTCAACCTCCTTTATGTAGTTTAGACTACTGCACCCACATTCTTGGGATGTTGGGCATTGATTGTTCTTGCACTTGTCATTCATTTTTAGCAAAATGATCACCCTATTATTCTAAATGCAATAACACATGTTGAGATTAACATTTCCTCATTCCAGATAACATTACGGGACATTCGAGACCTATTACTTTAGGTTGTCCGGTCTCAAGTCCTACCTTTTAAGAGCTTAATGGTTTAGTCTTATCCTAATTGCAGGCTTCTTTGGTAAATCACCTACATGATCAAGAGTTTACTTCGCTTCTAATAGACATTCCTTTACATATCATGTGAACACATTTTCGTTCATCTGTAGGTCCAAGGGCATGTGTTTGGTTATTACCTCATCCTACCACATTTGCATTTCATTTATTCTTAGCCCATTTCCTTACAACACTATGTACTCGTTTTGGCTTGCCACAACCTACAGTTGCCCATCTTTCACATTGTCAATGTGGTCATACCATAGATGATCTAGGTACCCATTTGCTTTGGTGCCCTTGCAAGAGTGAACATTATAGCCCACTATATACTTCAAAATATTGTTGTAACTATTGTTTTGGAAAGTGGCACACATGTTCAAAGGGAGTTCTCCCACCTTTTCCTTTGCCACATCCAACAACGACTGGATATCCTTATCACGAAAGACGACTTCTGGACCTTGATGGATGTCGTCATTATTGTCTCAACTTATAGAGATATGGTGTAGCAAACATCAACGATGATAGCACAATGATTGTTTAGGAAAAGATGCAATCATATGTTGAACGAACATCATGCAATGGCTTCATTCCCCTTGCTATTGGGACATATGGGTGTTTTCATTTTCATTTTGATTCATTTTTGATTGCTTGTGCATAAACCACTAACACGCATCATCAACAATCTTTTTTTAATCCCCTCGATGATGTTTCTTATTATCGATGATGTGTGTCCATAGCCATGTAGCACAACACCCATGGAATCTTTTTTAAAATGTATGTAATTTCTGCCCTCAAGATGCATCCATGGAGGTGAAAACAACCTTGTTTCATTGCCCTTCATATGGCCTCCATGTGGTCTAAATTGTTTTTAACAAAAAAAAAAGTAAAATAATAATTCACATTGATGTTCACTGTTGTGTACGCGTGCCCTAGCTATTGGGGGATGGACAACAATTGCCATGGCATTGTGGCCAATGTATTAGTGAGTGATCCACCAAAACTATGTTTGCTCAGAATAGAGAAGCATCCACCCAATTCTCCTTGTGACTCAGTTGTGGATGAACCTCAACTGAATTAATATCTAGGTACACCTTGGTAGTCCATTCTATAAGAAGTAGGTCCTATATGTAGATAGATAGGTAGGGAAATAGGTGAATTTTAGGTGAGTAAATGGGTTTACATAGGTCAGGGCTGTTTTTGCAGGTTATATACAGCCAAAAAGCTATATTAAAATTAAAAAGTGCCAAAATCAAGTGTCTTTTGAAATTTTCAATAGCTAGAATTTGACCAAAAATCACCAGATTCCTATACATGGTTCAAGTATGTAGCCCAAAATATAGAATGATGTTTATAAAAAAAATCATATTTGCATTGTCACCAAATTTGGCTAAATCTTCATGTGGATCATCACCACTTGGGCTTCATCACAAAATTGACAAAAACAAAAACACTGCTACCTACCTCCTAACAACCTGCAAAGAGCTAACCACAATGATTAGCTAGGGAACTGGATCCCAACAGAAAACTGTTTCCTGACCACTTTCCATCCATCCTTCATTGTGCACTTGTGGGTGCTGGTTCGCTGTGGCCCACATCATGAAGGATGATGGTAACTAGTGGCCCTGAAACAGTTTTCTGTTGGGTTCCAGTGCCCTAGCTAACTGTTAGCTCAGTTACTTTTTTTCACTACCTAGGTAAGTGGTAAAAAACCACTTACCTATGTATAAATCATCTACTTACATAGAAGTTACCTATTTTTCTACCTATCTACCTATCTATAAGACCTATTCTTACAGAATTGGTTACCAAGGTGAAACTGAATGTTAACTAGATTGAGGTTCATCAACAACTGAGTAATAACAGGCATCGAGTGGATGGTGCACTGGTGGGTGCTGGCTCACTGTGGTCCACGGTGCACTGGTAAGTACTGGTTCACTCTGGCCCAAGTTAAGAGTCTAGAAGAGGAGTACTGGTTCACTCTGGCCCCAGTTAAGGGTGTCGAAAAGGTTGAGACTGGCCTTCCATACCCAATTTCCCATGGAGTGTGGAAAAAGTGTGGAGCACAACATCTGCACACACACAAGATGTCAAAGTACAATGTAGTTGTTGGCCAGTGGCCAATCTACTCTTTTAAAATTGGAAGACATGTGCATCACCAGTGGTGAAGAGGTGCGCATCACATGTACTTTACCATAGCTGCAGCAGCATCTTGATTCTTGACCCGTCACGCTTTGCAGAACTCGGCACAGGCAGCTGAGGGAAAAAGGTATCTAAAGTACACAAGTCAAGGACACGCCTTCTGAACTGAATTGCCTGAGAATTTGCAGCACACCCAAGGAGACTGTCTCCGTGCTTGGTTCCAAAGCAGTGTTATAACCAACTAGATTGGGGGGTTCCATTGAACCAACAGCAATGAGGGATGGATGGTGAGTGGACAGGAAATAGTTTTTCATTGGGTTGATCCAGTTGACTAGTTACCCATCGTGGTTAGCTCCGTTTCTATTTATACTACCTACCTACTAACAACTCACTAGCCCTTTCTTATCTACAACCCATATTCTCAATGCATCTACTTAACTAATAGCCACCTGTTATCCTATGTACCTACCAGTGTTGGCTGGTTATTACTGTTCTTTTCAATAACTAGTGGAGTAGGTTATGAAAATTGAAAATGAAAACCCGATGGTTATCAATTTCAGTATCAAAGTAATGACCTTGATTATCAATTTACTTGATCATTCTTTTTAATAGCCACTGGTTATGTATAAAGGTTGATTCTCAAATACCTGCCTTGAAAATTGTTAATTATATTAGGTGGGTAGGGTACGCCATGAGTTTTAAAAATCATTATTATTATTATTATTATTATTATTATCTATTTTTCTAATTTCCATCATAAATATGTGTAGGGTTTAAGGATTGTTTACCTAGCTTGATGAAATTCCAATCATCCCAGTAGGTTATAAAATTTGAAGATTCAATAACTGATGGGTGCATTATCAAAGGTCAAAGAACTCAATGGTAGGTTATCAATAACCAGGTGTTCTCTAAATAACCTGCCAACCCTGGTAGCTGCCAACCTGCCCAATCCTAGGATAAGTTACCCCTGTTTTAGAATAAGTTACCAACGTGAAACCTGATGTTAATGGAGAGTTGGGTTCTATCCACAACTGAGTCAGAATAGGCTTCCAATGGCTGGCGTGCTGGTGGCTGTTTGTTCAAACTTCACTCAACCCTGAGTACATAGCAAAGTCTGTAGTAGTCTGTACATAGTGGCCAGCTCATGAATGCACAGGACAGATACCTTTTGCAGTACTGCAACAGCTCCATTGTACAGCCATCTTTATCCTCAGCTGCTCACATTGCCTCCATTCAAGCAGACCTCTGAATGTGGCAGATGAAAACTTCAAGGCCAAAAAACTTCCAACTAAGTGCTTAAGTTACCCAGTTTCCAAGTCTTTTCTCTGAGCCTCAGCTGTAAATTTTCACATCCCAAAATTTGAACAGCTTCTGAATGTGTTGTTCCAAAACCCACTACACCCTTGGAAGGAAAGTTTAAGAAATCACACGAAAAGCAAAACTGCACTAATATTCGTGCATGCTCTCCATAGCCACATTTATCTTTCAGGACTGTGGTTTACTAAATAATAAGTTCAGCTGTCTTTTCTTGTAAATTTGTAATATATTAAAGTTATTCACAAAGTCAGCATGACAAGAACCAGAATCCCCAGTTTGGCTGAAACATGGAATGAGATGCTGTGTTGCCGGTACTAGGGTAAACTGACTCATCACCAAACACTAGCCTATCGCTGAACACTTTGGCAGATCTTTCTCAAATTTTCTCCATTTTGAGTGATTTAAAATGTTATAGGAGCACCTTCTCAAGCTTTACAAATCATCTTTGAAATGCAAAGCCAAAGGAGCGGCCAAAAAAGAGAAGTAAAGATAATATGTATTTTTGAATTGCAGAACACATTTGTTTTCATTTTTCTTCATCTTGACCTCTCCTACTTCATTAGTGCATAACTTTCTCATTTTTGGTTCAAATTGACCGATTTAAATTGCTTTGAAGTTGCCATCTTAAGCTCGACAAATCATCTTATAACTCTAAAGGCAACAAAGTAATATTATAGGATTTATTGAGGGTTCAGAAATAGGCTATGAGCTGTTCAATTGAAAAAATTTCTGTAAAAACATCCCCCCCTACTTGGGGAGCTGTAACTTTTTTGCCTGTAGTCCATATTTGTCAATTTGTAGTGTGATAGATGTGCCCAGAGGAGAGCTCCATCTACTCTTTGGGCACCATAAACAATGGGGCAACAATGGGTCCATCCTGCAAAAACGACAAGCAACCCTACATTATGTGTTCAATCATTGGCGGGTGTACCCTAGTGGTAAAGTATTTCCATCTTAAATTTCATTGTTCTCATGTGTGACAATTATTCTTACATTGAATATTCAACAAATATTGGGCATTTATTGTTATTTCATTATAAATTTGGAAGTTTGGTCCTCTATGGGGACTTTAGGAATAACTCACTATTGAACATGAGAAAGTAAACGGAGGCCCAAATGAAGGACAAAACCAATGTTGGGCAGGTATAAAAATATTTTTGAATATCATTTGGGTATCCAAATATGAACCTATGTGAGTATCACCTTTAGTGATACCCTGATTGAAACCCAAATCATCAATTTTTACACAAGCGATAATCGACTGATAAAGAAAAAAAACTCAAGTGTTGAGACCTGGGTGAAATAAAACCTCTTACCTAGGTCAGGTTTCTCAAGTCCTTGCCACCTAGTCAAAATTAGGTTTAGGTTGAGATTAAGAAGGGGATGCCGCTTTCCAACGACTCCCCTTTCTTACAAAAACCCTACCTACTTCTTGTGAAAAAGAAGGGATTGGAGCCCTTGAGCTCTTCCTTTTACATTACTTTGTTTGGCGTATTGTTGTGCAGGTTGCAAGTTACAAATTATTTGATGTTTGTGTTTTTGTTTTCTTTTTGTTCCTTTCTTTTTTTCTTTCCTTGTTGTTTTTGCCTTCTTTTGTCATTGCCATCATGCTTCACTTGCTTCCTATGTCATCTTTTCTTGCTTTGAGCCTCGTTGCTTTGTTGCGCCATATTGCTTTTATTTCATGCCTTGCTATTTTGCCCTGCCCTATTGTTTCACTTTGTGCCTTGTTGTTTCATTTCATGCCTTGTTGATTAAGCACACCCTATTGTTTTGCTTTGTGCCTTGTTGTTCTGTCATGCCCTGTTGTTTCACTTTGTGCCTTGTTATTTCTTCATGCTTTTGTTATTTTGCCTTGTGCCTTATTGCTTTGCCTTGCTTTGCTCCTTCATGTTGCACCGCACCTTGCTTGCCTTAATGCTCCTTTGCGTTGCACCACACCTTGTTATTTCATTTCATGACCTATTGCTTCACCTTGCCTTGTTTCATTTCAAGTTGCACCCTTGTTATTTTCCATCCTACCTTGTTGTTTCGATTAGCCCTATTGCTCCACCTTGCCTTGTTACTTTTTTTCACACCTTGTTCCTTCACCTCGCCTTATTACTTTGTGCTTCTAAGGTACTTGCTACAACTCCTTCTCTCTTGTTGCCTCTCCCCCCCTTTTTTATTGCAAATGAAAGAGCTTGGAACATCTTTTAACTATTCAACTTGGTAAGTCTTGCCCCTCCCCCTCCGCCCCCCCTTTTTTTTTCTTTAATGAAGTTTTTCCTTCTATTTTGTTTTTTATTTATTTTAGTTTTCTTCTCTTTTGTCTTTTTTTTGTTTTATTTTTTGTGTGTTTCTAATATTTCGTTTTTGTTTGTTTATGTGCAATGTTTCAATCTTATATATCACCATTTTTAATTAAAGAAAAATCTCCTTAACATTTTTTGTTAATCATGTAGAGAGAGGACAATGAGGTATTTTGAAAGAAGTAGAAATGAAAACAGGGAAATTGAAAAATAACAAGCATTATCCTTAAAAAGTTGCATCTTAGAAAATATTGTAGAAACTTCATTGCAGAAATCTTGATGTTGGGGCTTTTATTTGGGTAAATGATAATGTAGCAATTGATTTTGAAAATGCACAAATCATGTGTTGTATACTTTGTCATAAAAATGTAGTAATTGCAACAAATCCAAGATTACAAGCAAGGAAAGGATTAATTTCTTACTATAAACCCTTAAAAAAACACATGTGGATGCAGATCATATGTTTATTGTAAAGAAATTTGTAAAAGAAATGAACAATTTAGTGAAACAAACAAAAGAAAGACATCTTGCAAAAAAAAAGGAAATATAACTAGAAGGTCAATCTTTAAATTTTATTATTGTGAAGGATTCCTTACCAAAAAAAATGTGCCACAAAAAGAATTCCTTCCGGACCTTGGTCTTTTGATTGTAAAAAATAATTTAACCATTCAATTTTTGGAAAGTATTTGGTTAAAACAATTAACTTTGTGCTTATGTCCAAAGCTAAATTTCCTTTCCAAAAAACATTTTTCACAAGAAATATTACCAAGGCTAATGGAGAGAACAAAGCAATTGCATGTTCTTTTTGCATTGGTAGAATGTCATTCTATAACATCCACCTTTGATTTGTGGGTGTTTGAAGGAGCTTATGATGTGTTTGCCTTAATTATTAATTTTTTGGGGAAGGATTGGTAGCCAAATCATGTGACTATTGGCTTGTTTGAAGCTATAAAAGCTACATGCCAAACCTTAGTTAGAAGTTTGACAAGTTTGATGGATAAGTATGGGTCAAAGAAAAAAAAAATTGTTTATGTCAAAGATGAAGGATTTACTTTCAATGCTATGATTTCTACGTTAAATTTGTTATGAGTTATGAATATTTGGGTTTGGAAGAAAGCTTCCAAGGAACTTGTTTTGGGCATGCCCTTTCAAAGGCATCTCAATATAGCACAATAGAGGAAAAGGTGTGAAAAAATTTGAAATTCGTTTCCATTAAGTTTGCTTAAGTAGATTCTCAAAAGTGCATCACTTGGTCTAAAAAATATAGGAAGGGAGAACGGTAATGGAATAAGGCTTGTGTTGAAATTGGAATTTAGCCAAGGAAATTAAACATTAAATGAAAACCCAGTACTCTTTTGCTTTTTAGTAATCTTTTATTGGTTTTTAATATTTTTATTCATAAATTGAATTAGAATATTAATAATTTGTTGTTCCATTTTGTAGGTTTGCTAGTAAGATTATAATGTTTCAATAGGCATTGTAGTTTCATTTTGCAATTGTGTTTTACTGCAGTAGACGGATTGTTGTGAAGGTTAGTTGAGTGTCTCCACCTTTAATTTGACAAATTTTGTTAGATTATTATGGATTGTTTTTCTCCAATTGTTTTTTTTCTGTGTTTTTAATTAATCATGTGGTCATTGGCTAGTTAGTGATGCATTACATTTTGTAATTTCGATGAATTTAAAACTTAAGAAAGAAAATCAAGTTGTGCTTTCATTTGAAAGCTTGATGGAAAAAGATTTAGTTGTTATCGATGAGTTGGCTTTGCTGGTTTTTAACATTAGAATGGAAGTTTGTGGTGTGTTGGATTCTTTCCTTTCATTCCTAACAAAATATGAAAATAGAAAAACTAATAAAATGATTTTCTTGATGTTAAACCCTAGGTTTAAAAGCCTTCAAATAATATCTTCATTTGTTGGACGAGAATAAGGTGTTAGTCTTGTTGAGGGATATGATAAAAAGTCTTTATATCCTATGTTGGTCAAATGTTATGAACATTTGCATCCTTTGATAAGGCTAGATATAAATTATGTTGACCTTGACATATTTTTGATCAAGATTGTAGTTTGGATATTTTTGAACATATTACAAGTACAAGCAAACTAGCAAAACAACTTGTCAAGAAAATGTTGTTAATTTTTTTACAGTACCAATTACATGTTAGGAACATCAAATGTCTTCTCCAATGGTGGGAGAAACATGAAATAATGTTTCGTATTGTTTATTATTTTAGTTTGACAGATTTTGGGCATTGCTGGATCATAGATTGAAAAAGAAAAGGATTTTTTTTGTTGGCTAGACTATTTACTAACCTTAAAAGATGTTTACAAACTGAAAATTTAGAAAAATTGATATTTGTTAACAAAAAATGACCTTAATAAGATGTTAATCTCCATTCAATTTAAGAGAATTTCTTGAAATGGATATAGATTTAGAAGATGAATTTGAAGAATTTGAAGGCGACTTTGAAAAGGATGAAGTTGTTGAAGTATAAAAATGGAACAAAAATAGTGTTGGTTATGTTTTAGATAATTGTTTGTAACATCACTTGTGATTTTCTGATTTTTAAGATAAAAATAATATCAACAAAATTTTCATATTTTGAATATGATTTTCTTAGTTGAAAAATAGGTAAGAACCAGTTGGTGAGAACCACCAAATGACCAGGTGTTCTCAAATTTATGAGAACTGACATTGTGAAAACTGGTTTAATTTTTAAATTTTTTGATACCCTGACCTGTTGTAAACTAAAAAAAAAAGAAAAAAAAAAGAAAACTGAAACCTTTTGTAATCTTATTGTGAAAACCGGATCCAATGGGCATAAAAAATCTGATACCTGCCCAACACTGGATGAAACGTACCCAAATTTTCTTTATTGGGTCTCATTAGATAGTGCATCTGAAGGTCTCTTTTTCTTTCATTACATTGTGGTAATCTAGCCCATCAGTGCCCAACGCTATGAAAATTAACAAGGGGTGTGTCATACTGTGGCCTTGCCATTTACATTAAAAAAAATCTTAAGGCAAAAGTAGAATTATGGAAACTCAATATTTCACGATGCAAAAATAGACCTAATCTTCAAAAAATCCTCCAAATGAAACCAAAATCCTTCAAGAAATTATAACTCTCTAACTAATCTCAAGTTTCAACACAAAATATCATCTTTCAAAAATCCTCATATAAAAATATACCTATTACCTAGGGGCTCAAATCCCTTAATCTACTATACTCTATAATGAAATCTAAACACAATGTTCTTGCCTTAGTAGGCAAGGCCAACGAAGTCTTACATCTTATGCTCCACGCAGCACATGGGCTCAATTAATGTGATGCTTATAACGACACCCTATGCTGCCTTTTGCAAGGCCGCCAACCTTGTGTTCGTATGTGCATGCCCACAAAACTGAGCAAACTTCAAATTGTATTTCCATGCATGCTAACAACCCATGGCGGAGTTTGTTTGTGGGCCATTTAGAGGTTCTCTTTGTTAGAGGAAATGGCCCACACATGCATGTTGCGCCTCATACTTTTTCCTTCTGGGTTTTGGCAGATTTGGAATCAGTGCAACACAAAACATGTGCATGTCACAAGAGTAAAATATGCTAGACCCCCAATGGAACAAAATGGTGTGATCATCCCATGAGTTCAAAATTTGTTGTTTCTGGATATATTATTGGCACATAAACCTCCAGACAACAAGCAAGGCTCTGTCTTTAAAAATAAAATAAAATAAATTTAAAATTCATGTAAAAGAGTTGGAATTTTTTTTCCAATAATTAGAAAAATTAGTTGAGTTTTTAATAGAATTTTTTTTTCCAAGTTTTTGGTAGAAAGAAATTTTTTTTTTGGATAAAAGAACACTGACATTAGGCATTTATTCTTTATGATTTTCTAGGGAAAATATTTGCCTTCTAAAATGACAATGAACAATTTATGTAACTTCTTAGAATTACTCTATCAATAATGCATATGAAAGCACTTGCAGGGAATATTTCAGTTTAGATTGTTCCAGTTTCAGCCAGTATAGCAGTACAATTATTTTCATGTGTGCATGCATGCAAACCATCCTCTTGACTCAACTTTCCCCACACTGAATTGAGAAAAAAAAAGAAAAAAAAACTGTAATTAGTAGTCAGAGAGTCAGAGCAGAATGCTCAGGTCTAAATGTGAATTTGTAGCGACTTGAATTTTCGTAGAAATTTTCATTTGTAACCAAACCGTATACAGTAGAGCATATGTACGATCAAGGGGGTCCAAGCTTTTGATTTGTGTCTTTTCTAACCAAGTTCAATAGGTGGTTGTTGTTTACAAGTTAGCAATGTGAATAAAGCTAAATGTACCTATGAAAGGAACTCTCCTCTTGCTTCAAGGTGGCTTCAATTTCCAGGTCAGTCTCTTCTTCCTAATGAAGGGGACACATTTATTGTTGGTTTCCTACAGTTAGCAATTATATATTGGGTGAAACAAGTGATTAAGGACCCATGTTGAACTTGAAAAATAGTTGATTACCTTTTTAGGATTTGGTCCCTAGATTATTAAGGTTTGATTCCATATTTGGGTAAAAAGCAGGGAACAAAAAAGTTGGGGATGAGTCATGAAAGTGCTACCCATTGGAGATATATACCCCACATCATTCAATTGTAGTATTAACAGGCGTACAGATCAAGTAAACTCTGCACACAACAATCTATTGGCCCTTTCAAGTGGGTGACCTTTTCTCGCACCTGTCGAACAAGTCGACTTCATCATATTGCTCTGCCATTCGGCATCCATGCAATACGTGTGGATAAAATTGTCTCATACATCAACATGCAATTTGGCTTAAGCTTAAATCATTTGTTGGGTTGAATAGTAAAATAGCTTCTACCATTCAAGTTTGTGGACTTGTAGGAAATAAATAGGTAAAAGATCCTGTAGAAAATTCTTTCTACAAATGTTGAAATGATCAGAGGAATGCTTCCTTTGTTGAGCCTTCCAAGTTCCCCTGCCACCCAAATATCCAAGGAAAAAAACTTGAACAAAGTTATTCTCCACATGATGGACCTATTCTCACTTTAACTAAGATTTTCCCTAGTAAAATATTGGCATTAGTATGACAGTCACCATTTCACTTTTCATTTCAGAAAAAAAGTGGTAAAATAATGGCATTACTGTGACTTTCACCAGTTCACTTTTTATTTGGGGAAAAAGTTGCTGCCTTAAAATGGGGGAGGGTAGGGGGTTTGTTGAACATACACTAATGGCCACCCAAATAACCCAAGAGTTTGGAAGTTTAGACAACTATAACAATCAGTGGTCTTTTGGGGTGTTGTTAGGAGAAGGTGGGGTGCAAAACTTCAAAAATGGACTTCCTTGAAATGGGTTGAGGATGGGTTCAAGGAGATGCTCTTTTATATACTAATCTGGTAAGCCTAGTTACTATTAAACTCATTGCCTTGATGAAATTAAAGCAGATCCTCACAATCTCCTATATCTTAGGATTTGACATTAATGGGAATTTGGAGACGTCCATTTGGAAATCTTTTCACAAGCATTTTTGGGATTGATGTCACCACCTGTGAGGCATCTTATTATTAGACTCCTCATCTTTTTGGCTAACGAACAAAAGACACACATATATCAAAGCATTAGAGTGAATAACTTAGGCCATTCAGCTGGATATTCGCAAACTGTTCAAAACAGTGCCAATGCAAATGTGCCTTGTGTTCAGTGTTTTCATTAGTGATTCTGACAAGTAGCCTTAAATTGTGAGTGTGTGCTTCAGCTGTCAGCTCAAAACAGAAGCCAGGGAGGACAGATGTACCGATTTCTACCCCCCACAAAACAGTGTTAGTGGTACTACAGTAGTTGTCCCCAAAGTACCCAAAAATGGGGCTACTGGGCTCCAGTTTTGCTCAAACCGGAGACGAAATGAGAAGTGAGGTTGAAAAACTGGGGAAAACCCAATGTTGGCCGGTTATTGAGTTTTGACCCGGTTATCAGTTCAGTTATCAATCCGGTTACTAGTAACGTGTCAACTGGTTCTTAGTTTTTGATAACTGCTTGGCATTGAAATTTCAAAATCTAATAACCTACCTGGATTACAAGACCCATTTTATGACATTCCATGAAAAACCCTAAAATCAGCTGCTTCTTGGGTTTGTCGTGCAGCAACACAAATGTTACTCATTGTCCACGTTCCCATGAGCAAAATGATAAATTCCAAACGTGTGTTTTCAGCTACATTGAGTTGTAGTAGAGCAATACAGGGGGCGAGACGCTAAATTACCCCCCCCCCCCCAAATCGGGCTCTGTCTGGCGCCCTTTCTGGGCCTGACAGTACAGCCCTGCTGAGAACCGTGTGGTTCTGCCGCAGGGTTTCACTTTTTCACTGCAGGAGTTAGTCAGTAGAAAGAAAATCATTTTTTAGCGCCTGAATCTATGCCAGTGGATAGTACCATGTTCTATGTTTGGGAGGTTTAGAGTTCGAAACGGCTGAGCGGGAAGTAAAACAAAAAATTAATTTGAGCAGAACGAAGAACATGTAGAATCCGGGTTTAATGCAGAACCATGCAGGGCCGAAAAACATGTGCAAGAAGACAAGAGAAACATGCGCTGGACAGAGCTTGAGGGGGGGTATTTAGCATCTCTCGCATACACAGGCTCCTCCTCAGATGAATGATCGTTCACTTTCCAAAACCGTGAAGGGTCAGCAGTCAGATACAATAGCTAAGTAAAGTGAAAGTGTGGCAGATCCGAGACTCCAGGTTAGACAGAAGTATATCCATCTCCCATGCTCTTCTCTGTGTGCATACTTACATACAAAATTATTATTATTTTATGCTCAAGGTGGTCTGTTAATTGTTCAGAACTTAATTGATTGATTGACTGATTGTGTTTGCTTCTTCACATTACAAGTGTGAACAAAGCTGAATAAGCAAGAGGGGACTTTAAAGAGGGGACTTTAATGTAGTGACACAATTCTGCCCAGTTTTACGGATCTTTGAATGCCTTTTTGGCAATTTTGTGATGTGGCCAATTGGTGATCAAGAAGATTTAGCCAGATTTGGCAGTAAATGATATTTGAAACTAAAAAAAAGAAAATCATTCTATATATTTGACTACCTTCTTCAACCAAGTATAGAACACAGGCTATTTTTCTTAAATTTATTCGTAATTATGGCAATAAAAAATCCCAAATCGGTATCAATTCATTCTCAAGTTTAATTTTTAATTTCTATTTGTTGTGAGTTTGTGATAATTGTGAGTCACTGACAAGCACTTGATGTTGAGCAATAATGTCATGTGCATTGGGTAGTGGGTTCCTTCTCTTTGATGCTTGATGAATGGTGGCTGACTTTATCTTTACATGACTATAAATGCCCTACCTAGATTCAATTATGTCTAGCCTCATGACTCCTGCTCTTCCTTCATGTTGCAACTAATTGCCAATCTGCCAGTCTGTAGTTGCTAATCCACTACTTCAAGCACTGGGAGAAAATTTCTCATGTATCCCCAGGGCACCTTATCCGGTGGAAATTCTCATTAAGGCTTTTTAAATTTAATATAACCAATGGATACCCGCCCTGGTATCATGGGAATTTCTTTTTAAATAATTTTCTGCCACTGCTTTATGTCAAGTAATGAATGGCCTCTTGTGTGAGGATTCCCACGTAAGCGGCCCTCGGCTACACCCTTGGGTGGGAACTTATTTTGAGAACTGCCCACTCCTAGGGCATTACCCTACTTTTAAAACTCCTGTTGAGTTATCAGAGATGATTACAGAAAATACCCATTCTTCCCAGGACCTATCGGTCATCAAAAGTCTCAGAGCTATCCTCCTAGCTCTTAAAACTTGAAGGGAAAAGTTAGGGCAAGCTTGGATTTGGGAGTGAAGGGCTATGACCAACCAATGTTTTTCTGGTCAATTTTGTGTCGTAGCCAAAGTTGGGATGATCCACAGGAAGATTTAGCCAAATTTGTCTTTAGGCCATATATAAAATATAAAAGCTTCCAAAACATCTTTCCACATTTTTGGCTACCTACTTCAAACTGCATAGAAGTTTGGATATTTTCTTAAATTTTGGTCGAATTCTGTCTTTTGAAAATATCAAAAACCTCATGATTCTAGCAGATTAAATTTTAATATAGCTTTTCTGAATGCATATATCCAGCAAAAAAAAGGCTGCTACCCACCCTCGCCCCCTTTGGATTGAAGGATTCATTTGATTATTGGATTGAAGGAAAAAGTGTTTTTTGCTCATGAGCTCCAAGGATTCAACATTAGACCCCTTCTCAAGGACAAGAATGCTTCAATTTTGAAACCCTGCATGTTCATTGTAGTTCATAAAGTGGCAGGTAACTGCGGCTCTTGTTATGTCATTTTTCTTCTACCACTGGTTTGAAAATTGGTTTACTTTTTGAACAGAAGAAGTATTTGAAGTAATCTTCTTCACTTTTCAAAGTGCCTGCCTTCACAAACCAAGGGAAATTTCTGCAAGTGCTTTGACCTTGGGGGGCAAAACACCCACCCTCATGCAATTTCAATTTTGGAAAAAGCACTCCAAATTTCGGCTATGGTAGGCGCCGACACCACCGCGTTAAATAAACCTACTAGTCTACAATTTATTTTTGCCTGTAGCAGCCATTTCTCTGACAATCCTTCACAGTCAAAAAGGCTTTCTCATTCACACAAACCCAAAGACAATTGGGGAGAAAAGTTCGAATAAAAACTTTATTTTATAGTTTTATCACCTTAAAACTGCTTTTGTCGTTTTAGTCATATGAAAAACCGACCGGACTCCATCGTGCTTGTAGCCACCTCCTTTGAGTCTCAACACAACTTAAGCTTCTATGCACGGTAACATCGCATGAAGTTGCAAGTGCTTTGTTTGCCATTTGCAGCTTTTCCAACACCAAGTAAGACTGAATCAAACCTGAGGGAAAATCAGACCCTGGTTAGGAATCAATTTGTTCCCCTGACATACATTGGATGACTTAGTCAAGTTAGTTGTGTGTTTCACACCAAATTAGTTCAAAGTGCTATCTTCCACTTGAAAGGGGATTATTTCTTAATTTTGGTGTTCTTAATTTGTTCCATCTGGTTTCCAGCTAAGTTCCCATGATAATTCCTCAAGTATGTTCTCAATAAAACCAGACTTTAATTCCTTTGCCCAAAATTCTACTTTTAATTTGGCCAAAGGGGAAAATTTTAAAGTATTCTATTTTGGGAGGGTCCAAAGCTTCAATGTGTTTTTGATAATGGGGCAATTAAAGAGGCCCATCACCCCAGTTTGTTGTTTTGTTGAATTTGGCATGTGCCCACAACTGATTAATATGAATCAGACATCCCCCATGAGTATGGCATGAGTTTGATGGAGGAGGAGGCCAACAGTCTAACCATTAGGTGATTTTGCCTTAAAATCAACGTCAACTTGTAAGTGTGATGGTTGCAAGCAAAATTGTTTCTTGTTATGAGGGAGGAGAGAGGAAACATCTTACATATTCCTTGCTTCCTACTGTCTACACACCCAATGTTGAGCATCAGTCTAGCAAAGGAGGAGACGCAGAGATGCTTACCGATTATATGACCTAGCACCCACCATAATACTCACCCACTTACAGTTACCTAGGTCCATGTGTTAGGTGGAAGTAGGTTCATCCACAACTGAGTCATAATAGGTTTCCAATGGATTTTGCATTGATGTGATCAAACTAGGGAACATGTATACTGTTCTTCTTGCAACTAGTCAATTAGAATATATGGCTTCTGAAGATTATAATTAGGTTCTAGCATGTCAAATATGCACTTGTGACTCAGTTGCTTCCAAATCCTTACCAGTCTTTTATTTGTTTACTTATTATTATTATTAATATTTTCTAATGTTGCAATGCAAACACTGTGGAGAGCATCCCCAGACATATTTCGCCATAATTGGCGACACTTTTTGTAGAGGACAATTAAAACAGTAGATACAGTTGTGACAAAAATCTCCCCCAAAACAAAATTGGGTGAAATTTGGTGAATCTTTGGGGTGGAATTTTTTTTGATCTCCACCCCCCCCTCTTGAGGAAAAAAAAAGACTGTTCCTTACATAATAAACATTTGTTGGCTTGAATTAACTGTAGCTAAAATTAAATTTGGCTAATGATTCCCACCCATGGGATCCGCAGCTGCTTTGCTTCCTACATATGTGCACTCACATGTCTTTGATGACATGTGTGATCTTTCCGACCTTTCATGACTTAAAACATAGTACTGCAGTAGTTGAATAGCAGGCTCAATGGGTCTCTGCCAAATAATTATTTAATTTTGAAGATTTCATTTTGACAAGTAAAATATTCCCAAATATTAGAAAAGAAAGTTTCACTTTCCTTCACCAAAAAAAAGTTTGTTGTAGAAATTTTGTTGGGTGAAAATTTCAGCATGGCTAAAAATAATATATATATTTTTGGAGCCTGCTATTCAACCAGGGTAGTGATTTTAATAGCCACTGAGCAATCAGTGCCCACCTCCCCCGCAAAAGTTTGAAATGCTGATTATGGTGTTCCATTTAGTTTGTGAATTAGAAAGAGAGCCAGAACATCATGGGTTTTTTTGGCGAGACGCTAAATACCCCCCATGGAGCACTGTCCAGCGCCCTTTCTGGGCCTGACGGTGCAGCCCTGCGATGAACCGTGTGGTTCTGCCGCAGGGTTTGACTTTTTGACTATGGAGGTTATTCAAATAGAAAAGAAAATGGCCTTCCTTGCTGCGTGAATCTATGGCAGTGGTCCGTAGTATGGTGTGTACCTGGAAGGTTCAGATTTCGGTTCCTGGGAACTGCTGCGAAACATAATGTTTTAATGAAATTAAAAGAACACTACTGAGTTCTTTTGCAGAATAAAAAGAACAAGTAGAACCATGCTGTATGGTTTTATGCAGAACCATGCAGGGCCAAAAAACATGTGAAAGAAGATAAGAAAAACAGGCGCCGGACAGAGCTCTATGGGGGGTAAAAAAACGCCTGCAGGGTGTTTTGTACCCTGCATTGCTTCTGTGAACTTTGTCTGCCTAAAGCAAAGAATGCAGAAACCTTGCTTTGGATTAGTGGAAGGGCTTCTTAACCATTAAATGTCCAAAAATACAGAAATACACTGAAAAGTGGACCAAATTGGTTTGCCCTGACATTTACGGGTTAACTAGGTGAAGAATCAAGATCAGGGCCAGATTGAATCCACAGTCACCAGCGCACCACACCACAGGGCATGAATGGTGGGTAGACAATAATAAACACTTTCCCATGGGGTACTACCAGTTGCTTAGCTAACCACAGTGGTCAGATCAGTTTTTTGTTTATGTTACTAACCCATGACTTTTTGTGCTTACCTTCTACAGGTCTGTTGTCACAAGGCCAGGGTGAACTTGCACCTAAACTGGTACTTTCACCTTCTAGGGTGAGGCCTTTGATGATTTTAGTAGCCATTTTAAACTCAGAAGATGTCAAATTTTGACTCAGAGACCCTGATTTAGACCTAGGATCGGATATTCACCATGGTTAATGCAATCTCAAAAATTTCTGGATTTGAACCATGGTACCGGTGTAGGTGCTAGTTCACCCAAGGCTGACACAATTTGGTGAGGATGAAAGTATTGTCACAATACACTTTCCAGTCAGTAGGTCATGGGTGCGGTGAGGAAATAATTTGCACAATATTTTGGATGGGGTAAACACTAGAAGAGGCCCACACATCACACGCCGGTAGATCTACTCCTACTCTGTGGAAGCCATTATTAACCCAGCAAGCCAGGAGGGTACAATTCCTGGTTAGAATGCATCTGGTGGTAGCCACAACTAACCGATCAAGGAGGGCATGATTTTTGGCTAAAATTCAATGAGTTGTAGCCACAATTCTCCCTGGAAAGAAGGGCACAATGTTTTTTGGCTAGAATTAAAGCGGTGGTTTCCACAATTAAACTGGCAAGAAGGGCATGATTTTTGGCTAGAATTAAAGCAACCTTAATTAACCTTTATTAACCAGGTTTCCTCAATTAACCTGGCAAGAAGAAGCGCCTGATTTCCAGCTACAATGCTTCTTTCTGTTCGAATGCACAGTGCAACAAGTGGGCAAGCAGATTCACTGCAGATTTGCTTCACTTCCCTCTGATCCATGAATGTGTTCCTACTCCAGTCTCTGTCGAACAACTGCAGATGCCTCCAGCCTGAAATGCCTTTTCCAATGTGATTGTCAGTTTTTGTGGACAAATTGTCGTCCCCAAAGGTAAGGGGGTGCTTTTCAGCATGTACCCAGACTCCCAGGGGGCCAGCCCAGGGAGTAGGGCTACAATGTGCAATTGATGAAGGAAGTGTAGATCACTTACTTTAAAAGAAAAAGTGAATTGTCCAACAATGTGTCTATGTGCATGATGACTTTTCCACAATGGAAAGAGGTCTGTGTCCCTCCAACCCACCGAGCACCTATATTAGGAGGATGATGAATAGCAAATACACCAAAAAAACATCATTATTTATGAATATCCCATCTCAGGCTCTCTGTGTCCAAATTTAAGATTTCCTGGCTTAAATATAGTCTCTAAGAGGCCTCATCAATCAAGAAGGTAAGAGTACCCACCACCTCAGGTTCACGTGGCCAGGCACCGTGGAGGCCCAAGTACCTATATGCAAATACATTTCAGTAAGTTACCTCTTTATATGATGAAAAGACATGTTCAGAGAGACTTTCTTTGGCTCTGCCTGTAAGAGAGAGACAACAGAACAATGAAGTTTTTCATTTGGTCCCACTTTTTCAAGAATGTTCATGTATCATGTATCACATCATTATTTTTTTGTGAACTTCATGGAACATTTCCTCTTTTAACTGTTGCTGCCTTGAACTTGCCATAGGATGATGACGAACCATTCATTTTTTATATGGTTCCTCGACCTTTGACTTAATCACACGGAAACTGTTGCTGTTGAGTGACATGGCTGAGATGCGGCCAAGAAATTATTTTTCCTCTGGTGCTTCCCTTCCTCCATACAATCTGGTGAGGTGAGCTATCCATCCACCTCAAAGTGCTTGAGGCATTGCTTTCACTCACTGCATGTAGCTGGAATGAATAATACTGTTTTTCCCTCCAGAAGTCACTAAGCAATATTCTTGGTGGAACGAATGTAGACCCTAGAGGGGTATATAATGCAAGCATATGAATGAAGCTTGGGGGGAAGGGGGGAGGGCGGTGGGGGAAACCAATATTTTGTAAATTTTAAAACCTTAACTTAAGTTGCACTTAGAATAATTCCAGGCCTTGTGGGCTAAAGAAGAATTTTAATCAAGACTACCACTTAATGAAGATCAACCTTTTTGTTAATGCTTGTTGTCTACGAGCACCTGACCAAGCTACCACTCTGTAGGTTCACAGTTCACATAAATCATTGATAGAAAGAAGCAATACAATACAATAATCATAGGTACCTAGTTCCCTCACCCTTTTCTTTTATTGTGTTTTGCAACCATGTTTTGCGTGAATACATCATTCAGGATAATTTCAGAAAACTTGTACATTATTCATCCAAGTGGCTGATGATGAATGAATAATAATGAAGAGAAAGCTACCACCAACCACCCACAACCTCATCTATGCCACAACAATGTAAATACACTACTTGGTCACTAATGTTTACCTGCCTAGTTACTTACCATACCTACATCTACTTCCCTAATAGTCACCACCTATTATCTTATCTACCTACCTTGTACCTACTTTTAGGACCAAGTCATCAAGGTGAAACCTGACATCAACTGAGTTAGAGGGTTCATCAACAATTGAGTCATAATGAGCTTCCAATGGATGGTTTGTTGGTGTGTGTTGGTTTGCTCTAAGTAGCCCTTCTTTTGGTAGTTGGGATGTGTCGGAATGATAATGCATCTTTGTTTGTTTGTTTATTACTACTCCCGACTCAGGAGTATGGTGCATTTTTCTGGGCGCTTCAGCTATTGGTTACTTCATTTTTTGCAACCATGGTGAATTTTGGTTCTTCTATTGCATGTGGCTAACCTGCAAAGTAGTTGCTGGAATGGGTTTGCATTACCTTTATGACAACAACAGAGAGTAGCGAAACAACAAATATCACCTGGAGAATTTGCAATTGCTCACCATGAACTCAAAAGTGTCTCAACTTTTTTGGATGCAATGAACCCTGGTGGCTAGGTGGGGTGAACCAGCAGCTATCACTGGTACCATGGTAAAACCCTATCACCACGCCTTGGGTGAACCAGCACTCACACTGTTACCATGGTAAAATCCCCAAAGTACTCTTAAATTGCTTCTAAATATTACAAGTATCCCATGCTTACATTAAAATAGGGTCTCAGAGTCCAAATCTAACTTTTTTCAGGCTTACTATGGTCACCAAGAACCTTCATGAAATGCAAATCCATTTAAATTGCTTCTAAAGATTACAAATATCCTCTGCTTAGACTAAATCCAGTTCTGTAAGTCCAAATCTAACATTTTTTGGGCTTAATATTGTCCCTAAAGAGCATCGCCACCGGTCCAGTGGAAACTGGCCTGCACGCCACTTTTGGATGAAGTAATACACCATAGTGGTGTGAAAGTGGGTGCAGGTACACCAAATTGTTGCCATATACTGGGGTTTCATGAGACACGGAAAAGCAAAAAAACACTGCTGCTAGTTGGGTGTTTGCATTTACTGCCCACACACTTACTGGTACTGATTGGCTGTCCGCATAATTGGCCCACGTGTGATCTTTACATGATTCCTCGGTGTATAATGTTTACTACTTACAGTTTGTGGGTGGGGAGGGAAAAAACTTCAACACAAAATTTGGATGTAAAACCATGGCGTGGAGACCATTTTCCAGTGAACCGCTGGAGAGCATCTCCACCCCAAAACTGTAAACAACTCCTTCATGTTAAAATAGAATAGTGTTTAATGATCACTGTCCCCACCCACAAACGTGATAAAAGTCCCTTTAATCAGTCAAAGACCATTTGTATCTTTACATCTGGACAAGTAATAGTCACTGTCCAAATCCATAGTAGAAAAAAGACTTTAAAGGTTAAAATGACCACTGCAAAATGGACATCAATAGAGGAGTGCAGCAGAATTTACATGCTGCAAGATTTAATGAAAAGGGGTGTTTGCAGGTGTGGGGTGGAGATGCGCTAAGAGGCTTCACTGAAAACTAAAGGTGAAGGTACTAGTGTAGGTTCACACTGGATGTAGTGCATCTATGGCCACGGTACAGTGGTACCTTGCCTTACTTTTTGTGAGACCTCTCTACTCATATCAGTCAAATAGCCAGTACTCTTGAATAGTGTGAAACTAATTTTGTGGATGTAAAAATTTGCAACATGAAATGCTCTTCCAAGACGGACAGGAAAAAGAAATGATTGTTCTTTATTGACCAACTATAATTATTTGGCCAAAATATGATATTAAAATAGCCTCTCACTTTATGTTGCCCACTTTTTCATGTTTATCAGACAATAATTAACACTATTTGTTGGGTGTGGTAAAACTGGATACAGGCCCAAATTGGGGGGGGGGCTGGGTGCAGATGCTCCATTTAGTCCCTGAAGACTGGGGTATTTACAATGTTGAGAAGCTTTAGTTTTTACCATGGTAACACGTGTATGTGCTGGTTCACCGAATTTTATCACTATTTTTGTCTGATAACAGACAAGTAAATTTTCTAGGATTTGAAGTATTACCAAATTTTGTCATCATTTGGGGGATTTCCTACTTTGACAATTACGAAAGGAAAAGAAAACTTCAAAACTTAGTTTTATCTTTTGCTCTTGGAAGTTCTCTTAGTTGTCCTCTCCACTATGTGCTGTGGCAGCTGAAACCCCATCAAGTAGTACTACTCTACTGGCGACCATAAATCTCAAGTGGAAGTACGGATTTGATTCACTTGTGTAAGAAAATAATATAAGTATCATGGACAGCTTCTGATTGGGTCCACTTCTGTCCTGCAATCCGGTCAGGCTTTTGTGCAATAGTGATACAGTGTGTTGATAAGAATGCTTCCTGGAGTAGGCTATGGCTGATTGCACTGGTGAAGAAGGTAATGGTGGTTTTGGGATGTCAGACAAACTAATAATAAGACCTTCAGACAGCCCTTTTTTTATAAAAATGGGGGGCAATTTTAATCATTTTGTGGAAAAAAGGGCCCATAAACATCAACAAAGGATTTTTGAATAAAAAATGACCTAATTTTTTTCAAAAAATCACCAGGTTTTGCCACAGGCTCTAAATATTGTGACTGCCTGTTAGAGCCTATGTGCAAAACCTGAAAAAAATAACACACAGGTTCAGAGGTTAAATTCTTGCTATTGCATTCCATAAGGTTATTCAAAACAAATAAAATGCTGCACATAATAAAATTGGCAGCTAATTACTTTCATAAATCAGTTTGTGAGCATCATTTTATAACCCAGGTTATGTGTTGAGGAATGGCAGGTCTGGAAGGGATCATGTTGTTTGAGGGCATGACAACAAGACAAATAGCATGCCCTCCCAGGCTCTAAAACAAAATAGTCCCCTCATGTGAGAGAAAATTTTCCACTGTGGGTAATCTTTTTCTCAAAATGACAAACAATATAGAAGGATGCTTTTAAATTTTATTTTCATTTTGGTTTGTAGTCATATTTGCTTTAATCACCATATACATGTTTAACATTTCAGCTATGTTACAATTTTTACAAATTTATTTTAAAGAAAAAAGCACACTGTTACTTGCTCTTCTTCAACATAAGAATAAGAATAATTTGCCAGCCTTGAGACACCTTATAGATTTGTATGATGCCTCAAAATCTACAAGGAAACATTGTAAGGAGCCTAATGCAAAAGAAACATGAGGTCAGGTTTTTTGTTTTTTTTGTTTGACTCTGGAGTTGATTCTTCTAAAGAGACACATATGTATATATAAACTTGGGCTCTGTGTTGTTGTGTATTAGCAGTGACAATCAACTTCTTTTTTCTTCTCTTATGTTCCCATATGGTTTTAAATAGTTCATTGCTGTTTATCTCAATGTTAGATTTTATTAAAATTAATATAAATATCATGGACATGAAAATGCACATGTTAATTTTGCTTTGTTATATCCATGTTGATGGGTAAGGAAAGAAAAATGAAATAGTCATAGAGATAGGAGGTAATTATTAGAAAATTTAATAAAAATGGAAATAAGTATAGGAAAAAAAAAAGGTAGTTATGCTCTAAAATGAGATAAACATGAATTCTCTTTGGAATTGTTTAGGGACAACCCTACAAAAAATTATGCAAAATGAATTGTTTAAGAATAACCACACAAAAGATTATGCAAAATTTCCCATATACCACTTCCTGAAACTTTCTTGTCATTGGAATTCACTTACAACCATGTTTTGATATGATGCAAACTCATGAGTGAGTGAACCATATTATGCATCTCCCCTACCCCTACCCTGCAAGGCTCAAGCCCACACCCATCATGGATTTACACCTATTGTAAACTCTCTATAGAATCACAAGCACCACACCCTTCTATCCTTTATTACTTAGTGAATTCCTTTGGATTGAAGTTGTTCTTTCTTGTTGAATAAGATTTCTTTCTTTATGAAGGCTGAATAAATACTAGTGTTGGGTGTGCAGTTGTGAGGAAAGCAGGGCGTCTTGAGACAAGGTGGACAATGTCATGGTGACAATATTCATAGTCACAAGGCTAGGAGTATTTGGATTTGCGTATTTGTTTGTTTGCCAAGTTTTTATTGGGAAGTACATTGTTTGAGCCCATGACAAGAATATGCTTTCATTCTTATTATTCTAGGTTTTCCTTTGTCACATGTATAACTTTTAGGTTTTCACCACCTTCTTTCTTTTTGTTTAAACTTTAAACCTGTGTCGTACTAACATAGGGAGCAACCTGGGTACATACTATTTGTATGTATACTGGCATCACCTAAGGGAGAGACAAAATTATCCTTATACCAATACCAGACTGCTAGGGACTAGGGACCAGTCTCATATCAATTTTATACCAATATCAGTCAGGATTTATAATTATAATTATGGAATACCATGCAAAAATCGGCCTTGGGCCCAATACCAGGACCAGGCTGATATGAAAGTATTAAAAATGATCTAAGACCAGTACCGTACTGGAATGTGAAAAGAGACATATTAGTACAACACTTTGAATAAAGAGTATATTAATACAATATCCACATATATGAAAGAAAACCGTATAAAAGAGTAGGCACCTAGGGGGCGTTTTCTTCCTAATGAGAAGTAACTTTTGAGGGCATCTCACTCTACACGTTCATATGTGAAATAGGTCCTATGGTGGTGTTGTTCCATAGCACAACATTGCCCAAAGTTTCACAGTGTATTTCGAGTGCCACCTTGAAAATAAAAGATTTGCTTGGCTACATGGGAGCAATCTTACCTTTTTAAGGAGGAACACTTGGTTTTGAAATGTTTGTCTGTACAAAACAATGCAGAGAAAGATGCTTTATGGGCCACAGTGAACCAGCACCCACCAGTGCACCATGTAGGATGAATGGTAAGTGGTCAGGAAACAGTTTTCTGTTGAGTTTCAGTTCCCTAGCTAATCATGGTGGTTAGCTCAGTTACATTTTTTTCTACCTACCTATGACAACCTACTTGTGGGTTGCTAGTAGGTAGGTAATAAAAACAGCCCATACGTATGTATAAAGCAATGTTGTCCATGTAAGGGTTTGGAACTTACACTCTGTGTAAGTGTAAATCCCATAATGAAATTTATTTACACTCTGTGCAAGTGTAAAATAAACATATTTATCTAATTTTACATGGTTTGAGAAAACAAAGTAAATGTAGAAATGTATATATTTATATGACTTTACATGACTATGTAAAACAATGTAAATATATAACAATATAAAAAATATGATTTTTACTTGAGGGGAAATTTCATAGTGTTTTTGAAGATAAGCCAACTAAATGACCCATTGCAAAAAGAAAACCATCAAAATATACACCCATAACTAATTCATATGAGTTTGCAAGAAGGTCTGGTCATTAAAGATATATAATAAAATTATTTATAAAGTAAGGAAAACAAACTAGAACCCTGAGTTTGATCATAAATAGGCTGCGATTCAAAAAAATAAAAAACATTAGTGTTCAAGGAGGGGGGGGGACCTCAGTTTTTGTGGTGAACTGAGTTTCACCCTGTCTTTCCTGTTTTGCATATATTATCACTGATCCTACTTGCAAAGCTACTATAATTAGTCTTCAACCTTGTGCATTAAATGCTGATTTTCAGCATTTCATTCCCAGATTTAATAGAATTTCATTACTTTATGGATATCCCTGAAAGAAGGGTTTGGGGTGAAAGGAGGCCCAAATACAGGGTGATTTTTAAAATAATAAATTAGTATTTACACTTACACTGGAGTTACATGCCGTATATACATGCACAACCCTGGTATAAACCATCAGATTACCTATTTGTTACCTATTTTCCTACCTACCTACCTTTATATGAAACCTATTTCCTACAGAATTGGTTATCAAGGTGAAACCAAATATTAACTAAGTTGAGGTTCATTCACAACTGAGTAATAACAGCCATCCAGTGGATGGTACGCTGGTGGGTGCGTGTTCACTGTGGGTCTCGATAAGGCCCTTGAATGATGGTGTAACCAGATTGCAGGCACCACCGTGGCTGACCCCTCGGGCAGTACTCTTATTCTGGTAATGTCCTCCAGCCTTACCTAACACCTACCAACCACATGGAGAGGACATACTCCACACCATTCGTTTTACCTGGAAATTGACATGATGAGCCGTTTTTTAAAGATCCTGATATAAAGAGACCCAGGTGTGCTGAGCTTCACTGGTTTTAGCTGGTATTTTCTTTTTTCCTTTGATTGACCAAAAGGGATGAACAACGACATTTTACACTGAAAAAGTAGGTTCTCCCCAATTTTTTCCAGAAAGAATTTTGCAAAATAGTGAGAATGCACCACACCAAAAATATGGGTTCTCCACCAGTGTTGAGCTGTTATTGGAAATAGGTCCAGATTATCAGGTCAGGTCTTAGCATTCATACCTGTGGTTCTCAACAACTCAAAGACCCAGTTCTGGTATATAATCACAGTTCTCAAAGTTTTGAGAAAAATCAAATAACCAACCATAGAACTACCAGATCATTGCTGGTTCTTTCATGACAACTGTGGGTTCTTTTAGGTTATTGAGAAACAACTTTGACCAACCAGTGTTTTTTTTTCAGTTTTCTGGTTTTGAAAGTTTGGCAATTTTCTCCCCCAATAAACATTTCTGGTCCTATTTTTACCCTTAAAAGAGGAAAATTTCCAAACTTTTCCAAAAAACTATTGTCATTGGGCGCTGAGAATTCACCCAAGAAAATCACTGTGACCAACAGTTCTTTTTATTCTGTTTTATTTCAAAGAACCAACGGTTCTTCTCTGGTTCTGAAATCATTTAAATAACCGAATTCACAGTTCTTTATAAATTCAAATACCCGCCACAAGACTGATTCTCAACCCTTGCCACATTTGGAAACCCCCTTGCACATGGATTCCTTACCCGACACTTTCCAACAGCCCATTTTCAAATCATAGTTGCGCTCTGGAGGTAGCAAATACATTAAAAAGATCTAATACAGATTGAAAAGAAAAGGTAATATTTACTTGAAATTCGAAAATTTCAAGACTTTAGAAATTTGAATTAAAAAATTTGAACCCAGAATTTCCAAGTATTATTCTTCTGTTTATATATATAAGAAGTTGGCCCCAAATGCTAAAGTATTATTTTATTGTATATATTTCAAATTTTTAAGATATTATCACAAAATTTCAAGTCTATTTTTATGCTGCATATTTTCTTTTTCGTTTATTTGGCCCCCCAATCACTAGGCGGGATCAATCGTCAGAAGTCAGAGAAGAAAAGTAGAAGTCGCCAAATTATAGTATTTAGTTCCTGTGAGTAGCCAAAAATATACAATGATGATGAAAACTTTATACTTTCATTTCTAGCTTTAGAAAAATTTGGCTAAACCACCTTCCTATGGATAATCACCACTTTGGGGCTATTTCAAAAAATTCATAAAAGACCACCGGGCTAACAAGTCGGAGTTAGACCAGCAGATGATTTTTTCTGGCAAATTTTCGCACTTTGTGGCGATAAAGCATTTTGGAAAAAACATTTACTGTAAATTCGGACAAAATTGCTATATATTATTTGAAAAATTTCACCAAACCTTGGAAACCCCAAAACAAATGAAAAGAGGGGAAGGAAAGACCAAAAAAAAAGAACCTTTTTTTAAAAGGAAAGAAACCCTGACACCGATCCACCCACCCACCTACGTACACATCTGCAGGGCCCTACGATTACGTGATAAGATCGACGGAGCACAGTGGACCAGAATGGAAGTAGACAGTTCGGGAAGAATGAGTGAGCCGGACGGAATGATTGGAGGGGGGGAGGGGGGAAGAAGGGATTAGTGAGAATTAGTAGAGAGAGGACGGGATTAGTGGGTAGATTAGTGAGAGGGGAAGAAAGCTCATAAGGGGGCGAGGGAGCCAGCATTTGCTTTTGCAGCAGATATCAGGATCGAACTCTAGTGTCTTCCGTCTTCTCTCTCTTTCTTTCTTCTTTCTCTCCTTTCTCGCACAGCACTTAGGCACTGGGGTTAGAATCGAATGCGAGCACGAGACTGTTTTTTCTTCCTGCCAAGAAGAAGATCTCTCTGGTTATATCAAATTGATTTGAGATCCAATCATCAGAGGTTTTGCTGGTGGTCTGTCTCTCACTCATGGTTGGAAAATAGTTCTCGTTGCAAGCATTCCGCACTCACTTACACAGCAGGCTAGGCACTTGTCACGCGAGGGATTTCAAGAAGTTCGTATTGCAGGTGGGGTGGGTTGGGTTGCAGTGGGGCTGGGGGCCTGGGGTTTGGACGTTTTGGTGAGCAACAAACAAACAAACAAGCAGCAAAAGCACACAGGCTAGGCACTTTCTTGCTGGGGTGGTGGTGGTGGTGGTGGTGGAGTTCCTTGATCTTTACACCATCATCGTCTCAGGCAGAGCTAGTAGGCTAGGCACTTGGGGTTGGGGATTCAGGCTAGGCACTGGAGGATCACTGCACTACTGTTGCGCTTTCTTTCTCTCTCTCTCTCTCTCTCTGTGTTTCTTTGTGCGTCTCTGTCTCACTCTTCTTCTTCTTTGTCTCTCTCTGTCTTTTTGTTTCTTGTTTTGTTTGGTTGTGTACTGACTCGTGCACTGCACACACACTCACGGCATGCACTTGTAGCTTTTAGTACTTCACTTTGACTTCATAGATTAAATCAGGTGTCTTTCTGCTGCAGCTCTCTGGCCTCCAAGCTCTCTGCATCAGGCCGTGGAAGAGACTGCTACACTACTGACTTCACGAACGGGAGACAGAACTTTCGTGGTCTCCAGGTTAGCACAACCCACGCACGCACGCATCTAGGCACTCTCTCACTTACTGCAGTTTGCAAGCGTGCACCGTAGTTTCTACACTCACCGTACTAACTCGTGTGCAGTAGTACTCTATTTGTTTTTCGTTCTCTGTCTCTCTGTGGAGTTTTCTCTTGAAAAAATACACACGATTTTTTTATTGTAGGCTTGTTTTTATTGTGATATTTGGATTTGGTTCTCTCTCAATCGAGAGCCCAGCTTCAGTTGTACTCTTTTTGGGTCTTGTTCTTATTAGTTTCTGGCAGGGGGGGAAGGGGGGTTATCAGATTCAAGGGGGGATAGTCAATCAGATCTGCTCTTTTTCTCTCTTTGGTGGACCTCTTTGAGTTCTCGGTACAGGACTTGGGTTGGATTTTCTTTTTGTTGGGAGGTAGGGGGGAGTTTTGGGGGAGAAAGTGAAGGACGAATTTTAAGTGTACCCTGAGTTTTAAGATCCCCTTTTTTAGTTTATTTTCCTAGCTTTCGAGTCGCAGCAGCAGATTATAATATATCGCCGGTCTTTCATTCTGAGTTGTTGCAAGATTTCTCCGCATCAACCCATCATCGTGCATACCTTTTAAACTTGCATGAGGGGGTATCACTCAGGAGAAAAAGATTCATCATGTCTTTTTCCTTACTTCTGTCTTCTGTCTGGTTTTGTATTATTATTGCTTAGAGAAAGGAGGGGGTGGGGGAAAAAAGAGTTTAGATCTAAATCTCCAAACGGTGAGAGAGAGGCGAATTTTTGGTCCTCTCTTTTCTCCCGAGGTTAAGACTCTCATTTAGTCTCATACACTTTTTTGTGAGCACTGCAAATTAGTGGCGAATGGTTAGAACTGCGACAGACGGTCTCCTCTGTACGTTTTTCAAGGTCATCAGGGGGTTTGTTGATTTCAAGGCTTGTTTTTTTTGGGTCTGTCTTAAACATTTCAGCAAAAAGGCCGCAGTTCATTTCCAGCTTTAGGAGAGTCCAGGATTCCCATAGAAACAAAGATCCAACAACCTTTTTTCTCTTTCACTATATTCAGGATCAGATCTATAATTTTAGTGTGTTGTTGTGTACAAAAATAGTTAGTGTTTTCTTCTCTCTTGTTGTAGATCGTCGATTCCTAGCTTGCTCAGACTTTTTTTTTCTCGTAGTTTGCTTAGTGTCTTTTCTCCCTTGTAGATAGACTTGTAGATAGAACATCAGAGAGAAAGGGTTTCCTTACATTCAGCTTAGTTTCTTATTCTTCATCCTGGGTGGATTTTGTCGAGTTTCCTGTTTGTGGGTAGAGGTTTTTCGTGTGTGTTGAAACTTCAGAGAGCTAGCTACCTGCACGATGATCTGAACAAAACTTGAGGAAAAGTTCAGTGGACGTGTGTGCATGCACAAGAGATAGGTGAAAGAAAACTTTGAGAGACAGTGGTTGCTAGACTATGGCTGTTCTAGCAGACAGATTACCCTGCTTGCCCATGGGACATCATGTACGCCCGCACTTGAGGCAAATAGATCATAGAGAGTACAATAGCAGCAGAATATTAGTCGCCGATTTGGTCGCTTGTCGCGAGAGGGAAAACTGTGGCCAGCTTCTGGATCTTGACAGGAGGAGCTTTGGTGTTAGTGAGGTAGTAGGAAAACAAGAATCATGTCAGAGTCTCAGTTCAGAACTAGTAGATTGTGGTGGTCTAGGACGAGATAGTTTGTTGTCACGACAGTTCGAGGCGTTCATCGATGACGCCGACGCAGTATTGAACCATCGCGTATCGGACGAGTCTTCCTCGACCCTAGCAGCCTCATGCTCAGGCTCCTACATAGAGGCAGCTGCAGTGCAGCTGCAAGGAGAAGTTCAGCAGCAGCACTTGAACAACACCGCCGCAGCCACAACAAGAGCGGATTCATCAGTGCTACAGCTGCCGAGTCCTTCTTCTTCGCACATGTACAACAATTATGTAGCAGCTCCATCCAGCAGCCATTGTGGTGCTACTACTACTACCATTCCCTTTACCCCTCACTCTTACGCGGACCTGTTTGATTCTCAAGGTCTACTAAGTTCTAGTAACCAGATTTTGTCGTCCATGCCTGCTCCTGGAAGTTTAGTAGGATCTTCTGCAGGAGGCGACTCTATGTACTACACATTCGTGGATGCTGCAAACATCGGAGGCTGCAGTCAAGTGTATCCGGGGCTCTTGCCTGTTCAATTACTGAACTCCTCCGGTGGCTGTCAAGCAGCAGCAACCACGGGAGGACAAGCCCAGCAGCAGCTGCAACGCAACTTGCAAGCAGCGTCGCCACCGCTGCAACAACCGTTGCTGCACAGTAGCGTTCAGCTTCAACCGCAACTCTTTCAGATCCAACTCCTTCAAGAAGCTGCTGCAGCAGCCGCGCAAGAACAAGCTTTCCAACTACAATCGAGTTCGTGTCCTGGCACTGTCGCAGTAGTCGATCATCATGGGAACCAAGTACTGCCGTGGTCGACGAGAGGGGGCGCGTCATTTGAGACCTCGTCCTTGGGGCCACGACCGGTATTGATGAAGAAGCAGGACAAGCGGTTGGCGGGAGCTGGTCCTCGACAAACGAAACTGTACCGAGGAGTGCGGCAGCGACACTGGGGGAAGTGGGTCGCGGAGATTCGGCTTCCGCGGAACCGAACCCGACTATGGCTGGGGACTTTTGATACAGCTGAAGAAGCAGCACGAGCTTACGATCTGGCTGCATACAGGCTCCGGGGAGACTGTGCACGTCTCAACTTTCCTCACCAGCGGAACAGCAACTTTGAACAAACTATGGGTGTTTCTTCTTTGAGCAGCGGCGGCGGGTCTCCACGTTCAGCAAGTGACCCGGCAGCCGTCAACTCTTCTTGGGTCAGCAACTCTGGTGCCGGAAGCAGCCCTGGCGGTGCAACGACGACGTCGTCGTCAGCAAATCCTTGTACCACTCTAGACGCGAATCTCCAGTCAATTGCTTACCGGAAAGAGGGACAGGTCTCCTGTCTTGATGAGGGTGGCGTGCAATTAGGCCCACCTTCTCGTCGACATATGGAGCCTGAGTCCCATGTTATATCTGGTTTGCAAGCGTCAAACGAGCTAGCGTTCAACAACGAGCCTTCTTATGTGCCCATGAGAGTGGTGGAGGATTCCTGTGTGACGACAGTCGCGCCCACTAGGGTTGTTGCTGCTGCTGTCGATGAAAATCTCTCAGCTAATCACATGGGAGGCGACAGCAGCAGTAGTCCGATCAGTGCTAGTGATCTAAACTCCCAGTTTGATTTAGGTGCTTCCGCGGCTGGTGGTGGCGGTGAGAGTTCGGGTTTCATTAATAACATGTGCAGATCGGAGTTTCGAAGTGATGCTTGCAGCAGCATCGAAGGTCCTTCCATATGGGACGATCCGGACTACGTACTCAACAATTGTTTTGGTTCTGACGTATACATGTCATGGGATCACGACATCCCGCTCACGACATCGTCAACGCCCGGGAATAATGTTACTGACTCATCGGATCACCAACAACTTTTCCCCAGTTCCTCAAATCACGATCATGATGAGGATCATGATTCATATATTGATTCTAGACGCTGCAACTCATCAGGTACAAGTCATTCTCTAGGCGGCGGTCTGGACTCCTCGTCGTTTGCGCACCACGTCGTCGATGGAGGGATGATGATGAATATGCCCTCATCGGTCATGGTTGACGCATCATGTACTGACAACAGTTTATCAATAGCGGGCCTACTACATCAGCAGGCTTCTTCGACAACTGCAGGGAAAAAGCAGCAATCACCTCTCATGTACTCATCGACCACACTGTCACCCGTGCATCAGGTTCGGGTGTGGAGAGATTGCACGTGAGCTGCAGCGCTTAATTTCGATGCTCATGCTCCTGGACAAGAGAGGTGACGGAGCGAGGCAGCGAGCGAGCTGCTGTTCTTCCTCCTCCTATCTTTTGCACTATTGCTGAGCTTGAACTTTGATTTGTTTACCCATCATCGCCGTAGCTAGAGCTTTTGTGTAGTGAAATTGGCTTGGCCTAAAAGGAAAACCCAACTGTAGGACCATGCTACCATCGAACCCAGCAGAGAGAAGTACGCGCCTCTCGGATGCATGTAGAGAGAGAGATGCTAAACAAGAGAGTGTTTTAGAGCGAGCATTTATCACTTTCGTATTCGAACAGGCACATACATCGTCGTCCCATTATAGACACGTGTAGGAATTTACGCATGTCACAGTCGAATTTAAGTCGCAATTTTTGAGTCGACTCTAGCTGTGATTAGCACTCAATTTCTTACAACACAAACTCGGTGGCATTATTTTCAAGCCATTTCAATGCAGTTACCATTTGCTCATGTCTAGTTCGCAGGTGGGTTTCGAGCGCGGCTGGCTGCTGGTTTTCACGAAGAAGCCGGCAACGTCCCACTAGTTTCATGTTGATTTGATTGTAAATTCCAGTTTGTACAGAATACCCATTTCAGCAACCCTTTTTTTTCTTTTCTTTTTTGTAGAGTAGTTTACGTTCACTCACTTGGGGGGAAGGAGAGTTTTGTCGCTCCTTTTTAGATTACACAGGCAGATGAGGAAAAAACATTCCCGGATTCTAGGCTTTAGTAAACCTTCACGGAGGAGCTGCAAGGCGACGATGCCGCCGCTGGAGCGGGTGCTTTCTTTCGTCGGACGTCATCGTTTGCCTTGCCTGAACAAGAACGCACGCAGGTGAACAAAAGATGCGAATTCAGGCTACATTTGTTGCGGCGTGACTTGGTCTTTGATAATATATATATATATATACCTAGTGGAGAATTTTACGAGTACCGGGCATTCGACATCGACACTGGCCGGCCGGTTCATGGTTGCAGTCGACAGTCTCTGATCCGTCAGACGGTTTGCTTCCGCGACGAGGCAGTCTCTACGAATCAACACATCGACAGTTACCACCGACGACAATCGATTGGCGCGATTGTCGCGATTCCGATACCACTCTACGGCGACAGATAGACAGCGATAGATCAGCAGCAGCTTGAAGACTAGAAATCATGCACGGGAGAATCAACCCACCATCACACTGCCGAAGACTTATCAGTGAAATTATCTTCATCAACGAAGCTTTAAATTCTTTTCATGTTTATTTGTTTTTTGTGTTTTGTTTTTTTTTGGCGACGACAGTGTACTACTTGGCCGCCTCACACAAATCAATACTCCAAAGAGTGAACAGCACTTTCAAGATTCTCATATCGACAGGAGGATGGAGATCAATCCGACCGGAGAATCCTTACACGAAAAAGCAAGCAGCTGGTGACCGATTTCAACTCCACCCCAACTTTGTTTTCAGCTGGGGAGTATCGATTACCACGCACATGTTTTCTTTTTCTTTTTTGTTTCTTTTTTGGCAACTCGAAGAGATAGCCGTGCAAGCGAATTGCTCATCAAGAGCACACAGCGGACCGGCTTTCAGTGATCCTCGACACTAGCATCATCGTCATCATCCAGTACTCTGCTTTTTTAACAGCTTTTAAGTTCTCCAAGAGACATAAAAATAAGAAACGGCGGAAGAGGCAGCTCAGTTGCTGGTGTGATGGCCTTGCTAGCATCCATCTTCTTTGCAACGTCCTTATAGGAGGTTGTGATAAACCCCTCTCTTTCTTTTTTTCGAAGAAAAAACACGACATACAGCTCAACAAAACTAGAAAACCAGTTTTCTTCTTCATCCGGATCGAGCTCTCTCACATGTCTCCAGACCTCTCAGAGAAAGTGTCCAGACATCTTCTTCTTCTTCTTCTTCTCCTCTTCTTCTTCCTTCAAGGATGTGTGAAGGTGAAGAGTGGATGATGAGAATTAGATAATTCAGTTCAGAGCTAGACAGATCATCGGGTATTGAACTATTCTTGGGTTTTTTTTAGTGTTTTTGTGTGTCCTGTGTGAAGATCTCTACACCTGATCATTTGAATCTTCAGGTGGTTATGTCTTCCATCTTCCCCTTCTTTGATCTTTTGCTTTATCAATAAAGAACATACAACTCAGTGCCATGCAGGTCTGAAGCTTTGCTCTTCTACCTCTTGGTGGTTGTTGTTACAGTTACATAATTTTAGCAGCTGGCGTCACTTGGATAAAAAATCTATGGATTGTGAAGTGAAACATAATGAAACTTATTGTTCCATCTTTATGGTTTTTTTTGGATAAAGAAAAAACACTTGCCATCCAGGTTTTAAAGCTCAAATCTGGGATCTATTGTTGGTTGGTGGGAGAGTTGCTTGCCCATCAAGAAATGTCTGTTATCAAAATTCTATATATGCATTGAGATAACATTTTTATTTTATTTTAAAATTCATTTCTGATTTTTTTTTCCCCATCTAAAAAGACACCCACCATTCAAACTTCTAAAACCCGGCTCTTAAATCTCTTGGTGGTTGTCACAATTGCTTGCACATCAAGAAAGATCTATGATAAGACTATGCATTGAGTTAAACATGATTTTCAAATTTTAAATTATGTTTTAAGTTGATTATCGTTAAAATGACATTCAACTCAAGAAAGCCCAATGATTAAAAAAACCCTCTGAATTCATAAGGTGGAAGTTGTTATAATTGATGAAACCCTGTCAAACCCTGTTATAATTACTTTCACATCAAGGAACCTCTATGAGTTTTTAAAAACTATGCATTGAATCAAACATATTTTTAAATTTTAAACCATTTTTTTAAAGTCATTTATTATATTTTTTCAATACCAGCTGTTCAACGTCCAAAATACATGTGTTCTCCCTCAAAGGTTTCATCTCTTTGAAAAAATCAATGTACGTTCCATTAAACCGGGGAACACATGTTCTCCTAGTGCACAAAATTCTTGGGTATGGAACACTCTGTCGAGCACGCTCCTTATGCCTACCGACAGCCCTCGATCATTATTGAGCACATCTAGTGTATACTGTTTAGTTTTTCCCCATCCCCACCCATCAACCTGGAAAGATGGACTCTACAAAGTGAGAGACTATTTAAATCTCACCACCTGGGCCAATCGATGTAGTGTCCGATGAGAAACAGTCAATTATAGCTGAGAAACAGTCGTTTCCTGTTACAGGCGCTGTATGAGGGCCCTGGTAACATGGGCACGTTTCCAGGCCCCAAACACTCTCTCAGTGTCCTTACGCAAATCTTCATCTACAAAGTACCGTACAAGGGCGTTTTACCACTGTCGATGGGTACTATGACCTCAACCACATATGAGGGTGGCGGGGGGGAAGGGGGGAGAGTCCCTCATTCTCTTGCTCAACACAGCCCTCTGTAGAGAAGAGAATCGGATTTTCATGCAAACCATATGCAGTAAATTAGTAAACCTTAGAAATTTAAACGATTTTGTATTATTCTCGTACCAGGAGAAGTTCTCACGACCTTTTACTTTCAGAGAGAAGCAGTTTTCGAGCGGCATCTTCTCAACAAGTGCAGATCATGGAAAAGGATTTGTTGCCCAGAAGCTCTTTTTGCTTCAGAGGTTTCAGTTTTCCAGTTGGAACTCAAAAGTAGCAACCTGGACTTGGGTCTAAGTGAGAGCTAGCTATGTTCCACAGAACCAGAAGAAAATTGACGGATTGCTTGCATCTGATTTCAGCAACTTGGTGCATAGAATGTGCTGTTGTTGCAGATTCCCAACAAATCTCCATCACCATAGCTTGGAGGAATGATCCACAACCTCCCACACACAACTAACAAAGTGCTTTGGTGGCATCATTATGCCCCCAAATTGCTTGGGCATATTCATGGTGAACCCCAAAGTGCTTTCGTGGCATTACAATTAGTGGTCCATAGCATTAGGTGCAACCTTGACCCCCACCCTAACTAAGTTGCCTTACAAGTTGACATGGCTAACATGTTCAATTCAATGTCAAAAAGGTTATGGTCCAAGAGCTACAAGCAACAAGAATTGAAATCACCCAACTTGTTGGATTATGATGGGTGAAATATAAAAAGGACTCAAAGTCTTAAGAGTCCCCTTTATATTTCACCCATTGTAGTCAAAAAGGTGATGTCACGATTATCCCATTGGCCATGAGCACCCATCAAGGCAATCCATTAGGGGGGCCTTTGTTTGTTGTTGCCCATTTTGGAGTGCTACAAATAAGAGTCATTCATTTTTCATCTTGCCCCCAAGCTCCACCATAGCCATTAACACCCATATTTTAGGACCTTCCACTGGAGTCACACAAGCTTTTGAACTTTTAGCCTCCAACTCGAAGCCATAGGTCTTTCAATGCAAACTCATAAAGGTGTATCTTGGTCCCCATCCAATTTCCCTATTGATTTCAAAACCCCCATTTTTATGACCAAAGACCTTAAACATGCAAATTTGCTTCCTACGTTGAATGATATTCAAATAGCCTATGGGATTCTAACATAATGTTTTGAACAATGAACTTCCTACATTTTTCAATGCATTACTTGTACCCCAAATTTCTTGTTTCACTTATCATCATTTGATTCTTTAATACAAGTTTTTAGGCATTTAGTAGGCCAAGGTTCTTTTGACAATCCCCAAGAGGCAATGGCTCACCACCACCACTCCCTCCCCATAGTTTTAAGGGTGTTGGCTTCAAATCATCATTCCACACCATTCCAATTTCATCCTTAGGTAGGTAAACCCTTATCATTTCTATCCTTATTTCTAAATTTTTGTAAAACCAATGTCCTTTCCATTTTGAGAGGAAACATGTTAACTTGTCAAAGCCTTGTCATTTTTGTCCTTACTTCTAAGTGGTTTGTGAACAAATTCACATGTTTCCTTCATTCACATAATAGACTTCCTATTAACATAGTTATATCCAAAGATGAGTTTTGCACCTTAACAAACATGCTCATTCCAAATCCACATGCATTAACCTTCCACCTTGGACAACTTTAGCGCTAGGATTCATAATTTCAAAAACAACTCAAATAAAGGAAATTCATTACAAATATCAACACCCAAAAGGCCAATTCATGCTTTTAGCAATAGAAGTTTTGGGTTGTTTACACAAACAAATTCATAGTTTTTTACAAACTTGACCAACTACATATGAAGCATTAAAAGTCTAAAAGGTCTAACCCTTTCAATCTTAACAACCTCCCTTAGACAATGAATTTTGATTATACTACCAAAAATGTGAACCATTCCATCTTTAATAAGTCTTACCATAACTATGGAGTTAATTAAATCCCACCTCCCACAACTCATCAACCCCCTACCCATTGCCACATCCAACTTACATGTAACCATAGGTATTTGAATACTTAAGTCCTCAATATCATTTTTTTTTGTTTATTTTTTGCATTGTCGTGACCAAAAAAAATATTTCTTGGAATTCTTTAATGTAAGTTTTTTAAACATGCTAAATTTTTGAAAAATTTGTCAAATTTTTGAAACCACAAAACTGAAAAACCACATTGGTCCTCAATGTGTGGTTAAACTAGTTAAGATAGTTTGCATTTTGATTTATTCTTGGCTTTTGCCTTATCTTTTTGTCCATTTTGCATCCTTGTTTTGTTGTTTTTTCATAATAAAGTTGGGAAGGTTTACATCAATTTAGATAGTGTTTGATTTTTCATAAATTTATAAAAGAGATAATGAGAATATTCTTAGCTTTGTAAGATCTAATTAAAATAGACACTTCAAGGTCTTTTAAGGCTTAAAACTTCGTAAGGTTGACAAGAGAAAATATATTTGAAAGTTTAAAGCTTTTTAATGATCATTATTTTCAATAGTGAAATTGTCAATCCATATGAGCTAGTACACAAGGTAGCTAGATTTCATTGCTAGTTTTACTTCCAAGTAGTTTATTTCATTTTATTTCAAGAAAACATATGGATTAAAAAAATCTTATGATTAGTGTGCAAGATTTTTGATGATTGGTTTGTTAGTCACTTTACAAGTTATCACAAAGTGCCTTCTAGAGGAGGTATCTATTGGTCAAGATTTGAGGCAATCAAGAAGAAACCCAAAGGCCAAATAATGAAAGAAATGTGGGTAAAAGGGAACCAGCGATTATCAATGCACCATCCATTGGAAGCTTGTTATGAATCAGATGTGGATGAGCCCCAACTGAATTGATGTTAGGTTTCATCTTCATAACCTACTGTGTCAAGGATAGATCTCACAAGCAGGTAGGATAATAGGTTAGTACATAGGTAAGAGTTAGTGGATTGTTAGTACATAGGTAGGAACTAAAGAATTTGAACTCATCATCTTGGTTAGCTATGGAAATGAAACCTAATGGAGAAGTGTTTCCTTTCCACCCACCATATCCAACCCTCATGGCCCCCTAATGGCTCTTGGTACACTCTGGTAAAAGACTTGGAACTTTGATTCAGGTTAAGAAAAAAAAGTACAAAGTTATGATTTGAGGTAGTAGATAAAGTTATACAGTTTTTGATGTAAATACATGACTAAATTACAATCAACTACTGGACAAGACCGAGGACACCTTGACGAAGCATCTTTATTTTGCATGATGTGTGGGCCAGGTGAGCAGCTGTGGACAATCAGTCTATTATGTCATGATGTCTCCTGCAACTTATGTTTTAATAGGGAAGAGGAACTGTGGGCCATGCTCGCATCCTAAATTTTGGTAGGGATAATTGGGAAAGAAATATTTATCACAAGTTACCTTGTCTATGGATAATTGGATCATGGTCTACAATGGATACCCTCTTGACCCCCAAAAGTCCTAAAATAAGTGTAGAAGAGAAAAAAGGGCAATTTCATGTGCAATGCCAAAGTCATCTCAATCTGTGCAGCAATTCAAGTTTTTGAATTAGTTAGCAAACAAGACACAGCCTAGTGATCCACTCATTAAGGTCAAGTTGGCATAGTCAAGCGGAGAATGTACAATGTATCTGTGGTTCTGACCTTTGCGGCAGTTCAAGCAAATTCACATATAATAATGGAATGTAACCAGTAGTTTTTTTTGGGCAAATATTTGCAACTTGGCCATAAAAAAATTTGGGAAAAAATTTAGAAATCTTTTTTTTTTAAGTGTAATTTCGACCCAAAAGTGGCTTTTTTTTAAATGTCGCCAAACCTTTGGAAATCACAAAACTGGGGGGAAAAACAAAAAAACACAACTGGAACATGGTTAAGTAATTTTGAATGCAAAATGAATTTGTTAAAAAAATTAGATTCCAATACACAACTAGTTCTCTAGCCCACACTTATTCATTGCTTCCAAGATCAAGCCAAAATACTTTACACTTTACATGTGTAAAGCTTTCTTACGCCAGGAAGGCTGATTAAGGAAGCTGCAAGTGCAAAATTGATTTCCCTCGCTACTGAAAATCAAAACACATAAGTTAATTGTTGTGCAACTTGTGTTGCACCCAGTTGTCAGTAGTTGTAGAAAAAGTTCACTTTTATAAGTGCAGTAGGCTGGAGTGAACCAGCAGCCACCAGTGCACTAGTTCAGGATGAGGCTGATCAAGCCGTTTTGGTGATCCATAAACACATCTCTTCTCTATCCTCTTCCCTTGCAAAGGGTTTTTTCAGCCTTCTTTTTTGTCCCAAATTTTTCCCCTCCTACATGAATCACCCCATTTCTCAGGTAGTGTAAATGATTGATTATCATATTTAAATAATCATTTATTTCTTAATATTAATTAACTGATTATTTGGTTGAACTTCAAATATTCAGATAATTAAATTTTAGATTTAAAAATAAAATTGATAATTTGATATTTAATTTATTATTTTAATTAGATTTTTTTATGTTGATAAGTTATTCAAATCATTATTTTAGATAATTATTCATGAGAATTAATTTTCATAAAATTAATTTAGGTAAAGAGACATTTTAGGTATCTAAACCATTTATTGGTTATTTTGAAATGATTTTACATGTGGGTATTGCATTCAAGGTTGGGTCTTCACCTATGGATTATTTCAAAATGAACTTGCATGTAAGTATTACATCTAGGCCTTGGTCTTCATTCAAAGGCACCCAAACTACATATTGAGTACTTTGAAATTACTTTACATGTGGGTATTGGATTTCAAGTTGGGTATTCATTTAAGATTCCCTAAATCACCTATGGGTTATTTCAAAATGAACTTGCATGTAAGTATTACATCTAGGCCTTGATCTTCATTCAAAGGCACCCAAACTTCATATTGGGTACTTTGAAATTACTTTACATGTGGGTATTGGATTTCAAGTTGGGTATTCATTTAAAATTCCCTAAATCACCTATGGGTTATTTCGAAACAAACTTGAATATGACTATTGCATTTAGGGCTAGGTATTCATATATTTTTGCTATACCCACACGCATATTTACTTTCACCAATTAGAGATTTGGCTTTAATTTTTTAGATAATCAAATAAAATTTATAACAAAACATTAAAAATATATATGCCTCTAACCATTTGGTAATATTTCCAAGCTTTTTTCTTCACTTTCTTTATATATATATATAATGGCATTGCATTGTTTTGCATATGTTTAACCTTAAAAATTTCCCCAAAATGCACCCTAGATTTACTTTAATTAATATAGACTTATAAAAAAAAATTAAAAAAATTAAATATCCCAAACTTTAAACTTAAATCATAATCCAATGGTACATACTTGTAATAATATAGGAAAAAATGTGTTCTCTTTTTAATAAGGTTTTTTAAATTCAAATTTAATATGTTATAATATAAAAAGAAATAAACATTAAAATGTCATAAATGTTCATAAGCCTTACATGGCCTAGCCTAGTAAACTACCTACATAGCTAGTAGGTTTACCTAGTAAGCTAGACCACCCTGAATACTTACTTAAACCATTTAAGATACCAACCTAAAAGGCCTACACAAATGAATAAACTACATAATAGCCCTATATTACATAGGTAGCCTACTAGGTAATTAGTTAGGTTACTTAACAAGTAACCTACTAACCTATTATTTATGTTCAGCTAGGTTGTCTAGCTTGGTCAGTGTTAACACTTTAGTCAATCTAACAATCTTGGCGATGAACTTTTGTTGCAATTGCTAATTTGTCTAGGCTACGGATTATTGGTTGCCTTCTTCTAATTATTGTTGTGTTTCTTAGACGGTCAAATCATGTTCAACTTTTCAAGGTGTCAAAAGCATTGCATAACAACTTGGCCCTCACAAAACTTCCAAATCCACACACTTTAACATGCCTTCCAAAAGTTTATGAACATTTTCATACCCAACTACTTATCTTTTGGAATTTTTTAATTCTCATTAAAAGTAAAGTTCATTAAAAATAATTGCACTATACATAACCATGGGTTTATATATATAATTTTAATTTAATATATAATTTAATCAAATTTTATCTTATTTTAAATAAATATGAAGATTTTATATGTATTAAAATGAATCAAAAATATATTCCATAGTATTATTAATTATATATAATGTGTTATTCAATATGTTATAAATAACAACATACTTAGACCAATATTTAAACCAATATTATACATCATAAAAAATAAAGTTTACATAAGGACTTGTGTTATACATGTATAAAATATAAAATATTACCAACCCACTATATAATTATTTTAACCTAGAAATTATTTATTATAAATCAAAAAGTTTTTAATAAATTTTCAATCATACATAGGATTAATATATGGGAAGGATCATTTTAGTTATTATGTGAAACATTAAAAAAAAGTAAAAAATCATTTGCTTTAATTGTTTTTAAACATGCATTAAAATCTTATTAAATTAAATACCTTATGTTTTTTATTTTTGAAATGAGTTTACAACTTTAAAAGGGAAAAACGTAAATATATACATATTTGAAGCATGAATTTTTATTTTTTTTGATTTTGACAAACTCTAGATTCTAACATTAAGTAGTGAATTTTATGTAAAACCTTAAACCCCATCAATGTGACCAATTTTTCATTAAATTCTTTTTTATATATGTTAAATCATATTTCAAGGTGAATAAATCATTTTGAAAACATGAATGTCATGACATATTGGTGGGGAATCAAATATTTAAAAAATATTTTTATGTTTCATGGTTAATGAATTATCACAATATGATACGAGTATTGCATTTAAACAAAAGTGGGTTAGAAAATATTGAATTTTAACAACTATGGAACATATGGAAACAAAGGATATTCAAAATTATGTTATAAATCTAAATAATTGATCAGATAAAAAAACCAATACAACAAGCAAAGTATAAACCTTAAGCCTTAAATATATGAACCAAACTCCTAAACCTTAAAGCATAAAGCCTAACCCCAAAAATCCAAATGATATTTTCCATAAGCCGTATGAAAACCCTAACTATACAAACCCTATAGAAAAAAGTCCTAGTACTATATGCCCTAAACCCAAGAAATTGTACAAATTATACAAATTATATAATGCAAAACAAAAAAAATTTAAAAATATATAGGAAAAAAAATTTAACCAAATTTTAAAACTTTTAAACTACAAACATTTATTGACCAAAAACAATAACCTTAATCTTCTAAAACAATCAAATAAATTTTGTAGAAAACCAAAAGAGAATGTATGTTTTTACTTTTGTGTGATCTCTCCAAGCTAATTTTTCCTTCTCTTTGAAGAAGATATAGAATGAAATTGTATTGCTTCACATATGTCTAAACCTTAGAAATTCCCCCCCAATTTAATGAATGATTAGATAATTATTTTAAATAATTAATGAACTATCAACACATTCTGTCATATAATTAAAGAATTAATAAACAATTATTTCAAATAATGTAAATGATTAATTATCAAGAAATAAATAATCATTTATTATTTAAAATAATTAACTAATCATTTGGTTTAACTTTATTTATTTGGATAATAAAAATTTGGACCAAAAAATCAAATTGATTAATTTGATATTTGATTGATTAACTTAATTATATTTTTGTTTTAATAAGTTATTGAAATCACTATTTAAGATAATTGATTATTCCACCTTTTAGATTGCAAGTTCAACTTTTCCATGAAAAATTCCTACACCAAGATAGGTTTGATCTCAATTGTCATTGTATAATTTATTCCATAAACAATACAACATCTTTTCAATTTCAATGAAACAAAGTACGAATCATGGAACTCTTAATCAACAACCCCAAGCTTTATACACACCTTGTTAACATACTATTATGAAATTGACTAATTATTTTGGAATGACCCAACCTGCGAGTATTACATTTAAAGTAGGATCTTCATTTAAAAAGACTTAAACCCCACATGGGTTATTTTGGAACGACCTTGAATGCGAGTATTGCATATAGGGTTGGGTTTTCATTTCAAAATAACCCATAGGTGACCTTGCATGTGGGTATTGTGTTTAAGGCTAGGTTTTCATTTAAAGGTATCCAAAGCACCTATATGGGTTATTTTACAACGACCAGGCATGTGAATATTGCATGTAAGGTTGATTCTTCATTTAAACTTGCAATACCTGCACTCGTATTTACCTCTACCAACTTGAATTTTGAACCTTAGTTGCAATACTTGCACCCGTACTTACCTTTACCAACTAGAGTTTTGGGGCCTAATTGCAATACTTGCACTTATACTTACCTCTACCAACTAGGATTTTGGGGCCTAGTTACAATACTTGCATTTAGCACTAATATTATCACTATCCTTGTGTTTTTGCATTTCAATTTTTTTTTTGTTTATTACTTGTAAGCAATAATAACCTTTGTGGCATATTAGACTTCATGTGTGTTTTGAATGCATGATGTTCAATGAATTTGGGCTATGGTTTCCTCCATACAAAACCAATCTTAAAATAATTTTTTTTGTGTTAATGGCAACAATCTTGATTAATAATTGAGATATTTGTTCATGACATCATTTAGTACGTACATTTGTGTGATTGAACATTGTTTCATGCCAATATTTGAGTTGTTTGACATTATTTCCCAATCCATCTTCTCTACAATGTAACACTAATCCTAGGTGTAAAATTACACTCATTTTTGTGAGGCATATGTTACGAATATTATATGCCAATGCTCTCATGTGTGAGGTGGCATGTTCACAAAGTGTCACATCACCTTTTTTACATTCATTTGTGGTCTCTTGCATTGTAGTGACCAATTGTGCAAAAGCCCTTTCCATTGGGGTTGATGAATTTATTGTGTCACTAGACCCTACAATGGCACCCATAGGGAGATCACTTTGCTCCATGGTCATGCACCCATCAAATTCCGTGATCCCATCATCACCTTCTCTTTTAACTTTTGTTCCTTGCATAAATCCTCCACTTTTTGTTCTTGGAATCGAACCTCAAGAAGGGCTAGTTTACAATGGGCCCACTTCTAATTACCATCTACCAATTTTTTCCATGCTTTATTTGTGAGATGTAATGTCAAAAACAATAACATTTTATCCTCCCAAGTTCGAATTTTACATATTTTGGGCCAAATGTAATTCAATATAATATCGTTCGGCAAAATTATTGAAAAGTCCCCAATTGCAAGCTCATGAATTTCCACTAATGGAGCAAAATTGCATACAAAATGTAAACACAATTTGAATTATACTATTGTAGATTCAAGGTACATCATAATGAAACAAATATCTTGTTTAAACAAAATTGATTGGAAATTTTTTATTTACTAGTTTTGCACAAATTATAACTTGCAGCAAAAAAAATACAATACATAGACTCCCCATTATAATGGCCTCCAGCTGCATAGATCAAGCTTTATGATGGTCCATAGCCAAATAGTGCAACATCCAATTCTACTCATTATGTTGTTACTACTACTTGCACTCTGTAATAAACTAAAAAGCAAAAGCACATGTTGTATGTACCTACATCAATTGTAAATGTAGGCGTCAAGCCTAGATGATTTGCACGTTGGAAGTAAACTAGAAGTTCAATTGCATAACATTCACACGAGGTTATTGAGGTTGTTACAACCTAGATTTAAATTTGCTACATAAAAAGAACTTCCATTTTGTAATTCAACAAGCTTCCAAATTTTAGATCTGTGTTGTAGTATAGCCAAAGAAAGATAGTGTAGAAAAACAAACAGAAGCTTGCAAGATCATTTCTACATTTACCAATTACCTTCAAAAAACAACTTGATTTGGACATCATGGTGTTATGTTGGAGTGGCTATGTGCATTGAATCTCTTTCCCTTCATTTTGATCCTTTGGTTGAACAAAGATGCAACATGCATAAAGTCAAATGTTAATCTACTTCACAAAGGTTTAGCTATTGCGGTCGATTATCATCGTGCTTGTGACAAGTATTAAATCTTGACACAAGAACTACCATGTCATCGGTTCTTTCTTGGAATTGTTCACTGATTTGTTCCATGGTATTGATGCTACAAATCCAATGTTGATGGAAAGAAGGATTTTAAGATAGCACCCGGATGCAAAGATTTGCTAGAACCAAACAAAACAAGTTCCATGAAGTCTGTGATTCAAAGTTATGCAAACATATAAACTAACATCAAAACATTCAACTCTTCTATTAAATGTTCCAAAGCTTTGATGCACAACTTGATCATGATATAAACATATTTTTCAATGATATGCCAATGAATAATGCATGTGAAAGGAAGGAAGATTGGTACACATAACTGTTCCACCACTTACGAATTTCTCAAAAATTACAACAAGCTCCAATGCACATAATAACCGTAATGGAAGCTTGAACATAGATCGTCACATTGTGAAGCTTTAATGCTCACACCTTTGCACTTTTTCTCTTGAACGCTCCAAGCCACATAATCACTGTGTCAAAGCTCTAGAAAAGAGTAACATGTAGTCTCCACAACTTTAAAAATTAACCAAGTTTGTTTCACTAAAAAGAACATGATGAAAGTGGGTGATTGCAACATTTGGCAGCTTCATACAATAAAGATGCAACAAATTTGTGATTATCCATTTTTTATTTTGAGTTTATTGTTTTCAATCCAATGGTCCAAAATCAATAAGATTGAATTTACATAGTTCAGAGTATGTAAGTTGCATATTTTAGATTTATTTTAGTTCTAGAATGGGGTCTTCCATTTCAAGCTTTAAAAACATTATTTAAAAAAAGTGAAATGAAAAAATAAAAACCATGCCCATTTGTAATTTTATTTTTTTTCAATTGGTAGTGGTTTTTTCTCAAAGCACTCAAATTATTTTTCTTTTATTATTATTTTTTAATCACATTTTTAATATTGATTTCCAACCAAAATTTATATAACTCTAAATGGTTCTATATTTAGATAATATATGTTAACATCATTCACCACAAAAAAATCACCCAAAAATTCCACAAAACTTTAATTTTTGAGTACATATACTAGTTTTTCAAAGTTTATGACGAATATTATTTTGGCACAAATATACCCCATATGTTTAAAATCTGCAATGTTTGTTGGATTTTTTTTTAGCATTGACTAGTTTAAGTCTAAAGTTAATCAAATATGTGTAAAATAAGCAAAAATAACCAAGATGTGATGTCCACACCTTACCCAAAGACAAATTGTAGAAAGATTATACTTGTGATCACAATTGTTGGGGGGTTTAATGTGCTTTCATTTGAAGATGCTAAATGAGCGCACTAGGTGAAAATGAAAGACGCACCTAATAAAACCTCCTACATTGAAAACACAAAAATACAATGTGAATGGACTTTATTGATGCAGAAGTAGTTAATCCAAGAAGGGGTTGAGAGAGAAAAGATAGCGGACGCGTTGTAGGCGATCACCCAAGATAAACATCAACATGGATGTTAACATCTTTAAAGTGGGGGAAAGTGACATGCCCTTATAGGTGGACCCTCAAGTGGGGGGCTTCACCTAGTAAGGGGGCCCAAGTCCAAACCACCATGGGGCAATTGTCGTGGTGGCTTAAGTTAGGAATTTAAGTGTTGGATTGGGTTCAACTCTAGGTTTGACATGCTCATGAGCCACATAGTTGTTGAGGAGTGAGGGTTTGAGGAAGGAAGCCCGAGGCATTGGCTACAATGTGCTAATTCTTTGAATTAAGCAAAGTTTACAGTTAGGCTAAAATATGGAGGATGGTAATCACAAGTGACAAGGCCTTAGACCACTTGGGAAGTCTGCAATAGGTATTAGTCCCACATGTTTAGAGGTCAAGGCTAACCCAAAGTAGCGAGGAAAGTTTAAATATCGAAGCTTCACCAAGTACACGATTTTCCATGTGCAAGTAGCATAGGCATTTAGAGCAGCACGAAAACGAAATGAAATGCTGTTGGAATTGCGCTACGGTGTAAATGGGTGTGAAAGAATCCTTCAAATCAGATCTCCTAGGGAACGGTTTAGGGAATCCACACCCCCACCCAAGTTGTGTGACAAATTGTTAAAGAGGGGAACGTTAACATCCCTCCTGATGATAAACCCATACCCCAACTAACCCAACAACCACATCAATCAGGGTCATTCCCCAATCCCATGGATATTTTCCAAACTCACAATAGCCTTCCTATTAGAGGTCTTCCTACCCATCAAGGTCTTGGTTCAATACCACTTTTTACGGATCACTCCCCTAGTTGTAGAGGTTTCTTGGAATTAGCTTTTAGTTAGTTTCTATTGAGCTCTTTGGTGTCACAACTTCCACAGTTTGGGTTTCCCCCCATCTGCCCCATTGTGCTGTTTTTGTACTGTCTTTTAATCAAACCCCAGTTTCTGTTTTGCCTACCAACTAACAACCTGGTAGCCCTTACTTATGTAATAACCATCTACGTGCATCTACTTACTTAACCTACAGCACCTATCCTTTACCTATCCTGTAAAGGTTACCAAGTTGAAACTGGCATCAACTCAGTTGGGGTTCATGCAAAATTGAGTCATAGCAGGCTTCCAATGGATGATGTTGCATAGGTGGCTGTTGGTTCAGTTGGGCCAAGACAAGCAATTTGACAATAGGCTTGAATGTAAGAAGGAATGTCCCATGGATGGCAGGCATAGATAAGTATACAAAGGACCTACTTAATGTTTTAGGCAAACAATTGTAAGAACAATAACCTAAGTTGTGGTTGCATTCATGGAAGTGATGAGAAGACTCAATCATGATGTCGGCTAGCTCTAAAGACACATTTGAGCCTGTGTCTCAGACATTGGAGTGATGATTCAATCATGATGTGTATGATGCATATGACCATCATGATCTGGTTGCATGCATTTGAAATAGCAGTTGAAACTTGACCCTAGGAATCTTAGCTTCAGGTGAAGGGCAGAATCCTTTTGTGAAGGACAATGTAATTTATCACATAGATTGACACAGCAGGCTCAATAGCAGTCATATATGAATAACACACAAGTCCACGGGTCACCAAAGAGCTCGATGGGTGTCATACTCCACATTCCATTTCACTAATCAAAAGCTCTTCTTCTACTACTTACACTAGGAGATGCTTAGTCCACTGGTGGGGTGCACATGCAACTTGAACATGTATTCTTCTGGGACTCTTTTATTTTCTTCCTACTTCAGCTACAACTAGCTAAAAATAGAAACTGATCAAAGTCTGGACTACTATTCAAAAATAGCACAAGAGTTCACGTAGTGTAACGTATAAAACTCTTCTTTTGTCTTCAAGTTGAGCTGGTCTTGGAGTTTCTTCAAATTGCACCATTCTGATGTTATGATGTTAGTTGTCTGGTCCTTTGAACTGACGAACTTAAATTCAATTCTGTCCTTCTTACTTTGATCTCTTATAAAGTGGCATTGTGCATCAATATGCTTAGTCTTATCATGCCAAACTCTATTCTTGCCATCTTCATATTGCTTTGGTTATCGCAAGAGATGATTGTGTGTCACAGCATAGCCAAAGAAGCTAATTTCTTGTAAAAAGTGATGCATTCAGATAGCCTCCTTAATGGCTTCTGCAATAACCTTGAATTCAGCTTCTAAGGCCGACTTTGCTATTTCAATCTGAAGTTTGCTACTCAATGAGGCAAGGGTTATTGCCCAAAAAAACCACATCCATTTAAGTGGATTTTCTTTCATCTGAAATAGTCACTATTGGAAAAACACTCACTCCTAGCCACTCTGATAGTGAATCAAAAGATACAGATGGCCTCTTGAGTAGCAAAAGTTTTTCCAACAACACCCAGATGGGGCTCCTAGGGAGTTCTCAAAAAATGGAATTCGAATTGTGAAGAACTTTGTTGAATTTATCAAAACAAGGCTACAGGCCAGTTTTTATATAGTCACTAAACTAGTAGCATTTATCAGGCTTGTCAACTCCACTGTAAGACCACAACTTTGGAGGACCCTACAAAATTGCAGTCAGAATGTCTCACATCCCTTGCACAAATAATCTATGCCCATATTAAATAGCAACTATAAAGGAAAAACAATCGATGAAGCATGATTGGCAACCAGATAGCAAAATACTACATGAGAGGTAAGTGGAACACAAAAACAGAAGTTGTGGTGCTTCAACCTGAAAATAGTCTGCACAAAATCGGTCACTCAACTTTTACCCAGCTAAACCTTTTTTGTAACAATCTACCTGTCAAACCTTCTGTGGGACCAGCCTTATCACAAGATGCCCACATGATTGTAGCTGAGTCTATAAGGGCACATGCAACCTGAAAAATAGACATCTGGGGGGTTACTCAGAATCCTAGCCTTCTGCACTATTTACAATATCTGGTCAACTCTCCAAGAGGAGATGCCATGTGGGTTCTCATCATGGTTGGCCAACTCTTTGTCATCATGTCATTGTGATGCACCCTCAGCCAAATTATCTCTGTACCCTAAACACATAAAGGACAGTGGCAAGGAAGACCTTTCAGGCTACTACAAGCCTCACCTAAAGCCGTTGTTTCCTCTTTGCTAGAGTTATCCCTTTGTTTCACTGACACAATCTCAGCAACCATGGCAAACAATCAAAACCCTTAACCATTTACGCAGAGCTTTCAAGGCTCATCAGGAATGTGGACTTGCAACTACAAAGTGGGGTTCACAAGTTCAGAATGTTGCCTGACTACTGGGATATATAGCCCAGAAAGCCAGAGATGCATAAAGATGATGCAGATGTATGAAGAAGGCCAGCTGTGAGCTTAAAGAAAGCAATTGAGGTAGGAATTAGCATGACTCCGGTTGAACTCAAGAAGGCTGCCATAGGTGCGGTCTGCAACTCCCACATAGAGAGCTTCAGCATCAGGGCTAAAGGAAATGCCTGCCACTTCACCAAAGAGATCAATTTCCTGACACTTAGCAAAGTCCTGCTTGGTGTCAAACACATGCACAAAGTCTGCAGGCTCAGCCATGGCCATAAAACGCCCATCAGCAGTGAAGCGGATGGAGCGAATAGCACCAATGCGCCCCTTTAGAACTGCTAGTGAGGACCCTATATTTCGAATGTCCCATAGGCGGCAGGTCATATCTTGGTTCCCTGTGACAAAAACTTGGCCATCTGGGTGCCATGCTGATGCAAATGAATAGTCTAAGTGGCCCTTCAAAGTTGCAATGACCTACATTTTCCAACACAATCTTGCATAGGTTAGCTGGAGCAGACTTACATTAGGAGGACCATAACTTACAAGGTTTCCCTGACTAATCCTCCTTCTGCAAACCAGTAGACTCTTGTTTTCCGTATTGTATTTCTTGGTGTCGCTGGTGTAACAAACAATAGATACTACAAGCGAACACTGGCCACATTCTTCCCTGTATCAGCCTCCTGTGCCTCTGTATCATGTCTAATGAGACATGCTCACAAAATGCTGCAAAATGGTATATTTACCTTCCCAGTCTGAGTGTCCGAAAGAAGTCCATCTGCATTGTCCCCCACCACAATCACCGCTTTACTATCTGGACTAACGGATGTGTGCTGCACCATCCACACCCTCAATTAGTGCTGCTCTCTGATGAAAGATAGCATGGGAATCTCCAAAGGATACTTTGCTGCTGCTGCTACTCTATTATCACTATGGATGCTCACTCAAAGGCTAGTTTCAGAGGTGCTGTGGGCCAAAGAAGAAGATTGACCCAAAAGAATGAAGAAAGCAATCAGAGCCAGGTTCACAGCTCAGAAAGCCACATGAAACAGTGCCACAGTGCCAGAGCATAAATCATTAGAAGTCTCTTTTGCTAAAATCTCACAAAGGCCGCCTTGAAGAGCATGGCACTGCAAGGCCAGCAGAACAGAAGAATGGATTCTCATCTAGAACAGTAGCTTGATAGAAAATAGAACAGCCTGATCTACAAGAGACGGAAAAAGTGCAGCATACATTTACAGCCCATGGGAAGTAGAAGCTTTTGAGAACAGAAAAGTTATTGCAATCAAACACCCTGACCACTGAATCATTATTGGAGGTCATGAGTCGCACTGCTCCACTGCAATATGGCCACATCACGAAACAATGCCAGTAGATGTCAAAGCAGACCTTCTGCATGAGAACAGTAGGATATTAGGGAATGATAACCACCTATAAGAGAACAAAACTCCTCGGCTAAGTACATGAAGCATGCTGAGAGAAAGGACCATGTTTACTTTCAGTTTCATCACACCATATTTCATATGTTCTGGAATAATCCCTCTACATTGTTGAACAGTTTCTTAATACCCTGATTTCCTGCAGATCAACTGAAAAACTAACCTGGATTCTGCATCCAAACAACTTCCATGAATCTAAATGCTGCTAAATACCAAAAGAGGATCACACCTAACCAAACATCTCCAGAATGGCCAGAATGGATGACCAAATGTGAAAGAAAGAACCTCGAGTTATCATAGATATCAATTGCATTGGTGATGGCATTTTCATCATGGGTAATTTTTGCACAATAAGATACACCAGGGTGGTCCAGATTCTGTGTTCAACCCCACAAGATACAAAATACATCAAGTTTAGAGTTTCCCCACGTGGCTTGTGGTTCTGATGTGCCATACACATGGTAATGAACAAATCACCACCAAATGTGAGTTCAAGGACTACATTCAAACAAACAGCCCTAGGGATATAAACCAAGCAAGGACTAGAAGAGGCCATTTTAAGCAAGATAAGCCACCATGACATGTCATTCCTATCCATCCCTTTTCTTAACCAAAAGTTGGACATTATGACCAGAAGGCCTCTATGGCATATGCACTGTACAGTGCCTACTGGTGCCAAAGACCTGTCTAGAAAGAGAAGATGTGATCTAGATGTCAAAGGAACAACCTGCTCAGGGTTTTCTTTTCAATTTTTTGATATAAAACATTTGGCAATTTTTCCCAAAAATTACCAAAATTAGTTGACTTAAGATTAGAAATTTTTCCCAAATTTTTTTGTCAAAAAAACAACAAAAGTTGTCAAGAAAAAGAAAACAATGCAAATCATGATGACCATAAGTGTTATGATTGCAGCCAACAACACCCATTTGATTGTATTTCCTTGTCATAAATCACTCTATGACCCAGCATAACAGACCAAGTTGGTAATGCAATCAGCTCATAAGCTCGCTCACCTTGCAAACCATCTCACCCTGAAATCCACCAGCAACAAGAAGATTCCGCTTCACACACATAGTGCTAATCTGGACACGCCCCAGCTCTTGCTGATATGCTGTTGGATGTCTCCACATCTGCACCAATTCTTGACAGCATCTTAGCCCCATCACACAAATTTAATTGACTGCTCTGGTGGATTCACCAAGTAACCATTTCTCTCCCTTACCAATGCAAGACTCTTTTATGAAGACCTATCAATAACTCTTACATTTGCATAATGCCCTCATATCAGCTGGCATCTAGCACATATTCACCTTACAAGAGAGTGTGTGCATGTCAGTAGCTGCATAACATCTAAGTGGCCCACTGCACATTTGGAATACAGGTGCCTTGAAACCCATTCACCAACTCTCACCACGTGTTGAACCTTCACTACTTCCCATGCTGGGCTTTTTGAACTCACATTTTGAAGAGTGATCACACAATGATGCCTGAAAGAAGCTGTCACTTTTGCTGAAAATTGTATGGGTGGTTCAGTCAAAGCTCAAGTTACAGAGGAGATGATGGACATAACAAGTTATAGCAGGGTTAAGTGCTCCAGCATCCTCCACAATGAAAACCTTCCTGACTGGCCATTGTCTGTCCGCATCCTTTGTACTATATATAACTGCACTGTACCTCAAATCATGCAAACTTCCAGTCTTTGACTCCATACAATGGCAGTTCACCTTTATGTAAAAACCCCCTAAGCTGTTGATACAGAAATGCAAAATAAACACTTATCTAAACAGACTAAAACTCTTTACAGCTACAATCCACTCCAACCAAAATACTTCTCAACATCCCTGGAAACATGTGTTATAAGTCCATACACTGTCATTCCTCTGCTTATTGCAAAGCACACTCCTGTTTAGAACTACATATTGAATGTGTTTGTTGCCATACTTCCATGTTTGCTATGGTGGATTTTGTGAGATTTTAGTGTCGTACTTCAGCAAGAACTGAGCAAGGGGGATGATGAGGTTCCATAGATCAGCACAAAAACCTTGACAATGGGTGACAGCGACATATGGCTGCTCAGATACTTTATTAGTTTCATCATCAATCAGTTTCCTAAAAAAAATAGTAATCGTTGTCTGTAGATGGATTCCAAGAATCTGAATGTAAGAATCCAAGATAAAATGCCACAAACAGATAGGGACTAAAACAGAGGAAAACAGAGAGATAAGCTGTACCTCAGAGGCAGGAACAACAGGTCCAGCCAGATTGAGCACCTCTGTGCCTTTACGTGTCATGGGTGACCAGTGCATGACTGAAAAGTTATGCATGAGATACACATCATGCTTTGATGTTGCCCACACTAAGTTTCTCAGCTGTATTGCAAACAAGGAGAAGGACATCAACTGAATCAGTATCACAGGGATCATTGAAAATAGAACAGCCCTGAGAGCCGTAGAAAAAGGACACTGAGCCAAGTAAAGCTGAAAGGACTAACCACTGCCTTATAAACCAAATCTTGAAACAGCAGATTAAGTAATTTCCCCAATTTAGCAGCAGTTTGACCTGGAAATGAACGATAGTGGATTTCACTGATCTTGTATTGTATCGAAAGTGGTAGAAGTTCCCCCCCTTTTCAACAGACTTGCACTCCTGCAATAAAAAAACAGCAGATAAGCCAAAAGAGTATCAGAACCAATCCCAAAGTCAGATTGAACTGTTAGAAGTTCCTTCTAAAATTCCTGCAGCAGAAACATATGAGTTGCTGGTATTATGTCTTTCACCACTTATGATGTCTGTTTGGAAACACACATTCTAAAATGGCTACACTGCAATTGCACTATACCCTCTAAACAATTCATACTATACTTAGGACTCATTTCAGTGTTTACTAGGAGCTTGACATTTCCACCACTGTGAAAACAGGTCAGATTTCTGCCAGATACAAGCAAGTCTTCAGAAGGCAAGTCACCAAACTAGCTGCATCCAACAAGCAATCAGTAAACATCGATACTACCAAGATCTGCTGAGCTAGCATTGTGTATGATGCATACCTTCTCAAGGTCATCATGAGACTGGAGTAAGTTCTCATAGTTCTTGTACTGCTGCAACCGGGTTTCTCGGTACTTCTCCCTTGTGAATTGCAACCGGTCCCATGGAATGCCCTGAATATCCTTCCCACGACTAGCTTGTGCAGTGGTTGTATCTGAAACCTTGCTTACCTGATTGCAGGATGGATAGAACATCCAACCAACAGGATAGAATTTCCAATCATGGATCAATCAGACCTGAATTGATCCTGCTCCATTTTCTTGTACTTGTAGATGACATCACTCTAAAACAAGCATATCATATATACAAAATGACCTAACCCATCCAAGAGAACATGGTCATTGTTGGATGAACTAATATCAGATTCCTGACATAGGTCCCCAGTTGTAAAAAGGACTTGTCTGCTCTTACTAAACTCCTTAAAAATTGACTTGATTGATGCATGAGTGAGCTCACTTCTCTGAACAACAGCAAATACTTACCCATGTGCCTGTAAGAGTGGAGTGAGATCACATTCAAAGAATCTAATTGAACGAATTTGCAGATGTCATGTTGTGATTGACTGTAAGGGATGTTCCAATTTATGGACTGATGTACAATGCCCTACATAAAGAAAGGTATCATGCCCTTCCTCAAGCATAGAGCCATAGAAACCCTGCCTTGTGGCAAAACACACATGCAATCAACAAGAGAAAAGAAACAAGGAAAGCAGACAGTTGACAACCATCTGAGGGGATCACAAGAACATAAACATCAGGTTTAGCCTCACCACATCATTCTCATCATCTGAGTCTGTGTCAAGTGAAATCCTCTCATGGGTAGCTTGCAGTAAATCTTCAGCATCATCTTCAAATTCCACCATGAACTCATCACCCTGTTGTCCTTGAGCCATGTGTGCACCTAATTACGTCACCTGGTAACAAAACCAAGACCCAAGTATCAGATAAAACTGGATATCAGAGACTCACAGAAGGCAGGATTCATCAAGGGGAATATTCCTCAAACATGCACACATTTGTCACAAGGAACAATGTCAATGTGTACCATTCTGCCAGAAATGTCGCATATCCCTGACTGTAAAGTGAAATACACCAGAGCAGTACGTTGAACAGATATATGATTCTAGATTAGTTTCACATCTTGCAACTAACAGTCTTCTTAGGCAAGATTCCTGCCAACACCAACTCAGGGTTCCAAAGAATCTCTCATTGGTGGGGATGGGGGCAGGGGTGCGCACTGAATGGAAAGAATGCTGACTCATTTGAAAATGATATCATGCCAGGGACTCTCTTGCATCACAGAGAGTGTCACAAATTAGGGTTTACATGAAGCTAGCATCAGCCCTGCTATATGTTCATCCAGATGCCTTCCCAGGAAGGAAGCTTCAACCATACCAAAGACTGAGCAACATACCAAAGACACACTTATAAAATCATGATAATTCAGGACACAACACAGACATTGAATTGCATACTAAAAGAGAGTGAACTGGAGGTTCTTAACTATGCAGCCTAATGCGAAATATACCGCGTACACGGGCTGCTCGTCATCAACAGATTTGCAAACCGTGTAAGAAGATCCTCCTCCTCCTCCTCCTCCTCAGTTGACTAACCTGACTTCCTCTCTTGCAACACCCCTAAGTTCTAGGTTTAGCAAAAATTGTCACTCACGCGTACCAAAAGAATCTGGCAGCTTTCCAGAGTCACGAAAATGAAGGTTATTTGAAAGAGAAAAAACCTTCCAACAAGTCGTCCGCTTCCACAGAAACTCCGTCGACGACAAAATTGAAGATCAAGTGCTGGCACATCCGGCAAGCTCCTCCTCCACGGCGGCTCTTCGTCCAGGCCCGAATCCAAAAAATAAAAGGCGACCTCGCTCCTCCTTCAGTCTTCTCTGGTACTGAATTCCGCACAATTGCAAAGCGAAAGACACGAATCTCACTACTGCTCCCAAACCAAGAAAAAAAAAAAAACTCCCTGAGGAAAAATCCTCTCACCAGATGGAAATAGCCCCCGATCTGCTCTCATACACTTCGCTCCTTTGCTCCCTCTCTTCCACAACAGAACCACAATTGAAGTTTGTGAGGAGATGGAAAAAAGAGAAAAAAGTTCGAAAATATCCCACCACCACAAAAAACAAAAAAAAAATTAAAAAGAGAGATTGTATCATAGCCTGTTTCCTAAACACCAAAGTGACAAAAAATCAGGCAATAGAAGCTTTGACAATACTCGCGACTTGGGCGTGCAAAGCGTTGAAAAAACAAACAACGACCAAAAGAAACACACCCAAAATCCCCGCAAAAACAAAAAAGAAAACAAAAACACTTCGTTTTGTCTCTCTCTTCTCTCCCCCTCGCGCAGACAAGCGGCAACGGAGCGCCCCGGGGACAACTCTGGAAATATAGGAACAAGTCACAGAGAACGCCGTTCGAATCCTGTACTCTGATAACTCTGCGAACATGACAAGGGATAATACTACGAACGTTCATGACTGTGTTCACAACAAGAATGGGAACTCAAGGGAACGTGGGAGCGCTTTTCTGGAGACTATTAGCCAACTTAGAGAACAAACGTCGGTTACTTATAGATCAAGTTCGTAAATTCGGTTCCCCTTCAGCGTTAGTGAACAATGTCGAGATATTGAGAACGCTGAGATTTGCCTTTCTTCCACGTGTCCTGCTGGGTCCCAATTCGAGGTCCCTAAAAGCAGATCAGGATTTGCACCTACAGTAGCAGACAGTGCCTTCTTTTGTTTTTTTCCTTCTTTTTCTTTTTTTCTTTTCCTTCAAGCTGGTAACCCTAGTATAACAGGAAGAGGGTGCTGTTAGTCCCTACCAAAAAGAAAGAATGAGAGAAAGAAAAAGATCAATACTGGTGCTATGCATCTTTGAGAGATGAACTTTTTTTTTAATTAAATTTTAAAAATCAAGGATTAAAGGTTAAAAAAACAAACGAAGTAAGGTTCAAACTTTTAACCTTCACAAAGCAAGTTAGAAATGAAATCTGCTTGGATCTTTTAAGCCAAGCTATGGCTACCCAACACAAAAAGGAAAAAAGATTTGTATAGAGAATAAATAGAAAATTTAGAGCAAAAAATTGTGGAAAAAAAGAGCAATTTCCCACGCTTAAATCATAATAGAGAAGAAATCAGTTTGCTCTTCATGCAAAATGTCTTGTTACCTAGTTTGAAAACTTTTGGTAAATTCCTGATGGAGGCTTCCAAGGATAAGATTTAGCACTAAGAAAACTTCTTGATTTATTGTGGACTTGTTAAGGCATCAAGTTCAAAAAAATTAATATTGCAACATGGAGGCAAATCCCAAGTGAATACCTTAAGCCTTAAATATGGACGGAGTTTGGACAATCCATTTAAAGGCCAAAGTGAACCAGTAGTCACCAATGCACTAGGTGGTTGTTCTTTGTTTTATTTACTGGATGGGTTACATGTTTTCATTTGATGTCTATCCATTGGATCCGCTACATTTTTTCATTTGATGTCACATGGGGTTCATCACAGTCCATTTCTTTTCGCTGCTAATTGCTGTATTTTTTTTTGGGGTTTGTTCTTGGCTATTTTTCTTTGGACTTGACCTCACACATAGTTATCCTACTCACCTTCCTACCCTCATAACTATTGTACCAACCTTGGTACCTTACTAATTATCCCCTATAACATAGCTACCTTAATAATTAATTATCCTACTAACTTAACTATTATATTAACTACCTACCCTACTAAGCTAGTTACCTTGTTAACTACATATCTTACTAACTTAACTGTCTTATTGACCTAACCATTGTACTAACTACTTACCATGTTGACCTAATTCCATTACTATTTACCAATCCTATATACACAACGACCCTATTGACATAAGTATTTTACAAACTTAGTCACCTTGATAAGGTAACTTGTTTCCTACGTACTAACTTGCCTATTTACCTAGTTACTTTACTAGTGTAACTTTCTTTCTATTTACTAACTTGCTACATGTTTACCTACTTTAACAACCTATTTACCTTGCTCCTTGAACTTCCTTTTTACTTACTAACTTGCCTACTAACCCAACTACCGACCTATATACCTACTTACCTACCTATGCACCCACCTTCCCACATACCACTATGTTCACCTACCTACTTATATTTTTTACATAGTTAAATACCTAACTAATTACCTATTCACTTTTTCCACCCCCCAGCCCTCCAATCCTACTTATCAATTTATTAAGGTTCACATTAATTCATGGATGATGAACATAGGTCCCCGTATGTAGTTATTACAAACAATTTATAGTGGAAACAATGTCATAATTGCATCCATTTTGGTTTAGTTAATGCATATTTTATTTTAAATTGTTTACCTAATTTATTTATGGAATGGACATTGATATACATCTTTTCGTGTAATTATTATAAATATGTATCATTGGATTATAGTTTAAGTTTAAGGTTGGGACACATAAATTAATTAGCAAGTTTTTCACAAATCTATAGTAGTTAACTTAAATTAGGCTAAATTTGGGGGGGAAATTTTAGGGTTTAAACATATTATGGGAGTAATACAATTTCATTCTATATTTTTTTCAAAGAAAGTGAAAAAAAATAATTTAAGGAAATCACACAAAGGTAAGAAACATATCTTTTCTTTTGGTTTTTCACAAAATTTATTTGATTTTTTTTTAAGATTAAGGTTTTTTTTTGTGAAAAATATTTCTTGTTTAAAAGCTTTAAAATTTTGTTTTAAATTTTTTTCCTATGTTTTAAAAAAAAATTGCATTATATAATTTGTACAATTTATATAATGTTTTGGGTTTAGGGCATATATCATTAGGATTTTTTTTTATTAGGGTTCATATAGTTAGGGTTGTAATAAGGCTTATGGAAAAATATCATTTGGATTTTTAGGATTATGCCTTATGATTTAGTGTTTAGGAATTTGGTTCATATATATCAAGGATTAAGGTTTGTATTTTAGACTTTGTTCATTGTATTGGTTTTTTATTTTATCATTTGTTTATATCTATAACATAATTATGAATTTCCTTTGTTTCCATATGTTCCATAGTTGTTAAAGTTCAATATTTCCTAACCCACTTTTGTTTAAATGTAATACCCATATCATATTGCGATAATTCATAACCATGAAACATAAAAATATTTTTTAAATATTTGATTCCCTACCAATACATCATGAAATTCATGGTTTCAAAATTATTTATTCAGCTTATAGTATGATTTTTTGTCACATTGATGATACAAAGGGTTAAGGTTTAATGTAAAATTTATTACTTAATGTTAAAATTATGGTCTAGGTTCAGAGTTTAAGACATATGAATTAATTAACAATTTTTTACAAGTCTATAATAATTAAAATAAATCTAAAGTGCATTTTGGGTGGAATTTTTAAAGCTTAAACATATGTTAAATAATGCAATGTCATTTTATATATTTTTGAAAAGAATGAAAGAACTTAATTTGGAAATATTACCAAATGGTAATAGATATACCTTTTTTTGTGTTTCCTTAAATGCAATACCCATTCAAATTCGTTTCAATATAACCTTTAGATGATTTAGGTAATTTAAGGTGTAAACCTGACCCTAAATGCAATACCCACATGTTGGGTCATTTCGAAATAACCAATATGTAGTTTAATTGGCCTATCAATGAAAACCAAAAATTATATGCAATATTTGCATGCAAGTTCATTTTGAAATAATCCATAGGTGATTTATACAACTTTAGGTGAATGATCAGCCTTAAATGTAATACCCACATGTAAGGTCACTTCAAAATAAGTGGTTTGGGTACTCAAAATATGTCTATTTATATACCTAAATTAATTATATGACAAGTAATTATCATGAATAATTATCAAAAATAATGATTTGAATAACTTATCAACATAAAAAATGTAATTAAACTAATATTTTAAATATCAAAATATTAATTTGATTTTTAAGTCTAAATTTTAATTATTTGAATAATTAAGGTTCAACCAAATAATCAGTTAATTAATATTAAAAAATAAATGTTTGTTTAAATATGATAATCATTATCTGAAATAATTTTCTAGTAATTCCTTAATTATGACATTATTTATTGATACTTAGACTAGATTATTATGTCATATGAATCCCATAAATATTACAATGGAAACCTATATGCAAGTAATGCAAAAGATGTTAAAAATCAACAACTATTCATGGACCTACATGCAAGTATTAAAATGGATGTAAAAAAACCAACAACTATTATGAGACCTATATGCAAGTAATGCAATTGATGTGAAAAAATCAACAACTATTATGAGACCTATATGCGGGTATTGCAATGGTTGTAAAAGAAACAACATCTATTACTAGACCTATATGCAAATATTGCAATGGTTATAAAAAAAAACAACATCTATTACTAGACTAATATGCAGATATTGCAATGGTTGTAAAAAAAACCAACATCTATTATAAGACCTATATGTGGGTATTGCATATTTGAAATGGCCTTATGGAAATTATAATAGAAAGGATGTCGGTATTGCACAATGTTCATTTTGATATTTGTAAAGCTTAAACAAATTAATGTTCCCTATTCATATGGGCCTATTTAAGTTTTGATTCTTACATTTAAATTATTAATAAGATTATGAAAAAATATATATATAATTAATCATATACCCATCAAACAAGTGTGACTAAAGGAAAATATTATATTGATAAAAGATGCACAAATATGGGTGGATCAAAAAATGCTAAAGATTACAATTTAAAAAATTAAAATTATAGTATATCAAAGGATCAAAATTCAAAAATTGGGTAGTCCAAAAAATGAAAAGGTTGAAAAAACTTAGCTATATATATAAAGTGGAAACCCTAAACTATATCATTATTTACAAATCTCGTGTTTTGCTCGATAAAAAACTACTACATTTGTAGCCCTCATTGCATGACAAGCAATGTACAAATGGTAGCATTGCATCTTAGCCTGAATTACATTTGCAACAAATTTTTCCTTTATTGTGCCATGAACTTTATAAACACTTAGAAACCATCAAATTAAACCTTAACACCACCAAAAAAGAAGGTGATAGGAGCAAGCTACCATTGCCTTATTTACTATAACACCACCATAGAAGAAGACGACGGCATGTTGCCACGCTGTCCTTTTTTTTTTTCTTAGATAGATAAAAAAAGGTGACGGCAGCTTGTTGTCATCGCCTTCTTTGTTCCAACAACACCACAAAAGAAAACAACAACACATTATCGTTGTTTTTTTCTTCTTTAACACAAAAAGAAAACAACAACTAGTCATTGCCTTCTTTGTTTGAACACCACCAAAGAATAAAGCACTGGCAACAAGCTACCATCGCCTTTTTCACTACAATAACACCATAGAAGAAAATGACAGCATATTACCATTGTCTTCTTCTCAAACACAAAAAAGACAAAACACACAAGAAAAACAACAAAAAAGAAATCAAGAGAAGGGAGGGAACTTACCTTCAAGCTCTCACTCTGCCCTCTCATTTTTGGCTCCCGCTTCCACCTTTCTATTTCAAGTGTTTTCTCCTAGCATCTTCTTGTTCTCAAGTAGAAAAAAAAAACAGAAAAACCATAGAAAATAAAAGAAATGCAAAGAAGGGAGGGAACTTTCCTTCAAACTCTCACTCTGTTATTTCATTTTTGGGTCTTGCTTCTACCTTCCCTTTTTTGCCCTTTTGTTTCAAATGCTTTCTCTTATTCTCAAGCAGAATAGAAAAAAAGAAAAAAAAATGCAAAGAAAGGAGGGAGCTTATTTTCAAGCTCTCGCTCTACCTTTTTTCATTTTTGGTTTTTGGTTTTGGACTCTTGTTTCTACCTTTTCATTTCAAGCACTTTCTTCGTGGCATCTTCTTAAGCAGAAAAAAAAAGATAAAAAAACACAAAGAAAAAACCATATATAAGGAAAAAAATTCAAAGAAGGGAGGGAGCTTACCTTTCTTCTCTCACTTCTGCATTTGGGATAAAGCACTCTTCTTGCTTTCTCCTTTCCACATTCCTTCAACATTGAGCTCTCCACCTTCCTCAAGCCTTGTGTCTCACGTCTTCTCGAAGCTCTGCGCTAGTCAAGCTCGAGAGCTCCCCCGAGCTCTGGAGATGGAATGAGCGAAAAACGAGATGATGAACGAGAAATGAGGTGAGGGAGGTAGGAGAGGGGACGTAGGTAGGAGGGGAAAATTTTGGGGCAAAGAAGGGAGCTGAAAAATCTGTGGGCAGGGGAAGAGGATGTGTTTTTGGTTCATCTCCAAAACAGTTTGAACGGCCCTATCCTGAACTGGTGCACTGCTGGCTGCTGGTTCACTCCAGCCCCATTTAAACACATCCAACTTTTAACCGTGGTGCAATTAACCTAAACTTACATATCCCCCTCACCCCCCAACCCCACCTAGCCCCCTCATCCATTTCACCCACACTCTTTCCTCCCCCCTTACTTCTGACTTTTTCAATTGTCCAATCCCATAAGTATTTTCCTGATGTCATTTATTGGATTGTGTGCTTACGAAATATTCTCATATCTTTGGATTGTGTACTGAAAAAGATGGAAAAGAGAGAAGAGTCAGAAATTTGTGAAATTGTGGAACATGAATAACATTTTATCTACCAGTCTGATTCTTAATAAAGGGTCTTGGAATAAAGGCTTTTACTCACCCGACAAAAACAAAAGACAATCTCACCACCCAACATGGGTTTTTCTTGCAAGGGGATGCGGCACATCAACAGGGGCAATGCAGAAACAAAGTGGATATCCCACTTCCAAGCCCCATATGTAGAGGGGGGGAGGGGAGTATATTCATTCAGCAGCAGCAAAGTAGTGAACCTGTGCCTATACCACTTGCCACCATGGTTAGGCACTTAAAATTTTGTTGTAGAAAAATCAGGTCTGTATTTCTGAATTTCACAAATGTATCAATACTATCAGTATAAAAGGGTGTTCAAATTTAAATTTGAATACTGTAGCACAATAAAATTACTCGTAAAGTCACCCTCTCTTTTACCCCTATTCTCTCTGCTTTCACCCCCTATCCCCCCTTTGAGTGGTATCTGAAAAGTAATTTTATTAAATCTCAGTACGAAATGCTGCAACTCAGCATTTACTGCACAAGGTTTGAGACTAATTATAGTAGTTGTACAGGTAGGAGCAGTGAAGGCGCTGATGGAAAACGAAAGAGGGGAGGAAACTCAGTATACCACCAAAATTGGTGGAAAAACTAATTTGGGTCCCATTTATTTCGTTTTGTAAAATTTCATTCCCACTTAAGCATTTGATGCCCTATTATGCTGCTGAACTGGCCGTTCTTGCCCCCTAATTTACGGATAACTTTAATAGTTAGACAGAAACTTTCATTCTTGAGTGTTCCCAGTATCAATTCCCCCACTTCTGAGCATGATAGATGTGATGATCTATTAGTTGGGCACCACTGTCTTGTGCACTATTTTACACCAGACCATGGTGGCAGGTATGATCTTCTTAGCATAAATGGCAAAATAGATGTGGTCATTCACCTTACATTGTGCACAACCTGGTTGACACATGTAAACTTTTTTTTCCTGTTTGTGGAGTTTTTTGTGCAAAGACTTCTGAGAAAACATTCACTACTTCCATATTAGGAACATGCAATAGGATAAAAAGCAATGGAGCACTAAATCCTACACGAATCTAATTGAACCTTTGTTTCTAAAACCCAGAACAGTTCATAGTTGTTTCAATAGGAGACAGAGAACATGATTGCCAGCACAACAATGGCAAATAAGATCCTGCTCAACTCACTTGGGAGGAATGGAGGGCAGGAGTGAACCAACAACCACCAGCACCCCATGAGGCAGGGATAGTGGGTGGACAGGAAATACTTTTTCATTGGGTTGCAGTTTCATGGTGGTTAGCTTAGTTGCTGATTTTCCTGCCAACTTAACAACAATATCACTTACCCACATACTAACCATCTACATAAATGTACCAACCTAGTAGCCATCTATTGTCCTACTTACATATATAGGACCTATTTTTTCAAGAATCAATCACCAAGGTGTAACCCAACAGCAACTGAGTTGGGGTTCATGCACAACTGAGTTATGATATGCTGGTGGCTGTTGGTTCACTCTGCCAGGAACTGAGCAAGATCTTAGAAATTGACAAGTTGTAACCAATTATGCTAGTTACACATTAACAGAATTGAACAAAATTTCCACACATTTGTCAGAAAGTTAGAAAGGTCAGAAACAGTAGCATTTCATGCTAGCCAGTTATACACACTAACAGAATGGAAGAAGATTTTAGTTGGTACTTACATCAACTATGTGTAACTGCAGGCATGGTTATGAAACTTTTGCAAAAAAAAGTTTCCTTGTTGAGTGCATAGAGTGCATAGGCTACCAATGTTGGGCAGTTCACTGATTTTCAAGAAAGAACTGGTGGGTAAGGGTTGAGGACATATGCACACTTGACCAAGAATTCAAAGAAATGCAAAGAACCCAATCTGATGGATCTTTGACTCTCAAAACATCAAAGAACCAGTCAAAGAACTTACCCTGAACTACCAGGTCTTTGTTAATTCTTTTTTTAAACCCACCCAGTTCTTTTTTAAATGTTCATGTACTGCAGCTGAACCTTTGCAAATGTGTTCCACTAAACAGGTTTGCTGTTTAGCAAACCTTTTGAGAGAAGAATTATTTCTTTCTTTCTTTCTTTTGAGAGAAGGCTTATCAACGAAACATTATGGGGAGGGTACAGCCCATGCCAAGGGCTTTATCAAGCATAAAAACCTGATCCAATTTATTTAGGGCAACTCACCTAACCCATTCTTTCAAAAGAATGGGACGCCCATTGAAGCTAGCATTCCATTGTTCAAAACACCTTGCAAACAGTAAAGAAAAGAATATGTTGGGTAAGGTGCCCTCTGATTACACTTGAACAAATCAAAGTAAGTCTTTTAAGTACACGATAAGGTTTTCCTTTTAGACCCTTCCAGGAAGTAAGGCGCTACCCTGAGGCTGGTACGTCGAGGGTTGCGCCAAACTTCTCGAAAGGGCCTAAAAGGAAACCTTACCAGCCGTAAAGTTTTCAGAAAGATTTTCCAATTTCTTTCCACTTCTTTCTTTCTGTTTTTAGGTTTTCTTTAAGGGTTTTCTCATGTGCTGTCACTTTCACACTTGCTGTCTTTTTGCCCCGTAGCTTTCAGTTTTGTGCACATTTTTCTTTGCGGCTTGCTTCTTATCGTCCTTGCCTTTTTTTTTTCCCCCTCTACTTTTCATGATTGTACTTTCCAGAGCTTGGAGCTTTGAGAGCTTCTCTCTCAGTTTTTTTTTGCAGATTAACATTCTCTTAAACTTGTTTTTGTCTTTGAGAGTCTGTTTCATTTTTATTTTATTTTTTCCTTTGCCCAAACACATTCTCCCAAAACCACTCTCTTAAACTTGCTTTGCTTGTTTATTCTTTTTTCTTTCTTCCTTTGTGCAAACATGCATTGTTCATGCAAGTTTTGATTCTATAGATTTGCTTCTTGCAACGTGATTCCTCTTGTTTCTTTCTTTTTTTACTAGGAACATCAACGAGCAAGATTAGCGTTCCTTTTATTCTTCTTGGTTGTAGTTGGATCTTTTGATTCCTTCAACCCCCAACTAAGCTTCTTCACCCTTTTTTTTTCATGTTATTACAACATTATTTCATTTTTATTTTTATTTTGTTATGTTTCTTGCTTCTTTGAATTTTGTTTCTTGTGCAGTGTTTTCCAAGTTTTTGGAAGGTTTCTCAATTCTATATTTCATTTATGTTTTGTTTGCTATAGCCATTATTGCACCACTATTGGTGCATCTCCAAGCAGTGTTGCTATAGCCTTCATGTTTTCGCATTGAGGTTATTTATCTCTTTATATCTTTCTTTGTTTCTTTGGTTTTTTTTGTTTTGATTTCTTGTGGAGCAATGTCTTATAATGACAAATCAACTCTAAAAAAACATTGTGTTGACATTATAGAGTGCTCTACTATTGCTTTTAGGAATTTTTTGTCGGCATTGTTTGGTTTGGTAGTATCCAATCAACTAGTCTACATTTTTTTGGCTATGTTGATTTTGAGACTTTCAAGTCTATGGATTTGCAATCTTTTGCATCAACTCTTGTAACCCCTTTCAACCTTGATTATGTTTTCCATGTTCATGATATGTGGGCTAATGATACTTTAGGTTTGTCTATGGAATCACCTAATTGTGTTAATCATGTTGAATCAACTAATGTGGTTGATCCTTCTATCGATCTTGATGCCATTGTTGAACCTGATCCCACACTCTTTGTAAGTTTCCACAACCTTTTTGTTGTGTTAGTTGTTGAAGATTTTGATGCTTTTGGTGATTCTGACTCTTTCCATCCAGATTTTGAAAAAGTTATTTTGTTGTTGCATTTTGAAGGAATTCCTCCTCTTTTACATTTTGATGTTTTTTTTAAATTTCAATTCATGGACATTGATGAAGATAAGTTGTTGAATGTTAATAATGGTGATCAACAATTGAGCGAGCAACCTAAAATGTGGGCTAAAAACGCATTTGATGAGGGGCAAAATTTTTGGGGTTTCCACATTAAGAAATCAATTACTAATCTTTCAAAAGACTTAGATTTCTTCTTTCATTTACACTTTTTACTTTTAGTTGGTTCATTTTTTTTACTTTTTTTGTTGATTGTTGATGTAGTTGATTTGCATTTCTTTAGCTTATGATTATTTTTCTTCTCATTTTGTTTTTGTATTTGTTCATTCTATTTTATAGGTTGTAGATAAATCTTTTTTATATTGTTTTGGTTCTGCATTTCATTTTATTACAACATTTAAGCTTTGATCGAAGCCATTGGTAGGTTGATTAGGCAAAAATAGGAACAAGAAGTTGTTGAAACCAAGATATTTTTGAGATGCCTTTCAATATTTTTATGATGACAGGTTTCATCATGCGAAGTGGTGCCAAAGTGGCTCTTCGTGCATCTATTGTTGGTTTCTATAAATCCATGTAAAGGTTGACATTATGTCCATTCATGAAAAGAAGATTTTGGATCAAAAGATTTGCCAATCACCTACACTAACAAGGTTGAATTTGCAGTTTAGTTGTTTTTGCATGTGTAATTTCTTCAATCTGAGGTTGTCAAGAACTTTAAGAAATTGATTTCGAAGAATTTTTGTTATTCAACTGCCTATTAAACCTATACTCAAGTTTTGTCAAAGCGCTTCAAAAAATTAGCGCATTGATGTCAACTATTGCTTCATTGACACACATCACCCTATTAACAACTACCCTATTTTTTATGTCATCAACACATTTGAAAAACTATCAAAACGTGGGCCAATCAATTGGTTAGTCAATATGTCTAATCCACATCCCTATTCCTTCAAGCTAAGCCATAGTGGAAATGTTTCAATGACATTTGGTTTACCACCACAATAGTTGGTCAAAAGCAATTGCATTTCCTCTTTTGAAAGACAAAGTCTTGTTTAACAATACTGATAAAAGCATTGGAATCATGTGCATGGGAAAGGTGCTTGTTCCCTGCAAATATAATATGAAAGTTATGGAGAGAATTTTTTTTCCAAATTTTTTTCTTCCTTGCATTTCATCTATCATTTTTTTCCTCCCATGTTTGCACATCATTTTAACAAAAGAAAATTGTATTTTTTTCTATTTTTTTTCTATTGTAAGTATGATGAAATTGACAACATTTCGAAGAAGGGTTATGTTCTATTTTTCTTTTAACCATTCCATTTTTATTTTTATTTGCTTTGATTCTTCATTTTTTTTATTTTTTTTTTTGGTTCATGTATTGTAGGTATGATCAAATTGATAAGCATTTGCAAAATTGGCCTTATAACGCATTATCAGTGGTGGGTTGAAGGTGAGTTAGCTACTTCAATATGATGAGGCTTTAAGCAACAAGAAATCTTTGTTTGAAAAATCCAAGGTAAAATATATCCCAAAAACATTATTTATTTATTATTATTTTGTCTTTTTTTTTCTTTTTTTTTGGGTGATCTTTTCTAATTCTGGTTTTTGGCAAGTGGTGCCTAGTGATGTTTTTTTAAATCTTAATTATGCTACAAGGTAGTCCTCAACTCCTTGATGTTTTGGTTCCTATAGAAGATGTTCTTACTAATTATCCTAGTTCTCCTATTGGGAAATCGGTGTTTGAGGTTTCACAAGCTTCCAAGAAAGCTAATGTTGATCCATTTGATGATTTTGTCTTCAATTAATTGTTTGAAAATGAACCTCCAAAGTATTTAGAGTGCTTGGAGTCCATTCATGGTCATCTGCCATTATTTGTTATTAACATGAACACCATTTTTGGTCACATGTTGACCAACTTGTAAAATTGTTTGATTGTAACCAATTATGTTGTTGATTCCTCCAAGTTTGTTCACACTTTAATGAACCCTCAAGTTGATGTTGCAACACAACCTCCTGCTATGACACAAGTTACTTTTACTTCAGTTCTTTTTCTAGTAATTAACAATGCCTTGATTTTCTATTTCAATTTGGAGGCCTACTTTTTTCTTTACACTTGGCTATTTTTTTCTTTCATGTATTGATGGGTTCCACTTTTGTTTTCATGGCACTTGTTTCTTCATTGACACGAAGGCATCTAACATTTGCAACTTGTTTGATTCTAACTTTACAAAATGTATTTACATTTTTTTTCCCTCCTCATTGTAGATGGACATGAACACATCATGTATTTATTCATATTTTTTTTAACCAAATGAATAGGCTTTATTTTTTCTTTATTTTCGATTATGGTGGTAGAAATTAATGTTAAACATCAATTTTTTATTTTTTGAATATTGTTTCCATATTATTTTTGGATACTTGGCATTTGCAATCTAGATTTTTGCTCCTACTAGAGTTTACTTTATCTATAGATGCAATATTTTTTTTTATTGGATTTATAAATACCAATTTATCATTTTTATTATAAATTTCAAAAAAGAAATTTATAATTCTTTTTCTCAATGGTTATCATTTTGTTTATGATTTTTTTAATAAATCAAATCTCAAAGATTTTTTAATTTCTTTTTTTAAGTTTTTCAATTTTGATTTGACTTATCATTATTTTTTCGTTTTTTCAAATTTGATTTGTTTTATTGTGTTGTAATTTATCACATGTCTTGTTGAATTATGTCTTGAAGTATTTTTTTTAATGGTTTTAAACCTTTCTTTTTTTAATTAAAAGATAAAATTAGTTAAGTAAAAAAATGTAAAGAAAAATATATATTAAGGATGTATTTTTAAAAATAGGCATAAGGTTCAATGTTGACTATTGATTAGTGCCTTACAGATTTGTAAATGTACATTTGTGTACATTGGAATTTTACACCTAAAGAGATGCATAAAAATACACATAAAAAAACGTAACAAGATTTTATGTGTAGGGTAACACCCTCAATAAAGCATTCCCTAATTCAACATCTTGTGGTACACTTCACTTCAAGGGTGTTACCCACACCTTAAAACCCATGAAATTTTTTTTTGTGTGATACCAGGTGTGTATCACTAGAAAAATGAAAAAAAAGGAAGCATTCCAAAAGAGAAATGCCCATTCTCTTGTGAACAAATAATTCCACTTTATAAGGTTACCTCCAAATACAAGGTTAGAAAAATTCTCAAAGGTTTTTGCAAGTGTCAATTGGTTCTTCCTTTTGAAGAAAACCTTTGGTCCTAATTTTGACACTTTTAAAAATTAAAAGTTTTCCTATGCAAGTTTGAACCCAAAAGTTTTCAATTTCGAAATCTTATGGTCTTGATTTTGACACATTTTTTTATATTTAAAAATCTTTGAACCCAATTCAAAAATTAGGTCCAATTACATGTACACATTACACACTCCCCAAGGTTGGAAATTGTATAAGTGTTGAATTTTACAACAAATTGGAACATGGAATTGTATAGGGATGAAATTTAACAACTCATGAAATTTATTTATTTATTCATAAAGTTCACCTTGCCAATTTTTCAAAACAATTCAACTTGCCTACCCAAAAAAATTTAAACTTGTGTTCAAAAGTTCTTTTTTTAAACTTTGGTTTTCATTCTAAATTTTCTGAAAGATTAATTTCACATGTCAATTCTTATGCCAATTCTAACAAATGAATGTCAACTCAAGTTTGGGCCAAAAAATTTGAACCCCTCAAACTAAACTAGTGTTGTTTAAGTTTTTTATTTCAAAAACAACCTTTGATCCTAGTTTTAACTTTTTTGGGGGTTTTCAATGGAACCTTCAATATGATCTCAAAACTAGTTCTTTGAATTTCTAAAACATAGAATTTTGATCATTTTCACAAATAATATAAAGTGAATTCATTTTAAGACCCAGTTTGATACCATCTCCATTATTACATACAATTAAATCAATATATATATATAGTTTATTAAATAATGCAAACATTTCGAAATAAAACTTATGTAGAAGTAATCAAATGCAATAACTTGTTTAAAATGTAGGATTTTTTTTATTTTTAAAAAAAAAATTAAGTTCTACTTATTTACTTAGAGATCTTGAAATTATTTAAAAGGAGGTTACATTCCCAATCTAAGTTTTAATTCAAATTTGAAAAAAAAAAATGTTGTTTGATAGGTTTTAATGATGGTTCTAATAAAACCTGAAACTACCAATTAAGAGACCCTACTTAAACCCAAAAACATATCAACATTAATTTAAAGCTACAAACAAGGGAACTTACAACAATGATTTTCATGTATGATTAATGTTGTTGCATAAAGTGATCAAAGTGAACAATCACCTAGGTCAACACCATCACTTTCTTCACTAAGACCTTTTGTGACCAAATTAAACTCTGAAAATGTTAGATTTGAACTCAAAGACTCGAATATAGTCTGAATGTGGGATATATATATAAAGAGAGAAGCAATTTGAATTGATTTTGAGGTGTTCACCAAAGTTGCCTAATTATTAAATTTGACCCAATTATTAAATCAGTTATGGATAGCCTAGCAACTAGTTTTTTATTTTTTTGAGAATCACTTAGTATCAAGTTTCCAAAAATTTAATAACCTTCCTAAATGATTTGATTATCATCCAATTTGGTTATCAATCTTTAAACATTAATACAAAAAAAATTAAAACAAAATTTTATTTTTGTGTGCAAACATAGTTAAGAACCAAATACATTTTTTTTCCCTTGACATTTAAAAGTTATGTTAATCATTTAAAGTTATGTTAAATGACTAATATGAATGTTGAAATTTTCAAATTAAAAATTCATTAAACTTAATTTTGAATATTGGTTTTACTAAAGGATTTTGAACTTGAAGGCAATTTTGCAATGTAGTCAAATTGACGATCTTCAACTAGGAAGATTTACCTAAATTTCGTATAGACCAAGCATGGTAAAAAAATTACTTTACAATTTTTATCAATTATGACCATTATATATTGCATCTCATTATACTTTGGTGTATTTTAAAACAATCATTGTTTTTTTAATTACATAAGATTTCCCCTAATGTTTAAAGAAGTGATATTATATCCCCGTATACATGCTATTGAGTCAAATTTTGACCAATATGTAAATATAAAATAATATAATTTCAAATTATCAAATGTAATGTTATAATTTTATTACAAACTAAAATAAAATAAAATTACATGCATCAAATAACCATCCAAATTTATCAAGTAAATGAAATTTTTTTGTCATAATCTTGAAATAGTTGTTCATCAATTAAAATCAATAAAATTGGAAAATTGTAATCATGGAATTTGAGTAAAAATATGAAAAATTTGTTAAATAAAATTAGGTTTCGTCTAATTCGTATCTTGGTTGCAAATTCAGAAATATATATTGACACATAAATCACATAGACTTATGTGTCATCAAAAGAATCACCAACTTCACCAAAAATTACACCAAAATTGTTGATATGGTTGTGTTAAATGGAAGTACATGTTCATTATGCAATAGAATGTTCCCACCACATTGCATAAGACAACATTATTTGCCCTAACTATTAGCCATTTATTTATCCTTAGCCTAAACATGAATGAAACACACAAATCCATTTACACTTTTCATACATTTTCTTGACATCATATAGTTATCTAATCTAGTGTATCAATGTGAAGCCAAAAAAATTTAATCAATGAAGGGAATAAGGGAACATTATTTCTTTGAAGTTGACCATCTATAACCTTTGAGGCAATTTAATATCCTAGGACCAAAGCCCCATTCCATTATTTAAAAAATGGTTCTATTCATATCACCCCAATTTCCCATGTCCATAGCCAAGGCTCATTAAAGCAAAATCATAGCATATCCACCACGACATTTGTTGTTGCAACTTTCCCTAGAAAAGAACATTACAAAAATATCAAACAATCTTATCATATAAACTATTTTCAAAACAAACTTTGTAGGAAGTCTTGCTAAAAACATGGAAAGAATGTGAAAGAAACATGTTGACCTTGTTCTTTCACCTCAAAGTGGAAAGAGGTCAACCATTCCATCTAATAAACAACTAAAGAATGTGTAATCATTTAGGCTCTTATTTGAAGACATTACTGTTAAAGCTAAAGAAGGCTCCATTGAAAGTTTTGATTTAAAAATGATAATTACATTTCATGTTGTTTTTACTACAATAACTAGTGTCGTTATTGTTAGTATTATTGTTGCATTTGCTAGAAGCAACTATTCAAAATGATTTTGTTCATGACCTAGCCTAGCATGTTTAGGATGGAATTAAGTAACATATTTTTGGATGGAGTTTTGTGGTATGCCAATAATAGTGGAAGATGAAAACCTAGACCATTTCTAGAATTTTGAATCATGCTTGTTAAGCTTGTGTTTGATTTATGAAGCTATGTTAATTTTTGTTATTATTGTCATTGATGCAATTGTTGTTGTTTGTTGAAATTGGTTTGGCAATTGACCCCCATTACTTAGGGTTTATGCAAAATTTTGCATCAAAAGTGATGTTGAAAACATGTAATTAAAGTATCAACTAGCTTATGCAAATGTGGAAATGTTTTTATTTTAAATTTAGGAAAGTTCAACCTTGAGATGAGTTCTAAAAGATTAACAAATTATAACTTACTAAATGTGGTTTGATTGCAACCTAATTAAGCACATTAGGTTTGGTTTGAAAAGGATTCCCATGCCATTTGCCTTGGTTTTAAAAATAAGCATCTTCAAATTTAAGTAATTTTAATGTGAAAGAAAATGTGATTCAAACATGCATTTACCTATTGTGTCAATCTTGAGACTTGTTTTGCAACACCACACAATTGAAATGAAAACAAAACTAAGAATTGTTTTTTAATCATCAACCTTTACAACTCAAAATGCATAAACTTCATAATTAAGTATTGCCAATGTTTTATGACCAATAGAGGGGTAGATTTCACCTAATTAGTTAGTATTTTAAAAATCTTTTCTTCAAAGTGCAAATCAATCTTAATCAACTCTTCTACATGATTTACATTTTGCTACAATGTGTCCATTTTACAAACATGAAGAAATGACCGATGACACATCTCCTCCTTAAGTACAAAACATGTCCAAGTAGATTTCCTAAATAAAAATAAACTAAAAAACAATGAGAAATTCTTCATGTAGACTTTATCTTGCTTTGCATCTAGCTTGTGATGTGTACAAAAGATCATTGCCCACATTTTGTGCAACTACTATGAACACTAAATCTTAATTATACTACATGCAAAGAAACATAAGTGTTCCTTTCAAAAATCATGGACATGTAAGGTTACTATTACCTATTTAAATATCAATAATATTGATGGTTCAAGAGTATCAAATTAAGACAAAATCTCTTACAAATTTCAGAAATTGGAGACCAATTTCAAAGATGATCAATTTCATTTCTGAAATTGTGGCTTGTTTGCCGTCTAATTTTGCACACAATGTTGTCACTTTTGTTGATTATGGTACCATAAAAACTAAAAATTTCAAAACAAACATTCAATAATTTTCCTCTTGAAAGTTCATGAAACTCACATTCACTTCACAATCTTTTGCCTACATTATATGCCAAAGATGTCCACCATGAAGTCTTGCTAAGGTGAAAAAAACGAGACCGATCCAAACACCTTTCTGCAACTTTTCTTTTCATTAAGAAACCAAGGGGCACTATGAATTTTTTGCTTCCTTGAAAAGATTCATTTGCAACAAATTGCCTTGACATGCATATAGGAGGTATTTCAAAGGTCATGATCAAGTCACTCCAACATATGCTCTTCATGGACAACATGTAAACTTGACCCAACATTGAGTGAAAAAACACAATCAGGTAGAATTGAATGGTCTAAGTGGTATTGTTTATCATCTTTGCACCACAAGAAACAATCTTTGTGATATGTTTCTATCATAAGGGCAAGTTGTTTTCAGCATCAAGGTATCATAAACCCAAGTGAATGTGTAGTCCTTGGGTAAAGGTTTGAAAAACACATGTATGTTGCACCGCCATCACCATGCAATTCTTAACATACTTTGAATTTTATATTGTTGTCCATATAGTCCAAGATACTTGTAATACCTTGGCAACTCAACACTAATTATAATTTCTTAAATGTTGAATTTTTTTGAAATACTCTTTTCAAAGAACAAATTTGTTGAAGGAAAATAGAAAATCTATTGGGATATTCTAAAACATTCTATATTCATTAAAAAAAATTCAATTTTTTTATGTTGCTAAGTGACGATCATCCATAAGAATTTTTAACCAAATTTGGTGATATTCAAAATATAAAAGTAGAAAAAACTTAATCAAATGTGATTTTTTTGAAAATTATATATATATACAAATTCGTTTTCTCAGTTTTGTTTTCAGAAAAAAGAATTTATGACAAATAGATTTTACAAAATGGCAAAATTTTGCCACCAAAAAAATCAGTGTTTTTCACCCTGGAATCTTTGAATTTAATTAATTATTCAACAAACACAGGTTGAAGCTGTCCATATCAATCTGTGGATGATGTCAATTAGCCTAGAAGTAGTGATTTTTTTTTGAGCACCTTGCACCAAGAGTTGAAAAACGAAATCCCTAACTCTAACCAGGACTAGTTCAGTGCAAACAAAATTCAAATTGAATGCAAATAACTCAATGTAAAGAGGCCCAGTTAGTGCAATGCCCCAAACCATTGCCTTGAAGTGATAATCCCTTTCAACTTTCCCAACAAGCCAAAGGAATGAATTTGACCCAATTAAAAAGAAGACCCCAATTTGAGGGATTGAGACCAAGGGAATTGACTCACCATTAAGGACAAAACAAGCAAATCAACTCAAAGGACACACACAATGACACTGAGTCAGCATGTTCCTTGGGGAATGAAACAAGCCAAAGTGATGAATTGAGCCCTTCCCAACTCCCAAAAAGAAAATCATGGTCGCAGAGCCCTTCACTTCACACACTCTCCTCACTTTGAATGTTGCAAACTATGAGTCACCCACAGGGAAAAAAAACACACACACACACACAAATGTTGAAATAACCTTTTTTGAACTTCTCTCGGAATTCTCAAAAGCTAATGAAAGTCTATTACAAAATTGAAGTGGTAGATTACTCAAGACAACTCCTTTGAACAATTCTAACCAACAATTCTAACAATCTCATTGGCCAAAAAGATTTTTGTTCATACCTAGGCACAAAGCTATGTTAAGGTCTCTATATTTGTCTGTATTTTTCATATACTAATATAGTAGCCCTTATCTATGAAGATGGGGCCAAAATGAAAGCCTATTACAACATTGAAAAGTTAGTTCACTCAAGACAAGTCCTCCTCAAAGCAATTCAAGTCATTAATTCTAACAATCTCATTGGTCACAAAGGTTTTTTCCCACACCTAGGTGCAATCTATGCCAAAGGCTCTGTACACTTTTTCACATTTCTTATATTCTAATATAATAGTCCTTGTCTATAAGTCAAGGTAAAAAATGAAAGCCCATTGCAACATTCAAGTGTTAGGTCACTCAAGACAACTCCACAGAGCATTTCAAGCAACTAAATTCTAACCATTTCATTAACCACAAAGGTTTTCTTTTTTCACATCTAGGCACAAGTTATTCTAAAGGCTCTCTATGTTTATCTACATTTTCTTTTATACTAATCTTGTAACCCTTGCAGACCATACAGACAGACAAGGTCAAAAACAGAAGCCTATTGCAACATCAAAGTACAACTTCATCCAAGGCAACTCCTTGGAACAATTCAAGCCACCACTTCTAACAATCTCATTGGCCACAAAGGTTTTTTCTTGGCAACTAGGCACAAGAAATATTGAAGGCTGTGAATAGTTGTTCATATTTTTCATGTATTAATAATATAATCCTTGCCTAGACAAACAGGGTAAAAAACATCTGGATTCTAACATACATTGGTAATCCCACAATTCATGCAATCGTATTATGCATTGAACAGGTGCAAGCAAAGCAAGAGCTCAAGTACCTGCAATACAGTTTACAATGACAACTTTTCTAAAGAAAAAAAAACCTGTAAGTAGCACACAATAGTCCATGATTTATGGATTTACTGGAAATCTCCAATGCACAGGCTTCAGAGGTGGTGATGGCACTGCAGTAGGTGCAATCTTCAAAGTTCTGTCTATTCAAGGAGCCCCTGGTGCACAGAGTGCCATTGGAGAGGAGAACACAGAAACCTAAATACAATAGGTTCTTCTAGGGACCTCGTCACCCTGGCTTGCTTGACTCTCTCAGCCATTTCTCTAGGTCTTGCTATGCAAGGTTGATGAGGGGTTTCATGTATGCTAACTAACTCCCAACCAAAACAACATGCTCGGCTTGCAGCTCTTGCTCAGCAGTCTTCAAATTTAGTACCTCCTCTTGCCCCCTCACAGTTAGCTGCAGTCATCCTTGCTTTGTCATCAATATTAGCACTTTAGCATGGCCTGGAACCTGCAGGTGGTGAGCCATCATGAACAGGTGAAACTGCCCTCTCTCCTTACTCCCTTCTTTGATGGCCACAGATCATGGCCTTCGCACCCTTTGCCTATTAACATACTTAATCAGATAATGATGATCTTTACATTATTCCCATGCCAACTTTCTTATGAATACTCTCTGAGTTTGCTCAACTGGGCGGTGACCTAAATACGAAAAGGATTGGTGCCTGTCAACTTTCTGGAGAGTCCTACACAAGTTTGACAGCAAGATTTCATGTGGTCTTGCAAATGAAAGAGACTATGCATCCAAATGATTACAAGAAAAGAACAAGCACTGGGACTCTCTCCAATGCTCTATTAGAAATCTGTTGACTTGCTTCAAGCTTCTCTCTCACAGAAGTGGATAGCTCTGTTAAAGACAACCATGCCACCAAAGACCACACAAATTTCAGTCTATCCAACTCATTTACAGGCCCTGACCTAATCACATTCCTGAAAGAAAGATCCATAATCCCTCTACAAGGCACCTTCATTGCTGAAGGGAGCACTCTAACACTCAAGCCTGTCAACTCGGCAGCACAAGCAAGTCAGTCGAAATCATCATGCAGTGCTTCAAACATAGCATAATCATCTTCAAATCCAGCATAATCACGATCATCATCTGTCCTTCGGCCTCTTGAGGACTGATTGTGGACTCCTCCTGTAGGAACATCATGTGCACCTGATGCTGAGGTTTCTGCTTGCCTACTTGGAGCAGGAGCTGGCAGTGGAGCAGATGACCGAAAAGGCCAGGGAAGTTGGATTGAAAATCGCCTGCCTCCCCCACCAGCACTTGGAGCGGGTCTTGGGCCAGGTCCTGGTATGGAAGCTCCATGTGTTCTAGCTCCTACACCCCTCACAGTTCCAAATGGAGGAGTTTCAGATGCACCATATGATGCAGGTGGACCCCAGAAATTGAACCCACCAGGAGTCCCCCCAGTACCACGCCTGGATTCAGTGTTCCCTGAGTTAGGAGTAGTGGTGGGAACTGCAGAAGAGTTTGATTGCCGTGAGGAGTGTGCCCAATTGTAATCAGTATCATCAGTGGGCATTTCATACCGACAAACAGGGCATGAATTGTGCTGAGCCAGCCATGGCAGAATGCAATCTTCATGGTACATGTGCTTGCAAGGCATCTGCCGCACTTGAGAGCCAATTTCAAATTCATCCCTGCAAACTGCACACTGTGCTGCATCAGTCCCTAGATGCTCATGCCGTATTCGGATTGTGGGCATTGCTTCAATGGCAGATCGGGATGCAGGGGGTGCACCATACCTATTTGAATCATTTTCTGCCAACTGCTGCATGAGCTGATCTAACCCTGGCCCTAAAAAATAGTCTCCAAAGTTTCCGGGCAGCCGCCTTGGGATCCCTGTCCCATTATCAAAGAAGACCTCCACGTTACCACCACCCCCAAGAAAGTTCTGCATCTGGCCGTCCAAGAGAAAGATATCCCCCCCTTCGGGAACTAACCTGGACCTTCCCCTCACTCCATCCCTGCCCATAACACCCTCCCCAACTTCTTGCCATGCATGTGGTCCCTGCATCTGCTGGAGCACTGCTGACGTAGCTTCCAGCAGTTGAAGAAATGCAGATTGACCTCCTGGCAATGGTCTTTGTCCTCGTTGTCCAGGTTGATATCGCCAAAATCCTGTTGGTACACCACCTGGCCCCTCTGCAGCTCCTCGAGAATTGCCCAAGAAATCCATATCTCCTCGCAAACCACCAGTGAATGGATAGATATCAGGCAGATGGCCTGTTGGTCCATCTCCTGTTCGTGCTGTTGCCACTCCTGGGCTATTGTCAACCTCCTCCACAAAGCCACCATTGCACGCAGGGCAGACTATATCACCTCTCCCCAACACTGGCCTCACTGTCCGATTGCATTGATAGCACCAATACCGTGAGCCTCCAACCGACGTCATCTATTCCTCAACCTACCAGACCTTCTTCGTTGCAGGCCTCTTGTACGGCAACGCTATCTCAATCCTACTATATCCCCATAAGATCCCAGCAGCCTGCTAAGAACTTGTCAGTAACAGCTACAAAATTCAAAACATCCAGAATTCCACCTGATCTACCACCGAATCCCCAACACATCGAATCCCAAACCTAATCCAAGAACATCAACGAGAAATCTCTACAACTTCGTCCTATATCACATAAGACACGCTGCTGCTGCTGCTCCTCATCATTAAACCTTCAGAAACAACCTCTCTCGCCCACTAGATTCCTTTACAACCCACCCCAAAAAAATTATCACAAATAACTCCAGGAAATCGGAAAACCTTGGAATTCCTCCCGATCTCCAAGCCAACAAGCCCAAAAAAAGGAACCAAACATCAAAAAATTCAAAACCTAGTCCAACAATACAAAGAAAAGAAAAACGTTTACTACTAAGGCAAAGGCAAGAGTACCACAGATCGCAGACCGTCCGTGCCTCACCACCGAGAGCAGCACCACCACACGCGAATCCAGTCCCAAATCTCGACAACAAAATCGGAATCCACGAACGGGTAATAGGCAAGACTGCAACACGCAGAGTGGGCGACAACAACAAAAGGAAGGAAAGCAGCGCAGTGGAGTGGGGTTCGTACTCCCATAGACACGTACGACCGTCTACTAGCTATCCCGTAGCCCCTTTACTTCGTCCATGCTTGTGTGGCAGTGTTTTTTTTCCTGGCGAATTATCGCCAGATTTCTACTTTTTTTAAAGGCCAGCCACCAGTTAAATGGAAAAAAAGGGCAGGAGGGGGTGGGGGGTGAGAAGAAACACTAAAATTTGCTGGAAAACACGCAATGGCAAAATGCTTTGGGCCAGAAAGCTTGGTTATGACATGGTGGAATCGTCACCCTATACCCTTTCAGGGTGTCGGCTGTTCACATGGAGAACCGTAGATCTCGCTTGAAAGCCACAATCCAACCACCCACATAGCCTATTTGTGAGAAATCGTAATATTTTCTCATCGCCTCTTTTGCATAATGTCTGTTGAAAGAGCAAGCTTCACTGCTCTGCATTTCATCTCATCACCACTCTCTAAGCTTGTGTTTCATCTCATTGCCACTCTTTGAGATTATGTTTCATGTTGTTGTTGTTTCTCAAGTGTTTGTTTTGTCTAGTCATTGCTCTTCAAACTTATGTTTCATCTCATTACCGCTCCTCAACCTTGTGTTTCATCACCTCGTCACTTGACAAGTTCATGTTTTGTCTTATCTCCATTCCCCAAGCTTGTGTTTTCTCTCCTTGCCAAACAACATTGTAATTATATTTCTAGTCACCAATGACTTTTAAGATTATTATGTTGAATTTAATTACCTTGAACAAACAATGCTTCACATAGAAAGTTCATTGAAAAGCTTCAAAGCTCTCCCACCAACAAAAGGGGAATATTGTTTTGCAAGCTTTATTCATTTTTTATCATTTTTTATTTTGTGAATTTTGGAAGACAATTAGAACTTGATGATGTGCCCAAGGATCCACGAGCATGCGAGCATGAGCAAGCGAACATAAACGCATGAACAAGACTAAATCTTTTTTTAAATATTTTGTCTATGTCGACAAAATATAAAAAGAATTTTATTTGACATGTAGGACAAAAAAATCACTAATGTGGAATAATATATTGCCACATGTCCATGGATGAATGATCTTTATGGATTAAAATATGGATGAACTTTATTATGAATCTTCGCAATAATTTGTTTTTTTGCAAGAAATTGAACAAAAGAAACAAGGTTGAAACAATTTATGTTGGTTTCTTTCAAAATAATTCAACCAATGAAGTGTTCAAGTCACATTTCAAACCCATATTTCATATTTTCTTAATATGAAATATCTTCAAGCTCTACAACATCTAATCCATACAAAATGTTAAATTAAATCCCATAGACCCACCAAAAGGCATGCGTCAATCCAAACACTAAATGTTCACCACCAAGAGGCATGTGCCCATTAGGAACAAATACAATATGAAACAACTCATGACATTTCACATTGCCTACACCAATTCAAGTTATTTTTTATTTTCATTTATTTTCTCAACTTCATGTCTAACATCATTATTGCTACTTACAAAATCAAATTGCATTTTTTTCCTATACTACTAATTTGCCCAATTTATACAACAAGCTTTTATTTTACAATAGCAAGAGGAAAATTGCCACCAATTTTCACACTAAACACATTGGAATTAATGATTGAATGTACATTAATCTCAAGCATAATGGATAGAATATGTGAAATGACAACAAAGCCTTGGGATCATCCAAGATATGACATTCAATTACTCCCCTTCCAACATTTGCTACATATCATAACATGGGGATCAAAATGGAAAAGAGTAATTGACAAAACAAATGAATGGGCGGCTTGGCAATGGGCGAATGTTGAAATAAACAAAAAAAGTTTTGGATTATTGAAACAAATTGTAAACATTTCGAAGACTATATGGAAGACTACCATTGGACAATGTTTACACATGCCATGGATTTTCTTTTAAAACACACAAGTTTGAAAAAGCTAATTCTAGAAAAAATTTCACAAGTTTACTCAATGATTTGTCGACAAAAGATTTAGTAACCCTTGGGAACCTGCTGTCAACAAAAAATTTGAAACCCCAAAAACAATTTTATGCAACTCCAAACATGCAAGCTTAATTGCCACAAGATTTAAGGAACAAAATTTTAAAACAACTAGTGAATCATTGGATGACAAGGTTGGCCCCAAAACCATGAACCGTGTATGGGGTGAATGCACACTAAGGTGGACCAAAAGTGTTAGATGAGGGTCCACAATTAAATCATTTTTAGGTTTTTTAATTTGAATGTTTAGTGTTTTTGGGAATGTAAAATAATTCATTTGAAAGTATGAAGTGAGTGGAATACCTAAACCTTAAACTTATAAGTTTTTAAATTGCAACACATGTTTCGATTTAATTAGCTAAGGGAAAAGTTAGAAACAAAAACATGGGTTTTTTAAATTTTTACACTTGGCATATGTTAAATAAGATAATAATGTCATTTTTTACAAAACAATAATTTTCAATTTTGTCCATTTCAATAAATCATGGACTTTATAAACTATTGGCAATCTTATGAAGACCTGATAAATTAAAATATTAAACTTGCTTGTAAACCTTTATTTTAGCATTATAATAGCTTCACAGTCATACTAGGCAAAAAAATCAATATTTCACCATGTTTATTATGTAATAAAAGTCCATAAATTTTTATATGGAATGTGACAAAAGATTTCACATTGCTTTAAAAGTTCACCTTGTAATGAAATGATGACATTTGGTTTCAAATTTTCAAATTTGATTCTACAAATGTTATAGATTAGTTATATGAGTCCCTTCTATAATTTTCAAAAAGTGGATTGTTTAGTGTGCAACTACCTTATGATAGTTGAAAGAAATGATAAATCAATAATTAGAAGGAAAAAAAATAACATTGTTTACAATAAATTGTGAAACAATACAAGTGTTAAAATAAATAGTGGCTAAAGTTGAACATTGAAATTGATTATTAAAAAAATTGAATGTTAATGTTGAGACAAATAGTCATAAAAAATATGAGAAACAACCATAAAAAACACTCACACGCACCATTAGATTTGGATATGTTCCCAATGGTAGAAAGAAGAGATTGTAGAGGTGTAAGCAATCATTGAATGATGGGGATATTCTAATTGCTTACATGATTATAAGATATATGGGATGGTTCCAAGATTTATAATACACTAGTTAAGATATATACATGTTTAGATTATTCATAGGATTTTTAAATCATTCCTACTACATATTCAAATATTTTTTATACATCCAAATATCAATTGAAGTTTGGAAAATGTTTTGAATGTTTCACATTTAATATGAGGGTTTATGTAGGAGTGCAATGAAGTATAAGAATAATAATTACTAAAAGGCATGAACTAGACACATGGCATGGAAATAAGAATGTAAACAAAAATTGGCATGAAACCACATTAGGCCCAAGGGCCAATGAAATGATCACAATTACATGTTACACACACCACACATGACACGAACAAAAAACATAGTTATTTTGCCAATTATAACATTTTAGTGTAGTTAATCCCATGCAAATGATCCAAAAAAAGTTAGATAGTTTTGAAAAGGCCATTGAATGTAGTAATTTAATATTGACCCTATAAAAATGTTGGTTTTGGGAGATGTTTACAACTTTGTAACATTGCATGAGTAAAGTTTAATATCTTTTGATGAACTTCCAAATAACAATCAAATAAAATGAGTTATGACTTGAATTACTCATTTGCACAATGTCACAATATTCATATCCCAAGCATCTTGTCGAACACTGGGAGATTTGGAGTATTACCCATTAGCCAAAAAAAAAAGAACTAAAAAATATAGATCTTTTAGGAAATGCATCTTAATTCATTTTGGGTTTCATTAGATTTTGAATGAATTTGGACATTTTTACCTAGTGAAATTATTTAACCCCCTAGTGAATGGGGGACGAGTTGCTACAGACAATGATTTGTTTCACTAGTACCTACTGAAATAAGGTTATTATCAAGTGAAATACAAATTTACAAAACCATTCATTTGTTAGTTAATTAACTAACCAATATGGAAATTAATTAAATTTTAATTATTTAATATATAATATTATTGATAATTTCATGATTTTTAAAGCATATTATTTGTTGCACATGTCACTACCTATGTTAGGTTAAGCCACATAATCAACCTAGGCACCTATTCGAATTCGATAGGAGAATATTCAGTTAACACACCATTGTTGATCACACACAACACCGCCCATGAGATTTGATCCCTTGACCTTTGAAATGGACGCAAACACCCTTACCATCAAGCCACCCCACTTGTTGTGATAATATGTTACATTACATTTTATTTATCAAATATTTCATTTTAAACATTACAAAAACATAAATTTTGAAAATTCATATTTTATTTTTTGTTCAAATGAAATGATTTGAATTTACTTTTTTAAAAATTTCAATAATGTACATAATTAAATTTATTTCCTTTTGAAAGTTTAAAATCATTTGAACAAAAAAAAAGTTGAATATCATTATTCAATAACATTTTAATGACCATTATTTTGAAAAAAAAAATGTTTAATAAATGGATTTTTTTGTTAATATAATAATACTACCTATGTTAAGCTCTTTCAATCATAATATGACTATTTTTCATTAATCTAAATTATTTCACCCTACATTATTTACAACTATTTATAGTTATTTTCTATTACTTTTGGTTATTTTGGGCTATTTCACCCTAGGTTACTTTTGGTTATTCTAAGTTACTTTTGGTTATTTTAGCTTATTTCAATTTAAACTATTTTCAGTTATTGTAAATTTTTTGGCTATTCTATGTTTTTTTGGCTATTGTAAATCATTTTAGTTTAAACTACTTGCAGCTATTATAAATTATTTTTGGATATCGAAGGCTATTTCACCTTATGTTATTATTGAGAATTTTAGGTTATTATAGATTATTTCACCTTAAGTTATTTTTATCTATTATAAATTATTTTACCCTAGATTATTTTTGGTAATCCTAAGCAATTCTAATATATGGTTATTAGTTTTTTTTTATTAATGTTATTGGTGGTTATTAATGGCTATTGGTACCTATTCTATTTGTGGCTATTAATGTTTTTTAATGGTTATTTTATTAATAATTATTTGTGGTTATTCTATTAATGGCCATTAATAATTATTCTATTAGTGGTTATTTTATTAGTGGTTATTGGTGGCTATTTTATTAGTGGTTATTGGTGGCTATTTTATTAGTGGTTATTGGTGGCTATTTTATTAGTGGCTATTGGTGACTATTTTATTAGTGGCTATTGGTGACTATTTTATTAGTGGCTATTGGTGGCTATTTTATTAATGACTATTGGTGGCTATTTTATTAATGATTATTGATGGCTATTCTATTAATGGTTATTTTATTCATGGTTATTGATGGATATTTTATTGGTGGATATTGGTGCTTATTAATGGTTATTGGTGATTATTCTGTTGTAAGCCATTGGTGGTTATTTTATTGATGGTTATTTTATTAATGGTTATTAATGGTTATTGTGATATAAGTTATTATTAATTATTATATTTTATATTACAACTATTGGTGTTATTATATTATAAATTATTGTTTGGTATTTTATGTTATAATATCATATGCTATTGGTAGTTATTATATTATAAGGTATTTAAATTTATTTTTCATAGGTTATTATTTTGTATTCTAAGTTATTTTTACCTTAAGTCATTATATTTTGTTTTAGATTATTTTAAATTATTATACTTAGGATAAAATAATTTATAATAACATAAAGTAAAATGACTTTGAATAACTTGAAATATAACTTGACATTGCATATATTAATTTAAAATAAAATAACCTAAGGTATAGCTTAAAGTTAGTTGAATAATTTAATTTAAAATAATGTAAAAACTTATAATAAATTAATTAAGATACCTTAAGGTAAAATAACATATAATAATTTAGGGTACAATAATTTATAATAGATTATAATAACATAAAATAAAGTTAGAATAACTAAAGTAGCTTAAAATAATATAGGGTATACCATAAAGTAGCATAAATAAAATATTTATAAAAACATAAAAATAAACCTATCTATTATAATAAATTGTAATAATGAATTATGTTAACTAGTAATGAAACATGATGTCTACATAATGATATTATAATGAAATAACTTTGAACAGGGTGAAATTAGTAAAATGCAATGAAATTATTTCATTTTAAAAATCTCATAGTGATTTAAATTAATAAATTGCACCCCACTTTGGTAGAAGTCAGGTATTGGGCATCTTCTAACCACTTGCAAGATTACAAGATATATGGGACAATGATAAAAATGTTTTGCCCAAAGTTTATGAATAACTTGCAATAACCTCTTGGAAATAATCCATGGCCAACACACCCAACGAACGAAAATTATAAAACACGGTTTCACAAGAAGTGTGACTACCTGTTTAGATTCAAGCTAAAGGAAAATAAACAAATCAATCTTGCAATGAAAACGACCAAAAAACGCTTCTAACATTGAAGACAATGAATAAAAAACACCAATATTCACTTATAGTAAAAAGTTAGATCAATTAATATCAGTCAATTGTATTACTAGAAGCAATGTGGAAGAGGAGAGTTCCCCACCATACCTAAAAGATGTAGTGACAAACTCAAAAAAGGAGATGATGAATTTGGAGGACACCACTTTAATGGCTACGTGTACCATAGTCCACAATGGGTTCCAACAAACTAAACGACCCACCAATGGCACTTGGTTCAACTCAATATGTAAGGAACAAAATCTAACGACACCTTTGAAATTGGCAACAATTGCAAAGCCTAACAAGAGAAGAATTCCAAGGAACTATGTGTAGAAGTTAACAATCTCTATAGATAAGGTTTTTCAAAGCCATGATGAATGAAGACATATATTTTGTATGAAAAAAATGTTTTTTGATATTATATGCATTTTTTAAATTAATAGAATAATATGTTTACTATCTTTGAATATAATATCTCGGGATAAAACAATTGAAAAAAATGCATAGGTTAATCAAAGAAGATGATACTATTGGTTTCAAAATGGGCATCACATTTTGAGATATTTGACAAAAGTGATATCCCAAATTTTGCATTTCATTTTTTCTATAGTTTAAAAGGATTTAAAATAATTGAGTGTCATGTACAGGGAACAATAAGGCATTACATGAATAATAACCAAAAAAAAAAATTAAACTTGGGAGGATGAGCTAGCTTTTAAAATGACAACGAATGTAAACAAAATATATAATGTTAGACATGCATCCAAACATCACAAAGAAGTTTAAAGAATTATTAAAAAAAACCCTAAAAAATCCTTGCATTGAATATAGAACATTTGACCTCAAGCTACCTTCTATAATAAATTGTCATAGAAGACAATCAAATTGAATGGAACAACCATTTAAAACCAAGATAAACCTCCACTAAAGAATAACTAATAATGGGAGGAAATCAAATATGCATTTTGTAGCAACTTAGACTGTTGAAAAATTGGAAAAACACCATTAAATAGTCAATAAACATTCCACAACCTTAATTAGGAGAACTATGGAGACCATTGGCAAAGACATTGCAGTCCTATTATGGGAACTTCAAAATAATATATCCGAAGAGTTAAAATGAAAAGGATGAAACAATGGAACCCAAAAAACATTCTCAAGATGTGTACGAAGCAATGAAGTATTACAAGGAGAAATATAAATTTGTTTTTATCAATGAAAACAAGGTTGAATGTTTAGGTGAAATCATCAATCTATCATAGACTTTATATTTAGAATTTAAAATGCAAAAAGAAATAACCATTACATATAAATAAAATCATTGAAAATATTTTGATTCTTTTTACAAAATATCATATTTCAATATTAATTATGTAATCATTAACATCCATGTTTGAATATATGTGCATAAATTGAAAATGAGTTCAAGGAGCATATCAAAGAATTCAAAATTTTGGATAATCAAAATGCCTCCTATTGATAGAATGACCTTATTGGTTTAAGCACCACACAAGGAAGAATCAAAGGAATATTTCACTTTGCTTCAAATCCCAAATTACAATGAAGATGGTAGATTATAAAATAATAGGGAAGATCAATATTCACATAGGCAGATGTGTTGAGAATTCAAGCTCAACTAGTTAGGTTTCATTAGTTACTAAAATAAGAAAGTAACTAGGTTACTTTCACAAGGTTGAATTACTTTCTTTATTTATATTAGTTTGGTTATTTGTGGTTTGGTCTTGTAGTTAAATACCTTGTGTTGATGGTTTGTTTCTTTTTTCTTCATTACACAAGTTTGTGTATTTCATGTGACAGGAACCTTGAGGAGTTTTTGATGTTATGTTTCGTGTTGTGAGCATCGTGTTTTAATTTTCTTTCAATAAAGATTTATGTTTGCACTTGAGTAGATCTCCTATTTGTTAACATGGTATCAGAGCGTAGGTTGTTTGATGAGAAGGTTCAAAGAAATGTAGAGCTAAAAAGTTCTTAGAACTAGAACTTGAGAGTTTGTAGTAATGTCATAGGAGTTTGTCAAATGTAAAAGAGAAATGGGGGAAGGAAAGAAGTGAAGAGAAAGAAAAGAGGTGAGAGGAGATCCACATATCAAGGGTTGTGGAAGTCAGATTTTTAAATCTAGATCTAGATCTATTGTGAAAAGATCCTAGAATGAAACTTAAAAAGATTATAAAAGACTATAAGACGCTTCTATTCTCAAATTTTCAAAAGAAAAAGATTTGTTTTGTGAGAGTTATGAGTTCTTGAAGATTATGTGTCAGATATGTTTTTTTGGTCATATCTCCTTTGTTTGAGCTTTTTTGGATTTGTGGCTTTGAGATGTTATAGATCATAAAGGACTATATATGTGAGAAAAATTTCAAGTCATTTGGATATGTATTGAAAGAGATTCAAGTATTTAAAGTTTCAACTTCAGTTTTGAAGTCAAATTCTTTTGAAAGTGATAACTTTTTGTGGTCATCATCAATAGAGCTGAAATTTTGAACAAATATAGAAGACATATATCTTATGTGTCTCCCAAAATCTCAAGGAATTTGAAGTTGTTGAGAGCGAATTGTAAGTCATTTTGTGTTCAAGTCCCAATTTGAGGTGATTTAAAGGAAGTAGTAAGATCTCTCATTTTATGAAGTTAAATGAGCTGAAATTTTGAGAGACGGTATTAGACATAGTTGTTCATGTTTCAACAAAATTTCAAATGGATCCAATGTCATATGTGAGTGATGTACCTTTGCAAAGTTGTTGTGACAGAAGTTTACATTGAGAAGACATCAAAACAAATTTTTGAAGTGGAGCAAATACAACTTAGGAAAACTTGAAGGAAGGAGTTTGAAGATTGGGAAGCGCAAATACATTATCAAGACTTCATACAAAAGTTTGGTATGTAATCATGTAGTTAATACCTTACAAAATATTATATGTAAAACCTACATATAATATTTAATTTTGTATAATATTCAAGACATACATACATATGCAAGGTCCATTTTGTTCAGCCCTAACCTTAACCCTAATATTAGAAACCTTAGGAAGGAAAACCCTAATCCTAATCCTAGAAACCCAAGGAAGGAATTAAAATCATTTGTGAAACCCTAAGAAGACATTAAGTGTTGCCTTGAGAGATGGTGGACAGTCTTTCTCAAATTACAATTGAGAATTTAGACAAGAAGAATTTCCAAGAGGGAAAATGTAGGATTATGAATTTCTTGATGGGGGAAGGTTATTAGGAATTCATAACTGGTGATGAGATAGAACCTCCTCTCCCAAAAAACCCCACACAACAATAAATTCAAGCCAATAAAACTTGGCATGAAAAAGTAAAGAAAGTTTTGTATTGGCTTTCTGTGAGTGTGTCCGACTCCATGATTATGCATATTCAAAATGCAAAATCACCCAAGCAAGCTTGGGATACATTGGTGAAGATGTATAACACCAATACACAAGCCCACAAAATGTAGTTCAAGTAAAAGTTGCATAATCTATAGAAAAATAAGATGAACATCAGTGACTATTCTACAAAGGTGAAAAACCTTGCAGATGCTTTTGCATCTATAGGAACCCATGTAGATGATGAAGATTTAGTGGCCGTGACCTTGAATGGTCTTGGAAAAAATTATAACCAATTTCGTACTTCAATTACAATTCGAAAAACATTTTCCGATTTCCAAAACTTAATAACCTTACTTATAATTGAAGAGATGAGAGTTGTTGGTATCTCATCCAATGGAGGATCACAAGAACATGTTTTCTATTCAAATTATAATAAAGGTAGAGGTAGAGGTGCTGAAACCTCATTTCGAGGCCAACACAGAAGCTTGCATGTTGGACATCATCAACATGAAGGTCATTTTCATGGAGGTGGACGAAGAAACTTTAAAAGAAGAGGAAGTCGTGGAGGTTGTGGTGGAAATCATCGAAGTCAACAACCAAATAGCGACTCAAATTGCTATTATTACGGGAAACACATGGCAAATAAGTGTTATCAAAGAGAACATGATGCACAAAATGGAAAGCTATAATAAGGGAATTATGCATCAACTAACAATCAAGGTGATGAACAATTGTTTGTGATGTAACACATGGCAAATTCAATGATAGGAAGTGTATCAGATAACAATGTCTGGCACGTGGATTCTGGAGCTTCAAATCACATGACTAGTCATGGAGAATGGTTTAAAGACATAAAGGATTTGAAGACACCAGGGTTTGTGGAAACTAGTGATGACATTACACATCCCATCACACAAATTGGCAAGGTGCCATTGTCCATGCAAGATGGGTAAACAAAATACTTGAAATATGTACTTCATGTTCCAACCATAACAAAAAAATTGGTCTTCGTAGGCCAAATGGTGGAACAAGGTTTATAGGTGACATTTAACCCAAATGGATGTTTTGTGGAAGACATGAAGAACTCAAGCAAATTGATTTCCAAAGGAAAAAGGAATGGACGAATGTTCACCTTGGATGTGAACATGCCTGAGGTGAATTCCATGTTATTCACACATGGAAAAGGAGCCGAAGACATTGGAATTTGGCACAAGCGAATTGGCCATGTTAATCTCCAACGTTTTAAACTAATGGAAAAATAAAATCTTGTTGGAGATCTTCCTAAATTTGGAATAGAAGAGGTGATGTTAGAAGTTTGTGAAGCGTGCCAATTGGGGAAGCAAGCTAAGCATCCATTCCTAGTTCAAACAACTCATGTAAGTTCCAAACCTTTGGAAATGGTCCACTCAGATGTGTGGACCACAAAGACAGAATCCATTGGAGGATGCAAGTACTACGTGAATTTCATTGATGACCACACAAGGAAGGTGTGGATATATTTCATGAAACATAAAGGTGAAGTGTTTCAACATTTTTTGAATTTCAAAGCAATGGTGAAAAAGGAGAAAGGTGCGAGCATCAAGTGCCTAAGGTCTGATAGAGGGGGAAAATACTTTTCAAATGAATTCAGTGAGTACTTGAAGGAGCATGGAATTTAAAGGAAATACTCATGTAGTTACTCCCCATAACAGAATGGAATTGCTAAAAGGAAAAAACAAGCACATTGGAGAAATAACATGTGCCATGTTGAAATGAAAAGAATTTGCCAAATTATTTTTGGGCTAAAGCGGTAGCAACTACAGTCTATATCATGAATTGAACACCCACAGTAATAGTTCGTGGCATGACACCTGAAGAAAAATTCACAGGTAAGAAACTAGATGTTTCACACCTTAGAGTGTTTGGTTACATTACATACGTGCATGTTCCTGATGAGAAGAGATCAAAACTAGATCCAAAAGTTGATAAATGTATTTTCATTGGATATTCTTTAGAACAAAAAGGATATAGATGTTTCAACCCTTCCACTCGAAAGTTGTAAGTGAGTAGAGATGTTGTGTTTGATGAGATGGTTAGTTGGTACTCACCACTGAAGATAACAAAAGATGGAGAGGCTAAAAATGGTGATGTTTCATCAAATGTGGAACAAGAATCACAATTAATTAGTGGACCACAAGAGTTTTCAATTAGTGGGTCCTGCAGCACTCCATGGAAAGGAAGATTAAGATCTTCAAATATTGTAGATGGTAGTTCTTAAACATCATTTAGAAATCCTCGTGTAGATGGTGAATCAAGTGATTTAGAGAAGAGTGTGGGTGAAGAATCAAGAATCCCTTCAATTATTACTCTGGGAGCTTGGATGGCCAATAAAGCTTTGAAAACACTTAACAACAACAATGGAGTACGAAGATCCACACAAGTCAAGCACCTTGTACAAATACTCACATATGATAGCTTTGTAGCTTATCATTACGCATACATGGTGAGAGTTATACAGGTTGAACCCACTTGTTTTGAACAGGCGGTTGGAAACCCTAAATGGGATAATGCCATGGATGAATAGATGGTGGTGTTGGATGCTAATGCTACTTGAGAATTGGTAGTTTTACCAAAGGACAAGAAAGCAATTGGGTGCAAATGGGTGTAGAAAGTCAAACACAATGTAGATGGATCTGTGAATAGATACAAAACAAGATTGGTTCCCAAAGGTTATGCCCAAACTTATGGCATAGACTATGAGGATACCTATAGTCCAGTTGCTAAAATGACAACTATAAGAACAATCATTGTTATGGCAGTAGCAAAAGGATGGTCATTACATCAAATGGATGTAAATAATTTTTTTTCATGGAGATTTATAGGAAGAAGTGTACATGGAACAACCACCAAGTTATGTGGACCAAACACATTCTAATTTGGTTTATAGGTTGAAGAAAACTTTGTATGACTTCGAGCAAGCACTTAGAGCTTAGTCAAACAAGATAGGTCAATATCTTGTCACAAGTGGAATTCAAACATCTAATGTAGATTTTTCACTATATGTGAAAAAGACAAATCATGGGATTGTTGTCATAGTCATCTATGTTGATGACTTGATTATCACATGAGATAGTGATGTAGACATCTTTGATTTGAATAAGTTTTTGAAGCAAAAGTTTGACATGAAAGATTTGGGAGAATTGCATTACTTCCTTGGCATTGAGGTAATTCAATCCCCCAAAGGGATATGGTTACTACAAAGGCAATATGCTTTGAACAAATTGTCTGAATATGGGATGATAGGTTGCAAACCCATTTCAATTCCATTAAAGCAAAATGTGAAGCTAAATGCAGATGAAGGAGACCTTGTGGAAGATACCACTATGTACAGACGCATAGTGGGGAGTTTGATTTACATGACCATCACAAGGCCATATTTGAATCAATTCATGCAAACACCACGAAAGTAACATTTGGATGCTATAAGGTGCATACTAAAGTACATAAAACATACTTTGTAGTGTGGAATTATTTATGAAGCTAAGAGCTAGTTACAAGTACATGGATACATGGATGCTAATTAGGTTGGCAATGTTTTTGATAGAAGATCAACCAATGGTTTCATGTTTTCTTTTGGAAGTGGTGTTGTTAGTTAGAGCAATAAGAAACAACCAACAGTTGCATTATCAAGCATGGAGGTAGAATACAAAGGCACATCAATTGTTGCATGTGAAATAATTTGGTTATTGAAACTACTTTTAGATTTGGGACAGTTAGTGGATGCTCATGTTGTCATTTATTATGATAACATCAGTAGTATACTACTTGCTAACCACCCAGTCTGTCATGTTAAGACAAAACACATTGAGATGCACTACCACTTTATTAAATAAAAAGTTCTAACAAAAGAAATTGACCTGATTCATGTTAATACTGAAGATCAAGTTGCTAACATTTTCACAAAGCCTTTAGGTACAGACAAGCTAAAGAAGTTTCAAAAAATGTTTGGTGTACTAGAAGTGGATTTGAGCTTGAGGGGGAGTGTTGAGAATTCAAGTTCAATTAGTTAGGTTTCATTAGTTACTGGAGTAAGGAAGTAACTAGGTTACTTTCACAAGGTTGAAGTACTTTCTTTACTTATTTTAGTTTGGTTATTTGTGGTTTGGTCTTGTAGTTAAATACCTTGGTGTTGATGGTTTGTCTTTTTTCTTCATTACACAAGTTTGTGTATTTCATGTGACAAGAACCTTGAAGAGTTCTTGATGTTATGTTTCGTGTTGTGAGCATTGTGTTTTGTTTTCTTTCAATAAAGATTTATGTTTGCACTTGAATCGATCTCTTATTTGCTAACAAGATGTTGCGAAATGGGAAATCGAATATGAAGACTTTGAGGAATAATTTAATGAAAACATTTATCTAATCCCAGCAAAAAGTGCACAAGAATAATTATTACAACATGGGATAGAAAACAAAGCTAATGAACTCCTTGAAGTCAAGCATGGATCACATGCTTTGCTCGATATTGCTCTCCTCAAGGATGAAGTGCTAATAACTATAGAAAAATATATTATAGAATTCAAGGATAGACTAACAATGTATTGAAATAATGTGGTGGAATTAAAATGAAAATTATGAAATGCACTGAACATTAAATTATTTTGGTAATCCATTAACAAAAATGGAATAGTCATCCATTATTAAAGATAACTTCATAGTTCCTTTGAACCTATTGCGAAAAAGAGTTATATTTGAAAATTTTCAGGTTTTCATCGTTATGAACCATTTTTTTAGATTGCATGAAATATATTCTTTTTCACACCTTGCTGATTTGCCTCCAAATTGAACAATTTGCAAATGTATACTAGTAGAACAATTATTTTATCAAACAATCAAAACCTACCAAAACCCTCTAAAACTTAATTACATAGTTTTTTTTATAGAGAGGCCAAATGCATAAGATGCACAAGAGAAAGGATATTTTGAAGAACTCATGCGAAATGACTCAAAGAACTACTGCTTTAAAAAGAAAAAGATAATGGAAGAGTCATTACTCCATTTAGTACAAGTGCAATATAATCAAAGGCAAAAACAGTCTAAAAACATTTTAAACACTAGCTTTTCTTGCTTCATCATCAATGAATATCTCAACACCAAGATGGTAACAAGTCATAGGCTCTAAAGATGGGGGGGATGGAGCATAAGTCTGCCAATGCAAGTGCATAAACCTTAGCATATGAAGGCAAGATAAAGCTCTAACAAGAACTCTAAAGGAAATCAAGATGGGCAAAAAATGGCACATTCCATCTTTTCAATCTAGTGGTCTCTTTGTAAACAAAAACCAGAACATTGAAAAGAGGTGAAAACATTGAAAATTTTATGTTGCATAAGTAAACGGATGCAACCATACTTATTCACAATTGAGGTTAATTCTAACTATTTTCTGGATGGGAGAATTGTCATCAAGGTTGAAGATAGGTCGGACAATAGTTTCACCTAATTCTACATCCAAAAGTGGTTTCAGAACTTCATCAAAGATCTTTGAATCAACCTCAAGTGCAAGGATGGGCCTCCCTAGTGTTTCATAAGCATGAATATTATTCCTTGCAAAAACCATCAAATACAAAAGTTAGAGACATATCAAATTACATAATCAACTTAGAATCCAAAACAATTAGAGAGGAATGAATGCAAGTATATTAGGATTAAAGGAGAGATTGCATGGTATTAGAGTAATCACAAGCACATAGAACACACAAGTATGTGAACAATGCTTGGAGTGAGATGTTCAACTCCCCTCCAACCTTGCTCTTTATTCCCTTCCATGTACCACGACATTGACAAACCATATGGGATAAATATTTCTCTCCCTCCTTATTCTAACATGTTCGTGGTACTAACATATCTCAAATCTACCTATGTCTTTGATTGCTTGCAACACTTATCTACCACACCTTTATCTATGTTTCTAACATCTACATCATAATCTTCAACACTCCCACTTTGCAAGTAATTTAAGACTCCCAATCCCATGCTTCTTGTAAGGTTTTGATGCCGCTCCTTTGCCAATGCCTTTGTCAACACATCTACCACCATATCTTGAGTTGGGCAATACTTGAGGCCTATTTCTCCACTCTCCAACTTCTCTCGAATGAAGTGATGTTGTATGTCAATGTGTTTTGTGCGAGAGTGGTGGGTAGGGTTCTTTGAAAGTGCAATGCATCCTTGATTGTCACACATGATGCTTGTTGCTCAATCTTGCACAAGTCCCACATCTGCCATCAACTTCCTCAACCATATGGCCTCCTTGGTGCATTGACTAGTGGCCATATATTCGGCCTCCGTGGTAGACAAGGCAATTGTAGGTTGCCTCTTGTAATTCCATGAGACGGCTCCCACTCCAACAAAGAACACGTACCCTGTGGTGGAACGCCGCTCATTTGCATCTCCACCCCAATCGGCATCACAATATCCCCTCAAACTAACATCCTTGCCTCCAAGGCACAATTTCAAGTCCAAAATGCCCTTCAAGTAACGCATGATGCGTTTCACTGCCATCCAATGGGAGGGACCAGCCCTTGACATGAATTGACTCACCATGCTCATCGGGAATGCAAGATCCGGCCGTGTGCCCACCATGGCATACATCAATGATCCCACCGCTACCTTGTATGGAATGCCTTGCATCTCCTCTTGAATGCCTTGAAACTCCTCCTCTATGAGCTTCAAGAGCTTGGAATTCACATCAAGCGGAGTTCCAATGGGCTTGCACTCCTCCATGTTGAAGCACTTGAGCACCTCCTCAATGTACTTGCTTTGGCTCATGGTTATGGTGTGGTTCGCACGGTCTCTCTCAAACTCCACGCCAAGGCAATAGTGCAACTCGCCAAGATCACTCATCTCAAATTCATCTTCAAGCCTTGATTTCAACCACTTCAAAATGCTCACATTACTTGCTAAGATGATCAAATCATCCACATAGATGATCACTATCAACAAGTACTCACTCGTTTGCTTGACGTACGATGAATAGTCCGCTTGGCTCCTAAAAAAATCTTCGTGGGTGAAAAACATGTCAATGCATTGGTACCATGCTCTTGGTGATTGCTTGAGCCCGTACAAGGACTTCTTCAACTTACACACGAGGTGCTCCTTACCATCTTGCACGAATCCTTGCGGTTGGTCCATGTAGATGTCCTCCTCCAATTCCCCATTCAAGAATGCAGTCTTCACATCCATTTGGTGGATCTCCAAGTCCATGACAGCTCCAATTGCAAGCATGCATCTAATGGTGGTGAACTTGGCCATCGGGGCAAATGTCTCATTGAAGTCCACACCCTCAACTTGAGAGTACCCCTTGGCCACCAACCTTGCCTTGTGACTCACAATATGGCCGGATGCATCCCTTTTTGTGCGAAACACCCACTTGCATCCCACACTCTTGCGATCCTTTGGAAGAGGGACCAACTCCCACATGCCATTGGCCATGAGTGAACCATACTCCTCTTGCATGGCCGCCTCCCACTTTGCATCCTCCGAACGCATTGCATCACACAAATTCAATGGATCATCAAGACAAGCAACATTAGCACGTTCCACATCTTGTTGGGGTAGGATGTGGTTCTTCCACCATTCTCCAAGCGGTCGCCGCTTCCTCAAGGGGTACCTACGCTCCTCCGAAGGCTACCCCTCTTGTTCAGCACTTGTACTTGCATCTTTAGATGGTGTTGAGGGTGTTGATGAACACCCTGGTGTTGGTGTTGCCTCTTCATTGCTTGGATCCTCTTTGGCATCATCATCCACACAGGGCAATTTGGAAGATGTGTCCACAATCACCACATTAGGGGTCTCATTTCTCCCACTTGGATGCATCTCCAAATCATTGCCCACACTAGTGCTATCCTCCATGAACTCAACATCCCTACACTTAATGATCTTGGATTGCACACACATGAGCCTATATGCCTTGGTGCTTTCACAATACCCAAGAAACAAGCATTTTGTGCCTTTTGCATCAAGCTTACACCTCTTCTCGTCCGGCACCATGGCATATGCAATGCATCCAAACACATGCATGTGTAAAATGCAAGGCTTTCTCCCACTCCACGCTTCCTCGGGTGTGATGGACGGCAATGCCCTTGATGGACATCGATTCCTTGTGTAGGCCGCATTCACCACCACTTCCGCCCAAAGTGACTTCTTGAGGTTTTGAGCATGAAACATGCTCCTCGCCATCTCCACTAGGGTGCGGTTTGCACGCTCTGCCACTTCGTTTTGTTGAAGCCTATATGGTGTGGAGGTTTGCTTCTCAATGTTGTGTGCCTTCAAGAAGCCCTTGAATCCCTTGGAAGTGTACTCCCCTCCATTGTTCGAGCAAAACATCTTGATCTTGTGCTCCGATTGTGTCTCCACAAGTGCCTTGAATTCCTTGAACTTCTCCAAGCACTCCCCTTTGGACTTCAACAAGTACACCCACACCTTCCTTGAAAAGTCGTCAATGTACGTCACAAAGTACCTTGCACCACCCAAGGATGTGGTCCTCATGGGGCCGCATACATCCGAATGCACAATCTCGAGGGGCTTTGTGGCACGCATCCCTCCATCACTTGGAAATGGTTTGCGATGTTATTTTCCCTCAATGCACCCTTCACAAACAAATGAAGATGTAGGGCAAGGCATGTTTCCAAGGTTCATACCACTCACCATGTTTTGGAGCGCATGCACACCTTTGACGTTCAAATGACCGAGGCGATGATGCCAAAGCTCCAATGCACCATCAATTGTTGAAGTTTGGGCCACGTTGGCCACATGCATCTCACACACCTTGGTGAAGGTCACTTGATACAAGTTGCCTTCGCGTAGCGCTATTGTAATCACCTC
>Ga0209208_10000015_pt1 | contig 183786 bp, 165 predicted proteins | sample S1TSphfallax_3_FD_187694 | JGI IMG/M metagenome (GOLD analysis project Ga0209208, IMG submission 187694) | Host-associated microbial communities from peat moss isolated from Minnesota, USA - S1T2_Fd - Sphagnum fallax MG (SPAdes) (version 2) | ecosystem: Host-associated > Plants > Peat moss >... | reverse complement strand
CGTGCAGGGACGCGGCGACGTCAACGTGCCCCGCGTGGCCGGCCAGCACGCGGAGTACATGGAGCGCTCGATGCGCGACTTCCGCGCCGGCTTCCGCGTCAACGAGCTCATGAACTTCGTCGCGGGCAAGCTGACCGATCATGAGATCGAGGCCGTGTCGGCGTACATGTCGACGTTGAACGCCCCCTCCGTGGCGTCGGCGCCGGCCGCTCAATAAACCGCATCGTTCAAAAAGCGGGCGCTCCGCCGAAAGGCGGGGCGCCCGCTCTCCTTTTTTTAGAGGCGCTAAAACGCTATCATCGCGAATAACTCGCGCAGGCCAAGATGACCAAGAAAAATACGACGCTCGCCCTGATCGGAATGCTCCTGCTCGCCGCCTGCGCGACCCCGCTGCGGCGCGCGATCGAAAACGGCGACGCCGCGCGCGTGGCGGAGCTCATGGATCAAGGCGCGGACAAGAAGGAGCCGCGCACGGCCGGAGTCACTCTGCTCAAGACGGCCGTGAACGCCCATCGCCCGGAGATGGTCAAGGTGCTGGTCGCGCACGGAGCCGACATCAACGAGCGCCGCGACGGCGCCAGCGCGCTGACCGTGGCGGCGACGAACGGCGACCTCGCGATGGTTCAGCTGCTGATCTCCGAGGGCGCGATCGTGAGCAAGGCGGATTCGTTCTGGGTCCAGGGCAAGGACAAGACCGCGATCATCGAGCTCCTGCAGTCGACGTGGGACGTCCAGCGCGCGTCGGCGACGGCGAACGCCAAACTGGCCGCGCGTGATGAGGAGGCCGCCAAGATCGCGGCCGCCGCAAAGCTCATGGCCGCCTCCGGGCTCTTCCCCGCCGCGGGGCTTCCCGCCGCCGCGCCGACGGCGGACCTCCCGCGCGGCGAGCACGCCGACGACTTCGCCCTGATCGTCGGCGTCGACAAGTATCAGATCGCCCCCGCGGCGCGCTTCGCCGAGGCCGACGCCGCGGCCGTGCAGGACCGCCTGCTCAAGCTCGGCTGGCCGAGCCGCAACGTGTTGACCCTCACCGGGCCCCGCGCGGGCCGCGCCGGCATCGAGCGCTACCTGGAGAGCTGGCTGCCGGCCAACGCGAAGCCGGACTCCAAGTTCTTCTTCTATTTCGCGGGGGACGGCGCCGTGGATCCGAAGACGGGGATCGCGTACATTTTACCGTGGGACGCGGATCCGGCCATGCTCGAGCAGACGGGCTACTCCCTCCCGCTCCTGCATCAACGCCTCGGCGCGCTCGGACCCAAGGGAGCGGCCGCCGTGATCGACGCGGGCTTCTCCGGCACGGGCGAGCGCGCGGCCGCCGCCCCCGGCGCGGCGGCGCCGGCCGCCTCCGCCGCGGCCGCGGCCGGCGCGGATCACGGCGACGTGCTGCTCGCGTCGGCCCCCGACGAGACGGTGGGGGTCGTGGAGATGAGCGGCGCGGGCTTGTTCACCGAGACCTTCCTCAACGCTCTCGCCGCCGCGCCCGCGGGTCCGGTGGACCTGCGCGCCCTGTTCGCCGGCGTTCAAGAGCAGGTCGCCAAACAGGCGCGCCTGCAAGGACGCCGCCAGACGCCGCGGCGGCTCGCCGGGGCGGCGCAAGACCCCGGCCTCCTCCTGCGCTGAGGCGCTCGCGGAGGACGTCGGACGCGAAATGCTAAAATGACTCTCGTGAAGGCCTCCCGCCTCGCCCTCGTGGCACTCGCCTTGCTGGCCGCCTGTCAAAGGGACCGCATCGAGTCGCGCCGCGTCGCCAAGGAGAGCGACGCGCCTCCCGCCGGTCCGAGCGACGGCGCGCGGCCCCGCGGCGTGCGCTGGACCGCGCCGAAGGGCTGGACCGACGTGGCCGCAAGCGGCATGCGCGTGGCGACCTTGGTGCCGCCCGCAGCGCACGGCAAGGCCGAGGGCTCCGTCGCCGCGTTCCCCGGAGACGTCGGCGGCGAGCTCGCCAACGTCAACCGCTGGCGCAGCCAGATCGCTCTGCCGCCGCTGACGGAGGCGGATCTCCCCGCCACGCGGCGCGTGGTGCGCTGCGCGTTGGGAAAAGTATTCGTTTATGATTTCACCGCCAAGGGCGCTTCGCCCGCGCGCACCTACGCCGGCATGATCACGGTCGGCGGCACCACGTGGTTTTTCAAGCTCACGGGGGACGCGCGCGCGGTCGAGGCGGACAAGCCGGCGTTCACGCGCATGCTCGAGGGGCTGACCAGCGATGCCTCCTAATTCCTTTCTGAAGCAAGCCGCGCGCGCGCTGAGCTCTCTGCAGCTCACGATCGTCTGCCTCGCCCTGCTCATGCTGCTCGTCGCGGCCTGCACCTTGCTGCAGGTGCCGCTCGGCACGCACCTGGCCGTCGAGCGCACGATCCGCACCGCGATCATCTGGTGGACGACGCCCGACGGCGTGCGCCTGCCCGTGTTCCCGGGCGGCGGCATCGTCGGCGGCGTCCTTCTCGTCAATTTGCTCTTCGCGCAGTTCCTGCGCCTGGAGCGCAGCTGGCGCAAGGCCGGCATGTGGCTGGCCCACATCGGCCTCGCGCTTCTGTTTCTGGGGGAATTCTCGACCGCGCTCTTCCAGGTCGAGAGCCAGATGCCCATCGAGGTCGGCCAGACCCGCGACTACTCCGAGGACGTTCGGCTCTCGGAGCTCGCCGTCTCCGACGTCACCGACCCCAAGACCGACGACGTGACCTCGATCCCGGAGTCCTGGCTCAAGCCCGGAGCGGAAATCGCGCACCCCGAGTCCATGCCGTTCACCCTGCTCGTCAAGCGCTGGTACAAGAACGCCGACTTCGGCATGCGCAAACCCGAAGATCCGCCTTCCGAGGCCACGGCCGGCGTCGGCGCGAACGTCTCCGTGCGCGAGGCGCCCGAGGTCACGGCCGACGACGCGCAGAATGCGCCCGCGGCCTTGGTCGAGGTCAAGGACGGGACGCAGAGCTTGGGCACGTTCTGGCTCTCGAGCGCGCTCGGCGCGCCCCAGGGCTTCGAGCACGGCGGCAAGACTTGGCGCTTCGCCCTGCGCCCGCGCCGCTACTACCTGCCGTTCTCGCTCACGCTCAAGGAATTCCATCACGACATCTATCCGGGCACGGATATCCCCAAGAATTTCTCGAGCCTGGTGCGCCTGAGCGACGCGGACGCTCACGAGGACCGCGACGCGCTCGTCTACATGAACCATCCCCTGCGCTACGGCGGCAAGACGTTCTACCAGGCGAGCTTCGGCAAGGGCGACCGCCTCTCCGTGTTCCAGGTCGTGCGCAACCCGGGCTGGCTGATCCCGTATCTCTCCTGCGCGCTCGTCGCGCTCGGCATGGCCCTGCATTTCGGCCAAAAGCTGTCGTCGTCCCTGCGGAGCGCCCGATGAAGCCGACGGTCAAGAAGACGCGCGCGGCGCGAGCGTGGTTCTGGGCCCCGTTCGCCGCCGCCCTCGCGGTCGCGGCGGCGCCTCTGTTCGCGCCGGCGCCGCACGAGGACTTCCCGATCGCCGAGTTCGGGCGCCTGCCCGTGCTCGAAGGCGGCCGCGTGAAGCCGCTGGACTCCTTCGCGCGCAACTCCCTGCTCGAGCTGCGCGGCACGCAGACGCTGCCCGAGGGCGGCAAGACGACGAGCGCTTGCGCATGGCTCGTCGACGCGCTGTTCAAGCAGGAGTCCGCGGACACGAAGCCGATCTTCGTCATCGACGATCCCGACGTGCTCGGCCTGCTCGGCCTCGAGCAGGGCCGCGAGCGGCGCTTCGCCTACTGGCAGATCGAGCCGAAGCGCGACGAGGTCGGCCGCCAGGCCCAGCGCGCCGAGGCGATCGAGTCCGCCAAGCGCACGCGCTTTCAGTCCGCGGTGATCGCGCTCGCGCACCGCCTCGATCTCTACGAGCAGATCAAGAACACGATCATGGTCGCGGGCTCCGAGGATCCCGCGGCCGAACTGAGCGCCTTCTCCGAGGCGCTGCCCGCCGCGCTGCGCGCCGCGCACGGAGGCGGCGGCGCCAGCGCGCGCGACAAGGAGGCGATGAAGGTTCTCGCCGAGCTGCTCGAGCGCTATAAGTTCCTCGCCAGCGCCGCCGCGTTCAAGGCCCTGCCCCCGATGCCCGGGGAGCCCGACGACGCGTGGACGTCCTTCGGCGAGCGCATGATGAAGCCGCCTCAGGGCGAGCCGCACCCGGGCCTCGCCGCCTACGCGCTGATGGCGCGCGCCTACCGGACAAACGACGCCGCCGGCTTCCGCTCCGCGCTGACGGAATACGCGCTCTGGGTCGCGCGCGAGCGCCCCGCCGACGCGCGCCGCGCGCGCCAGGAGACCGAGTTCAACGCGGCCCAACCGTTCATCTCCGGCATGGCGCTCTACGTCTGCGCCCTGCTCGGCGTGTTCGCGTGGTGGGCGACGCGGCGCGAGGACGTCCGCGCGGTCTCGATGGGACTGCTCAGCGCCGCCATCGTGGTGCACACCGCGGGCCTGATCGCGCGCATCTGGCTCCAGGGCCGCCCGCCGGTCACGAATTTGTACTCGTCGGCCGTGTTCGTGGGCTGGGTCGCGGCGCTGCTCGGCGCCGCCTCCGAGCGCGTGCACCGCAAGGGCTTCGCCGCGGCCGGCGGCGCTTTGCTCGGCTTCTGCACCTTGCTGATCGCCCAGCACCTGAGCGCGTCGGGCGACACGATGGAGATGATGCGCGCCGTGCTCGACTCGAATTTCTGGCTGGGAACCCACGTGGTCACCGTCACGATCGGCTACGCGTCCACGTTCCTCGCCGGCGCGCTCGGCGTGACCTGGGTCCTGCGCCGCCAGTTCGTCAAGGACCCCGACGCCGAGACCACGCGCGCCCTCGTCTCCCTCGCCTACGGCGTGATCGCGTTCAGCGTGCTGTTCAGCTTCGTGGGCACGACGCTCGGCGGCATCTGGGCCGACCAGTCCTGGGGCCGCTTCTGGGGCTGGGATCCGAAGGAGAACGGCGCCCTGCTGATCGTGCTGTGGAACGCGCTCATCCTGCACGCGCGCTGGGCCGGCTACGCGCGCGAGCGCGGCGTCATGGTCATGGCCGTGTTCGGCAACGTCGTGACCGCGCTGTCGTGGTTCGGCGTCAACATGCTCGGCATCGGCCTGCACTCGTACGGCTTCATGGACAAGGCGTTCTACTGGCTCTCCGCGTTCTGCGCGCTCCAGTTCGCGCTGATGTGGCTCGGTCTCCTGCCCGCGCGCTACTGGTTCGAAGAGACCGCGTGAGCCCGGCGACGGCGCCCGCCTCACCGCGCCGCGCCGACGCGGAGCGCGCCGCCGAGGTCCTGAACCGGGCCATCGACCGCGAGCGCCGCCGCAGCCAGCGCCGCATCGCGGTCCTGCGTCTGCTCGGCGTCTCCGCCGCCGCGGTCTTGGCCGCGGGCTGGGGACTCGGCGCCGGAGCGCCCGAATGGCGCGCGGCCCTTCCCGCCCTCGGCGCCTATTGGCTCGCGGCCGCGGCGCTCGCGGTCTTCGTCTGGCGGCGTCCGGCGAGCCACCGCTTCACGGGGCTCGGCCTCGCCCTCGTCGACGCGCCGCTCGTGTTCTGGCTCCAGGCGGGCTCGCTCGCGCAGGCGCGCGCCCCGGAGGGCGCCGCGATCTTCGGCCTCGCGCTCTACCTCGGACTCATCGCGCTCTCGGCCCTTTCGCTCGACCGCCGGCTCATCGAGACCGTGACCGGCGTCGGCGCCGCGCTGTCTTTGCTCCTCATGCGCCGGGCCGACGTCCCCGCGGCGCCCCAAGCCGCCGGCCTCATCCTGCTCGGCGTGACGGGTGCCGCGGCCTGGTACCTGGTCGGCCGCGTGCGCACCTTGATCGCGGCCGTTTCCCACGAGGGCCTCAAGCGCGAGAAGCTCGGCCGCTACTTCAGCTCCGCCGTCGCCGAACACATCCAGTCGGTCGACCGCCCGCCCGCGCAGTCGTGCGAGGTGACCGTCCTCTTTTCCGACATCCGCGACTTCACCGCGCTCTCCGAGAAGCTCGCGCCGGAGGCCGTCGTCGCGATGCTCAACGAGTACCACGAACGCATGGTCGAGACGATTTTCAAGCACAACGGAACTCTGGACAAGTTCATCGGCGACGGCATCATGGCCTACTTCGGCGCGCCGGTGCGCGACCCCGAGCACCCGCGCCGCGCCGTCGAATGCGCGCTCGACATGCAGCGCGAGCTCGCCGCCCTCAACGAAGAACGCTCGCGCCGCGGCGAGTCGATATTGCGCGTCGGCATCGGCGTGCACACGGGCCCGGTCGTCGTGGGCGACGTCGGCTCGCCCGCGCGGCGTCTCGAATTCACCGCGATCGGAGACGCCGTCAACCTCGCCTCCCGCCTCGAAGGCCTGACCAAGGTCGCCGGCGTCGCGATCCTCGTCTCGCGCGAGACGCGCCTGCGCGCCGGGGACGCCTTCGCCTGGACCGAGTCCGCGCCGATGGCCGTCAAAGGCAAGAGCGAGCCGGTGCACACCTTCTCGCCCGCGGCGCGGGCCTGAAAGTCCGCGCGACTGCCGGCGCCGACGTCGCTCTTTTATGGCGACGCGAACGGCGCGCCTGAGCCGGCCTAGAGCCGGCTCTTGATCCAACGGATCATGCCGCCGATGATCGGGAACTTCTCGTAGAAGTTCGAGCCGGAGTCCCAGTAGTCCTGGTGGTAGACGACGCGCCCGTCCTTGTCGAAGCGGACGTGGCTGATGCCGATCGAGCTCTGCACCTGGCCCTTGTGGTAGTTGCGGAACACCACGTCCATGCGCCAGCGCACGAACACGCCCTCGGGCGTCGAGATCGTCTGCTCGACCTTGAGGCCGTAGGAGGCCATGCCGTCGTCGCTGGACAAGAAATACTTCTCGAGCGTGTCGACGTCGCGGATCGTCCTCAGCGTGTCGTTGAAGTACAGCGTCGGCGCGTAGACGCTGCGGATCTGCGACTTGATCGTCGGAGTCGAGAGGTCGGCGATGAACGCCTCGAAGCGCGCGACGGCCGCCTTTTCCTCCGGGCTGCCCGGCGCGGGAGCCCCGAGAGCGGCGGGGTTCGTGGCGGCAAGCGCCGCCTCGTGATCGAGGATCGGATCCGCGGACTCCTTGTTCGGTCCGGCGCACGCGGCGGCTGCGAGGGCCAGGATCAAGACGGCGAAGCGGGCGCGAAAAAGGTTCATGGGGTCTCCTGTTGGAATTTACGTGCGCCGCGGTCCCGCGTCATTACAGGCCGCGTCAATTCATGAGCCGGTTCAGCAGGAACGTGTATTCGATCGAATAGCGCTGCACGCGCTGCTCGAGATTCGCCGCCGCGCTGTGGCCGCCCTCGGTGTTTTCGTAATAGCTCACGGGAGCGCCGACGTCCTCGAGGGCCGCGGCGAACTTGCGCGCGTGGCCCGGATGGACGCGGTCGTCCTTCGTCGAGGTGTAGATCAGGATCGGCGGGTAGCGCGTCTGCGCGCGCACGTTCTGGTACGGCGAGTAGCGGCGCAGGTAGTCGGCCTCGGCGGGCACGTCCGGGTTGCCGTACTCGCCGACCCACGAATCCCCCGCGAGCAAATGATTAAAGCGCAGCATGTCGGTGAGCGGCACTTCGCACAGCACCGCGCCGAATAATTCGGGACGCTGCGTGTAGACAGCGGCGACGAGCAGCCCGCCGTTGCTGCCGCCCTCGATCGCGAGACGCCGCGGCGACGTCTCTTTCGAGCGGATCAAGTCCTCGGCGACGGCCTCGAAGTCGTCGTAGGCGCGCTGACGGTGCTCCTTGAGCGCGGCCTCGTGCCAGCGCGGCCCGAACTCCCCGCCGCCCCGGATGTTCGCGAGCGCGAACGCGCCGCCGCGCGCGAGCCACTCGCGGCCGACGGTCGCGAGGTAGTACGGGTCCAGCGAGATCTCGAAGCCGCCGTAGCCGTAGAGCAAAGTCGGCATGGCGCCGTCGAACGGCGCGCTGGTCCGGCGCACGAGAAAGTAAGGCACCTTCGTGCCGTCTTGGCTGGTCGCCCAGCGCTGCTCGGCGGAAAGGCCCGTCGCGTCGAAGCGCGCGGGCAAGGAGCGCCAGGCCTCGGGCCGCGGATGCCTCGCGGCGCCGTCCCAAGCCAAGGCGGTGCTCGGCGTCAGGAACGTCTCCGCGTCCACGAGAAATAGGTCCGAGAAATCATCCGCGGCGACGACGCTCAAGGACGCGCCGGAAGGAAAGGGCAGGCGCTCGACTCTCCAGCGCGTCCCCTTGCGGCGCGCGCGCAGAAGCACGCCCTGCACGTCGTCGAGCGTCGATAGATACAGCGCGGAGCGCGCGCCGATCGTCGCCTGCAGAGACGTCGCGTCGGTCGGCGTCCACACGGTCTCGACGGCCGACGGCGCCGCGCCGACGGGCCAGGCGATCAAGGCGCCGGCGGGAATCGTCGCGCCCGCGACGGTCCACGGCTGGCGCAGGCTCGCGAGCAGGCGGCCGTCGTACCAGCCGCGCAGCTCCGCGCTCTCAGGCAGCGGGATCTCGCCTGTCGTCCCGTCGTCGCCGATCAGCAGCTTGCGCGACGCGTAGAACGTCAGCCCCTCCTCGATCGCCGCGAGCCGCCCCTCCGGTCGGCGCGCGACCCACGGACTGACCGACACGTCCTCGACGCGGCCCTCATAGACGGTCTTCGCCGCGGAAAGCGGTGTTCCGCGCTTCCAGAGCTTGACGATCCGCGGGTAGCCGGACTTGGTCAGCGAGCCCGGGCCGTCGTCGGTCCCGACGAGAAGCGCATCGGCGTCGAACCAGGCGACGTCGGACTTCGCTTCCGGCAGAACGAACCCTCCGGGCACGAACGCTTTCTTCTCCGCGTCGAACTCGCGCACGACCGCGGCGTCGCCGCCGCCGCGAGACAGCGTGATCAGGCAGCGCGTCTGCGCGGGGGCCAGGCAGTCGGCGCCCTTCCAGACCCAATTCTCCTTCTCCGCGTCCGCGAGCGCGTCCAGGTCCAGCACGGATTCCCAAAGGGGTTCTTTCTTTTTAAACTCCGCGACCGTCGTGCGGCGCCACAGCCCGCGCACGTGCGCGTGGTCCTGCCAGAAATTGTAGAGCCATTTCCCGCGCATCTCGGGCCACGGAATGCGATCCTCGGCCAGCACCACGGCGCGCGCGTCCGCCTCCACGCCGTTCCAGCGCGGGTCGGACTTGAGCTCGGCGAGGGTCTTCCGATCGTGCTGCTTCACCCACTCGAGAGCGCGCGGCGACTCGACGTCCTCGAGCCACAGGCGCGGATCGGCGGGCGCGTCGGCGGCCGCGGCGCGCGCGGCGAGCGCGAAAGTCAGAACGGCGAGACGGGTCACGGTGTTCATCTTTTCTCCAAAAGGATCAGGCCGCGGCCTTGAGCGCCGCGAAGCCGTCCGCGATCTTGCGCGGCGCCAGACCCAGCGCGGACGCCAGCCTTGATGAGTCCATCGACAGGTCGCGCGGGCGCAGCACCGTTCCCCGCACGTCGGCGGCGCGCACGGCGCGCACCAAGGACGCGTCGAAGCCGAAGGTGCGGCACAAAACCAATGCCGTCTCGTAGCGGGTCAGGCGCTCGGCCCCGCCCCAGTGGAACACGCCGCTCAGGTCGGGGTCCGCGAGGACGCGACCGATCACCTCGGGCAGCTGGTCGCCGTCGGTCGACGTGCGCCATTGATCGACGAACGCGGTGGTCGGGCGGCCGGCCGCCAGATCCGCGCGCCACGCGTCGACGAAGCACGGCCGGGCGCCGAACGGTCGGCCGTAAACGCTCGACACGCGCAGGACCGCGGCGCCGGGCGCGCGCGAGAGGACGACCTCCTCCGCCTCGAGCTTGGACCGCCCGTAGACGGTGCCCGGGTTCGCCGCGTCGTCCTCGTCGTACCAGCCCTTCTCGCCGTCGAAGACCATGTCGGTGGAAATATGGACCAGGCGCGCCCCCCAGCACGCCGACTGCGCGGCGACCAGACGCGCGGCCTCGGGATTGAGGCGCCGGGCGAGGGCTGGGTCCTTCTCGCACTCGTCCGGACGAGCGGCCCCCCCGCAATGGACGACGGCGGCGGGCTGCACCGCCGCGAAGGCGGCGGCGACCGACTCCGGGCTCTCCAAATCCAGCCGGATCGAAGCAGGCCCTTCGGCCCGGCGGGAGGCGCGCACCACGGTCCAGGCGGAAGCGAGGCCCGGGGCCAGCCGGGACCCCAAAAAACCGGTCGCGCCGGTGAGCAGGAGGGTGGGGGGCATGGGGCCTCTAGGTCTTTAGGCCTAGCAACGCCTGGGTGCTTCGCCTCAGGTCCTAGGCCGACGAAAGCACTATACTGTTTTCATGAAGCAAACGACATTCGCCGCGCTCCTGTTGGCCGCCTTCGGCGCCCGGGCGTCGGCCGCGCAGTTCAAGAGCACCACTTTCGAGCAAGCTTCCGATTTGGCGTCCGGCCAGTCCGCCCCGGCCGTTTACGACGGCGTGCACTCCCTCCCCGTTCTCGAGCAGATGGCCATGACGGGAACGCCCGCCAAGGCGCCCCAGAACGCCCCCGCCGCTGCGACGCCGACGCTTGTCGCCCCCCGCGCTCCCCATTTCGAGAACGTCCCCATGCCCCAGGCCATGGAGATCGTCTCCCTTCCCCGCGCGGAGGCACCCAAGGGTCTCCCCCGCGGCGCGGCGGCGCCTCTCGGCGCCCTGGTCGGCATGACGGCGGGCCTCGGCATGGCCCTGGGGCTCTCCAAAGTCCTGGCCTGACGCCGCAACGCTATCACGCGGGAAGGCCGGCCTTGAAAAAGGCCGGCCTTCCTAGTTTCCATGAACAGAAAGAACCCCCGCCGCCGTCCGCGCTGGACCTTGGGCGTGAGCGCCTCGCACAACGGCTCGGCTTGCCTCTTGCGCGACGACCAGATCGCCTTCGCCGTCCAAGAGGAGCGGCTCACGCGCGTCAAACGCGACCTCGTCAGGTCCGACGTCGCTCCGCTGTGCGTCTCCTATTGCCTGGAGGCGGCCGGAATCGGACTGCGGGACCTGTCCGCGGCCGGAGTGGCGTGGATCGGGCAGAAGACGGTGGACGTCCTCGCCGCGCCGGGGCGGCCGCTGCGAGGAGCGGGCTTTCCCGTCTACGACGTCTCCCATCACTTCAGCCACGCCACGGGCGTCTTCGCCGCATCGGGCTTCCCGGACGCGGCCGTTCTCGTCGTCGACGGCAGCGGGAGCCGCCGCGACCGCCTGACCGGCGCCGACCGCGCCTTCTCCGCAGGCTGCGGCGACGAACGCGAGATTATCTCCTTGTACGAGGCGTCGGGAACGCGCGTGACCCCGCTGGAAAAGCAATTCGGCGAAGGAGATCGCTCCTTCATCGAGGACCGAAAAGTCGGCCTGCCGCGTTTCTGGGGCCTCGGAGGCATGTATTCGGCCGTGGCGAAGCACGTGTTCGGCGACGCGATGGAGGCCGGCAAAGTCATGGGCCTCGCCCCCTACGGCAAGCGGGTCCATCCGGTCGAGAGCTTCTTCACGTACGACGGGCGCTTCCGGTTTTCCGACGCGCTGCCCCGCTCCTACGCGCGCGGCGCGCGCTGGCCGGCCGAAAAAGCCGCGGCCCAGAACCTGGCCGCTTCCGTCCAGAACGCCTTGGAGGAAGCTCTGCTGCTCCTCTGCCGCCACCTGCGCGCGAGCACGAAGAGCCGCAACCTCTGCTTCACCGGCGGCGTCGCCCTCAACAGCGTGGCCAACGAGCGCATCCGTCGCGAGTCGGGCTTCGACGCGTTCTATTTCATGCCCGCCGCGGAGGACAGCGGCAACTCGATCGGCGCCGCGTACCACGCGTTGTGGCGCCTGACCGGGATGAACGCGCGCCGCACGCTCGTTCGGGACCGCCCGGGCCGCCGCTACTCGACGCGCGAGATCGACGCCGCCGTCGCGCGCGTTCCGGCGGTGCGCGCGCGGCGGTCGCGGGACGTCGTCGGCGACGCCGTCGACCTCCTGCGCGCCGGCAAGATCGTCGGCTGGTTCCAGGGCGGCTCCGAGCTGGGGCCGCGCGCGCTCGGCGGTCGCAGCATCCTATGCGACCCGCGCTCCCCGCGCGCGAAGGCGCACCTGAACGCGAAGGTCAAGTTCCGCGAGGCGTTCCGTCCGTTCGCTCCCGTCCTGCCGCTCGACGAGGCCGCGGACTGGTTCTCCCTCGCCGCGCCGGGCGACGAGAGCCCGTTCATGCTGCGCGTGTGGCCGTTCAAAAAGGAAATGGCGCGCCGGGTCCCGGCCGTCGTGCACGTGGACGGGACCGGCCGCGTCCAAACGGTGCGCCGCGAGCACGATCCCCGGCTGTACGAGCTGCTGAAAAGATTCAAATCGAAGACCGGCGTGCCCGTCCTGCTGAACACGTCGTTCAACGTGAGCGGCGAGCCCATCGTCGAGACGCCGGAGGACGCGCTCTGGTGCCTGCTCCAAACCGGAGTCGACTGCTGCATTCTCGAAGACCACGTCGTGGAGAAAACGGCGGGCGCGGCGGACCCGCTCGACCTCGTCCCCGCGCCGGACGAATCCGTCTCGGCGCGGGCGCTGATGCGGCTCGCGCCGGGCGACGGCCGCCTCCTCGACGTGCGCTCGCCCCACGGCGTCGTGCCGCGCTCGCTTTGGAAGGAAGCCCTGCTCGTGCTGACGCTCGCCGACGGCGAAAGATCCGGACACGACATTCTGCAAGTCGCCCGACGCGGACCCTGGGCCGCAATCGACGCCCGCAAGGCGCGGGAGCTGATGCGCGAGACCCTCGTCTTGATGCGGCGCTACTCGATGATCCGCTTGCGCGAGCGCCCGGCCCGCGCCGCCTCGACGTACAGGCTCTCGGACGCCCGGAGCGGGGCGTCGAGAAGAAGCTCGGGCAGGGCCGAGCGCCCGAAGCTCCGGCGCGCGATCTTCGCGAACCCGTAGCGCTTGAGCAGGAAGCGCAAGGTCTCAAGATCATAGCCGAACTTGTGCTGGTGCCCCTGGCGTAGGACCACGTTGAGCAGTTCCATGCGCGTGTTGTAGCGGCAGCCGAAGTACGCGTCCCGCCGCCCGCGCTTCAGCGGCCTGATCTTTTCGAGCCGCCTCCAGCCGCCCCGCGCGTAAGCCTCCATGTAGCGGCCCATGTCCGGGACCACGATCCGAATCACCCCTCCGGGCTCGAGGACTCGGCGGCACTCGGACAGGAAATAGGGCACCTCCTCGACGTAGTCGAGATGCTCGAAGAAGTGCTCGCAGAAGATCGCGCGCACGGAGCCGTCCGCGAACGGCAGGCTCCGGCGGCAATCGTAGAGACAGTCGACGTTCGCGTGCTCGGCGACGTCCACGTTCACCCAGCCGGGCCGGCCGTGGGGACCGGCGCCGATGTTGACGAGCAGGCCGCGCGCTCGGGCGTAGCGGCGGCGCATGCCGCCGGCGCTCTTGCGGATACGGTCCAAGCCCAGTTCGAACGCCAGCGGGACGGCGGTATGATTGGGCAGACCCTCGTCCGCGGACGCCGCTCGGCGGGGGCCCGGAAAAATGTCCAGCGCCTTGATCTTGCGGCGCATGGCTCAGCCGGGCGGCGCCGCCGCATACTCCGCGACGACGCGCCCGGGCTCTCCGTCCGCGCGCACCCGGCCCGCATCGAGGAAGATCGCGCGGGTGCACTGCTCGCGGACCAACTCCAGCGCGTGCGTCGCCACGATCATGGTCTTGCCGCGGCGCTTGAGGTCCCGGAACGCCTCCGCGCAACGGCGCTGGAAGGCCGCGTCGCCGACCGAGATCGCCTCGTCGGCCAGGACCACGTCGAGGTCGCCGTGCAGCGCCACGGAGAACGGCAGGCGCGAGGCCAGGCCCGAAGACAGCTCGCCGAAGAAGGCGTTGCGGTAATCGCTCAAGCCGGCGAACTCCAGGATCCGGTCGGCATGCGCGCGCGTACGCGCCCGATCGTGGCCGAGCAGTGCCGCGCACAGGCGCAGGTTGTCGAACACGGTGAGGTTCGGCTGCAGCCCCGACCCGAGCTGAAAGAAAAGGTCGATGCGGCCCCGCGTTTCCACGCGGCCCTCCGTCGGCTCGAGAATCCCGGCCAGCAACAGCAGCAAGGTCGACTTGCCGGCGCCGTTGGCGCCGATGAGCCCCACTATTTCTCCGCGTCCGACGGAGAAGTCGGCGCCGCGCAGAGCCCAGTGCTCGCGACGAGCGGCGGAGCCGGTGAGCAGCCGCAAAAGGCGGCGCGGAGCGTTCTCGCGCACGAAGCCCGCCGCCAAGTCGTAGCGCTTGCCCAGGCCCTGCGCGCGCAGCGCCGTCGTGTCGTTCACGGCGAGATGATCCGGTCCGAGATCAAGCGCGCGCGCGCTTGGAAGATCGCGACCGCCGCCAGCGCCGCCAGCCCGGAGACGGCGGCGATGAGCAGCGGGACGCCGTAGTTCTCCGCGCGCGGCAGGAGGCACGCGCGAAAACCCGCGACGACGTGCAGCATCGGGTTGAGCTCCATGTAAGGACGGTACGAGGGCGAGATCACGCTGAGCGGGTAGAAGACGGGCGTCAGGTAGAATCCGGCCGTGGTCAGCACGGACCAGGAGCGCTGCATGTCCTGGAACTCGACCGACATGAGAGCCAGAATCAGCGCCGTCGCCAGCGTCAGGAGGACCAGCGCCGCGACGTGCAGGGGCAGCATCAGCCAGGAGATCGCGAACGGGATCCCGCTCGCGCGCAGAAAGACGAGGAGCACCGCGAGCTCGAAGATGTAGGACAGGAATACGCTGCCGACGCCCGCGATGACCGTGATCTCGCGCGCGAAGTTGAAGTTCTTGATCAACAGCGCCTTTTGGCGCAGGCTCGCGAAGCCGACGGACGTCGCCTTCTCGAAGAACTGCCACTGCACGAGCCCGATCAGAAGGTAAGCGCCGTAGAAATCCACGCCGCGCCCCAGCCACCTCACGAACACCGCGTAAAGAACTGCGAACATCAGCGCGGGATGCAGCAAGGTCCAGAAGAAGCCGAGCACGGTCCCTTGGTCGCGCAGCTTGAACTCCGTGCGCGCGAGTTCCCAGACCAGCGACCAGTAGGCCGGCGTCCAGGGCCTCATGCGCGCGGCGTCACCGCAGGTACGCCGTCAGCGCCAGGCGCTCGCCGCCGCGGACCGCCTCCACCTCGTGCGGGTGCGTGATGCCCGACGGGAACAGCACGACTTTCCCGGGCCGCGGCGCGACGGCGTGGTCCTGGCGAGGGAACAGCGTGCGGCCGCCCTCGAAGCCGTCGTTGAGGTAGCATATGGCCGAGAGCAGGCGCGGCCGCATCTTGTCGCCCGGGACGTGATCGAGGTGCCTCTCGAAGCGGCCGCCCGGCGCGTAGCGCAGCAGGAAGGCCTCCTCGCAGCGCGCGATGCGGAAGCTCCAAGAGAGGCTCGCGATCTTGAAGATCGTCTCCTTGCAGGCCGCGTCCCACTTGCGGCGCAGTCTCGGCAGGCGGTCGAGCTCGCACTCGAGGCACGCGCGGCTGTCGGGGTCCACCCGGACCTTCCCTGCCCCGCGGCGGACCTGGCCCGCACGCCACGGCGCGCCGTCGCGCGCCCACTCCGCGATCTCGGCGCACTCCCGCGGCGAGAACGCCTGGAAGCTGACGATGTCGGCGGCTTCTTGAACGATCTCCATCGATTTGGCGGGAAGCGCGTTCCCACGAGAAGATATCTTTTTTGCGCGCGCGCGGGACGTCCGCGGCCCACGCGCCTTTACCGGAAAAACGAGCTGATCACCAGGCGCGGGCCGCCGACCGTGGGCTCGACCTCGTGCGGGTGCGTGAGGCCCGACGGGAAGAGGAGCGCCATGCCCGGCCGAGGCTCGACGACGAGATTCTGGCGCATGAAGACGGTCCGGCCGCCGGAGAAGTCGTCGTTCAGATAGCAGAGCAACGACAGCAGTCGCGGCGGATTTTTGCTTCCCGGAAGATAGTCGAAGTGCATCTTGAAGAAGCCGCCCGGCTCGTAGAGGACGATCTGGGCCTCGTCGCAGCGGGTGATGGGCCAGTCCCAATAGGAGCTCGCGATCTTGAAAACCTCGCGCGCGCAGGCCTCGCGCCAGCGCGCGCGCAGGCGCGGCACGCGCTCGATCGGGCACTCGGTGCACGCGCGAAACGAGCTGCTCACGCGGACGTCGCCGTTGAAATAGCCCGACCACGCCGGAGCCCAGTCGACGTTGCCCACGCTCCAACGCGCGAGCTCGCGGCAAAACCGCGGCGCGAACAGCTGAAAACTGAGGATGTCTTCGGCTTCTTCGACGATCTTCATGACCCGGGACCGGGAGGAGGCCATGCTATCAAATAGGCGCTCGGCAAGGGCGCCGGGACCTCTTGACAAAACAAGCTCCTTAAGCCACCATGGGTGGTAGGCCCCTGCTGCCCGCCGCAAGGAACCACTATGACTTCCGCTGAAAAAGACCCGAAGCGCTACAAGCACTCTCCCGACACGGCGTGGCGGCGCGTCGAAGGGGAAGCCGTGATCTTGGACCTCAAATCGAGCCGGTATTACTCGCTGAACGATTCGGCGGCCTTTATTTGGGAGAAGCTGGACGCCGGCGCGACCGTCTCCGAGATCGCGCCGCAGCTCAGCGCGGAGTACGACGTGTCGACCGCCGCGGCCGCGCGCGACGCCGCCGCGCTCGTGCGCGACCTCCAAAAAGAGAAGCTGCTGGTGCCCGCGGCCCGCAAGAAGAACTGACGCGCGCTCAATCGAGAGAGGCAGAAAATGACCCGTTCCGATCCAAAGGCCCCGAAGGCGAAGCGGCGCAAGAAGTACGCCAAGCCCAAGCTCAGCCGCCACGGCGACCTGCGCGGCGTCGCCGAGCGCGTGGTCGGCCTCATTCCGGTCACGCCCATAGCTCCCTGACCGCGCCGCCGACGCGACATTGAAGCCGTCCGTCAGCGTCGTGGTCTGCACTTACAACCGCCTTCACTACCTGAAGAGCGCGCTGCGCGCGGTCTACGCGCAGACGCGCGCGGATTTCGAGATACTCCTCAGCGACGACGGCTCGACGGACGGAACCGCTCAGTGGATCGCGCGCGCGCGGCCGCCTCGGCTGCGTTTCCTGCGCAGCGCCGCGAACCGCGGCCCGGCGGCCGCGAAGAACGCCGCGCTCGCGAAAGCCCGCGGGGAGTTCGTCGCGTTCCTGGACTCCGACGACCTCTGGCGCCCGCGCCACCTCGAGTCTGCGCTGCGCTGCTTCGCGCGGCCCCGCGTCGTCTTCGCCTTCGCGAAGACCCGCTGCATCGACGGCCGCGGGCGCGGCGTCGCCGGACGCGCCGTCGCGTCGAGCCCGGCGGACGTCTTCCGGCGCGTCACCGGAGTCCGCGCGACGCCCGCGACCTCCGCGACGGTCGTCCGCCGCGACGCGCTACGCGCTCTCGGCGGCTTCGACGAGCGCTTCCGTCGGTACGGCGACGACGGCGACCTGTTCCTGCGCTTCGGCGTTCGCTACGGTCCGGACGCGATCGCGTCGACCGGAAAAGTCACCGTCGGCTACCGCGTCCACCCGAACCAGCTCGGCCGCGTCTACGAAAGGATCTTGCGCGGGGAGGAGGTCCCTCCGGGAGGCTGGTCGGCCGACGACAAAGAGCTGATGTTCGACCTTGTATGCTTCATGCAGAAGTGGAAGCTCTCGGGTCCGCTCAGCGCTGCGCCCGCGCCCGCGCGCAGCGCGCGCCTTCCTGCCGCGCGGCGCTCAGGCTCCTGAGCGCCGCCGGGCTCAGGTCCGCAGCGCGCGCGGCCAGGAATTTCTCCAAATCCGCGGCGCCCGACGCCGAGCATGAAAACGGCCCGGCTCCGGCGACGAAGGCGCGAGTGAAGTCGTCGCCGCGCGCGGCGCTCACGCCGGGCAACGCGCGATAGAAGTCGGCGGCGAAGCGCGCGCGCAGCGCCTCCTGCCCGCGCGGGAACAGCGCGCGCAGGACGGGGAGAACGACGTCGAGCGGCGTCTCCGCCGGCGAATCGACGACGAGGGCGAGCGCCTCTCTCTTGGCGGCGACGGACGGCCGCGCCGCGCGCGCCGCGGCGGCGAAGGGCCCGCCCGCGGGGTCGCGCGCGAGCTCCGACGCCAGCCGGACCTCGAGGTCCGGCGCGTCGGCCGCGCCGAGGCGCGCGAGCGCCTCCCAGCGCAGGGGCGCGTCGAGGGTCAGTCCCGGTGGGACGGCTGTCCCGTCGAGGAGAGCGCGCAAGGTCGCGAGCGCGCGCGGCGTGCGCGCGACGCGCACGAATGCGTCGAGCCGGATCGCGCGGAGGTCGGCGCGTCCCGAGCGGAGAGCGCCTCTCCAAAGAAAAGCCTCGAGCGCGCGATCGTCGGCGCGGGGGCGATAGTCGAGCGCCGTGCGCAGCGAATAACCGTCGCCGTCGATGCGCGCGAGCGCGAAGCGCAGCACGTCCGCGTCGGTCTCGCGGTCCAGGCTCCGCCGCGCCGCGCGCACGTACGCGTCCGCGGACAGGCGCGCGGCGCGCACCGCGCCCCAGAGCGCGTCCCACAGCGCCGCGCGGCGCCCGGGATCCGGGAGGCGGTCGACTCCCGCTTGCGCGGTCGCGAGACTGCGCGCGTCGAGCTCGGGCGACGCGTAGTCGTCGTCCTCCGCGTCGACGTCGACGAGCCCGGGGCACGGAGCGCCGACGAGCGCGCGCAACTCGGTGCGCTCGCCTTCGTACGTCGCGGCGACCTCGCGTTCGAGCGCGAGGGGCCCGCGCGCGCCGCCCCCGTAGAGCGCGACGCGCGTCTCGTGGCGGCGCAGAGGCGCGCGGCCGTCGGGCGACGACTGCCGCAGGGCGAACGCGGACACGCGCCCGTCGGCGCCGCACGCGTACTCCGCCGTGACCGCGTTCGCGCCCGGAGTCTCCAGCCAGCTCCGCCCCCACTCGCGCAGGTCGGCTCCGGAAGCCGCGCGCAGCGCCTCGAGAAAGTCTCCCGCGTCCGCGCTCTTCCGCGCCCGCGCCTTCAGGTAGCGCCTCACGCCGTCGCGCAAGGGCCCCGTCCCGAGCCTGCGCTCGAGCTGGCGCAGGGCGTAGGCGCCCTTCAGGTACGCCGGGAAGTCGAAGTTCGCGAGCGCACGGCGCGCGTCCAAAACGTCGGCGCGGAGCGGTCGCGAGTCGTCCCGGTCGTCGAAGGCGTAAGCGAGGCCCTTCTGCCGGGACAGGCCGGCCCAGCCGCCTGCGGCCGCGTCGCCGGCCGCGGCGTAAGTCGCGAGGCTCTCGCTGAGCCACGAGTCGTTCCACCATCGCGGCGTCGCGAGGTCGCCGAACCACATATGAGCCGCCTCGTGCCGGATCGCGGCTTCCCGCCGCGCGGAATCGACGGAGGCGCCCGCGAACAGCGCGTCGGAGAACGTCGCGGCGCCGGCGTTCTCCATCCCGCCGAAATCCGCGGCCGGCACCAACAATTGATCGTATTTCCGGAACGGATAAGGCGTGTCGAAGCGGCGCGCGTATTCGTCGAGCGCGAGGCGGGCCGCCTCGAGCCACGCGTCGGGATCGACGGCTCCTACGAGGGAACGGCGCGCGAAGAGCCGCAGCGGGATCGCGCCGGCGGTCGACTCCCATACCTCGTACTCGCCCGCGTGAAAAGAGAAGACGTACGGGCTCAGCGGGACGCTCGGCGCGAAGCTCACGATCTGGCGCGCCCCGGAAACCGCGACGCCGCTCTCAGGCCCGGCCGAAGACGTGCGCCAGCCCGCCGGGGTCCGCGCGGTCAAGGCGAACGTTCCCTTGAGGTCGGGCTGATCGAAGCAGGGCATCATGCGGGCGGCGCCGTTCGGCTCGAACATCGAGTACAGGTAGACGCGGCCGTCCGCCGGGTCCCGGAAGCGGCGCAAGCCGAGAGCGGCGGTTTCGTACGGGTGGCGGTAGACGACGCGCAGGACATTCTCGCCGACGCGCAGGTCGGACCCGTCCAGCGTCAGCGCGCGGCCGTCGTAGCGCGCGTCGAGATGTCTCCCGTTCAGCGTCGCGGACGCGATCTCGCCGCCGTCGAAGTCCACCGCGAGGTCCGCCACCGCGGCGGCGAGAGTAAAATGCAGCGTCGCGTCCCCGGAGAATTCCGGACTCCGCGCGTCCACGTCGAGCGCGAGTTCGTAATCGACGGAGCTCACCGCGGCGGAGCGCGCCTGCGCCCCGGCCCGCGACGACGACGTCGACTCGGCGCGCGCGGGAAGAGCCAGCGCGAGCAAGGACGCCGCGAGCGCGAAGCCCATGCGCTCAGCGCCGCCGCGGCGCCGAAATCGCGCGCAGGAACCAGCCGGCGAAGGCGACCTTCGGATTCTCTCCGCGGACCGGGAGGACGCGGTGCTCGAGCCCCCGTCTCACGCGGAAAAAAAGCGCGCTGCCGAGCGAAGCGTTGCGCACGCGCACGAGGGGCTTGCGTCCCGGAGTCGTGCGCATCTCCAAATCGCCGCCCTCGAACTTCTCGGGACTCAGGTCGATGCTGAGCGCGATCGCCCGTCCCGGCTTCAAGTCGTCGTGCCAAAAGAGGCCGTGCCCGGACGAACGCCTCATGCGATAGACGCGGCCCCGGGCCGCGACCAGATCCGCCTCCCGGCAAACATAACGCATGAACTCAAGGACTTCGCGGTTGAAGAGCATCCCCTCGATGAGACTCGCCGCGGCGCGGCCCCGGGCGCGGTCCTCCCGGCCTGTTTTATAGGACGCGGGACGAAATCCTTCCTTGCGGCCTAGCGCGGCGAGCTTCGCCGCGAACTCGGGGCGGATGAATCCGGGCAGCACGAAGTGGTGGCGCCGGTCCATGAGCGCGCGCAAGCGCGCGCGCGCGCGCGGCGAGGCCGGCACGCGGACCCAGGGATTCGTCGCGAACGGCGCGGACTTGCTTCTCATCCGGCGCCGCTCCCGCGCGCTGCCGCGTCGAGACGCGCCCCGATCGCCCGCATCTGCCGCGCGAGAGCCGCGACGTCCTCGGCGGCGAAGGCCGGCTCCGACGCGTCGAGAACACGTCTGCCGATCCAGTCGGCGTCCTCCGGATGGGCCGCGGCGTGGCGGCGCGCGAGCGCCTCGAGCGGGAAGGCCGGCAGCAGCTCCCCGCGCTCGGCCCACGCGCGCAGCGACAAAGCCGCCCCGATCAAGCGGGTCCAGCGATCCTGCGCGCTCGCGCCGTCCGGCCCCGCGATCCGGCCGCGCCAGTGAAGCAATAGCGTCGCCGCGTGCTCGGCCATCGCCGCGTCGACGCGCGCGCGAACGGGAAGGCCCGGAAGCGCCGCCGCGTCGCCGCAGACCGCGACCGCATGCCGCCGCAGCAGGGGGCCGGCGCCCGAGACGCCGCCGTCGACCGCCGCGCGCCACGACAGCGCCGTCAGCGGATCGCCGCCCGCCGCTGAGCGCACGAAGAGCTCGAGCGTCGCCGGACCCGCCGCGAGCAGCCCTCCCTGGAGCGACAGGTCGCGCGTCTTCTGCGCGCGCAACGCGGACCACGAATCGGCCGCGTCTTCGTGGGCCAGCGCAGCGAGCTCGACGCGCACCCCGGCGACCGAATCGAACACCGCCCAGCGCGGGGCGCGTCCGAGCGCGGCTCCAAGGCGCGCGCACGCGGCGCGCGCCTCCGCGGCCGCCGCGGCGAAGGGCGCCGCATGCGGCGCGAGCGGGGCGTCGCCCGCGGCGGGCGCGGCGACCGCGCGGGCCGCGCGCTCGAGCCGCGCGGCCGCGCGCGCGCACAGCTCGGCCGCGGCGCGCTCGTCGTCGTTCTCCGCGCGCCTCAGCAGCGCGCCGTCGGGGCCGGCGGCCAGCGCGCGCGCGGCCGCGGGACGATCGCGCTCGGGGCCCTCCGCGCACAGTCGCGCGACGTCGACGAAACCCTTCGCCGTCGCCAGGCTCCGCCGCGCCCCTCGCCCCGGGCTCAGGAACGCGCCGGTGAGCGCGCCGTAGGCGAGCAGGGCCTCCTCGACGCGCGCGCCCGCGCTCTGACGCGCGGGAAGCCCCTCGCGGCCCGCGCGAAAGCCCCCATGCGACGCGAACGCCGCCCAGCCGCGCGCGTCGGCGAGCGTCGCCTCGCCGAGCATCGGGAAAACCGCGCGCAGCCGCGCGTAGCCGCGCGACCAGCGCGCGATTGCCGCCGCCTCGTCATCCGGTGCCGCGGTCCAAGTCGCGGCGAAATCGATGTCGCTGACTCCGGGCGTCCAATGTCCTCCGGCGTAGCCGCGATGCGCGCGCAGTTCCTCCGCCGGCTGGCGCGCGGCGCGCGCCCACGCGCGCACGGCCCTCTCCGCGCACGCGTAGTAGAAGTCGAACACCGGGCGCAGGGCGCCGCCGAAGGGCGCGCTCGCCGCCCAATCGGCGACCGCGCGCTTGAGGCTCGCGTTGGCGCGCAGCTCGCGCAGCCGCTGCGCCGACCAGCGCGCCGCGTCGTCCCCGCGCCGGCGCCAGCGCCCGATGCGTCCTCTCCAATCGTCGGACGCGCGCTGCCGCCAGTCCTTCCACGCGCGCCGCCAGTCCTTCCACGCGCGCCGCCAGTCGTAAGAAGGAACCCGCGCCCAAACCGCGGCGGCGAGCAGCGTCGCGCGCGCCGCGAGCCGGTCCCGGAGCGCGGCGCCGACGCCGAGGACGCCGACGCGCCGGAAGGCGCGCGCAGCCTCCGCCGGCCCGGCGAGCGGCGCGGACTCCGGAGCGAAACGAGAAAGCCGCAGGACTCCTCCGGCGCGCCGGCCGAGCCAACGCAGCGCCTGCCTCTCGGGCCCAAGGGACTCGTCGAGCGGCTCGCTCTTCAGCAGGGACGTCTCGGCCGCGAAGCACGGCGACGTCAGAAGAAATTGCGAGGCGGGCGCCCGTACGAAGCCGGCTGCCGCCCGCACCTTCGCCCCCGCGAGGACGACGCGCAGCGCCATGTGCGCGTCGCGCGGCATTTCCCAGGACTCCTCGACGAACCAGCACCAGGCGCCGGACGCGGCCGCGACGCCGATGTTGCGTGCGGCGCCCTCGCCGCCCGCCGGCCGGCGCGCGAGACGCACGCGCGCGTCGCGCCGCGCCCACGCGCCCGCGACGAGCGCCGAGGCGGCGTCGTCGTCCGCCGCGACGATCACGATCTCATGCAGGTCCGGGGCCTCGCGCAGCAGGCCCGCCAGACAGCGGTCGAGCAGACCCGGCCGCCGCCGCGCGGGAACGATGATCGTCACGTCGGGAGGAGTCAGTACGACGGTCATGGTCGAATGCCGCCCGCGAGCGGCGCCGCGACCGGGCGCGCGGCGCTAGCGCCGGCGCGCGGCACGGCGGCGTTCCCGAAGTCTGGTCGTCTCGAGCGTGTCTTCGAGCTCGTCGAGAAACTCCAAACCTTGCCGGCACCATTTCTCGACGAACAGCGCGCGGTTGCGGCGCATGAGCTCGCCGTGCTCCACGCGGTTCTCGATGAAAGACGCGTGGCCGCGGTGCGCGACGAACACGTCCTCGGCGACGTAGAGCTCGTACCCGGCCTGACGGGCGCGCAGGCTCCAGTCGAAGTCCTCGTAGCAGCCGAGACCGAACCTCTCGTCGAGGAATCCGATCCGGCGCAGCAGCTCGGTCCGATGAAGCACGCAGAAGCCGACGAGCCGATGCGCCCACGTCATGCGCCCGTCGTAAGCCAGCGAGCAGGCCGCGGCGAAGCGCGCAAGGTCGCGCGCGGCCGGAGGCCGACCGGAAACGCGCTGCAAGCCGTTCGCGCCGTCGGTCATGGGGCCTACCGCGCCGATCCACGGTGCGCGCTCGAGCGCGCGCTGCAGGCGCTCGAGCCACCCCGGGGTCACGACGCAATCGTTGTTGAGCCAGACCGCGTACGGGCCGCGCGCGACGGCCAGGCCCCGATTGATCGCGCGGGAAAAGCCCAGGTTCGTCGCGTGGACGATCAAGCGCACGCGGCGGTCGCGCAGGGAGCGCACGTAGCGCGCGGTGCCGTCCGTCGAGCCGTTGTCGACGACGACGATTTCGAAGGGAACGTTCGTGTTCCTGAGCACCGCCTCCAGGCAGACGCGCGTGTCGGCGAGCCCGTTCCAGCACGGGATCACGATCGTCGTCAGCCCGCGCGCGCGCGGCGAGGCGGGCGCGGGCGCGGCCGCCGCGGAAGCGAATCGCGCCGCCATCTTCCCGGCGGACGCCTCGCCGATGTTCCAGAACGCGGCCGGCATGAACTCGTCTGGGTCGGCGTCCTCGCACGGGCCGGTCCACCATATCTCGTCGGGCCAAGCGGCCGGCCGGCGCGCCGGCCCCCGACGCGGAAATTGGTCGTGCGCCGCGGCCTGCGACCGCGCGTCGGCCCAAAGCGCGACGTGCGTCTCGCGGTCGAAGCGGCCGAGACGGAGCGCGGCGCGGACCGAGGGACCGTCGAGAAGCACCGCGGCTCCGGCCCCGGCTCCGCGCGCCGCGGCCGCCAGCGCGGCTCGAAACGCGTCGGCGGAGACCTCCGCCCAGCGCGCGCCGCCCGCGCCCGCGACTCCCGGGCGAGCCGCGCACAGCACGAGCTCGCAGCCGCGGGCCAGCGCGAGCAGGCGCCGTTCCTGCGGCGACCGCGGCGCCGGCGGGGCGTCCATTCCGACGAGCAGAAGCGGGCGGGACATCGAGATGCTACTATAAGATGCGCGCCGGACCTTGTCAAGCAGACGGGCGACGACGCGCCCCGAAGCCGTTGTTCTATAATGGGCGCGTGCCGGCCCCGCGCTCCGCGCCGCCTCTTCCCTACCTCGCTCTCGCAGTGCGCGCGTTGAAAGCCTGGAACGCGCGAGCCCCCGGTCGCGCGACGCTCGAGCGCTTTCTCGGGGACGCCGCGGCGCGCGGCGCGGGACTGGAAACGGAGCGCCTCCTGCCGCGCCGGATGAGGGCGGGCGCCGGAGCGAGCGGCCGGCGACGCGCGCGGTCCGAGTTGCTCGCGCTCAAGGAGGCGCGCCGGGCGGTCGCCTTCGCCGCCGCGCCGGGACCACGCGCGCGCGCGCGCCGCGAGCTCGCCGAGGCGTTCTGCCGGATCACGGACCGCGTCGACGCCCTGCACCTCTGGACGGAGATGGCCGCGTTCGCGGACGCGGTCCTGTCGCGCGCGGACGTGCCGGGCTGCCTGGTCGAGGCCGGCGCCTACAAGGGCGCGGGAACCGCCAAGCTGAGCCTGCTCGCACGGGCCGTCGACCGCCCGTTGTTCGTTTTCGACACTTTTCGCGGGCTTCCCGAGAAGCTCGACGACCGCGACCTTTCCGGACGCCCTCTGCGGGCGCCGCGCGGCTCCTATCGCGGCTCGCTCGCGCAAGTCCGCGGCGCGGTCCGGCGCTACGGCTTTCCGAGCGCTTGCCGCTACGTTCCCGGGCGCCTGGAGACGACCTTGCCCCGGTTTCACCGCCCCGTCGCGGCGGCGTTCATCGACGTCGACTTGCGCGACGCGGTCGAGGCGGGACTGCGCGAGCTCTATGCGCGGCTCTCGCCCGGAGGCGTGCTGCTCTCGCACGACGGTTTTTTCGGCAGCGTGGCGCGGCTCTTCGACGATCGGCTCTCGCGAGAAGCCTGGACCGGCGCGGCCGCGCCGCGCGTGCGCCGGCTCGGCGGCGGCCTGCTCCTGATCGAGAAACCCCGGAGCAGGCCGCGACGGAGCCCGCGATGAGCCGTTGCCGCCGCGGCGTCCTCGACGGAGACGAGACATGGTCCTCGGACGTCGACCTCGATGGGGACCTCGTGATTCCGGAAGGCCGTCGGCTGACAGTGGAAGCCGGCGTGCGCATCGGCTGCGCGCGCGCGGCGCGCCACGCGGCCGCGCCTGCGCGCCCGGCGTTCGCCGGAAGGATCGAAGACTACCAGAGCCTCGCCGGACGGCTGATCGTCGCGGGAGAGCTGATCGCGCGCGGCTCGGAATCGGCGCCGGCGCGCTTCGAAGGCCCCGGATGGGGCGGGCTCGCGGCGATCGGCCGAGGACGTCTCGACCTGCGCCGCGCGACGCTCAGCGGACCGGCCGCGGCCCTCGTCGCGCTCGATTTCTCGCGCGTCTTCGCCGTCGACTGCGCGCTGACGGGCGCTTTCGCCGGCGCGGCGCTCGGCGCCGGCGCACGCGCGATCTTCCGTCGTTGCCGTTTCGCCGCGTCCCAGGAAGCCGGCGTGCTGGCGGTCGACGACGTCCGCGCGTTGCTGCGCGATTGCCGCTTCGTCGAGAACGCGAAGGGTGTCGCGGCTGCCGGTCACGCGTGGCCGCGCCTGCGCGGCTGCCGGTTCGAGAACTGCGCCGAGGCCGCGTCGGCGAGCGGGCGCGCGTTCCTTGAAATCGACTCCTGCGACGCGCTCGGCGGCGACGCAGCCTGGACGGCCGTCGACGCGGCGCGTCTGCGCGTGCGCGGCTCGATAAGCGCCGGGGCTAAAAACGGACTTTGGGTCCAGGACGGCGCCGAGGCGGAATGCGTCGACTCCCGCTTCGAGAACGGGGACTTCGGCTTGCGCGCCAGCCACCGCGCGCGCCTCACCGCGCGCGGGACCGTCACCGACGGGCAGTCGACCAGCGGGGTCCTCGTCGAGAACGAGGCCTTCGCCTCGCTGCGCGGCTGCGCCGACGGCTCCGCGCGCGGCGGTCCCGCGCTGCGCGACCTCGCGCGCGCGGAGCTCGACGGCGTGCGCTTGCGGCGGGAGTCCGCCGATGCCTGAGGCCGAGCCCCTGATCATGCGCATGGAGACCGGCTCGATGCACCCGACCGTCGCCGTCGACGACCTCCTTCTCGCGCGGCCGCGTGGCGCGCGGCTGCCGCGCGTCGGCGAGATATGGATCCTGCCGCCGCACCACGGCCTGAAAGAACGGCACGCGCACCGCGTCGCGCGCGCGTTCCGGCGCGACGGCGCGGACTGGATCGTCGCCCGCGGCGACGCCAACGCGAGCGAGGACCCGCCCCTGCGCGCCGACGCCGCGCTCGCGCGCGTCGTCGCGGTCGGCCGGGAGCTCGGACGCCAGCCGTCGCGGTCGGCCGCGGCGCTGGCGCGCCCCGTCGCCGCCTGGCTGCTCAGCGGCCGCGCCGCGCGGTTCGACGCGCTTCTGCTGCGGACCTACTCCGCGCTCAGAAACCGCTCCGGCTGCGCGGGCCGCCTGTCGCGGCGCGCGGTGATTGCGGCTTTCCTCGCGCACGAGGAGCTCCTCTGCGGCGCGCGGGCGCGCGCGCTCATCGAGATCGCTTTCGCCGCGAAACGCTGACGCGGGCGCGCGCCGGCGCGAGCGCCCCGCGCAGGACGCGGTCCAAGAGCCGCGCCTGGCGCCCCCAGTCGAACCGAGCGACGACGTAGCGGCGGGCCGCGCGGGCCGCGCGCGCGGCGAGGGCGCGGTCGCGGAGAAGACGCGCCGCCGCCGCGGCGAGCGCGTCCGCTCCGCTCGCGAGAAGGATCTCGCGGCCGTCGGCGACGCCGGGCATCGCCTCGCAGGCCTCGGGCGTGGCGACGACGGGAAGCCCCGCGCTGAACGCCTCGAGCACCTTGCCCTTGATGCCGAACCCGCGCCGCATCGGCGCGACAAACAGTCCCATGCGCCAAAGGTACGGCGCCACGTCCGGGACCGTGCCGACCACCTCCACATCCGGCCCGGCGAGAGCGCGCACGGCGGGCGTCGGCGCCGAACCCACCAGCGTGGCCCGCGCCCGCGGCACGAGCCGCTTCAAGCGCGGCAGTATCTCGCGGCACAGGTAAACGGCCGCGTCCTCGTTCGGGTAATGAGGATAGTGACCGAGGAACAGGACGTTCGCCGCGTCCCGCCCTTCCAGCGGCCGGAAAGCGAGACGCTCCGTGTCCGCGCCGGTCGGCACGACCGCGAGGCGGCCCGGCCCCGCGAGCGGCTCGAGCCGCGCGGCGTCCGCGGCGGAGACGACGACGACGCGGCGGCAATGGGAGAAGCACGATTCCAAATACGCGCGCGCCTCGCGCGCGTGGGCGACGCCGTCGTCCCCGGTCCGGAAGTAGGACTCCGTCGGCGCGATCACGCTGGAGTCGTGCTCGGTCAGCACGACCGGCGCCAGGTCCGCGACATGCTCCGCGTATTGGGCCATCTGAGTGAACTCGATCTGCACGAGGTCGATGCGCAGCCGGGTCACGGCCTCGCGCAGCGCGGTGACCATCGCCGGGTCCCAGTAATCTGCGGCGATCGACGGCTTGCCAGCGACGGGAAGGACGTGCGGCGTGCGCGGACAGAACAGGGAGCGCAAGCCGTGGCGTCGCTCGAGCTCGACCGCCGCCGCGGCCTGGTCGAGCTCGCGGCCGCGTTCCAGGAAGGACAGGATGTGGAACTGATAGTCCGGCGCGAGCCGGCGCATCAGCGCCCCGACGCGGATCTCTCCGCCGCTCAGGAATGGGTAAATCGGACGCGGCACGAGGCTGAGGACGCGGAGCCGCCGCGCGCGCTCAGTCACGCTCGAACTCCTTGAGGACCGCGAGGACTTCGCGAGATCCTCCTCGTTCCGCCTCCGTGCGCGCCGTGCGGCCGTCGTGCGCCGCCGCGCGCGGGTCGGCGCCGCGCTCGAGCAGCAGCCGCACCGTCCGCGCTCGGCCTTGATAGGCCGCCTGCATCAGCGCCGTGCGGCCGTCGCCGTAGCGGTCGTCGACGGCGGCGCCGCGTTCGAGCAGCAGCGCCGAGAGCTCCGTCTGCCCGTTCTCGGCGGCCCACATCAACGGAGTCTTGCCGAAATTGGTCGCGGCGCCCACGTCGGCTCCCGCGTCGATCAGGAGCCGCGCGATCCCCAAGTGGGAGTTCGCGGCGGCCATGTGCAGAGCCGTGCACGTCGCCCGGCTCCTCTTGTCGACCGCAGCGCCGCGCTCGAGCAGGACCCGGACCACCTGCTCGTGGCCGGAGAACGCGGCCATGGTCAGAGGCGTCCAGTCCGCGGCGGCGCAGCCGTCCGGAGAGGCCCCGCGCTCGAGCAGGAAGACGACGGCCTCCATCCGGTTCCTCATGCACGCGAGAGCCAAAGCCGTGGCTTGCCGGACGATCGGACGATCGACGTCGACGCCCCGGTCGAGCAGCAGGCGAAGCAGCCGGACTTCGCCCTTCAAGGCGGCCCAGGCCCACGTGCTGTCCTCGGCTTCGCGAGCGCCATCGGCCAGATCCCGCTCGAGCTTGAGGACGAGGGCCATCTGCGCGAAAGACGCCGCGGAGCCGGCGGGCGACGACCGCTTCGGCGCGCGCGCGCGCAGCAGGCGTTGGATCTCCGTTCGATTATGCTCTTGCGCGAGCATCAAGGCGGTCCTCCCGCGATCGTCGCGCGGACCCGTGCGGGCTCCCCGCTTCAGGAGGAGCCGAACGATCTCAAGCCGGTCCGCGTAGGCCGCGAGCATCAACGCGGTCGCTCCGTCGTGGTCGCGCGCGCCCACGCGCGCGCCGCGCGAGAGAAGCAGGCGCACGACATCCACGCGGCCGTTCGCCGCCGCCTGCATCAGCGCGGTCTGACCGTGCTTGTCGCGGGCGTCCACGCGCGCTCCGGCCGCGAGCAGAAGACGCACGATGTGGTGGAAGCCCCAGGACGCCGCCTCGATCAGCGGGGTGCGGCCGTCGTTGCCCGGCCCCGTCAAGTCGACGCGCGCCCCTGCGCGCAGCAAGCGCCCGGCCGCTTCCGTCTGCCCTCCGGTGACCGCGCGCATCAGCGCCGTGCCGCCGGCGCGATCCTGCGCGTTGACGTCCGCGCCGTGCTCCAGCAGAAGCTCGAGCGCTCCAAGGCGGCCGTGCAGCGCGGCCCTCATCAGAGGCGTGTCGCCCTTGTCCGACCGGGCGTTCGGGTCCGCCCCGCGCTCGAGCAGGAGGCGAAGAACGCCGTCGCGGCCGTGATAAGCCGGCTCCATGAGCGCGCTCCAACCCGTCTTGCTGCGCGCCGCGACGTCCGCGCCCGCGTCCAGCAGCCGGCGCACGACGCCCTCGTGCCCGCGGAACGCCGCGGCCATCAGCGCGCTCCAGCCGCTGCGGCCCTGTGCTCGGACGTCGGCGCCCGCGGCGAGAAGGAGCCGGACCGTCTCCTCGTGGCCCGCGCGCGCCGCCTGGATCAACGCCGTCACGCCCGCCTCGTCCCGGACCTCGGTCCCGGCGCCGCGCGCGAGCAGCAGGCCCGCCGTCTGCGCGTGCCCGCGGGCGGACGCGAGCGCGAGCGCCGTCCTCCCGTCGGCCGCGCACGCGTCGATGGAGGCTCCTCGATCCAGAAGGACGCCGACGATCCGCGCGTGGCCGGCGGACGCGGCCGCGATGAGCGGAGTCTCCCCGCGCGCGTTCGGGACGTCGAGCGCCGCCGCGCGGGAGAGCAAGAGCTCGACCGTCTCCGTCAGGCCCAGGGCGGCCGCGCGCAGAAGCGCCGTGTCTCCCTCGTCGGTCCTCGCGTCGACGTCGACGCCGTGCGCGAGCAGGAGCCGCTGGGACTCCGCGTGGCCCGGGGAGGAGGCGGCGCACGCGCGCAGCAGCGGCGTCTCTCCGCGGGCGGTGCGGGCGTCCGCGTCCGCGCCGCACTCCAGCAGAGCCCGGACGGTCTCGGCGTGGCCGCCCGCGGCGGCGCGCAGCAGCGGCGTGAGGCCGCCGCTCTTCGTCCTCGCTTCGACGTCCGCGCCGGCCGCGACCAGCAGGCGCACCGCCTCGCTCCGGCCGTTCGACGCGGCGCGCAGCAGCGGCGTCACTCCGCCGCCGTCCGCCGCGCGCGGGTCCGCGCCGCGCGCGAGCAGGTCGCGCAGCGCGTCCAGGTCGCCGCGCTCCGCGGCCGCGGCGAGGAGCGCGTCCGGCGCGGACGCTTCTCCCTTCGTCGGACGCCGCGCCGTCTTTCGCTTCAAAGGAGCGCGTAGTACGAACCGTCTCCGACCTTGGTCCGCTCGACCAGAGCCCCGCGTTTCTTGAGCGCGCGCCGCAGGCGCGCCACGTCGTAGCGCCGCGCGTCGTAGGCGACGAGCAGGCGCCGCGCGCCCCACCAGTCGGCGGCGAGCACGCGGTGCTGCGCGAACGGCGCGCTCTCGCTGAGCGCGAACGTCGATAGGAAGAGGTCCGCCTTGAAGCCGTCCAAGCGGTCCAGGAGGCCGAGCGGGACCAGGTTGATCCGGCCTTTCCGTATTTCCGCGTCGGGCGTCCGAAGCTGATGCACGGACTCTTCGCCGAAGACGGTCGCCAGATACAGCCACTGAACGCAGCTCATCAGCGAGAAATCGACGATCACATAGGTCGACGCGTGTCCCCAGCGGCGGAACAGCTTCGCCATGCACCCGTAGCCGCCGCCCCACTCGACGACGGTCTTCAGCCGGTCGACGCGGCAGCGCGCGACGTCGGAGAAATGCAGCAGATCATTGAGATGATGGAGCTGGGTGCTCGACGACAGGCTCTCGAACAGCAGCCACGGCGGCATGCCGACCCAGTCCTCCGTCAGCAGCTCCGCGAGCCGGCGCCCCTTGAAGCGGCCGCGCACCCGCGCCAGCATCGCGGCGGCGTCGTCGACGCGCGGGACCATCGCGTTCTTGATCACGTAGTCGTTCAGAAAGGAGAACGGCGGGACCGGGAGCATGCTCTTGCGTAGATACCGTCCGGCCTGGGTCCACTCCTCGGTCAGGAACGCGCTTTCGTCGAAGCGCTCGAGCGCCCTGACGCGCGCGGCGAAATCGCTCTTGAGCGCGTCGAAAGCCTTCTTTTGATAGGCGCGCGCTTCGGCCAGCCGCGCGTATTCGACTTCGCGCCGCCGTTCGAGGAGCTCCAACGCCTGATTTCGTAGTCGTTCCATGCCCCGGCCGGGCGCGCGAAACGCATCCCGCGCCGACGACATCATATAAATTCCCCGCCGCCGAAGACGGGTCCGGCGGAGGCGGCGCGATGTTATAATGCGAAGAGCGCGAAGCGCCCGCGCGGCGCCGAAGAAATGAGAACCGAGGCCCTCCTCAGGGCGACGCAAGAGCTGCAGTGGGACTTCGTCAAGCGCCGGCTCGACGAACGCGTCGCGCGCGGCCGGCAGCGGCTCCCGCCCGCGCCGGGCGAGCCGGTCCCCGAGGAGCTGCACCTCGAGCTCACGCACCGCTGCAACCTCAAGTGCGTGATGTGCGAGCACTGGGAGATCGAGCACAAGGACCCGGGCTCGGTCGCGCGCGAGCTGAACCTGGCGGAGCTGCGCCGGATCGTCGACGGCTCGCGCAAGCTCGGAAAGATCAAGACCGTCGTCGTGACCGGCGGAGAGCCGTGGCTGCGCGCCGACATCGTCGAGGTCCTCGCGTGGCTCTCCGCGCGGTTTCCCGACGCGTCGATCGTCGCCTTGACCAATTTCTGGAATACCGGGCACCTGCGGCTCAAGCTTTCCGAGCTGCGCGCGCGCGGCGTCAAGAATTTGAAGCTCGGCTCCTCGCTCGACGGACTCGAGGCCGTCCACGACGCGGTCCGCGGCCAGCCCGGCGCCTTCGCGGGGCTCGTGCGCACGGTCTCGGCGGCGCGCGCGGAGTTCCCCGAGTACCCGTTCGGCTTCACGTTCACGATCGTCCCCGCGAACGCGCACCAGGTCCACTCGGCCTACCGCTTCGTGACCGACGAGCTGCGCTCCGGCTTCGGCGCGCAGTGGGCCGTGCAGACCGAGGGCATCGCGCCGCTCGCGTGGAAGCCCGCGCGCAAGAAGGCCGCGCTGCGCGGGATCGGCGACGTGATCCTGGACCTGTGCCGCCGCCATGCGGCGTTCGAGCGCGTGCGCTCGCCCGAGGCGGAGGACGGGACGTGGGACTGGCTTTGGTCGGAGCTCCTGTATTGGCGCTGGCTGGAGGAGTACGGCCGCGCGCCGCGGCGCTTCGAGTTCTTCCTGCGCTGCACGTCAGGCGAGCGCCACGTGATGATGGACCCGGAGGGCTCGGTCTTCTTCTGCCCGGTCAACCGCGCGCGGCCGATCGGCGACGCGAAAGAACGCCCCCTCGACGAACTCTGGACCGGCGAGAAGGCGCGCGCCGAGCGCGAGTACGTGGCGTCCGGGAAGTGCCACTGCTGGCTGCGCTGCGTGAGCACGCCGGCGCTCGACCGGCTCCTCGAACGCTCCCGTTCCGGCGCGGCCTGAGCGCGCGGCGTTGGCCGCACCGAACGTTCCGCGCGGCCGCGCGTATTGAGTCATGACGGAAGGCCTTGACAGATCAACCTTCCCGCGTTATAACTTTATCGACGGTCCCCCGAGGCCGGACGAAAGACACCAGGAGAGAGTCATGCGCGTCCCCCTCGCCGTATTCATCGCCTCGGTTCTGTGCGTTCCCGCCGGCGCCATGCTCCCGGCGGCGCCGATGCCCCCCTCCGAGTCCCGCCCGATCGCGCCGCTGATTTTGGATCCCGGCCACGGCGGAGACGATCTCGGCGCGGTCGTGCACGGCATCCAGGAGAAGGACATCGCGCTCGCGGTCGCGCGCAAGCTGCGCGACCGGCTGAAGACGGCGATGCCGGTGATGCTCACGCGCGAGGACGATCACTACGTGACGCTCGACGACCGCGTCGTCGACGCGGTCGACTGGGACGGCGCGATGTTCGTCTCCATCCACCTCAATCAGGTGCGCAGCAAGAAGAACGCCGGCGCGGTCGTCTACAGTTTCGGCGCGATGCCCTTCGAGCGCCATCACCACCGCCCGCACCGCCGCCACCCGCGCGTGCCCCAGATGCCGGCCCCGCCGCGCGTCGAGGCGCGCGACAGCGACGAGCTCGCGAGCGCCTTGGTCGCGGGCATGCGCGCCGACGGCTTTCGCGTCTCGCAGGCCAAGAACGACTTCTACGTGCTCAAGGACCCGGCCCAGCCGAGCGTGCTCATCGAGCTCGGCTACCTGAGCAATCCCCAAGAGGCCAAGAACCTCGCGGACCCCGCCTACCAGGACAAGATCGCGGACACCCTGGCGAAGGTCCTGCAGGCCTACGCGCTCAACCGCGCCGTGCGCGCCCAGGACGCGGCCGCTCCGGCCGCCGCGGTCGTCACGGCCCCGGCCGCCCCCGCGCCGACCGTCGCCGCGAAAGCGTTGTAGACCGCGTCTCGGCGCGGCGTTTGCTACCATGGGCCGCATGAGCGTTCGCGTCCTGGTGACCGGCGGCACGTTCGACAAGGACTACGACGAATTGTCCGGCCGCCTGTCCTTCCGCCGCACCCACGTCCCCGAGATGCTGCGCCAAGGCCGCTCCCGCGTGCCCGCGCGCGTGACGACGCTCATGATGAAGGACAGCCTGTTCATGACCGCGGCCGACCGGCGCCGCATTCTTCAGGCCTGCCGCCGCGCGCGCGAGAAAAGCATCGTCGTCACGCACGGAACCGACACCATGACCGAGACCGCCGCGGTGCTGGGCCGCGGCCTCGCGGGCAAGACCGTCGTGCTGACCGGCGCCATGCGCCCGTACCGCTTCGGCTCCTCCGACGGCATGTTCAACCTCGGCTCCGCCCTCTCCTTCGCGCAGGTGCTGCCGGCGGGCGTCTACGTCGCGATGAACGGCCGCTGCCATCCGTGGGGCGCCGTGCGCAAGGATCGCCGCCGCGGCGTGTTCGTGCGCGCGCGCCCATGAAATTCGACGGCGGCCGCATCGCGCGCGTCTTTCTCGCCTTGCTGTTCTGCGTGAGCGGCGTCGGCCACTTCGCGCGCGCCGACGTCTACGCGCGCATGATGCCGCCGTTTTTTCCCGACCCGCGCGGCCTCGTCCTTCTCAGCGGCGCGGCGGAGTTGATCCTCGGCTTTCTCCTGCTCTCTCCGGCTCACGAGACGCTCGCCGGTTGGGGCGCCACGGCGCTTCTCCTCGCGGTGTTTCCCGCCAACGTCCACCTCGCGCTGACCGCGGGGACGGCCGCGTCCCCGTTCCCGGGGCTCACGCCGTTCTGGGCTTGGGTGCGGCTGCCTTTCCAGCCGCTGCTGATCCTCTGCGCCTGGGCCGGCCGGCGCCGCCGCTAGAGCAGCCGCAGCTGATCGCCGAGCAGCGGCCGGCGAAAATGCTTCGAGGAGCGCGGCGCGCGCTCGCGGTTGAGGCCGAGGCGCGTGCAGGTGAGGCGGAACAACGCGGCCAAGTGCTCCGCGAAAATCCCCTCCCCGCGCATGCGCGAGCCGAAGCGCGGGTCGTTCATCCGGCCGCCGCGCGCGGAGCGGATTTGATTGAGCACCTTCTCTTTGCGATCCGGATAATTCCGCTCCAGCCAATCCTCGAACAAAGGGCCAAGCTGATGCGGCAGGCGCAAAGCGACGTAGCCGGCGCCGGTGGCGCCCGCGTCCGCGGCCGCTTCTAAGAGCTTCGGCATCTCGTGGTCGTTGAGGCCGAGAATCATGGGCGCCGTCATCACGCCGACGGGCACGCCCGCCTTCGCGAGCGCGGCGATCGCGTCGAGGCGCTTCTGCGGCGTCGACGCGCGCGGCTCCATGCGCCGCGCGAGCTCCGCGTCCAAAGTGGTCAGCGAGACGAACACGCGCGCGCACTCCCAGCGCGCGAGCTCGGAAAGCACGTCGACGTCGCGCGTGACGAGATGGTTCTTCGTCACCAGGCCGCACGGATGGCGCGCGTCGGCGAGCACCTGAAGACAGCCGCGCGTGATCTCGAGCTTGCGCTCGATCGGCTGGTACACGTCGGTGACGCCGCCGAGCGCGATCCAGTCCGGCTCCCACGACGGCTTCGCGAGCTCGCGCGCGAGAATGCTCGGCGCGTCCTGCTTCACGAAGATCATCGACTCGAAATCGAGGCCGGACGAGAGCCCCAGATACTCGTGATACGGCCGCGCGTAGCAGTACACGCAGCCGTGCTCGCAGCCGCGGTACGGATTCAGGCTCCAGGTGAACGGAATATCCGGGCTGTCGTTCTTGACGATGATCGACTTCGAGTTGTCGCGAAAGAAGCGCGTCTGCCGCGCCGGCTTCTCCGCCGGATCGGCCGACTCCTCCCACTCGTACGCGATCTCTTCGAACCGATTGGCCGGGTTCAGCCCCGTCCCGCGTCCGCGCGGCGCAGTCTCCATCCCCACAGCTTATTCGAACAATTGTTCGAAGTCAAGGCCTAGGCACCGGATATCGAGCGGCGAATTTCTTGTCGACGCGGAAGCGCGCGACGAATCCGCCGCCGTCGCGCTTCACGCTCCGATCGCGCGCGATTTGAGTCGCGTATTCTTCGTTCAGAACCGGGTAGAAAATGGGCCGGTCGACGGACGCTGGAGTCACCAAAATGGAACGTCGACCTTCTCGCCGCGCCGCAGCTACTGCGTCCAGTCGGGGTCGCGGTCGACGGACGAGCCGTCGGAGAGCGAGACGGCTTGGGAGCCGTCGGGATTCGCGACGAAGAGGCCCTCGGGTTCCGGCGCGGCGGCCGCGATCGGACGGCGTCCGTTCGCGTCGGGCAGCGGAGTGCCGCCGCGGGCGTGCGCGTAGAGAATGCGGCGCCCTCCCGACGACCACACGGGGCCCGCGCTCTTCGGGCCGCGGATCGAATGCGGGTTCGTGCCGTCGGCGTTGACGACCCAGATCGCGCCGGCGCGCGTGAAGACGAGCTGCGCGCCGTCCGGAGACCAGCGCGGGGAATCGTCGCCTCCCCCTTTTTTCGTGAGCGCGCGCGGATGCGAGCCGTCGAGGCTCGTGACGCAGAGAGCCCCCGCGCAGCCGAACGCGAGCTTCTGCAGGTTCGGCGAGAAGTCCGGGTGCGAGCCGCCGAGAGGCGCATCGCGTCCGTCCTCGGCGGGCGTGCGCGTGAGGCGGGACCAGCGCAGAGTCTTGAGCTGGAGCGCGTAGACGTGAGGGCCGGGGGCGTCGACGCCGCCGCTGAAGACGAGCCACTGGCCGTCGCTGGACCAGCGCGGCGCGCGCGCCTCGCCGTTCGAGATCAGCACGGCGCGCGCCGACGAGCCGTCGGCGTTCGCGACGAACAGCATATGCCGCGGAGAATCGAGCGAGAAGCTCGCGAACGCGAGGCGCTTGCCGTCCGGCGACCACGCGGGCTCCACGTCGAACGCGCGGCCCGCGGCCCACGCGTCGCCCGGGCGCAGACGCTTGAAGTCCGTCGCCGGCTGGAGGCCGGAGCCGTCGGCGTTCATCACATAGATTTCGAAACCGCCGCTCCGATCGGAAGCGAACGCGACCCGGCCGTAGTCCTGCCCGCGCGCGCCTCCGGCCGCCGCGGCGAGCAGGAATAAAACGGCGAACGCGCGCGAGTGCGGCGTCACGGGTTCGCGCGGACCGCGAGCGGGGCGGTCAAGCCGCCGACGGACGACGTGCCGACGGTGATCTCATAGTCGCCGGGCTCGACGCCGAACTTCATGCTCCGGTCGAGGTAGCCGAGCTGCTGGAGGCCGAGAGTGAAGTCGACGCGCCTCTTTTCCCCGGGCGCCAAGCTGACGCGGGCGAAGCCCTTGAGCTCCGCGACGGGGCGCGTGACGCTCGCCGCGCGGCGGCGCAGGTAGACTTGGACCACTTCGTCGCCCGCGCGCGCGCCGCTGTTCTGCACGTAGACGCGCACGTCAGCCGAGCCGTCGAGCGCAATCGTCGACGGCGACACGCCGAGGCCGGACACGGTGAAGGTCGTGTAGCTGAGGCCCCAGCCGAACGGGAGCTGCGGCGTCCACGGGCCGTCGATGTACTTCGACGAGTAGTGATTGTCGGGATCGGCGGGCCGCCCGCCGTTCTTGTGGTTGTAGTAGAGCGGGATTTGGCCGACGGAGCGCGGGAACGTCACGGTCAGCTTGCCGCCGGGATTCGAGACCCCGAACAGCGCGTCGGCGACGGCGTCGCCGCCGACCGTGCCCGGCTGCCAGGCCTCGAGCACCGCGGGCGCCATGTCGAGAAGCGCGCCGAGCGCGAGAGGGCGGCCGTTGAGCAGGACGACGGCCGTCGGCTTTCCCGCCGCGAGCGCCGCTTTCGCGAGCTCGAGCTGGCGCCCGGGCAGGTCGATCGAGCTGCGGCCCGTCGCCTCGCCCGTCATGTCGCCGGTCTCGCCCAGAACCAGCACCACCGCGTCGGCCGCGCTCGCGGTATTCCCGGCCGCGGCGATGTCCGCGTCCGAGAGCGCGCCGAGCGCGCCGCCGGTGGAGGCGATCACGGACGCGTCGGGCAAAGCCGAGCGCACGCCCGCCAGGATCGTGCGCGCGTCGTCGACGCGGCCGTCGCCGGTCCACGAGCCGAGCGTCGCCGCGCGGTCGTCGGCGAGGGGCCCGATCACCGCGACCTTGCCCACGAACTTCGAGAGCGGGAGCACGCCTCCGTCGTTCTTGAGGAGCACCAGCGAGCGCGCCGCCGCGACGCGCGCCGCGGCGCGGTTCTCCGGCGTGAGCATCGCCGCGCGCTCGCGCGCGTCGTCCGCGTAAGGGCGGTCGAACAGCCCGAGCTGGAACTTGACGCGCAGGATGCGGCGCACGGCCTGGTCGACGGCGGACATCGGAACCTTCCCGGACTTGATCAGCGCGGGCAGGTTCCGCGCGTAGTCGGCGCTGACCATCTCCATGTCGACGCCGGCGGTCAGCGCCAGCGCCGCCGCCGCGGCGCCGTCGGCCGCGATCCCGTGGCTGATCAATTCGTTGACGGCGTTGTAGTCGCTGACCACGAAGCCGCGGAACTTCCACTCCCCGCGCAGGACCTGGGTGAGCGTGAACGCGTTGCCCGACGCGGGCACGCCGTCGAGGTCGTTGAAGGCGCTCATGAGGGTCAGCACGCCCGCGTCCACCGCGGCCTTGAACGGCGGGAAGTAGGTCTCGCGCAGGGTGCGCTCGGAGATCTCCGTCGTGTTGTAGTCGCGGCCGCCCTCGGCGGCGCCGTAGCCGACCCAGTGCTTCGCGCACGCGGCGAGAAAGCCGGGCTGGGACGGGTCGTCGCCCTGGTAGCCGCGCACCCACGCGCGCGCCATGACGGAGCCCAGATACGGATCCTCGCCCGCGCCCTCGGCGATGCGGCCCCAGCGCGGGTCGCGCGCGACGTCGACCATCGGCGAGAAGGTCCAGCGCACGCCGGCGGCCTCGGCCTCGGTCGCCGCGACGCGCGCGGCGCGCTCGACGAGCGCCGGGTCCCACGACGAGGCCAGCGCCAGCGGGATCGGGAACACGGTGCGGTAGCCGTGGATCACGTCGAAGCCCATCAGCAGGGGAATCTGCAGCCGGGACTCGGCGGCGGCCGCGTGCTGGAGCGCGTTGACGTTGCGCGCGCCGCGCACGTTGAGCACCGAGCCGAGCAGGCCTTTGCGCGCGAGCGCCAGCTGCTCCGGCCGCGGCGTGCCGTCGGCCTCCCCGTCGAGCTGCTGGAGCTGGCCGATTTTTTCCTCCAGCGTCATCTGCGTCAGAAGAGTCTCGACCTTCGTCTCCACGTCCGCGTTGGGGGGCGCCGCGGCCGCGCGCGCGCAGAGAAGTGAGACGACGGCGAATGCGGCGAGAGAGCGGGGGATCATCGGGGGCCTCCGAAAGCGTTCGGGGCGAGTCTACAATAATCCGACGAAGGCGCTCATTTCCCGGAGGCGAACGACGCGGATGAGTCGCCCGATTCCGGGACGAAGCCGACCTCGGTCATCGCGCGCGCGACCTCCGGGTTCTTCATGAACTGCTTCCAGACCGCGCCGTCGCGCGCGTTCTCGGCGCTGAGCAAGGTGATGCCCTGGTCGATGCCGATGACGTCGTCGTCGACCCAGCCGTCCGCGGGGTTGAACGCGTCGACGAAGCCGTAGCGCCCGTAGACTTTCGCGCCCCAGCGCTTTTTCATCTGCACGAGCGCGTCGAGCGACTGCTCGGGCGTGAACATGATCGAGCCGCCGGGCGCGCACGGGGCGACGGTGCCGTCGTCCTGCGCGCTGCGCGGCGGGCCGCCCCAGGCCCGGTAGCCGGTTTCCGTATCGGAGGCCGTGCCGCCCCAGACGTTCGCGGAGTACGTGGGCACGTCCTTGGACATGTCCGCGAAGAATTGGCGCTGAGCGAGCGTGGCCGTCGTGGAATTTTGGAAATAGTCGATGCCGTGACCGTCCTTCATGCCGCGAAAGTCCACGTACGCCTGCGAGTACTGATGAATGAACAGCGGCGCGTCGCCGGCGACGTACGTGTACGTGCCGTAATGCACGACCGCGCGGCTCCAGTTGTCCCATTCGGACGCGGCAATGGGGTGCGTCGGCGAGCCCACGGCGAGCAGGTCCAAGAGCATGTGCTCGCTGTAGGTGTCCCAGCGCGCGGGAATGAAGCCCTTCTCCGGCGTCCAGCCCATCGACAGCAGCGGCGGCGTCCCCTTCATCATCCACGGGAAGTCGACACGCTCGTAGATCGCGGTCGCGAGAGCGCGGACCTGCGGGTCGTCGCCGAAGCACTGGCGCGCGGTGAGCACGCCGCCGAGGAGGAGCGCCGTGTCGATCGTGGAGACCTCGGAGTTCCAATCGCGCGCGCCGGTCCGCGCGTCCAGGTAGTGATAAAAAAAGCCGTGCACCTGCGGCGCGTGGTCGAGCAGGAAGCTCAAGGTCGTGCGCGCGCGCTCGACGGCCGCCGCGCGCGGCGCCCAGCCGCGCTCCGCTCCCAGGCAGAGCGCCGTGAGTCCGAAGCCGGTCGAAGCCGTGCTGGCCACGCCCGGAGTGTTCTTCTGATGCGGCGCGCCGCCGTCGGCCGAAGCGCGGTCGGGGACGAGTCCCGTCTTCGGATCGGCCTGCTCCCAGAAGTAGCGGAAGCCGCGGAGCGCGACGTCGTCGAGCATCGCCGCATCGTCCTTCGGCAGCGGCCGCGCGGCGGGCGTCGCGGGAGCGGCGACGCCGGACACCGCGTCGCGCGCGTCGGCGAGGTCGGCCGCCGAGAGCGAGCCGTCGAAACGCGCCCCGGCCGCGCGCGCGGCGTCCTCGGAGGTCTCGGCGCCCGCGCACGCGGCGACCAGGATCAACAACAGGAACGAAAATCGTCGCATCTCGGCCCATCCTATCATGCGCGAGGCGGCAATTCATCCTCAAAAAGAGCGTTGACGGCGGGTATTTTCGGGCCTATACTGGGGCCATGAACTCCGCGCGTTGGGGAGCCGCCGCCGCGCTCGCTTTACTGGCCGCTCTCGCGTCCGCCGCGCGCGCCGCGCCGCCGATGGGCGCTTGCCGGGAGGTGCGCGGCATCGGCTGCTTCTACGCGCCCGCGTCTCTCGGCCCCGCGCCGACCCTGCTCGTCTACTTCCGCGGCTGGTACGCGAAGTACAAGGGCGACGTTCCGGCCGCGAAACGGCTCGGCTCGTCGCGGCAGGCCTTCGAGGCTTACAAGCTGGGCACGCTCGCCGACGACAACGCGGTCGCGGTTCTCGTCATCGGCTCCAGCGCCGTCGGCGTGTCGCCCGCGGATCTCGCGTCCATCGCCTCCGGCGTGGGCCTCGCCTTCGGGCGCACGATCCTGGCCGCGCACAGCGGCGGCTACGTGGGTCTCGGCGCGAGCTTGACGGCCGGGACGAAGGCCGACCGCATCGTCATGCTCGACGATTGGTACGACAGCTCCGGCGCGCTCGCCGCCCAGCTCCAGCAGGCGATCTCCGCGGGCGCGTCGTGCGCCGGCTACCACACGCGGCACAACAAGAAGCGCTGGGAGACGACGTACAAGCCCGCCGTCGCGTGCACGATCGACGACATGGGGCCGGACTCCGAGCACGACGGCGGGGTGCGCCGCTGTCTGGGCGCCTACTTGACGCGCGCGAGCTGTTTCTAGCGCGGCGCCGGGGTTGAAAGAGCGCGGACGGCCGAGTCGACGGCGTCGGGGTCCCAGCGCACGGACGGGTCGCCGCGCAAGGCCGCGACCTGAGACGCGGCGTACGCGCGCCGCTCCGGCGTGCGGCTGATGCGCATGATCGCGCCCAGCGCCGTGCGGCCCTGGCGGCCGCCGGAGTTGCGCGCGGCGGCGACGAGCCGACGCACCGCGTCCTCGTACACCGCATCGTGCTCGGTGCTCCCGGCGAAGGACTCGATCGCGGAGACCGCAGTCTCGAAATAGTTGAGGTCGTTTCCGCGCATGGCGTCGTCGGCGAGCACGCGCACGGCCGCGGCCTGGACGGGCTCGCGCGGATTCGCGGCCGCGACTTCGCCGATCCACTCCGCGTTCTTGCGGCGTTCGACGCAGGTCGATCCGCACAAACGCGCGCCGATCTTATTGACGAGAACCTCCTGCGGGTCCGCGCTCGCGGCGGACGCGGCGGCGGGCGCGGCGGCGGGCGCGGCGGAAGCACCGGCGGAAGGCGCCGCGGCGGCCGACAAGACGGGGACGGCGGAGACGCCGGAAAATCCGCCCGGCATCAGCGCGGGCACGGCGGAGATCGACGCGGCGCGGACGCCCGAGAGCGCGGCCTCGGACGGGATCGCGCGGATCGCTTGGGCGCCGGCGGGCGCCGCGAGGAGAAGGAGCGGGAGCAGATTCTTCATCCGGGGATGATAGCTCCGGCCCGCGGCGGCGTCATGAGGCGAAAGGTTCCTGCGCGCCTAGGCCCGAAGGCCGGGGCCGTCAGGCCGAGAGGCGGCGGACTTCCTCTTCCTTGAGCTGGAGCGCGTTCTGCACGCGCTCCATGTCCTCGCCGACCTTGGTCACGCGCGCGAAGTCCTCGTACAGTTTCGGGTCGGACATCTCGTTGGCGAGGCTCTCGAGCTCCGCATGCATGCGCTCGAGCTCCCCCTTCGCTTTTTCCAGCGCCTTGGCCTTGCGGCGCGCTTCCTTGCCGGCCTCGTACTGATTGTCGGCCTCGGAGTTCGTCGGCGCGGGCGCGGAGGAGTCGCGGCCCTGCGCGGCCGCGTCCTCGGCGAGCAGCTGGGCCTGGCGGTGCGAGAAGTACTCGAAGTTGCCCGGATAGACGGTGATCTTGCCCTGGACCACGTGCACGACGTGGTCGGCGACGGCATTTAAGAAATAGACGTCATGGCTGATGGCGCAGATCGTGCCTTCGAACTTTTTCAATGCCTCCACGAGCGCCTCGACGCTGGTCAGGTCCAAGTGCGTCGTGGGCTCGTCGAGCAGGAGCACGTTCGGCGGATCGAGCAGGAGCTTGGCCAACTGGAGCCGGCTCTTTTCTCCGCCCGAGAGCACGTCGACTTTCTTGTGCACCATGTCGCCGGGAAACAGGAAGGTGCCCAGCACGGTGCGCGTGAACAGGTCCCCGTTCATGCGGCCGACGCTCGTCGCTTCCTGCAGAACCGTCCGTCCCGGCGTCAACTGGCCGTCGCGATGCTGGGAGAAGTAGCCGACCTTCACGTTGTGGCCGAGGATGCGCTCGCCGGAGTCGATCGGGATGATGTCGCCCAGAACCTTGAGCAAAGTGGATTTTCCGGCGCCGTTCGGGCCCACGAACGCCATCTTCTGCCCGCGCTCGAGCTCGAAGTTCAGGCCCTCGTAGACCTTCGTCGCGCCGTAGGACTTGAACACGTTCTTGAGCCGCAGGACCGACGTGCCCGTGCGCCCCGGCTGCGGGAAGGTGATGCTGACCGCCTTCGCCGACGGCGGCAGGACGATCTCCTCGATCTTCTCGAGCTTCTTCATGACGCTCTGCACGCGCGACGCGGTGGAGACGCGCGCGCGGTTGCGCATGATGAATTCCTTCATCGCCTCGATCTCGTCTTGCTGCTGCTTGTGCTGGGAGACGAGCCGGTCGCGCGCCGCCTCGCGCTCCGCGATGAAGCCGTCGTAGTTGGTGCGGTAAATCTTGAGGCGCTTCTCCTCCACCGCCACGATCGCCGAGCACACCTCGTCGATGAAGTTGCGGTCGTGCGAGATCATGAGGATGGCGCCCGGATAGGCCTTGAGATACTCCTGGAACCACAGCAAGGTCTCCAGGTCCAGGTGATTGGTGGGCTCGTCGAGCAGCAGCAATTCCGGCTCCTCGACCAAGAGCCGCGCCAGCGCCGCGCGCATCGCCCAGCCGCCCGAGAGCTCGGAGAGGTGCCGGTCGAAGTCCTTCACCTTGAAGCCCAGGCCCATCAAAATCTTTTTCGCCTTCGCCGTCTCGCGCCCGTCGGGATCGCTGTGCCCCGCGAGCGCCGCTTCCAAGACCGTGTCCGGCCCGATCGGCGGATTTTCCTGCGGCAGGTAGCCGGCCTTCGCCCCGCGCTTCCACTCGATCCCGCCCGCGTCCGGCTCTTCCTCGCCGAGCAGCATCTTGAACAGCGTCGACTTGCCGGCGCCGTTGGGCCCCACCAAGGCATAGCGGTCCCCCGCGTTCAGCTGGAGGTCGGCGCCGTCGTAAAGGATCTGGTCGCCGAAGGACTTCTTGAGGCCGCGCACGGAGATCATAAGAAGGAGATTTTACTTCGTATCGAGGCTCCGCGTCGCGGGCCTTTCGGCCCAATCGTCGGCGTTTCCGCTGAACCACCGCCGGTGAAATCGTCGGGATTGATGAACGCCGTGGGCCTCTTGTCTTGATTGGAAACGCGAGGTATCCTGCGACCAGGTGGCGTGCCGCCGGAAACTCGAAAACCTTATGCCCGCAAAAGGCGTTACAAAGATTCTGGTCACGATTTTTATTTGCGCGCAATTTTGCGGGCGGCTATACGGCGAAGACCAAATGCCGATGAACGTTACGCCGGAAGCGTCATCGACGAAGACGATCATGGCGGCCGTTTGCGACGCCGAACCCGTGGAAGGGCGCCGAAAAGGATCGTGGTCGTGCGCCTCTTGCCCATCCTATGTTAAGAGCACGACTCATGAGGCTTTCAAATTGGAGCGCATTTATCTCGGCTCCTTCACCGGCGCCAAGAATGAGGCCCTGGCGGTCATGTCCGGTTGCGATCGCTCCGCGCATGAGTACGGAGGAACAGCTCTCCTCGAAAAATCGGGAAGTTCCTGGCGGCGTACCGCTTTCTACCCCGACCTCCTCTCCGGATTCGAAGAGTGTCTTCCATTTAAGTCCAAAGAGGACAGGACGTCTCTGATTTGCCGCGAAAGTTATCAGCACGGCGGGATCAACGATTGGATCGCCGTCGTCCGTTTCGATGGGACGACGTTGGATTATCGTCATATTTTGGATGGAATGTATTCAAATATCGGCGAAGGAGATCCGTGCGACGGCGCCGTCGCGATGTCTGTTCGACTGCTGGGGGACCGGCTCTCTCCGGAGAACGCTTTCTTGGTCAGCATTGATGAAACGGATTTCGACCCGCCGCCCGATGCAGTATGCGATTTCCATTCGGGGAGGATTCCAGAGATGAATAAATCCGAACGCCATCGGATTCTGCGCTATTCTTTTGACGGCAAAGACGCGACCCCCGAGCCGCATCACACGCAATAGCTTCGGCCGGGCTCAACAAGTCGAGCGCTGCATCCCGATTCTACTGGAACTTTTCGGCTCCTCAAATCGTATATGTTGCTGTGGATCATCGATCTCTTGAAATAACAGCTTATACGCTGTATACTGGAGACGCCCGGTGACGTACCTTCTGAAGTTCTACCGGACGGCGCGCGACGACGTGCCGGCGCTCGACTACATCAAGGCGCAGACGAAGGCGCATCGCACGCGGATCGGTCGGGGGCTGCGCGCGCTGCAGGAATTGGGGCCGCTCGCACGGCGGCCTCAAGCGGACTATATCGGGAACGATCTCTATGAATTGCGCGTCCCGTTCGAAGGACTCCAACACCGACTGCTTTATTTTTTCCATGAACGAGCCGTCATCGTCGTCACGAGCGGTTTTCTCAAGAATACGGAGCGCATCCCGGACGCCGAACTTCGCCGGGCGCAGGGCAGGCGGCTGGATTGGCTAAGGCACTTCGGAGAAAGCGCATGAAGAAGAGACGAGACGGCCCGACTCTCGACGAGTATTTGGCCGAAGAGATGCGCGACCCGGAATATCGGCGGCTCTACGAAGAGGCCGACATCGAGTACAAAGTGGCGCTCGAGATTTCCAAGGCGCGAGACGATGCGAAGATGAGCCAGGGGGATCTTGCGCGAACGCTGAACACGAAGCAGCAGACGATTTCTCGCATCGAGTGCGGGGCGCAGAACGTGACGATCGGGACGCTCAACAAGATCGCGCGGGCTCTCAAGAAAAGACTGCAGATTCGCTTCGTCGACGCGGCGTAACGAGGCGGGGCTGGCGCGGTCGGCGCGCGGCTGTTACCCTACCGCGGATGAGCGCGGCAGTGACGATCTTCACTTCGTACCAGACTTGGATCGCCCTCGGGGCGACGTGCCAGCTTTCGATGGTGGCGTGGGTTCGGCAGCCCAAGGGGTGGCTCGCGGCGCTGCCGCCGGCGGCGATGCTGGTGGGGATCGCCGCGGCGTATCCGAGTTCGGGCGGGTGGAGCGGAGCGTACGCGTTCGGCGTCGGGTTCGGAACGGTCGCGGCGGCGCTGGGCATCGCGGCGTCGGCGCCCGCGCGGATGGACTCCGGAATCCTGCTCGGGATCACGACCGCTTTCTGGCTGACGCTCGGGCCGTCTCTCGCCGACCACGTCGTCTGGGCGGCGCTCGCCGCGGCGCCGTCTTTGCTCGTTCTCCTCGGCGCGGCGTCGGCGATATCGATCCGTCCGGAACTCAAGCTCGCCCTCTACGTCTGGGCGCTCGCCGCGCTGACGGCGCTGGGCACGCTGAATTTTCCGCGCATCGATTTCGCAGACTTGTCCCAACCCGGGCGCGAATGGGTGATGATCCTGGCCGCGTCTTGGCTCGGGGCGCACCTGGCGATGCTCGTGCAGAACGCGGGCTCGCTGTTGGTCCTCTTGCCGATCCCGTCGCGAGACATGCCGTGGGAGACCGCGCTCCAGCGCTCGCGCGACTTCGCGCGTCTCTTGATCGCGAATTACGCCGAGAATCCCCTGTCGCGCGCGAAGGCCTTCGTCGTGGTCGGCGCTCAGCTCGCTCTGTTCGCCGCCTCGCGGTCCTGGTCGCCGGTCTCGCGCAATCTCGCCCTGCAGGCGTGCCTGTCCCTCGCGCTGTTCGCCTCGATCGTCGAGGTCGGACCGTCCGTCTCGTACGAGGATCTGGCCGCGGAGCCGGGCGTCGAGGCTAGAGCGGGCCGGCCCCGCGGCCGTTCTTCAGATTCCAGATCGCGGCGATGAGTGCGTCGACGTCCTCGCAGGTGTTGTAGAGGGCGAGCGAAGGACGCACCGTGCTCTCCACGCCGAAGCGGCGCAGGATGGGCTGCGCGCAGTGGTGGCCGGAGCGAACCGCGATGCCTTCCTTGTTCAGGGCCGCGCCGACGTCCTCGGTGCGCAAGCCGTCGAGTACGAAGGAAAGCACGCCCGCCTTCTGCGCGGCGGTGCCGATCAGGCGCAGGCCCGGGATGCGGACCATGGCCTCGGTCGCGTAGCCCAGGAGCTCGTGCTCGTGGCGCGCGATGTTCTCCATGCCGAGGCGGTCCAGGTAGTCGATCGCAGCGCCCAGGCCGACCGCGTCGGCGATGTTGCCGGTGCCGGCCTCGAAGCGCATGGGCGCGGCCTGGTACAGCGTCTTCTCGAAGGTCACGTCGGAGATCATGTTGCCGCCGCCCTGCCACGGCGGCATGCGCTCGAGGACCTCGGACTTGCCGTAGACGACGCCGATGCCCGTCGGGGCGTAGAGTTTGTGGCCGGAGAAGACGAAGAAGTCGCAGTCGTACTCCTGCACGTCGACGCGCATATGGGAGACGGACTGCGCGCCGTCGATCAAGGTCTTGGCGCCATGGCGCTTCGCCATTTCCACCATCTGCTTCACCGGATTGACGGTGCCGAGCGCGTTGGAGACGTGGGCCATGGAGACGAGGCGCGTCTTGGGGCCGAGCAGCTTCTCGTACTCCTCCAAGATCAGCTGGCCGCGGTCGTCGACGGGGGCCACGCGCAGGCGCGCGCCTTTCTTGGCGCACAGCATCTGCCAGGGCACGATGTTCGCGTGGTGCTCCATCCACGTCACGACGATCTCGTCGCCCTTGTGGATGTTCCTTTCGCCCCAGCTTCCGGCGACGAGGTTGATCGCCTCGGTGGCACCCCGCACGAAGATGATTTCCTTGGGGGACGAGGCGTTCAAGAAGCGGCGCACTTTCTCGCGCGCGGCCTCGTACGCGTCCGTCGCGCGCGCGGCGAGCTCGTGGGCGGCGCGGTGGACGTTGGAGTTCTCGGTCGCGTAGAAATGCGACAGGCGGTCGATGACGGCCTGCGGCTTCTGCGTCGTCGCGGCGTTGTCCAGCCAGATCAGCGGACGGCCGTTGACTTTCTGCTGAAGAATCGGGAAGTCGCGGCGCGCGGCCGCCGCGTCGAAGAAGCCGCCGCCGGTCTCGATCTTCGGCATTCCGGCGGGCGCCAGGATCGGCGCCACGTCGAGGCCGACGATGCGGCGCGAGTCTTCAAGGAACGAGTAGCCCGTGGATTCAGTCATGCCGGAAACCGGCGCGCCCGGAATCTGCGGCGCGGCGAGCGGCGTCGTCGGCAGGCCGAACGGACGCGCCTCGTCGAGAAATGAGAATGCGCGGCTCGGCGCGAGCGCGACGACCTCCTGCGGCAAGGACGCGGGCAACGCCCGCAGCGCCGCCTCGTTCGGCATTACGACGGGCGACGCGCCGCCCGCCGCTTGCGTCACGTCCGGCAAAGCGGTGAAGAACTCGTTGGCCAGGCGGGCCAAGACTTCGGGATCGGGGAGCCCTTCGGGCAGCTCCCCGCCGAAGTCATTTGTAGTCATAGTAGTTGTTCACGTCCACGTCCTCGAGCGCCGCGATCGCGTCGTCCGTCAAGATCGCCGCCGAGCAGTAGAGCGAAATGAGGTACGAACCCAAGGAGCGGCGGTTGATGCCCATGAAGCGCACGGACAAGCCCGGCGTCTGCTCGCCGGGAAGCCCGGGCTGGAACAGGCCGATCACGCCCTGCTTCTTCTCGCCCACGCGCATGAGCAGGATGTTCGACTTGCCCTTGCCCTCGACGTGCAGCTTGTCGCACGGGATCAGCGGCAGGCCGCGCCAGGTCAGGAACGGGGAGCCGAACAAGGTCGCCGTCGGCGGCGGCACGCCGCGGCGCGTGCACTCGCGGCCGAAGGCCGCGATCGCGCGCGGGTGCGCGAGGAAGAACGACGGCTCCTTCCAGACTTTCGCGATGAGCTCGTCCATGTCGTCGGGCGTCGGCGCGCCGCGGCGCGTGGAGACGCGCTGGCCGGAGGCGACGTTCCGCAACAGGCCGTAGTCGGCGTTGTTGATGAGCTCGTTCTCCTGCTTCTCCTTGACGCTCTCGATCGTCAGGCGCAGCTGCTCCTTGATCTGGTCGAACGGGTTGCTGTAGAGGTCCGAAACGCGGGTGTGCACGTCCAGAATCGTCGAGATGTTGCTCAGCGTGTGCTCGCGCGGCTTCTTTTCATACTCGACGTACGTCTGGGGCAGAGCCTGCTCGTCCTTGACGCCGCAGGCCACGTCCACCGGCTTCTTCTCCTCCACGCGGTTGACGCGCAAGGTCCCCGCTTCCAGCGGCTTCCAGTCCAAGAGGCGGACGAGCCAGCGCGGAGTGATCGCGCCGAATTGAGGAGGAAGCTTGGTGACGTTGGCGAGCTGGGCGGCGGCTTGCCCGCTCAGCGACTGCTGGGTGGCGTTTTCGGCCATAGGAGTTTCTCCGTTGACGTCATGACACGACGATGAAAATCATACATAAATCGCCGGACCGGCCTTTTGTCACTTCAGGCCGTCGACGAACTTCGGGTCGGCGGCGTGCGCGCCGTTGCAGAACGGCTTGTTCTCCGAGCGCCCGCAGCGGCAAAGCGTCATGCGGTTGCGGACCTCGTACGTCTTGCCGTCCGCGCCGGTCAGCTCGATGCCGCCGCGGACCCAGAGCGGGCCGCTGCAGCCTTCCGCGGGATCCTCGACCACGCCGATGGACTTGGGGAGCTTCGGCTCGATCGGCTTGCCCGTCGCTTTGTCCAGCGCGATCAGCCGTCCGGCCGGGCAGTCGCCCGCCTGGCGGATCAGGTTCTTGCGCACCTCGGGATCGTCGGAGTTCGCGGGCTGGCTCCAAATTTTGCCGTTCGGGTCGCAGAAGCGGCCGAACGCGCACAGCGCCTCGGCATCGGCCAACTGCACGACGGGGCCGTCGATGATCTCCGCCTGCTCCAGCACCGTCGCGCGGCTCGCCGTCTCGGTGCCGTCGAAGCCGGCCTTCGCGTGGCTGCCGTCGCAGAACGGCTTTTTCTTTGAATGCCCGCAGCGGCACAGCGCGTACTCCGCGTCCTTGGAGAGGGACTTCCCCTCGACCCAGCGCACGGACTCGCCTTCTTCGTTCGTCCCGATCGTCTGAATCGCGAGAGGCACGGAGCCGGAGACGAGATAGGGTCCGTTCTTGGCGACGACGATCTTCTTGGATTCGGCCATGGGCGCTCCTGGTTTCGCGAGTTTCGGGCGACGTTTCGAGTGTACTATTTGGCCGTCGCGAGGTCGCCGATCGTGACCCAGCCGCGGCTCTTGGCGTCGGCCTCGCGCACGCCGAGCGCGTAGGTGTTGTTGAAGCCGAAGGGCTTGAGCCAGCGCGCGCCGAAGCGCGGCGGGTATTCGCGCGCGACGCGCGCGTAGGCGGCCGCGCGGTCGGACCCGGAGGGAAGCCCCAGGATCGCGGTCAGCGCGGTGCCCGTGTACTCCGCGTAGGCGTCGATCTCGCCGGCCTTGAGCGCCTCGTGCACGATCATCGTGCCGCCGAGGTTGAAGCGGCGCTCGACGCGCACGCCGAGGCGCGTCTCGACGAGCTCGGCCATGAGCTGGCCGAGCAGGACGCCCTCGGTGAACGCCTTCGTGCCGATCGCGAGGGCCGGGCCGCCGCGCGGCGGCGTCTTCGTTCCCAGCAGTCCCGCGCTCCGCAGGAACTCGCGCGCGACGTCCTCGGGAGAGCGCTTGCGCTCGTCGACCTCGTCGTTGAGCCGGCGCATCGTCGCCTCGTCGAGCTTGCCCGCGAGGAGATTCAGCGTGTCCTCGAGACCCGCAAATTTCCTCAGCGCGGCCTCGCGCACCACCGGCGCGGCCTCGTAGGGCGGGAAAAAATGACGATCGTCGATCAATAGACGCACTCCGAAGGCCTGCAGTCGGCCGTCCGTGCTGTAGGCGCTGATCACGTCGACTTCGCGGCGCGCGAGGGCCTCGTACATGAGCGCCGCCTCCATGTCGCGCGCCTCGGTGAAGCGCAGGCCGTAGGCGCGCTGGAGACCGGGAAGGCCGTCCGGGCGCTCGATGAATTCCCCCGTGAACGCCGCGCGCAAGGAGACGGGCGCATAAGCGGCGCCCGTCGGCGCGGGGGCGCGCGCGAGCGCCAGCGCGACGATCGCCGCCAAGGCGGGCAGCGCGACGATCAGGAAGCCGCGCCGCGCGCGGCGTCGATCCGGAGCGGCCAGCGGCCCGCGCTCGAGCGCCGCCTCGCTCCAATCGAGCGCGCCGTCCAAGACGAGCGCCAGCCATGCCGCGGGCAGCGCCCCGAGCAGGATCAAACGATGCTGGCTCAGATAAAGCCCGCGGTTGATGAACTCGCCGAGCCCGCCCGCGCCGATGAACGCCGCGAGCGTGGTGATCCCGACGCCCGTCACCGCCGCGGTGCGCACGCCCGCGACGATCACCGGCATCGCGAGCGGCAGCTCGACGAGGCGCAGACGCTGTCCGTCCGTCATGCCCAGGCCGTCCGCCGCCTCGAGCGCGGCGGCGGGGAGGCCGCGCAGGCCCGCGACCGTGTTGCGGATGATCGGCAGCAGCGCGTAAAGAGTCAGCGCGATCAGCGCCGGCGGCGCGCCGATCGCGCGGATGCGTCCGAGAATCGGAAGCGCCGGGAGAGCGGCGAGAACCACGAGCAGGAGCGAGAGCATCGCGAGGCTCGGCACGGTCTGCAGAACGCCGGCCGCGCCGAGAACGACCCCCTCCAGCCGCGGCCGCCGGCGCGCGAGCACCCCGAGCGGAATGCCCGCCAAGACCGCGAGGCCGACGCTGGCCGCGGTGAGCTCCAGGTGCTCGCCCAGGCGCAGCCACAGCTCCGCGCGGTGCTCGAGGAGAAAATCCATGGGTCAGGCCTTCAGCAGCTCGGCGCGCTTTCGAAAAAGACGCTCGACGAACGGCGTCGCCGGCGACTTGATCAGCTCCTCTCCCGACCCGAGCTGTTCCAGCTTGCCCTCGTGCATCACCGCGATCCGGTCGCCGAGGTCCAGCGCTTCGAATATATCGTGGGTGACGAACACGATCGTCTTCTGCAGGCGCTCGCGCACTTTCTTGAGCGCCGCGCGCAGGCTCTCGCGCGTGACCTCGTCGAGCGCGCCGAACGGCTCGTCCATCAGCAGGTACTTCGGCTCGGCGGCGAGAGCGCGCGCGACGCCCACTCGCTGGGCCTGGCCTCCGGACAACTCCGCCGGGAAGCGCTCCGCGAAGGACAGCGCCGGAAGCTCGACGACCTCGAGAAGCTCGCGCGCGCGGCGCCGCCGCTCGGCCGCGGGCGCGCCGCGCAGGCGCAGACCGATCGCGACGTTCTCCTCGACGGTCATGTGCGGGAACAGGCCGACCTGCTGGAACACGTAGCCGATCGAGCGCCGCAACGTCACGACGTCCTGCTTCAGCACGTCGGTCCCGTCGACCTCGATCGTCCCCCCGCTCGGCTCGACGAGGCGGTTGATCATCTTGAGCACCGTGGTCTTGCCGCTGCCCGAGGAGCCGAGCAGGACCAAGGTCTTGCCGTCCGGCACCTCCAGCGAAAGATCGCGGACGACGTCGCGCGCGCCGCCGTCGTACGACTTCGACAGCCCGCGCAGGACGATCAAGCTACTTCACGACCTCGACCCCGCGCCAGAAGGCGATGCGGCCGCGGATCTTCTCGGCCTCTTTCTTGGGCTCGGCGTAGTACCAGGCCGCGTTCGAGTTCACGTCCGCGCCGACGACGACGTCGTAGTAGCCCGCCGTCCCCTTCCACGGGCAGACGCTCGTGTGGGACGAGGCCTTCAGGTTCGCGCGCTTCACGTCCTCGGGGCGGAAATAATGATTGCCCTCGACGACGACCGTGTCCGAGCCTTCGGCGACGACCGTTCCCTTCCAGACCGCTTTCATGTTTTCTCCTTGAGTTCGCTCAGGGTTTCGGCGGCGCGGGAGGTTCGAGCGCCGCCGAAGCCGCGGCGACCAAGACCGACGCCTTCAAGCGCACCCTGTAGTCGGGGTTCGCGTAGACGAACTTGACGGCACCGTCCCGGCCTACGAGGAAAACCGAAGGGACCGGCAGCCAATCGCGCGGCTCGCCCGAGGACTTGCGCAGGTCGACGCCGTAAGACGCGTACTTCTTGAGCGTGTCCGCGTCCAGCTGATAGGCGACGCCGAACGCCCGCGCCGCGTCGAACTTGGAGTCCGAGAGAAGCGCGTACGGGAGCGAATGCTTGCGCGCGGTCTTCTGCAGCTCCTCCGGTCGATCCGGACTGATCGCGACCGTCGCGTAGCCCAGCGCCGCCAGCCGCTTCTGGACTCCTTTGATCTCGCGCAGGTGCGCGTTGCAGAACGGGCACCAGCCCCCGCGGTAGAAGATCACGACGCCCGGCTTTCCCGCGAGCGCGGCTTTCAGCGACGTGCCCGAGCCGTCCATCGCGCGCAGCGGCGAGTCGGGCGCGGCGGCGCCGATGAGAAGCGGGCGGATGGCCGACGCGGACGGCGCGACCTCCTGAGCCGCGGCGGCGGAGGCGAGCAACAATACGAGGGCGGCGATGACTTTCATGGAACTCTCCTGGCGTCGACGGCCGACGCGTCCGATCCTATCTGTTCTTGAGGGCGCGGCGTAGCCGCTCTTTGGCCTGCGGCGTGAGCGAAGGTCCGGCGGTCGGAATTCGGCGGACGGCCTCGCCGAGAACGTCGAACTGGGCGCGCACGCGGCGGCAGACGTCGCAGATCATGAGGTGCAGCCGCATCCTCAAAGTCAGGGAGCCGCCGGCGTCGCGCCGCGCGGAGAGGAGGCGCGACATGTCGCGGCAGTCGGGGAGGAAGCTCACGCCGCCTCCGGCGCGAAATAATTCTTCTCGAGGCAGCGGCGCAGGCGCATGCGCGCGCGGTAGAGCAGGACCGCGAGGCGGCCCGGCGGGACGCCCATGACTTCGGCGCACGCGTGATGCTCGACGCCTTCCATCTCGCGCAGGACGAAGGCGCGCGCGACGTTCGGCGTCAGCGCGTCGAGGCAGTTTTTGAGCGCGCCGGAGAACTCGGCGGACTCGGCGCGCTGGTGAGGCTCGCCGCCCCAGTCCTTCGGCGCGGACGCGCCGTTCCAGTGGCCGCCGACGTCGAAGAGCGAATTCTCGCGCTCGTCATCGTCGTCGTTCACCGCGATCGTCGCCTCGCGCGACTGCTTTCTCAGGTGTTCGAAGATCTTATTGCGCAGGATGCCGATCATCCAGGTCAGCTCGGAGGAGTTCCCCTGGAATTTGTCGCGGGACGAGAACGCCGTCACGAGCGCGTCCTGGACCAGGTCCTCCGCCGCCCGCTCGTCGCGAATGCGCGAGAGCGCGTAGCGAAACAGCCGGTCGCCGTGCGCGTCCACCCAGCCCGAGGGATCGGAGATCATCGCACCTCCGCGACGATTCCCGACTCCGCGACGAAAGCGAACAGCGCCTGCGCGCCGGGCGCGTCCAGGCCCTCGGCGCCGGCGAGCGCGTCCTCGAGCGGCCGCCCTTCGGCCAGCGCGCTCAGCGCGGCGTGCTCGGGGCCGGTCAGTTCGCGCGTGAACACCGCGCTGCCGCCCGCCTTATAAAGGATGAGGCGCTGGGAGCCGGTCCAATCGGCGGGCTCGAGCGGCGTGTCGTCGGCGCGGTCGCGCCGCCAGATCGCGTGAACGCGGTGGCGCAGGGACAGCAGCTGCACCGCGCCGCCGAAGCGCAGGACGGCGGAGGGCTTCGCCGCCGCCGCCAGCGCCGCCGGCGTCAGGCCCGCGTGCGCCTTCGCGTGAAAGAGATCCTTGAACGCCCAGCAGAGACGCGCGAGGTCGCCGAGGAAAGGCGCGTCCTCCGCTTCGGGACGGGATTCCAGAAATTCAGGGAACGTCTCGCCGTAGTCGGACAGGTTGTAGGAGCGCGACGGCGTGCGCGCGATATAGTCGCGCGCGGCCGCGAAATAGTCCTCGTCGCCGAGCACGCGCCAGCAAGCTTCGTACGTCTCGCCGAGCGCCTCGGTCAGCCGCGCGGCGTAGCCGCCGCGGTAAACTTCGACGGCCTGCGCGGCGGTGAGCTCGCCGCCGCCCGTCACCGACGCGACGAAGTCCGGGTCCGGCGCGAAGGTCGCCGAACGCACGAAGCGGCGCTGCAGGCGCTCAAGCGGGCTTGAGCTCATGCGCCTCCTTCGAAATCGCGCGCGCCTTCGCGGCCTGCGCCTCCAGCTCCGCCCAGTCCGGCAGGTCCTCGTCCCACTCGATCAAGGTGGGCACGTGCGGCATGCGCGCGATCACGCGCCGGTACAGCTCCCAGACCGGGTCCGTCGGCGCGCGCGAGTGCGTGTCGAACAGGAACGTCCCCATGTCCGAATAGCCGCCGAGATGGATCTGCGCGACCAGCTCCGCCGGGATCGCGTCCAGGTACTTCTCGGGCGCGAAGCGGTGGTTCGCGGCGCTGACGTAGACGTTGTTGACGTCGAGCAGGATCCGGCAGTCCGCGCGCTTCGCGACGGCGACCAGAAATTCCCACTCCGTCATGACGGAATCCGAGTAGGTGATGTAGCTGGAAACGTTCTCGAGCGCGAGCCGGCGCCCGAGAACGTCCTGCGCGCGCGCGACGTTGCGCGCGACCGTCGCGATCGCTTCCTCGGTGTAGGGCAGCGGCAGGAGGTCGTGCACGTTCGACGCGTGCGCGCCGGTGAAGCACAGATGGTCGCTGATCACGAACGGCTCCACGCGTTCGGCGAGCGCCTTCAGGCGTTCCAAATAAAGCGGCCTCGGCCCTTCGACCGCGCCCGCGGACAGCGAGACGCCGTGCAGCGCGATCGGGAAATCCTCTCGCATCTTGAGCAGGACCTCGAGCGGCCGGCCTTCGGAGTCCATGTAGTTCTCGGAGATCGCCTCGAACCAGTCCACGCGGGGACGCGGGCGCTCGAGCAGGCGCGGGTAGTGGGCCGAGCGCAGGCCCACTCCCACCATCCCCGCCCGAGCGCCCGGTCGGCTCATTTCTTCGCCGTGAACGTGCCGCCGCGGCCCGTGCAGTCCGCGGGCGTCAGGCTGATCCAGCCCTGGCCCTTGCACGCGTTCTGGCCCGAGCAGGAGTGGTCGAGGCCGCCGCACTCCCCGGTGCCCTTGCACGTGTTCACGCCGTGGCACTCGATCTTCGCCACGGCGCCGCCCGACGCGCCGCCCGTGTGCGCGCAGCCCGCCGCCAAAGTGACCGCCGCCAACGCGGCCGCCGTCAACGTCGTCTTTCGATCCATGATTTCTCCTCGGTCATTGAATGAGCGTCTACAAAGTGAGTGCCGCGGCGCGGCCGCGGATTTCACTCGGCATTCAATCAATTCCTGACCCGCCCGTCATCCGTTCGAGACGGCATTTCCGCGCCGATCCCGGCATAATGCGGGCGTCGCAAGAAAAAGGAGAAATCGACATGAATCCGACCGCCGCCGCTCCGGCCCTGATCGTCGAAGTCACGCGCGAGACCGAGTCCGTGCTGGAAGCCCAGCGCCTGCGCTATCAGATTTTCGCCGAGGAGATGGGCGCCCGCCTGCCCTCCGCCGCAGGACGTTTAGACGTCGACCGCCACGACCCGCACTGCGCGCACGTGCTCGTGCGCGAGGGCCGCGGAGGCCGGACCGTGGCCTGCGCGCGCCTGCTCGACGCCTCCGGCGCGATGTCCGCCGGCGGCTTCTACTCCCAGCAGGAGTTCGAGATGTCGCGCGCGCTGACCTTGCCCGGCCGCCTGATGGAGGTCGGCCGCGCGTGCGTCGCGCAAGACCGCCGCGACGGCGCCACTTTGTCCGCGCTGTGGACCGGCATCGCGCGCGAGGCCACGGCGCGCGGCATCAGCCACCTGATCGGCTGCGCCAGCGTGCCGTTCGACCCCGAGATCGAGGCGCTGGAGCCTCTGCGCCGCTCGCTCGCGGCCTACTGGTCCCCCGACTCCCTGCGCGTCTACCCGCGCCGCCCCGTGCCGCGCGATCCGAGCGCGCCGTCGCGCGACACGAAGCTGCCGCCGCTGCTCGCCGCGTACCTGCGCCTCGGCGCGCGCATCGGCGGGGAGCCGTCGTGGGACCCGGACTTCGGCACCGCGGACTTCTTCATGATCGTCTCCGTCGAGAAGATGACCGCGCGCTATGCGCGGCGCTTTCTCGGACGCGCGGAGGAACCGTGCGCTTCTTAAGGATCGCGTCCAAAGGGACCGCGCTCGCCGCGCTGTTCCTCGTCAGCGCGGCCCTCGCGGCCGCGCTCGGCCGGCGGCTTCCGCCGCGTCTCGCGCGGCTGTGGCTGCGCGTCGCGGCCTCCATACTCGGCCTGCGCGTGCGGGTCCTCGGCGCGCCCACGCCCGCGCCCGCGCTGTACGCGGCCAACCACGTCTCGTGGATCGAGGTCGTCGCGCTCGGCGGGGTCGCGCCGTTCACCTTCGTCGCCAAGGACGACGTCGCGCGCTGGCCGATCATCGGCCCGCTCGCGGCCGCCGCGGGGACGTTGTTCCTGCGGCGCGGCTCCGCGGCGGCGGCCGCGCGCGCGGTCAACGCGGTCGTCGAGCGTCTCGCCGCGGGCGAGCGCGTCGCCGCGTTCCCAGAAGGCACGTCGACCGCCGGAGACGACGTGCTTCCCTTCAAGCCCTGTCTCTTCGAAGCGGCCGCCCGCCTCGGTTGCGACGTGCAGCCCGTCGTCGTGCGCTATCCTCCGCGCGGCGGACGCCGCTCCCCGGCGCCGTTCATCGGCGACGACGAGTTCCTCCGGCATCTCCTGCGCGTGCTCGCCGAGCCCGGCCTCGACGTCGAACTCGTTTTCGCGACGCCGCTCAGCGCTCACGGCCGCGAGCGCGGCGAACTCGCCGCCGAAACTTGGAGCGTCGTCTCATCGACGCTCGACGCGCGCCGCGGCGCCGCGGGCGCGCGCGGCGCCGCCGCCGCGCTCGCGGCTTAAAAAGAAAATTTCGTCGACGCGCAAGACCTAATTTTCGGTGGGCCTTGCGCGCGCGCGCGCGGGCTGTTATAACTCGCGCGCATGGGTAACGTCGCCGCCGCATTCTTCACCGCCGTCAATCTTCTCTACGCCGCGGTCTTCGGCGGACCGATCGACGGAACGTCCTGGGACGTCAAGGTCCGCGAGCAGGGCTTCTTCCACTGGACCTCGTCGAGCGACACGCTGATCTTCCACGGCGGCAAGGCCGTCATCGCGGGCGAGATCGCGCAGGGCTACTCGCCGGCGCTTTACGACGCCCACGTGAACGCCGCCGGCACCGATTTCACCGTGCGCCTGGAGACCGACGACCACGATCCCGTCGAGTGGTCGGGCCGCGTGAAAGCCGACCGCATCGCCGGAGTCGTGACCGTGCGCCGCCGCAACGGCCGCGTCGCGCATTACACGTTCTCCGGCGCGCGCAAGGCCGGCTGACCCCGTGGCGCGCGCGCGCATCGTCCTCCTCAACAAACCCTACGGCTACCTGAGCCAGTTCACGTCCGAGGGCGGCAAGCCGAGCCTTTCGAAGTTCAGCCTGCCCGCCGGCGTGTATCCCGCGGGCCGCCTCGATCACGACAGCGAGGGCCTGCTCCTGCTCACCGACGACGGCGGCATCGCGCATCGCCTGACCGATCCCAGGAACGGCCACCCGCGCACGTACTGGGTCCAGGTCGAGCGCGTGCCGGACGCCGCGGCGCTCGCCGCGCTCAAGCGCGGCGTCGAGCTCGCCGACGGGAAGACCCTGCCCGCGCGCGTGCGCCTTCTGGAGCCCGAGCCCGACCTCCCGCCGCGCGATCCGCCGATCCGCGCGCGCCTCAACGTGCCCACGTGCTGGCTCGAGCTGACCTTGACCGAAGGCCGCAACCGCCAGGTGCGGCGCATGACGGCCGCGGTCGGCCACCCGACGCTCCGGCTCGTGCGCAGCGCGATCGGCAGCATCACGCTGAAGGATCTCGCGCCCGGAAAATGGCGCTGGGTGGATCCGCGCGAGATCAGCGGCCGAAGATCCGCTTGACTGCCGACTCGCTCCGGCGGTTCATTGCGAGCATATGTAGAACCAGTTGTAGGTCGTATTGTTGGCGAGCGCCGTGGTCGCGGTGAGAGTCAGCGTGCCCGTTCCGGTGGTGACGTAGATCGCCTGCGCGGCGGCCGACGTCGTGTTCGCCGACTCGGGGGCGACGACGCAGTACGGCGCGGTCCCGTAAGCGGCGGCGAAGGTCATCGTCGCGATTGTGGTCGCCGTCGGAGCCGTGCCCGCGGTCGCGACGGTGATCAGACCCGCGAGATCGGTGCCCGCGACGCTCACGGTGCCGGTCGTGCCCGCGCCGTTGCCCCGCGCGATCGTCGGCGCGGCCGAGCGGCCGACGAGGTGCTGGGTCCCCGTCGCGCCGCCGACGTCGAGCGTGTATCCGGGGTTCGTGTTCGCGATGCCCACGTCCCCGGTGTTGGCGAAGACGACGTTCGTGAAATAGTTGTCGTCGCCGCCGCCGATCTGCAGAGTCGTGCCCTTGCTCTCGAGCGCGGTCTGGGCGGTGCCCGCTCCGAGATCGATGCACATCTGGCTGAAGGAGCCGCAGGCGCCCACGGACATGAGGGCCAGCCAGGCCGTGCTGCCGTTCGGATAGCCGAAGAACAGCGGGCGGGAGGCGTTCTGCTGGGCCGTGGCGACAACGAAGGACGGGAGCATGTTGATGCCGCTCACCTGGGGATAGGCCGGCAACGGGGTGGAGACGCCGTCGATCTCTTCCAAGAGGTTTGTCGTGTACCCGCCGACGGGCGCGGTCAAATTCATCTGACCGCCGCCGGACATCGTGAGCATCGAGGAGCCGTTGGGACTCGAGATGTTGAGCACGTATTCATTCGTCGTCGTCGAGTTGAGCACCAGCTGCGAGGCCGTGACGCCGTTCGGGAACGTCCCGGAGGAGGCGACCAGCGCGCCCGAGAACGTCGCCGTCGTGCCCGAGATTCCAGCCTGCAGCTGGAGGCTGCCGTCCGTCGTGAAGGTGGAAACGGCGGGCCCCGGGTTGATGTCGATCGGCGTCGCCGACAGCAGCTGGCCCGCGGTGAACGCGAACGGGCTCGTCACGAGCTGCTGACGCGGCGTCATCTCGCCGTCGCCGGCGACGTTGATGCCGAGGTAGACGTTCGTCCCGTTGAAGAGGGCGGGCGAGAGAGTCCCGTTGATGCCGAGCTGGGTCGAGAAGACGCCGTTGACGACCGTCACCGCCGACTGGGTCTCGCTGTAGATGGCCGTGCCGCCGGTCGCGACGTTGTAGAGGTTGAAGACCATGCTGAACGAGCCGTTCTGGGGCGCGTTCGTCGTCGGATTGAGCAGTTTGCCCTGGAAATTGATCCGCAGCGGCAAGGACACCGCGCCCGCCGGCGCCGCACAGACGACGAATAGGAGGGCTGCTGAGAAAATGCCGCCGATACCGCCGCGACGCCCGCCCGGGAAATGCATGGTCTTAAATTTTAAGGCCTTGTCGAGGCGCGGTCAAGCCTCTGCGCGGCCTAAAAATGCGAATGAATCTTCATCGAATTCGCGGGAGAAATCGAATGTCCGCGCGCACATATATAATAGATGGGCATCGCATGCTGAAATCGCGAACCCGAATCCAAGGACGCCGTGCCGCGGCCGCGCGGACAGCGTGGGCCTGCGCGCTGTCTTTGGCGGCCTCCTTCGCCCGCGCCGGCGCTCCGATGGCGTCGACGAATTACGCGATCGCGCGCAGCGCCGACGACGCAGGCGGCCAATCCTCAGCCTCCGCGAACTACGAGTCCGTCGACTTCGCGGCCGAGGAAGTCGTCACGACGACCGCGGCGTCGACGAACTACAAGATTCGCGCGGGCGCCGGCGAGATCTTCTTCTACCCCGGGCCGGTGCTGAACCTGGCCGCGGGCGCCGGCTCTTCGTCGTCGACGGCCGTGCTGAGCTGGTCGAGCCCCGGCTACGACGGCGGCCTGGGCGCGCTGCTCCCCGGGACCACGTATTTCATCGCGCTGACGACCTACACGGTGCCGAACGCGCCCCTCTCCGTTTCGAACGTCTCTTTCTCCACTTCCGCGACGAGTCCCGGCACCGGCGTCGGCGCGGCGGGATCGGGACTGTACGCGAACACCACGTTCTACGCCGAGCTGTGGACCCTCGACGCGGACGGCAACCTCTCGCCCGAGTCTTCGTCCAGCACCCTGATCACGCTTGCGAACGCGCCGCAGCTCGCGGCGCTGACCTTCCTCGCGGTTCAGCCGAGCTCGGTCACCGTGGCGTGGACCGGCTTCTCCGCCTCGCCTCCGGCCGCGTCGTCGCAGAGCGCGGAGGGTTTTATTTTGCAGGCGTCCTCTTCGGACTTCGGCGCGCTCGGGACGGGCGCGCCGACGTTCTCCTCGACGACGTACAGCGTGCTCGCGACCACGCTCACCGTCGGCTCGGCCCTGAACCCGCTGAATCTGTCGAGCACCTACTACTTCCAAGTCGCGAGCCTGAACTGGGCCGGCCAGCCCAACTACGCCACTTTGCCGACGCTCGTCTATCAGATCAGCCAGTCGACGGGTCTCATCAACATCGGCATCGACTCGAACGTGGCCCGCTCCACCGTCGCGGTCAGCTCCATGGTCGTCACCAACCTCGGCAACTGGCCGATGACGTTCGAGCTCACCGCGTCGACGCAGACGCCGGGCACGCCCTGGTCGCTTTCCACGTCGAGCGCCGTCGAGACCGTGGTCCTTCAAGGCGTCTGGAACACCGTCCAACCCGCGGCGTCGGCGTTCACGACGGCGCTGACCACGACGACGGTGCTCTCGAGCGCGGCCAATTACGCGGGCAACGAGACCGGCGTCCAGCTGGCGCCCGGCGCGAGCGCCACGTTGTGGTTCAGATTCTGGCTGCCGACGTCGACGTTAGGGCCGCTCGCGCAGACGTTGCAAGTCGTGGCCCAGCCCGTCTATCCGTAGCTAGCGGCGGAAGCGCGCGCCGGAGCCGCGCGGGATCACGCGGCGGATGCGGAACTTCGAGGACATCGGCGCCTTGTAGGTGTGCAGGCGCGGCGGCACGAGGTAGGTGAAGCCTTCGAGGGCCTTGCGCGGGATCTCCTGGCCGATGAACGCCTCGATGCCGGGAATCATGCGCTCTTCCTCGAAGTTCACGAGCGTGACGGCGTCGCCCTCGGTCATCGCGCGGCCGGTGCGGCCGATGCGGTGGACGTAGTCCTCGGCGTGCTCGGGCACGTCGTAGTTGATCACGTGCGAGACGTCGGGCACGTCCAGGCCGCGCGCGGCGAGGTCGGTGGCGACCAAAATGGTGATCTTGCCGTCGCGGAAGTCCTGCATCGCCTTGTCGCGCTCCTTCTGCGACAGGTCGGAGTGCAGGACGCCGCACGAGATGTCCTTTCGATTGAGGCAGTGCGCGACGTAGTCGGCGCGCGCCTTCGTGCGCGTGAAGACGATGACCGAGTCGACGCCGTCGGTCTTCACGATGGCCGCGAGCAGCTCGCCCTTCTGGCCCTCGGTCACGGGGAACAAGGCCTGCGTGACCGTGGTCGCCGTCGAGCGCGGGCGGTCGACCTCGATGCGCACGGGCGAGCGCATGAACTCGTTGATCACCCGCTCGACCTCGATCGGGATCGTCGCGGAGAACATCATCGTCTGGCGTTCCTTCGGCAAGAGCTGCATGATGCGCCGCACGTCGGGCATGAAGCCCATGTCGAGCATGCGGTCGGCCTCGTCGAGGACGGCGACCTTCACGTCGCGCAGGTGCAGGTCGCCCCCGCGCAGGAGATCGAGCAGGCGGCCCGGCGTCGCGACGACGACCTCGGCCCCTTTCTTCAGCGCGTCGCGCTGGGTCGTGAAGCTCGAGCCGCCGATGATCAAGGCGCACTTGACCGGCGAGTGCTTCGCGAGCTCGCCGACGGCTTTCTCCACTTGTGCGGCGAGTTCGCGCGTCGGCACGAGCACGAGGGCGCGCACGCGCGCGCCGCCCTTGTGCGGATCTTTGTCGCGGTCGTCGAGCAGGCGCTGGAGCAGAGGGAGAGTGAACGCCATCGTCTTGCCGCTGCCGGTCATCGCGGAGCCGATCACGTCCTTGCCGGCCATCGACTCCGGCAGGGATTTTTCCTGAATGGGCGTGGGCGCGGCGTAGCCCAGCGTCTTGATCGCGTCGAGAAGTTCGGCCCTGAGTCCGAGGCGGGTAAAAGGCATCGTCGAGGCATAGTATAGCACTGGCGGAGCCAACCTCACTATAGGCCTTTTCATTCCGGGCGCTTGGGTCCTACGGCCCACGTCGCGAGGCTCCGTCCGGGTTACACTCATGGTCGATGATCCGCCTGAGGCGAGTCCTCGCGGCGCTCCTCCTGTCCGCCCCCGCCGGGGCGCAGGTTCTGCGCTTGCCGGCGGTCGAGCCGACTTTAGCGGCTCCCGCGATCGTCGCCCCCGCGCTCTGCGGCGCGGCGCTCGTCTCTCCGGCGGCCCTCGCGCCGGCGCTCACGCCGGCTTTCTCCGCCGCGGCTCCGCTTTCGGCGCCCGCGGCCGCGCTCTCCGCGCCCGCCGCCCTCGAAGCCGCCGCCGCGCCCGCCGCCGCTCCGGCGGCCGCGGCGGCCGCATCCCTCGCCGCGCCCGCCCTGCCGGCGTCCGCGCCGACCGCCGCCGCCGCGGACTCCCGGCGCGGCAAGCCGCCCGCCGCCGCGGCTCCGGCCGCCGCGCCGAAAGACTCCGGTCGAAGCCTCTTCGACGGCTCGTTCGAGGTGCGCACGCGCTCGGGCGCGGTGTTCGTTCCGTCGTTCTCGCAGTCCAGCCGCAACTTCCCCGGCGGCTTCGCTTTTGTTCTCGCGCGCCCGTCTCCGGCCGCGCGCGTCAAGTCGATCCCGCGCACGCAGGGCCTCGAAGGCGCGGCGCTGCTCGCGCGCGTCGGCCGGGTCGCCGCGCAGGGCCAGCGCTACAACCTCTACCGCGCCGCGTCGCAGTACCTGTTCTCCACGGCGGACAATCACTCGCTCGGCAACGTGCACGGCGTGACCGACGCCTACGGCGGCGTGTTCATCGCCGGGACCAGCTCCGACTGGCGCGACTACTCCGAGTCCGAGGACGCGGCGCACGAGAACTGGCCGCGCGCTCAGACGATGAACGTCGAGCACGTCTTCCCACAGTCGATGTTCTCGGGCCATATCCCGATGCGCTCCGACCTGCATCACCTGATGGCCACGCTCGAGCACCCGAACAACGTCCGCGGAAATCTCCCGTTCGGCGTCGTGAAGGGAACGCCCGACTACCGCAACGACGCCGGCGCCAAGCGCGGCGACGGCTTCTTCGAGCCGCCGAACTTCACGAAGGGCCGCGTCGCGCGCGCGATGCTCTACTTCTACGCGCGCTACCGTAACGAAGACTTCTTCAAGGACGCCGCGTCGAAATTCTGGAACGCTCAGATCGAGACTTTGCTCGACTGGAACCGGCGCTTCCCGCCCACCGTCGAGGAGCGCCGCCGCAACGAGCTCGTCCAGCAGTTCCAGGGCAACCGCAATCCGTTCGTCGACGATCCCGCGCTCGCGGACAAGATCGGCCTCGAGGCTTGGCGCGCGCCGCTGCCGCGCGCGCGCGGCGCCGCGTCCGCCGCCGCGCCTTCGCGCCGCAGCGACAAGCCGCGCAAGGGCGAGCCGCGGCAGAGCAAGCCCCGCGGACAGTCCTTCCACCGCCCGCAAATGGGCGGCGGCCGCCGCCGCTAAGCTTCTTCAGCGCGCGGCGGCGCGAACCAAGGCGCGCAGGCGCATTTCCTGCTCGGCGGCGTAGCGCCCGGCCCAGTCGGAGTAGGCGCTCCAGGTCCGGAAGCGCATGTGCTGGTCGTCGGCGTTTCGGCCCGAGTCCTCCAGGGCTTTCGACTGCGCCGCGAGGACGACGAGCTCGTCGGCGAGCGCGCGCACGCGCGGGGAATCCTCCGGCCCGGCCGAGAACGGGAACAGCCAGCCCTGCGGAACGGCCGACGCGCCGCTCAGGCGGCGCGCGAACGCGGCCAGGCCGTCGAACGCCCCGTCGGGCATGCCGAGGGCTTTCGCGCGCGCGGCGAGATAGGCGTCGGCCGCGGACTCGTCGAGCTCCACGGACTTCTGGCGCGCCGCCGGCGCCTCGCCGCGCGCGAGCGCTTCCGCATAAAGGGCCGCGAAGGTCAGGTACTGACGCGCCTCGTCGTAATTGCGCTCGGGCGCGCTCGGGGACTCGAGTCCGCCCACCGCGCGCTGCGGCGCGCGCTTCCACGGAATCGAGACGCCGCGCAGCTCGAAGGAAACGACGGCCTTGCCGCCCTCCATGCCCCAGTAGCGCAGCCCGACGAAGGCGTGCTTCTCGCTGTCCTCGTCGTCCGCCGCGGGAACGTGCGGATTCGGATCGCGGGATTCGAGCAGCGCGCGCACGCGCTCGCCGCGGCCGCGGTGCCACGGCCGCAGCGACGGATGCGAAAGGTTCGCCTCCACGTTGGCGACGTTCGAGATCGCGCGCGCGAACAGCGCGTCGTTGAGGATCTGCATGGTCCCGTCGATGCTGTCCATCTGGGCGAGCAGGGCGTCCGGATCGGCTTTCAGGAAGACGTGATACTGCGTGCCCGCGTGGCCGGTCTCCGCGATGATGCCGCGCGTGCGCGCGAGCGCCTGGTCGACCGTCGCGGCCGGGAAGGACTTGCCGCTGACGATCTCGGGCTGGAGGAAGCGCGCGCCGACGGCGCCGCGGTGCGCGTCCGGCGGCGGCTCCATGTGCGGGTGCACGGCGACGTAATCCGGGGCCGCGGCCGTCTTCGTCAAGATCAGGCTGACCTTCCCGTCCCACGCGGCGGCCGGACCGCGCTCGACGCTCACCGCGCGCTCGAGCGCGTCGAGATAGGCGAGCTTCGCCGACAGCGGCCACGCCTTCCACGCCGCCTCGGCGCCGCCGCGGCCGAACTGCAGGAAGCGGCGCGTCGCGTACAGCACCTTGTCGAAGCGGCTCAGGCCGCCCTCGACCTGTGCGACGAGGTCGGGGCGCATTTCGAACGGACTGTAGTAGCGGAACACGTTGCCCGACGAGTCGCGACGATCGGGGGCGAGCAGGCTGCCCTCCTGCTCCTGTTGAATGAAGGCGCCGCGCAGCGGGCGAGCCGCGTGCGCGCGGATCAGCGCCGCGTCGGAGGGTCCCGCGGGCTCGGCCGCGGGCGCGGACACCGCGCCGTCGAACTGAACGTTCCCCGCGGAGGGCGCGGCGGCGAGAGCGGGCGCCGACAGCGCGACGCGCCGCGCGGCTCCCGGAGCGGACGGATGAGCGGCGAGCGGCTCGTTCGCCGGCGCCGCGAATGCCGCAAGAGCCGCCGCCGGAACCGGAGCCGACACCGGCGCCGCCACGACGGCCTGAGCCGCCATCGGGGCGAGCGCCGGCGCCGCGGACAGGATCGGCGCCGAGAACGGCGGCGCCAGCAGCTCCGGCGCGGCGACTCCCGAGGCCGCGGAGCCGCTCAGGACGGGGGCCGGCGGAGCCGACGGCAGCGGCTCGACGACGACGTCCGCCGCGCGCGCCGAAAGCGCCGCGAGAAGGACCGCCGCCGTCCAGACGACGCCAGGCTTCCTCAATATAAGAAGCTTAGCCCGCAAGCGGAGCCCCCGCCAGGGGTCCTCCGGTCCCGCCGGACCCGGGCCTTCCGTCCGATGTGCTATGATCCCGAAACTCCGAGGAGGAATTCATGAAAGCACCGTGTCTCGCCGTCCTGCTGTTGGCCGCATCCGCCGCGCCGCTGTTCGCCGCCGACGCGCCCGCCGCGGCTCCCGCTGCGGCTGCGCCCAAGGCCGACGCTCCCGCCGCCGACGACGCCAAGCACGTGCCGTACTCCTACGGCTACGATCTCGGCAAGAAGCTCGCCGACCTCGACTTTTCCGCCGACGAGACGACGCAGATCATCGCCGGCGTCTCCGACGCGATGCACGGCCAGAAGGCCCCTTTCGACGTCGACAAGTACGCCGAGCGCATCCGCGACTTGATCGAAGGCCACATGGCCGCGAAGACCGAGAAGGACAAGGCCGCGGGCAAGGCCTACGGCGAGAAGTTCGCGAAGGAAAAAGGCGTCAAAACGCTCGAGGGCGGCGGCTGGTACAAGATCCTCCGGGAGGGCAAGGGCCCGTTCGCGACCGCCGACGACACGGTCAAGGTCAACTACGAAGGGACCCTCCTCGACGGCTCCGTCTTCGACAGCTCGTACAAGCGCGGCGAGCCGGCGACCTTCCCACTCAAGGGCGTGATCCCGTGCTGGACCAACGGCGTCGCCAAGCTCAAGGTCGGCGGCAAGGCCAAGCTCGTCTGCCCCTCGGACGCCGCGTACGGCGACCGCGGTCACCCGCCGGTGATTCCCGGCGGCTCCACGCTCGTGTTCACGGTCGAGCTGCTCGACATCGTGAAGGCCCCGGCGGCTCCGATGGGCGGCTCCTCGGACGGCAAGTGACGACGACGTTCGTCCTCGCCTTGGCTCTTCTGCTGGCCCCGGCCCCGTCCCGCGCGGACGGGGCCGCGGCGCCGGCGGAGACCGTCGCCTCCGTCGATCTCGCGCGCTACATGGGCACGTGGTACGAGATTTCCCACATCCCGAACTTCCCTCAGAAAGGCTGCACCGACACGATCGTCCACTATCGCCCAGCGCCCGACGGCGGCTTCGAACTGCTGAACACCTGTTGGAAGGGCGACAAGTACAAGCCGTACCACGGCTGGGCGAAGCCGGCCGAGAAAGGCGCGACGACGAAGTTCCGCGTGAAGTTCGTGTTCTTCCTGTCGAGCGACTATTGGATCGTCGACCTCGATCCCGACTACAAGTGGGCCGCGGTCGGCGGGGCGAAGCACGATCAGCTCTGGATCATCAGCCGCGAACGCACGCTCGACCCCAAGGTCTACGACGGCATCCTCGCCCGCGCGCGCGCGATCGGCTACGACACGTCCAAGCTCGAGCGCACGATCGTTTCCGGCAAGACCTCTCCCGGCTTCGCCGGCTACGACTCCGCGAAGCCATGACCCGGCGGCCGGTCCCCTGGACCGCGCTCGTCGCCGCCGCCGCCGCCGCGCTGTTCTTCGCGCGCATGCGCCAACACGTGGACGACGACCTGTTCTTCCACCTCAAGGACGGCGCCGTGGCCGTGCAGCAGCACCTGCTGCCCACGGTCGAGCGCTACTCCTACACGCGCCCGGGGCGCGAGATGGTCGCGCTCGAATGGCTCGGCAGCGCCGCGTTCTTCGTCTTCTTCGCGGCGGGCGGCTACCTCGCCGTCGCGGCGGCCGCGGCGCTTCTGCTCGCGGGCGCGCTGTTTCTGAGCGCGCGGACCTGGGACGACGACGCTCCCGAGGCCGCGCGCGCGCTCGGAGCGGCGCTGGTCGCGTTCGCTTTCCTGCCGTTCGCGCTCGCGAAGGTCCAGAACTTCACGATTTTCCTCTTCGCGCTTTTCCTGCTGCTCCTGCGACGCTGGGAGCAAGGTCGGCGCTGGGCGACGTGGGCGATGGCCGCGACGCTCGCGCTCTGGGTCAATCTGCACGGCGGGTTCATGCTCGGCTGGGGCCTGCTCGGCGCCGCGTGCCTCCTCGACTTCGCGCGCGAGCGCCGCATCGCCGCGCTCGCACCCTGGGCCGTCGGGACGTTCGCCTGCTTCCTGCACCCGAACGGCGCGACCGGCTTCGTCTATCCGCTCTGGATGGTGTTCGCGGCTCCCGCCGGCCGCGGCGCCGTGGTCGAGTGGCGCCCGCTCAACCTTGCCGAGCCCGCGGCTCTACCCTACATTCTGCTGGCCGCCGCCGCGGTCCTCGCGCGAGTCGATCGCGCGCGCGGCCGCTTCCCGTGGGCGCTCGCGGCCGCGGCGCTGCTCGCCGCGGGCCTGCGCTCGCGCAAGATGCTCCCCTACTTCGCGCTGGCCGTCTACGCGGCAGCGGGCCGGGCGGAATTGCGCGCGGCGTTCGATAAAACCCGCGCGCGTCTGTGCGTCGCCGCCGCGGCCGCGGTCCTACTCGCGATCGCGACGGTCGAGACGCGCGAGGCGCGAGCGCTCTCGGTTCTGGGCCCCGCGTCGGATTGGGAACGCGAGTATCCGAAAGACGGCGCCGCGGACGTCGCGAGGCGCTTCGCGGGCCGCCGCTTGTTTCATCCGTACAACTGGGGCGCTTATCTGCTCTATAAGCTCGCCCCGGAAACCAAGGTGTTCATCGACGGGCGACTCGATCCCTACTGGACCTTGCTCGGCGACTACGGGACCCTGTTCCAAGCGCGGCCCGGCTGGCGCGCTCTTCTCGACGACTATAAGATCGAGGTCGCTTTGCTCCCCCCGGGCGCGCCTCTCGCGTCGGCGCTCGCGAACGATCCGGACTGGAAGCTCTCCGCGGGAAGCGACCGCGTCGTCCTCTACGCGCGCCGCTCGCTCGAGTCTCCGCGCTGAGCGAACGGAAAACCACAAAGACACGAAGAACGAACGTCGAGAACGCAGGAGAACGGAAGAAGGGTAAACGCCTCGGTCGTTTAATCTCTTTCCGTTCTTCGTGTCTTCGTGGTTTACGCCGTTCTCCTCCGTCTCCTCCTTCGTTCTCTGCGTCTCTGTGTTTAACGCCGTTCGTTCGTCAAGCCGCGGACGCGCGCATGTGGCGGCGCATGAGGCAGTCGTCGCAGACGACGATCAGCCCGGCCTTGCGCGCCGTCTCCTCGCCGAACGGATGCGTGATCCCGTCCTGGAGCCAGACGGCCTTCGCCTTGGCGGCGATCGCGGCGAGGATGGGCTCGAGCGCGTCCTCCGGGCGGCGGAAAACGACGACGACGTCCACGGGAAACGGGACGTCGGCCACCGACGGGTAGCACTTCTCGCCGAGGATCTCGGTCTGCCCGGGGTTGATCGGCACGATCCGGTAGCCGCGTTCCTTCATATAGGCGGACACGTAGTGAGCGGGGCGTTCGGGCTTGGGCGAGCAGCCGACGACGGCGAAAGTCTTGAGCGCGAAGACGCGCGCGACGTCCTCGTCGGGCGCGCCGGCTCCGGGAAGCCGGCACGACTCCGGCATCGTTTTAAGCGGCCTCGACGCCGACGTGCGCTTCGTCTTCGTCGATCTCGATGTGCGCCACGTAAGGGCGGCAGCACACGGTGCAGTCCTGGTCGATCGACTGGCCGTCCATGTCCGCGATCACGTGCAGCTCGGTGCCCTCGCCGCAGTGCGGACACTCGATGGGAACCCACTGGTCGAGACGCTTCACTTCCGACTCGGCCTTGTGCTCCGCGAGCACGGACTGCATGACCTTGTCGGCGGTGTGATTCTCGCGCGCGTCTTCGTGATCGACGGACGCCTTTTTCGTCTTCTTCGGCGCTTTCGCGCTCTTCGCCTTCGCCATGATCCCATTGTAGGGTCCGAGTCGCGCGCCGTCAAGACCTGTTCGCGCGGCGCGGCCCGGAATCGAAATGTTAATATCGGGGCGGATACGAACCGGAGGTCCGCGACGATGAAAACCAAATCTCTCGACAGCTTCAAGGCGCGCAAAACCCTGACCGTCGGCGGCAAGAAGTACGACTACTTCAGCCTCGCCGCGGTCTCCGAGAAGGTCGCCGACCTCTCGCGCATGCCGCTGTCCATGAAGGTGTTCCTCGAGAACCTGCTGCGCCACGAGGACGGCGCGGTCGTGCGCAAGGGCGACATCGAGGCCGTCGCGCGCACCGTCGGCGCGCGGCCGTCCGAGCGCGAGGTGTTCTTCATGCCCGCGCGCGTGGTCATGCAGGACTTCACCGGCGTGCCCGCGGTCGTCGACCTCGCCGCGATGCGCGACGCGATCAAGAAGCTCGGCGGCGACGCGAACCGCATCAACCCGTTCCAGCCCGTCGACCTCGTCGTCGACCACTCGGTCCAGGTCGACTTCTTCGGCGCGGCCGATTCGTTCCTCAAGAACTCCGAAGTCGAGTTCGAGCGCAATCAAGAGCGCTACGCGTTCCTCAAGTGGGGCCAGAAGGCGTTCGCGAACTTCCGTGCGGTGCCGCCGGAGACCGGAATCGTGCACCAGATCAATCTCGAGTACCTGGCGAAGGTCGTCTGGACCGACGACGGCGTCGCGTATCCCGACTCCTGCATCGGCACGGACTCGCACACGACGATGATCAACGGCCTCGGCGTGGTGGGCTGGGGTGTGGGCGGCATCGAGGCCGAGGCCGCGATGCTCGGCCAGTCGATGCCGATGCTGATCCCCGAGGTCGTCGGCTTCCGCCTGACCGGCAAGCTGCCCGAAGGCGCCACGGCGACGGACGCGGTGCTGACCTGCACGGAGATGCTGCGCCAGAAGGGCGTCGTCGGCAAGTTCGTGGAGTTCTACGGGCCCGGCGTCGCCGAGCTCTCGCTCGCCGACCGCGCGACGATCGCGAACATGGCGCCGGAGTACGGCGCCACCATGGGCTTCTTCCCGATCGACGGCCGCACGCTCGACTACCTCAAGCTCTCCGGCCGCCCCGAGGACGAGATCGCCTTGGTGGAGGCCTACGCGAAGGCGCAGGGTTTATTCAGGGACGAGCGAAGCGAGCCCGAGTTCGTCGACTCTTTGGCGCTCGACCTCGGCTCCATCAAGCCGAGCCTCGCGGGCCCCAAGCGCCCGCAGGACCGCATCGAGCTCGGCAAGGTGAAGGCGCAGTGGAACGAGGCGCTTCCCTCCTTCTTAAAGGAGAAGGACAAGAAGGGCAACGTGCCCGCTCCCGCCGGCACCGAGGTCGCGGTGAAGGACTTCAAGCTGCGCCACGGCGCGGTCACGATCGCGGCGATCACGTCGTGCACGAACACCTCGAACCCGTCGGTGCTGATCGCGGCCGGTCTCGTCGCGCAGAAAGCGGTCGCGAAGGGGCTTTCCGTGAAGCCGTGGGTGAAGACGTCGCTCGCCCCGGGCTCCAAGGTGGTCATGGACTACCTGAAGTCCGCGGGCCTGGTCGCTCCGCTCGACGCGCTCAAGTTCAACCTCGTCGGCTACGGCTGCACGACGTGCATCGGCAACTCCGGCCCGCTCCCGCCCGACATCGCGGCCGCGGTCTCCGATCAAAATCTCATCGTCGCGGCCGTGATCTCCGGCAACCGCAACTTCGAGGGGCGCGTGAACCCGCTCGTGAAGGCGAACTACCTCGCGTCCCCGCCTCTCGTCGTCGCCTACGCGCTCGCGGGCACGGTCGATCTCGACCTCACCACCGAGCCGCTCGGCACGGGCAAGGACGGCAAGCCCGTCTATCTCAAGGACGTCTGGCCGACGAACGCGGAGATCTCCGCGGCCGTCGAGAAGCACGTGACGCGCGAGACCTTCATCGCGCAGTACAAGAACGTGTTCGACGGCGACGCCGCGTGGAAGTCGCTGAAGGTCGAGGCAACGGAGCTGTACGCGTGGGACCCGAAGTCCACCTACGTGCGCCTGCCGCCGTACTTCGAGGACCTCGCTCTCAAGCCGCGCGCGGTCGCCGACATCCGCGGCGCGCGCGCCTTGGCCGTCTTCGGCGACTCGGTCACGACCGATCACATCTCCCCCGCCGGCAACATCGCGAAGGACTCGCCCGCGGCGATCTACCTCCAGGCTCAGGGCGTCAAGCCCGCGGACTTCAACAGCTACGGCGCGCGCCGCGGCAACCACGAGGTCATGATGCGCGGCACGTTCGCGAACATCCGCATCAAGAACCTGATGCTCAAGGACGTGACCGGCGGCTACACCATGCACGTGCCCTCGAAGGACCAGATGTCGATCTTCGACGCGGCGATGAAGTACCAGTCGGAGAAGATCCCGCTGATCGTCATCGCCGGCAAGGAGTACGGCACCGGCTCGTCGCGCGACTGGGCCGCGAAGGGCCCCGCGCTGCAGGGCGTGAAGGCCGTCATCGCGCAGAGCTTCGAGCGCATCCACCGCTCGAACCTGGTCGGCATGGGCGTGCTCCCGCTCCAGTTCAAGGAGGGAGAGTCGGCCCAATCCCTCGGCCTGACCGGTTACGAAGTCTTCGACGTCGTCGGCCTGGGCTCGATCAAGCCGCGGGCTCCGCTGAGCGTGCGCGCGAAGGGCGACGACGGCAGGGTCAAGGAATTCGGCGTGCTCTGCCGCATCGACACGCCCATCGAGCTCGAGTACTACCGCTACGGCGGCGTCCTGCGCTACGTGCTCGGCCAGCTCGCCGGCTCGAGCAAGCATCCCGTCGCCGCGTGACCGAACGCCTCGAAGACATTCCGAACGTCGGAAAGTCGATCGCGAACGACCTGCGCTCTCTCGGCATTCGCGCGCCTGCGGATTTGAAAGGCCGCGACCCGTGGACGCTCTATCGGGCGCTGTGCCGCAGGACGAAGTCGCGCCAGGACCCGTGCGTTCTGGACACGTTTATGGCCGCGGTCGCGTACGCGGAGACGGGCGACAAACGGCCGTGGTGGGCGTATACGAAGAAACGCAAAGCCGTCTACGGCGAACGGCTTGTCCAAATCAAAAAATAAAAAGACGACTGTCCGCGCGGACCGTCGCTCCCGTGAATCTTGCGGATAATTTTCGGCGCCGTCGCCGTCGTTCTTGCGAGTTGCGGCATCGGACGCGCCGCCGCGCCCGCGGCGAGCGAAGACCGCGCCGAAGCGGCGCTGATCGCCCGCTACCCGCAGGCCTCGCGCGAGGGCCTGGTCCTCAGGATCGCCGGCCCCGGCCCCGCTCTCGAATTTCGCGACGAAGCGTACTCGCGCAGCCGCCTGCTCGCGGTTCATGAGATCCGCCGCGGCCGCGTCGACTTCCTCATCGTCACGCGCTACAAAGACGGCCGGACGTTCACCCTCGTCGACGGCTCGAGCGGCGATCAAATCGAACTGCCCGGCGAGCCCGTCCTCTCTCCGCGCCGCGACCGCTACCTGTCCGCGTCGATCGATCTCGACGCGCGCGGAAGCGCGAACGCGTTCGAGATCGTTTCCGCGGACGGCTACCGCGTCGAGTTCGAGAAGGACTACGAGCCGGCCTCCGAGGACCGCCCGCAGACCGGCGCCGCCTCGGCGCGCTGGCTCGGCGAGGACGAGGTGGAGCTCGTCGAGAAGACGCTCAGCACGCGGCTCGCGCCGCCGGAGATCAAGAAGCTCGTCCTGAAAAGAGGCAAACGGGGCTGGACGGTGAAGCCGGCGCCTGCGCCGCGCGCGAGGCTGCGTTAGCCGCGCCAGGAGAAGAGCGGCGCGAAGCGGTCCCAGTGCGCGTAGACGAGGAAGGCCTCGAGCGCGCTGAACACCAAGCCCGGCGCGATGCCGCCGCCGCCCATGAGCAGGGCGTGGAACGCGAGGATGTTGACGAGCACCGGCGCCAGCAAGGCGAGTCCCAGCGGCGTGCCGCGGCCGGAAAGCACGAAGAGACCGCCGAAAAGCTGGAACAGGCCCACGAGCTTCATCCAGCCGCTCGGGACCATGACGGCCATGAACTGCGCGGGCTGGGAGCCCTCGGGGAACGGCGGCATGGCGAGGAACGGATGCAGGATGTTCAGGCCGAACACGACGAAGCCGAGGCCCAGCAGGACGCGTGCCACGACGGCGGCGATTTTCATGAGGTCCTCCTTGAAGAGTTCAGGGCTTCGGCGCGGACGGATCGGACCAGTCCTGATTGACGCGGGTGACGTCCTGGACCGGATAGCCGGTCTTGCGGACGAGCTCGATCAGCTCGGCCAGCTTCGCGTCGGAGACGATCGGCTCGCGGCCCATGATCCACAGATAAGCGCCGTCGGGAACGCCGACGGCGGTCCACGCGTAGTCGGGATCGAACGCGACGATCTGATAGTTGAACCGCAGCGGCCATATCGGCTGTATCTTCCAGCGCGCGTTGCCGGAGTCCTTCACGACCCACGCTTTTTGCGGCAGACGCTTGAGCGGGCCCTTGACGCTGTCCTTGCGGTAGGAGAAGTCGACGTCGATGCGGTCCTTCGCCGCGTTCCAGGAGTACTTCTCGACCGAGTTGTTCGCGCCCCTCTCGAGAGACGTCAGCCGCCCCGCCCACACGTACCACGTCCCCATGTAGCGCGGCAGGTCGACGTTCATCGCGGTCTGCGGATAGCGCGGAGCGGCGCAGCCCGCCGCCAGCACGATCGCCGCGGCGAACGCACGGCGGATTTTCATGATGATATTTTCCGCGTGATCGAAGATGTCGCGCATGGCCGGCTCAACCCTTGCGCAGCTTGAAGCGCGCGAGGCGGAAGCGGTGCAAGTTGAGGTCGGACTTGCCGCCGACCATGAGCTCGGCCATCGACTTGCCCACGATCGGCGCGAACTTGAAGCCGTGGCCGGAGAAGCCCGCGGCGACGTAGGCGTTCGGCGCGTCGGGCAATTTGTCCATGATGAAATCGTCGTCGGGCGTGTTGTCGTACCAGCACACGTGACCCTCGAACTCGGTGAAGCCGGCGAGCTCCGGGATGTATTTCTTGAGGAAGGCGCGGCACGACTTCTCGAACTTCGGCGTCAACGTGCGCAGCTGCTCGAGGTCGAGCTTCTTCACGGCGGGGCCTTTGCGGTGGTCGCCGATCTTGATGAAGCCGTGCAGGTGGACCGGGAAGCCGTAGAAGCCCTGCGTGAGGCTCGCGAAGACGGGGAAGTGCTCGGGCCGGTAGCGGCCGCGGTTGGCAAGAGGCCGCAGGAACAGCTGCTCCTGCTTGGTCACCTTGAGCGGAATGCCGTAGGACTTCAGCAGCTCGCCGGTCCAATAGCCGCCGGTGAACAGGAAGCGCTCGGCCTCCCAGACCTTTCCCGCCGCGTCCTTGACCGCGCGCACGCCGTTCTTGTCCTTGAGGATCTGCGTCACGCGCACGTTCGAGCGAATGCGCACGTTCTTGCGCTGGGCGATCGACGCCGTCGCCGCGACCGCGCGGTTGGCCCAGATCATGCCGCCTTCGGGATGAAACAGCGCCCACTTGATCGAGCGCGGGTTGTACATCGGGTAGCGCTTGCGCACCTCGGCGGAATCGAGGCGCTCGAAGCGGATGCTGCGCTCCTTGAGAACGGCGAGGCTCTGCGCCTCGTAGCCGTTCTCCTTGGTCGCGAGCTCGAGCACGCCGTTCTGCTGGAGCAGCGTCTCCTCGGACAGCGCGTTGAGCTCCAGCCACAGCGGCAGGGCCTTCAGCGCCATCTCGGTGTAGAACGCGTCCTTGCCGTAGGTGAGCCGAAACACGCGCAGGTGGTCGCCCGACGCCGCCCACTGGTTGGGCACGTCGAACTGGTCCAGCACGGTGACGGTCTGGCCCAGCTGGGCCAGATGCCACGCGGCCTGAACGCCCATGATGCCGCCGCCGACGACGACCGTCGTGTTCTTCACGCTCATCGCGAAAACCGTCCTCCGATCCGCCGGGCGACGCCCTCCGGCGGCGTCCCGTGCGGCACCTTCATCCACTTTCCGCCCTCGTCCCCGGCCGCGCGGCCGAGCTCTCCGTCCGCCGTCACGACCGTCACCGACCCGCCGCCGCGCCACGCGCTCGAGCGCACGCGGTCCAAAATCAATTCGTCGGCCGCAAGCTCCCGCGCGAAGCTCAGGCGGAAGTTCGCCGGCCGCGGCCCCGGCATCGTCCGAAAGGCGCCGTCGAAAAACAACTCGATCTCGACCGCCGCGCCGAGCTCCTCGCAGAGCTGCGCGAAAATCGCGACGACGCGCTCGGCGTCGACGTCCTCCTGGGACCGATGATTCGGGCCGCCGTAGCCGTAGGCGGTCCGGACCAGGTTCGTGCCGTCGACGCAGAACACGCGCGCGCTCATCGTAGCTTTTTTTGACCGTTGCGGCCGCCGTCGAGACAAGCTTAGCAAACCGACAGGAAGGGGTTCCGCGCTCCGAGGGAAGCGCGCTGAACCGCGCGTTCGATCCGGCGCTCACTGCGGAAGAGTCTTGGGCTCTTCCATGACCAGCTTGTCGCCGTTGAGGCTTTGCAGGAACGAGAGCAGGTCGGATTTTTCGCGAGCGTCGAGGCCGAGCGGCCGCAGCAGCGGGCTCAGGCGCGCGTCGGGCTGTCCGCCGCGGTCGAAGTAGTCGATCGCCTCGGCCACGGTGGCGATGGAGCCGTCGTGCATGTAGGGGGCGGTGTCGTCGAGGTTACGCAAAGTCGGCGTCTTGAAAGCGCCGCGGTCGCCGTCGCGCTTCGTCGCGACGTATCGCCCCAGGTCCGGCAGCTTGCGCTGAGCGCCCACGCCCACGTTATGAAAGAGCCCGTCGGTGAAGTTCGGCCCGGAGTGGCAGTTCGCGCAGCCCGCCTTTCCGTGAAACAGCGCGAGGCCGCGCACGGCCTCCGGCCCCAGCGCCGCGGCATCCCCGGCCGCGTAGCGGTCGTAAGGCGCGCCGGCGGCGACGAGCGTGCGCTCGAAGCTCGCGATCGCCTGCACGATGCGGTCGATGTTCACCGTCTTGTCGCCGAAGGCGCGCTTGAAAGGACGCGCGTAGCCGGGCACCGCGGCGATGCGCGCCGCGGCCTCGTCCAAGGTCATGTCCATCTCTTTGGGATTCGTGATCGGGTCCTTCGCCTGCATCTCCAGGCTCGTCGCGCGTCCGTCCCAAAAAAAGTCGGAGAGGTACGCGGAGTTGAGCACGGTCGGCGTGTTGCGGTCGCCGAGCTGGCTGCGCACGCCGATCGGCGTCGGCCGCTGGTCGCTCCAGCCCTTGCGGGGATCGTGGCACGTCGCACAGCTCGCCGTGAAGTCCCGCGAGAGCCGTTTATCGAAAAAGAGCAGCTTGCCGAGCTCGATCTTCGCCTTCGTCGGCGGATTGTCCGCCGGAGCCGGCGGCTTCGGCGGTTTCTTATCAAACGAATCCGCGAAGGCCCCGCAGGAGATCAGCGCGCAGGAAAGAATCAGGGCCCTCGCCAGGTATCGAAGCGTCGGCACGGCGTAAATGTAGCTGACGTCTCCGACGGCGTCAAGCGGCCGGAGCATCTTGACGACGCGCCGCATTCGATCTAACCTTAGGAATCGCATGTCCGGTCCGATCATCCTGGTCGTCGACGACGAACCCGAAATCCAGTCGCTGCTCCGGCGCGGCCTGACGCAGGCCGGCTACCGCGCGGTGTTCTGCCGCAACGGCGCGCGCGCGCCGCGCAACGCGCGGCGCTTGAAGCCCGCGGCCGTCGTCCTGGACGCGGTGCTGGGCCGCGGCCTGAACGGCTTCCAGATCTGCTCGATCCTCAAACAGGAACCGGCCACGCGCGACATCCCCGTGATCATGACGTCGGGCATTCTTCCTGCGGCTTCGTCGGAAAGCCAAGCGCTGAAGTGCGGCGCCGCGGCCTACATCAACAAGGGCCAGATCTGGCCCGCGCTGGCGAGCCGCCTGGACGCGCTTCTGCGGCCGGCGCCCTGCTCCGCCGCGGCATCGAGTGCGTCCGCGGGCGAACTCGCCCCTCCCGGCGACGTCCTCGTCGTGGACGACCAGCCGGAATGGATCGACCTTTCGCGCCGCCTCCTCGAGGAGGCCGGCCACCGCGTCTTCTCCGCCGCCGACGACGTTTCCGCCGTCGAGCTTGCCGCGCGCCACCGTCCCGACTGCATCGTCCTCGACTACCAGCTCGTGCGCGTCACCGCGCCGGAAGTCTGCCGCCGCCTGCAAGCGCGGCCGGAGACGCGCGGCATCCCCGTCGTCATCCTCACCGGCGACAAGAAATGCCGCGAGCTCTGCCTGGAATTCGGCGCCGACCAGTTCGTCGCCAAAGACGCGCCCATCACCGAGCTGCCGCGCGCCGTGGAATTCACCATCCGCCGCTACCGCTGGAGCGCGGGCATCCTCGTGAAGGAAGACGTGCGCCTGGACCGCCGGGACCGCAGCGTCTGCCTGGGCGGCAAGGTCGTCGCGGAGCTGGCCGGCAACCGCTTCGATTTCTTCTACGCCTTGGTCGAGCGCAGTCCTCAATACGTGAGCCGCCGCGACCTCGCCCGCATGCTTCCGCACGAGAGCGAATTAGTCGAGGGCTCGAAGGCGCTGGACAAGCTCGCCGCGCGCACCAAAGAAGACCTGGGCAAGCCCCTCTCGGACCGCATTCATCAGCTCAAGGACCTGGGCTGGGTCTACGAACTGCCCCTCCCCCGCCGCCTCGCAAAGTGACACCTCTGGGGATTGAACTTTTCTCCCCCTTCTGTTATCCCTTGTCGATCGCCGCCGCACCGCGACTGGGGGAGTCACGTTCGCCGAAACGCCGAATCGCCGCGCCATCGCGCGCCGCTGCCTTGAGACGCTGACCGTCGCCGCGACGGTCGGCTTTCTGTTTGCCTCCCCCGCCCGCGCCGTCCTGGGCGACGTCAACTGCGACGGCGTCGTGAGCGCAACCGACGCCCAAGTCCTCGCCAACTTCCTCGTCGGCATTTCCACTTCCGTCCCCTGCCCCCAAAACGCCGACGTGAACGGCGACGGCCAGGTCAACGTCGCCGACGTCCTCCTCATTTTGCAGCTCTCCAAAGGCCTGCGCACCAGCTTCTCCTACCAGTCCACCTCCGTCTTGGCCGTCACCCCCTCCAGCGGCACCGCCAACATCCTCCTCGGCGCCGAGATCAGCGCCATCTTCTCCAACCCCGTCTCCAGCGCCTCCCTCCCCGGCAACTTCACCGTCGCCGACGCCGTCAGCGGCCAAATCTCGACGGGCACTTTCCGCTGCTCGCAGAACGGGACCATCTCCGTCTTCACACCCGGCGTCCCTTTCCTGCCCGCCCACAACTACGTCGTGACCCTTTCCACCGGCATCACCGACAATTTTGGAAATCCCATCAGCACTTCGGTCGTCGTCGACTTTCAGACGCAGCCTCTGGGCACCATGAGCCTCACATCGGTCAATAACTCGACCGCGACGATGAATACTCTTCTATCGAACCCGATCTCGGTCCAACTGCTGACTTCGACCGGCGCTCCCGCTGTCCAAATTCCCGTCGTATTCGCCGCACAGATGGGCAACGGCACCTTTCAACCCAGCGGCCTTCGGCAAGTCACCATCCTGACGGACAACAACGGAAACGCCGCTCTGGCTTACAAAACCGGAACGCAAGCGATCGTCAACACGGTTTCAATCTCCGCCATCGGCTTCAGCACCGTGCCGGTCTTCCAAGTCGCTACAACGCCTACCCCGGCGGTCAATCTGCGTCTCTTTACCGGCGGCAACCAGACCGGCGGCGTCGGCTCGGTCGCGCCGCTGCCGCTCGTCGTTCAAGCCACGGACGCGGGCGGGGACTACATCCAAGGCACGACTGTGACCTTCACGGTCGCGTCAGGGGCCGGCAGTTTTGGTTCGCAGACCTCTTCGTCGGTGGTCACCAACAGCACGGGAACGGCGGCCGTGATGTTCACCTTCGGCGCCTCCAGCGGCACAGCCAACGTCTCTGCAAGCTTTGCCGGCATGGTCGGCTTGCCGCCGGTTTTCAACCTACACGGCATTCTGCCTCAACTCACCACGTCGACTTATATCAGCGGCAATGTCATCGATTCGAAAACTCTGCTGCCGCTCACAAGCGTTTACGTCTATCTGACCGACACCCCTTCAGTTTGGGAACGCACCGATCTGAACGGCAATTTTATTTTGCCGGCCAGCACCGGACCGCATGTAGTCGAAGTTGACGGCTTCGAGAGCGGTCTCATCGGCGGACAGATGTATCCGACGGTCTCGTATCCCGTCAACGCTGTCCAGGGAATGACGACCGGCCTGGGTATTCCCGCGATGCTCCCGGAGCTCGACCAGCAGTCCTATCTGGATGTGTCCAACGTGCTGGGAGGAACGCTGACCATACGCGGCTACCCACTCTGGCAAGTCTACGTCGCGCCCGGCCAAGTGACCTTCCAGAACGGCTCGCATACCGGACGGCTCTACGCGTCTTTCGTCCCGCACACGCAGATTCCCATGCCCGTGGCCGGCGGCAAATCGAGCCGCTTCGACGACACGATTCAGCCGCCCACCGTCGTCTTCAATCCTCCCGCGCAGACAAGCTTCCCGAATATGGACGCTCTGCCGCCCGGCACGATGACGGACCTCTTCACGCTGGACTATGTGAGCGGTGCGTTCAAGCAGACCGGTGTCGGCGTCGTCTCGGCGGACGGCACAATCGTCACGAGTTTGCCCGGCCAAGGCATAACGCAAGGCGGCTGGCACTCAGCGCCGCCGCCTAATCCACCGCCGCCCGGATGCATCGGCGGAAATTATTATTTCGGTTCGTCGTGCGGCCAAGCTTCTCTCAGCGATTTCGGCAGCGCAGCGGCATGCACTCCGGTCGGCGGCTACCCAGGTTGGTTTTATTGCCTGCTCTGCGGCTTACCCAGCAATCAGCAGGGTCAACCGATTGCAAGCTGCACGTGCAGCGGACAAGCCTGCCCGCCCTCAATCAACCCGCCGCCGCCTTCACAGCCAAATCCGCCACCACCCAGTTGCCCGCCGGGGTCAACATGCCCGCCACAGCCGAATCAATGTGATCCGACTCCGCCGACGGTCACTCAGGTTATCGCGAATCTCTCACAACCGATCATCGCTGACGGCCAACTCGCCGACCTCCAAGTCACTGTGCAGACCGATCCGCCAAATGCCTGCACGATAAATTTGCAAGGTTCTGTATCGGCCGATACTCCCAATGTCGTCGATATCTCAGGCCAAGGTGGAGCCACGTCCGCCGCGGACAATTTTCCCACCGACGGAACAACCTCCGATGTGAGTCTCGTTGGAGGCGACGGCATCGCTATGTTGACGGCCAGCGTCGGCGGGCAAATTAGTCAACCACAGCAGATTGTCGTCGTTAAGTTGACTACGCCTTCGCCACCAACGATTTCTTATGGCGGGGCGGACTATGGCGTGCTATGTGTGACCCCTAAAGGATATACGTCCTACATTAATTATACGGTAAGTCCGACTGGAGCCCTCAACATCCAAAACGGGCCGATTGGGAACAACCCCTCCCAATGTGCGACGAATCAGGATGAAGTCGATTTCACCTCACAGCTGACCGCCCCCTGCCAGTCACAGGTGACAATTTCGGCGACATTAGGGGGGACAGCGACCGGCACATCGCTCGGGAATTTCAACGTGACCGTTCTGACTCCGACCTCTACACAATCCAAATTGGTCTGCATTTACCATAACTCCAATTACAAATATGGATTCAATTCGACCTGGGACGTAACTCTCCAAAGCTCCGGAGGCAATGCAAACTTTAACGGACTGCAACCAGTTAAAGAACAGCTCGCTACCAATTGGATCATTAGCAATTTGCTGACGGCCTGCCCTCTCATTTCCGCGCCAACTCCGTATCAGAAATGGATCATTGGCCCCGGCGGGGAATCTGGGCTGTACCTTCCGGGCGTTCCCTACTCCGCGCCTGCGCCTCCGTACCCCAATAATGGCCTAGGTGACAATGACGGATTATTTGTTACTCCCTCGGCACTAGCAAATCTATCCAATTGCTCATATCCAATTGTTCAACAATTTGCGGTGGGCAATTGCACGACTCAACCGCTAACAATCAACCAACGGTTCAGCTCCAATAGCTTCTCAGTCTGGCGTACAGACGATCCGAATTCGACGATAGCGACAGAAACGACGCCTATTTGCCCCGGTGCCTATTGATTCCGTCTATGGTGAGAAAACAGGAGCATCCAATGCGCCAAAATCTCTTCAGCCGTATCAACTGGTTCATTCCGTTCAATCTGATATTCGCAATTGTCGGCGTGGCCCTTACTGGCCGCTTGACGGTCGCGTCAGCACTTCAACCCCAACTCAACGCATCTATCGAAGATCTCTCCGCGTTTGTCGGGAACGAGTATTGGGACTTGTGCTCGACGCAGAACCAACCGTGTGGGTTGGAAGAATTAAGTTGTGGCGATTTGCGCTCAGACACACCGAAAGGCGCGAAACTCGTCCACATCAAGAAAACGACATTTCGTAACGCACTCGACGAAGTCTCACGAGCGCATCCCCGATATCACTGGGTCGTTCGTAACGATGTGATCAACATCGAGCCCGTTCACCGGACAGACGTTGACTTGCTCTCGACCAAGATGTCTACAGTCTCTTTTCGCGGGATACCCAGTGATCAAGCGGCTTTCCTTGCATTTAAGCAGGCCGGTGTGCTGCTGAGTAATTCGCGCGCGACCACAGGGCCCGGCGGAGAAGCCTATCCTGCAATCAATCTAGACCTGAAGGATGTAACTCTGCGTGATGTCTTGAATGCAATTGCGACTGCAGACGGACACATGTTTTGGACTTTTGGTCCAACTTCACATTTAATTCCGTGGCGTGGCCCGGCTGAACACTGCTTTAGCGTAGATACTTGGCGCAGGGTCAAGAATACTAAGGTCAAGCCAACAGCAAACGACCTATTAAAATTGCAGGGACCCAATCTGGCAAAGTAGCTCTCCATGAGATGCAGAATAAACTTGGGCCAATACTTAATAATCGCATCGGTGCGCCGCGGGAGTGACTGGTGCGGCATTTGATGTGGGCATCCTGCCTGGGGGTTGCACTACTGTCAATCAACGCTTTCGCTCAGGAAAATGCCCAGCCCGCTAACCGTCTGACGCCGGCTGTTACACTTGTCGCGAACGGAACAGCCAACGTGGGCAACGTTGTCGTCGACTTCCGTGGTTTGACCGTTCTCGCGATGACGCCAAAGGCCATCGCGTTTACGCAACTCGGGCAGTCGCAGCAGCTCACAGTCCAAGCCGTCTTGACGGATCGCAGCTCCTTTACTGTGAATACCGCGACATATGGCACCGCGTTCTCGATCAATCGGCCGACCGTTGCGAGCGTTTCACCCAGCGGGCTTGTCACGGCGCTTAGCACGGGCACCGCACTGGTTATGGCGACAACGCTCGGAGAAACCGTTCAGAGCATCATCGTCGTCAATCCGTCCTACGGCCCCACCGGTCTTCAAATCAATCCGACGACGATTTCCTTTTCAGAGGTTGGCGCGCAACAACAACTCCAGGTTCTGGAATCCGTTTCGGGCGGAGTTAATATCGACGTGACCAGCCAAAGCAGCACGACGTACATGAGTCAAAATCCGACGATTGCTTCAGTGAGCCCCGCGGGTCTTGTCACGGCTGAATCCGCCGGATCGGCGATCGTTCAGGCTACTTTTGGCGGCTTCATCAGCACCGTCGGCGTGACAGTCACAATTCCGCCCGCCGATGCGCTGACTGGTATTGCGTTGACTTCGCCGGTGCTCGTTGTTCGAAGCACGGGCCCCGTCCAACTTTCAGTGGTCGGCATTCTTGCCAGCGGTCAGCAAACGAATCTCTCGTCTTCATTAGACGGAACGACTTATCAAACCAGCGCATCTACGGTGGCCACAATCTCCAGCAACGGCGCGATAACGGCAGTGGGCGCGGGTTACGCCCAGATCACGGCGACAAATTCCGGATTCTACGCGTCGACGACGGTTCGCGTCAGCTTCGCGCCTCTACAGTCTGTGACCGTAACGCCTGATAATGCCTCCATTCCGTTGAGTGCAATTTCACCCGTGACGACACAGCAGTTAAGAATACGCGCAATCTACGCTGATGGAAGTTTCGACAGTCTCACGTCTTCGACGACCGGAACGACCTATCAGTCTTCGAATGCGGCGGTCGCGACTGTAGGACTGTCGGGACTGGTGACGTTCACTCAACCGGGAACCGCGACGATCACGGTCACCAACGGCGCGATCTCAGCGCAGACGACGTTCACGGTCACGCAGATGAATCCGACTTTTCTCAGCTACTTCCCGGGAAGCGGGTTCACGGGTGTGGCGGTTTCAAGTCAGATCGCCTACGTGACGGCGGGGACGGGAGGGCTGCAGGTCATCGACGCCACGAATTTGTCGGGACCGTTTCTGGCTGGTTCCGCGACGACGACGGGGAACATGGTGGACGTGAAGGCGTGGAACAAGCGCGCCTATGTGGCTGAGACCTCGGGCTTGGCCGTGTTCAACGTGGCGAACGAGGCGAACCCGGTGCGGGTCACGACCATCCCGGGAAGCAACGTGACGGGCGTGGACGTGGACCGCGGCTACCTCTACTATGTGGACGGGACGACGTTGCATGTGTACAGCACGTCGACGCTGACGTCCGTGGGGCAGGTGACGATGCCGGCGGCGGGGCTGGGCGTGGCGGTTTCGAGCGGCGTGGCCTACGTGATCGACGCGGCCTCGGCGCTGGACATCGTCAGCGTGGCCTCGCCGAGCGGTCCGGTACTGGTCTCCTCGATCAGCGTGCCGGGTGCCGGATCTCAGCTCACGGCGCACGACGGCGTCGCGTACGTGCCGCAGCCGACGGGCTCCGGAGGGATCCAGCTCGTGGACGCGACGACGCCGAGCAGTCCCGTTCTCGCGGGGCAGGCCATCGTCGGCGGCGGGACCGGATTATACGGGGCGGCCGTTTCGAACGGGATCATGGTCGGTGCAATGTATGCGGGCGTCGGGCAGACGCCGGTGTTCAATGTCAGCAACGCTTATTCTCCGGCCTACATCGCGCTGATGCCGACGGGCAACAAGCACGCGGGCTATCGCGTCGCGTTTCAGAACGGCGTGGCGTACGTGGTGGACGCGAACGTGATCAACGGGGCTTCGAACAGCAGTCCCTCGCCGGGGCTTTATATCGGCGCGGTCGTGCCGATCCGCAACCAGGCTTCGCCGACCGTGTCTCTGTCGGCCGTCCCTCTTTCGGGCGCTTCGTCCGTCGTGGAAGGGGGCTACGTCGTCGTCTCGGCGACGGCGACCAGCGGCGTCGGCATCGCCGACGTCTTGTATTCGGTGAACGGAGTGGTGCAGAGCTCCGCCACCACGGCGCCGAACTACGCGGCGCTGGTCCGCATCCCGGCCGGCACCGCCGGGACGGCCGCGGTCATCTCGGCGCAGTCGCAGGACATCGACGCGATGCTTTCGCCCGTGTCGAGCACCACCATCAACGTGGTCGTCGATCCGTTGACGACGGTCCAAGGAAAGCTGCTGACGTCTCAAGGCGCGCCTGTTGCGAACACGACGATCACCTTCGTGGACGGCCTGCAGACGACGACCGGCGCGGACGGCAGCTTCCTGCTGACGCATGTCCCCACCGCCCAGGGCAACGTCGTCCTCTCCGCGACGACGACGATTTCGGGCTACACGCTTTACGCCAATCTTGCGTATCCGCCGGTGCTCGGCGGCGTGACGAGCTTCGGCAACGTGGTGCTCAACGGCAACGTCACATTTACGGGAAATGTCGCGGGGCAGACCTTGGTGCCGCTCGTGAGCCCCTACGTTATCAGCGGACAAGCAGTGCTGCCGCAGGGCCAGACGCTGACCGCGCCCGCCGGGACGATCTTCAAGTTCGCGCCCGCGGCGAGCCTCACCGTCAACGGCGCGCTGATCGCGAACGGCGCTACGGGCAATCCCGTGACGTTCACGTCTTTGCAAGACAACTCCATCGGCGGGGACACGGGCGACCTCGGCGTCAGCTACGGCTTCCCCGGACAGTACGTCGGCCTGATCTTCCAGAACGCGGACCCGAGCACTTTGATCTCCAGCAGCACGCTGCGATTCGGGCAATCCGTGCAGGTGACGGCCGGCACTGCGACCTTCGTCTCCAACATGATCTCCAACATGTCCACGGCCCCCATCCAGCTGACGCCCGGCGCGAACGTGGCCGGCTCGGGAAACCAGTCGCTGAACAATCCGATCAACGGCGTGGACATCCTCGCCGGCGGAACCGAACGGAATTGGTCGCTCTCTTCGTTTGGCTTCCCCTATGTCATAAGGTCCGGACTCGTGAGCCCGAGCGGGATCACGACACTGGCGGCGGGAACGATCGTGAAGCTCTACGGCGCGGGCACGATTTCCTCCGGCGGCGAGCTCGTCGCGTCGGGAGGCCAGTTGATCGCGCAGGGCATGCCGGGAAATCCGGTCATTTTCACGAGCCTCAACGACAACGCGGTCGGCGGCAACACGAGCGGCAGCGCCGCGCCGACAGCGCCGGCGCCGGGCGACTGGCCGTATGTGAAATATGGGTCCTTTTGGGTCTGGCAAAAATATGATTTCCGTTTAAAATCATGCGATGCCGCGTGGCCGGGAGTTCGCGGCCTCACAGCGCTGGGGGGCCTTGTGCGGAGACGAATGCGGTCGTCCGAGGTTTGGGCTTAGCATATGGCCGGCACGGACGAGGAAGTGGTCCGGCGGTTCTACGAGGAGTTCTGGAATCGCTGGGATTTCGCGCTGGCTTCGTTCTTGATCGCGCGCGGTGCCCGATTCCTGGCGGCGGAAACCATCACAGCGCGCAACCGCGACGAATACCTCGCGTACGTCCGCAACGTACGGTCCGGCTTCCCGGACATGCGCCATGAAATAACGGAGCTCTCCCGGGAAGCCGAGTCGGTCAAGGCCAAAGTCGTCGTGACAGGGACGCACACCGGGAAGATGCTGGGGATCAACCCCGGCGGCAAGCACGTTCGGTACTCCCTGGAGTCCAGCTTCCGCGTACGCGACGGCAAGATCTCCGAATGTCGAGTCAGGGCTGAGGACGTGGCTGAGCTGGCCCGGCAAATCCAAGGACAATCTTCGAACGCGGCGCGCTCGGACGGGGCGCGCCCTCTTTGGAACCGGCTCAAGGATTTGTTTTCCGATACCGGGAGCGGACGGCCATCATGAGGCGCCTGCGCTCCCTGGTCTGCGGCGCGCCCCTGCTTGGTCCGCTCGGCGCGCCGGCCGCGCTGGCTCCAGCCCTGCTGGGCGCGGCCGCGCTGACCGCGGCGGCCGCGATCGCGCCCCCCTCGGCACAGGCCGTCCTCGGCGACGTGAACTGCGACGGCGCCGTCAACGCGACCGACGCCCAAGTCCTCGCCAACTTCCTCGTCGGCATCTCCACCTCCGTGCCGTGCCCCCAAAACGCCGACGTGAACGGCGACGGCCAAGTCAACGTCGCCGACGTCCTCCTCATCCTCCAGCTCTCCAAAGGCCTGCGCACCAGCTTCTCCTACGCGCCCACCCAGGTCCTCGCAATCGCGCCTTCCAGCGGCACGCTCAACGTCCTGCCCAGCGTCCAGGTCAGCGCCCTCTTCTCCAACCCCGTGTCCACCGCCTCGCTGCCCGGCAACTTCCTCGTCGCGGATTCCAGTACTGGCTATGTCTCGACCGGCACTTTCCGCTGCTCACAGAACGGCACCACCATCGTCTACACGCCGACCTATCCGCTGCGCGCGGGGCGACCTTATGTCGTCACGCTCTCGACCGGCATCACCGACAGCTTCGGCAACCCGCTCAGCACCGGCACCGTCTCCTCGTTCACGACCCAACCGCCCGGCGTCATGACTCTGACGTCCGTCAACAACTCAACGGCCACGCTGAACACATTGCTCGCGCAGCCGATCTCCGTCCAGCTCCTGACTTCGACCGGCGCGCCCGCCGGCGCGGTCCCTGTGATCTTCACCGCCCAGATGGGCAACGGGACTTTCCAGCCCAGCGGCCTGCGCCAAGTCACAATCCTGACTGACAACAATGGCAACGCCGCTCTCGCTTACAAAACGGGCACACAGGCCATGGTAAACACGGTCTCTATTTTTGCCGTGGGCTTCAGCACGATCTCCCCATTCCAAGTTCAAACGTTGACCACCGCACCCGTGAACCTCCGCCTCTACACTGGCGGCAACCAGACAGGAGCCGCAGGCTCCGTTGCACCCCTACCTCTCGTTGTTCAAGCTACTGACGCAGGTGGTGATTATGTACAAGGAGCCACCGTTACATTCACTGTACCAGCCGGACACGGCAGTTTTGCAGGACAGATCAGTTCATCCGTAGTGACCGACAGCACCGGAACGGCTGCTGTCATGTTTACGTTTGGCTCATCCAGCGGAACAGTGACCGTTAGCGCTGGGTTCCCAGGAATGGTCGGCATGGCTCCGAGTTTCACGATGCACGATATCCTGCCGTCCACGTCTACAAGCACTTATATCAGCGGCAGCGTCATTGATTCCAATACTCTACTTCCGTTGACTAGTGTTTATGTTTACCTTACCGACAATCCTTCCGTATGGGAACGCACGGACAAGAATGGCAACTTTGTGTTGCCTGCCAGCACCGGCCCCCATGTAGTCGAAGTAGATGGATTCGAAAGCGGTCTCATCAACGGCCAGATGTACCCCACAGTCTCGTACCCAGTCAATGCCGTCCAAGGTCAAACGACTGGTCTAGGAATTCCCGCGATGCTGCCGGAAATGAATCAACAATCTTATGTTGATGTGTCGGACGTTCAAGGCGGGACTCTAACTATTCAAGGTCAGTCTTCCTGGCAAGTATATATTGCTCCTGGCCAGGCTACATTTCAGAATGGATCGCACACAGGAAGAATTTATGCGTCTTCCGTACCGCACAATCGAATACCAATGCCCGTTGCTGGAGGTAAAGCGAGTCGTTTCGACGATACGATCCAACCTCCAACGGTTATATTTAGTCCCCCGGTTCAAGTGACTTTTCCCAATGCTGATGCGTTATCTCCGGGTAGCGTTACTGAAATATTTACTCTTGATTATGTTAGCGGCGCGTTTAAAAGAACGGGTCGAGCAATGGTTTCCTCCGATGGATCAGTCATTCAAAGTTTGCCTGGTGAGGGGATTGGACAAGGTGGCTGGCACACGGCTCCCCCAGCACAACCGCCCCCACCCGGGTGCTCCGGTGGAAATGTCTGTTTTGGCAACAACTGCTCAAATCCAACAATTAGCGGCGCCGGCTACAGCGCGCAGGGCATACCGTTTCAAGGCTATGAAAATTGTTGGTCGTTTCTCTTGTGCGGCCTACCGACTCAGAACGGAGCCGCCGATGTTACGATAACGTGCAATGGGGCATCACCCCCCATAACTCCAGCGGCATCATCTCCGCCGAGCAATTGCCCGCCTCCCACTGGAACAGTAACTTTGACCCTGGCAAATCCGGTCATTGGCGTAAATCAAGCCACGAATCTTGCCGTATCCGTAACCGGAACCACTGATCCCAACTGCCAGGCGTCACAAGTTGTCCCTGTAACAATTAATGCGACCGACTCGAATGCCGTCACGATTGCCGGATCTTTAGGCAGCGTGACCATTGCTGTCCCAGTGAATACATCAATCAACGTGGGCATTCTGGGGAACGCTGCGAGTGCCACGCAACTGACTGCTAGCTCCACCCTCCCAGGCGTAACAGCTACAAGTCCAGTTCCCATTACTGTCATAAACGCGAATCTAGACTCAATAAAACCTGCTTCATACGGCAATGCAGGAGCTGATCCCAATAATCCGACCGCAAATAGCTCCGGCTATATCTGCCTAACGATAACGCCACAAGGCAGCGAACAATATTTGGCCAATCCCACGGCTGACGATTCAAATACAACAGTAAGCTTCGCGTCCGGCCATCCGGATTGTCTAAATTCGACGGATGAAATCACCATTCAGTCATCATTACAAGCTGATTGTCGTGATGGTGTAAACATAACGGTCCCGATAACTGGCGGTGGTAGTGTATTTTCTTCCAGTCAGAATCAAGGTTCGCAAGTTACCGTTATGACTCCAACAAGTACAAAAGCGACTTCTTTTGGGTATTACCAACTAGCAACAGATCCCGTTACTGGACAAAAGTGTTTCGGGGGAATTTTTTCAGGCTGGCATGTGACATTTCATAACTCAACCGCAGACAGTATGGGTTTAACTCCGAACTATTACAACTTGTATACGAATGAAGAACTTTCCGTAAGTCCAGCGATGTGCGGCCCATATCCGACAGGTCCGCTTGACGAAAGCAACTGGTACATCGGTGTCACTACCTCAGGAGACAAGAACTACAACACAACTACGCCCCAAAATTCAATAAACGATCAGAATACGGTTTGCCCACCTACGCAAGTCACGTGTAGTTACATGGTTACACAGGACTTCAAAATCGGCAAATGCACGACTCCCAAGGACTATATTAGCCTGAAATTTACAAAAACCTCGAGTTCGGTCACGCGCAGCGATGGAACAACAGTGCAGATAACTTATTAGTTGAACGAAATGAATCTTTAAGGAGATTTCTATGTTGCTGCGGCACCTTTCTCTGCCACACAATTTTCAAAGGCCTCTACATCACTGGTGCGGAGTAGTTCTCATTTCGATGGGATTATTGAGCATACCTGCGCATGGAGACCCTCCTGATCCCCTAGACAAGAAAGTTGAAAGGTTCGATTCACACGTGGGCAGCGAATTCCGAGAGGCTTGCCGCGTAGCTGATGCTCCCTGTGGGGAAGAATTCGCTCTTTGCGGTGACATTACATCCGATCTCACTGCGCCCCATTTGCGAATGGAACACGGAAACTTACGGAAACTACTCGATGGCATCATATCGCGGTATCCGAATTACAAGTGGGTGATCCGCGGCAAAGTGATCAATTTTGAGCCACTTGTGCACAAAGGAGAAGACGTTCTGGCACGTCGTATCGATCATTTATCCATTCACAACGTATCAAGCTTGAAGGCCGCCTGGATGGTACTGGCTGCGGCGGACATCAATGCCCTACCAGGGTGGTCATTTGTGCGTATGCCCCAACTTTACTCGCCTATTAATCTCGAAATACAAGATATGTCCGTAAGAGACGCCTTAAATAGCATTGCCCAGTTAGATGGTCATGTGCGCTGGTTTTATTGCCCCGGAAATCCGGAGATAAATCAAAACCGCCCCTCGTTCATAATGTCGAGCTGGAATAAAACCGGGATCATCGGACGGGATAAAAACGGGAATTTGCAATAAAAGCGTCGAAACCGTATATGCCCCAAGGAAAAGAAATCGTCTTCCTTATCGCTTCGCTGTACTTCTTGTGCCCCTGTATTTGGGCTCAAGATAGCGGAGCAACAATCAGCAAGACGATTAGCAATATAGCCCTAGCGCCAAACGGGACAACGAGCTTTGGGACTGTCACCTTCGACATTAGGGGTGCCTCCGCTTTGGGCATGTCCCCATCAATATTATTTTTCAACAAAGTCGGCCAAACTCAACAGCTAGGTGTATCTGCTGTGTTAACTGATTTGACGATGTATACGTTGGCACCTGCAGTCTATGGCATTTCTTTTCGAACCATTAACCCCGCAGTGGCTACAGTATCTTCCAGTGGCCTAGTGACCGCAGTCAGCACAGGAACAACTATCGTCCAAGCAACGGCTTTAGGACAGACGGTGCAAAGCATATTGATTATTAATTCATCCGCGACGGCGACAGGATTAGTAATTAATCCCGCGACACTGCAGTTCTCTGTCGTCGGTTCCCAACAACAACTACAGGTTCTTCAGTCAGTCGGTGGCGGACTGAATGTGGATGTAACGAGTCAAAACGGCACCACATTCACGAGTTTAAATCCTTCGGTAGCAAATGTTACGGCTGGAGGGCTCGTCACTGCTCTATCTCCAGGATCATCGGTTATTCAAGTGAGCTATGGAGGCCTCGTAAGCACTGCCACGACGACCGTAACGATTTCTCCTGCAAACATACTTGACGGATTGTCTATCAGTTCTATCGGGGGCATCATTCGTAGCACAGCACCTATTCAACTCACCGTAACCGGACAACTGGCCGGGGGCTCAAGCACAAATCTGACCTCATCTTTGGATGGAACAGCGTACGTTACAAGCATCTCGTCGGTCGCGACAGTGTCAAGTGCCGGCGAGATCACAGCTGTCGGCGGCGGCGTAACAACGATTACGGCAACAAACTCCGGGTTCTCATCATCGACCACTGTACGGGTCAGCTTTGCGAGCCTCCTCGCACTGAACGTCACGCCCTTAAACGCCAGCATCCCCTTAAGCAGTATCTCTCCGACCACCCGCGTGCAGTTAAAAGTCGTGGGGCAGTATTCGGACGGGACCTACAGTTGGTTGGCTTCCTCGGCGACTGGAACGACGTATCAGACGTCGAACGCGGCGGTGGCGACGGTGGGGCTATCTGGACTGGTTACGTTCGAACAACCAGGAACGGTAACGATCACAGCGACGAACGGTGGGATATCGAGTCAGTCTGTGTTCACCGTCACGCAAATGAACCCCACGTTCCTCAGCTACTTTCCCGGCAGCGGGTTCACGGGGGTGGCGGTTTCCAGCCAGATCGCTTATGTGACGACAGGGACGGGAGGACTGGAAATCATCGACGCCACGAATTTGTCGGGGCCGTTTCTGGCCGGTTCCGCGACGACCACGGGGAACATGGTGGACGTGAAAGCGTGGAACCAGCGCGCGTATGTTGCCGAGACCTCGGGTTTGGCCGTGTTCAACGTATCAAACGAGGCGAACCCGGTGCGGATCAAGACAATACCGGGGAGCAGCGTGACGGGCGTGGACGTGGACCGCGGCTACCTTTACTACGTCGACGGGACGACTTTGCACGTGTACAGCACGTCGACGCTGACGTCCGTGGGGCAGGTCACGCTGCCGGCGGCGGGGCAGGGCGTGGCGGTTTCGAGCGGCGTGGCCTACGTGATCGACGCGGCCTCGGCGCTGGACATCGTCAACGTGGCGACACCGAGCAGTCCGGTGCTGGTCTCCTCGATCAGCGTGCCGGGCGCGGGATCTCAGCTGGCGGCGTATGATGGTATCGCGTACGTGCCCCAGCCGTCGAACGGCGGTGGAATCCAACTTGTCGATGCGACGACGCCGAGCAGCCCTGTGCTGGCCGGGGTCGCGATCATCGGCGCCGACACCACGCTGTACGGCGCCGCGGTTTCGAACGGGATCATGGTCGCCGCGATGTTCGCGGGCATCGGGCAGACGCCCATCTTCAACGTCAGCAATCCCTATTCGCCGGCCTATATCGCGGTGATGCCCACGGGCAACAAGCATGCGGGTTATCGCGTGGCGTTTCAGAACGGCGTCGCTTATATCATCGACGCCAATTTGAACGGGAGCCCGTCGCAAGGCCTTTATATAGGAGCGGTCGTGCCGCCCCGCCGCCTGAACGCGCCGACCGTCTCTCTCGCGGCGGCGTCCGCCTCGGGGACGACGAGCGCGATCGAAGGCGCCTACGTGAACGTCGCGTCGACGGCGACCAGCGACGTCGGTATCGCCGAGGTCATGTACTCGGTCAACGGCGTGGTGCAGAGCACGGCCACCACGGCGCCGAACTACGCGGCGACGGTCCGCATCCCCGTCGGCACCGCGGGGACGGCGGCGGTGATCTCCGCGCAGGCGCAGGACATCGACGCCGTGCTCTCCAACGTGTCGAGCACGACATTGAATATCGTCGTCGATCCGCTGACGGCGGTCCAAGGAAAGCTGCTGACGTCTCAGGGCGCGCCTGTTGCGAACACGACGATCTCCTTCGTGGACGGCCTGCAGACCACGACCGGCGCGGACGGCAGCTTCCTGCTCACTCACGTGCCGACCGCCCAGGGCAACGTCGTCCTCTCCGCGACGACGACGATCTCCGGCTACACGCTGTACGCCAATCTCTCTTATCCGCCGGTGCTCGGCGGCGTGACCAATTTCGGGAACGTCGTGCTGAACGGCGGCGTCACGTTCACAGGCAACATCACGGGGCAGACCTTGGTGCCGCTCGTCAGCCCTTACGTGATCAGCGGGCAGGCGGTGCTGCCGCAGGGACAGACGCTGACCGCTCCCGCGGGGACGATCATCAAATTCGCGCCTGCGGCGAGCCTCACCGTGCAGGGCGCGCTGATCGCGAACGGCGCCGCGGGAACTCCGGTGACGTTCACGTCCCTGCAGGACAACTCCATCGGCGGCGACACGGGCGATCTCGGCTTGAACAGCTACGGCTTCCCGGGACAGTACGTCGGCCTGATCTTCCAAAACGCAGACCCGAGCGCTTTGATCTCCAGCAGCACCTTGCGCTTCGGCCAGTCCGTGCAGGTGGCGGCCGGCACGGCGACCTTCGTCTCCAGCACGATCTCGAACATGTCCGCGGCGCCCTTCCAATTGACGCCCGGAGCCAACTTGGCCGGCTCGGGCAATCAGTCGCTCAACAACCCGATCAACGGCGTGGACATCCTCGCCGGCGGAACCGAACAGAATTGGACGCTCTCCTCGTTTGGCTTCCCCTATGTCATAAGGTCCGGACTCGTGAGCCCGAGCGGGATCACGACACTGGCGGCGGGAACGATCGTGAAGCTCTACGGCGCGGGCACGATTTCCTCCGGCGGCGAACTGGTCACGTCGAGCGGCCAACTGATCACGCAGGGAACGCCCGCGAATCCCGTCGTCTTCACGAGCCTCAACGACAACTCGTTCGGCGGGGCGACCGTCGCCAGCACGGCGACGATCGCGCCCCAGCCCGGCGACTGGTCGGGCATCGACCTGGGCGTCAACTCGAGCTTGACGAATACCATCATTCGCTATGGCGGCGCGCTCGGCTATTTCAATGGCGGCAGCAACAACACGAATCCGTCCGAGCTCGATGGGTATGGGAACGCGAGCGGACTGGTCATGACCAACGTCGAAGTTTCGTCTTCTTCGAACGTCGGCTGGGCCCAAAACGGCCCGGCGACGCTGAGCGGCGGCTATTTTACGGGCAACCGCGTCATGGCAGCTCAGTTCGTCACCGGCGGCAGCACGATCACGGCGACGACCTTCTTCGGCAACGCCGGGGTGGGCGTGTCCGCCGTCGGCAGCCTTGTCAGCGTCACCCTGGCGAGCGTGACGTTCCGCAATAACGGCGGCTACGCGGTCAGCGAGAATCTGGGAACGAACATTCTTGGCGCGCTAACCCTATCGACCGTTACTTTTATCAACAACGGCGGCGTCGTTGAGATCAGCCCGGGCGTGACGGTCGCGCAGAGCGGCGCGTTGACGGCCTCCGGAAGCCCCGTGCTGGGCATCGACGTCCTGCCCTATCAGACCGAAAGCAACCAGACCTGGGTGCCCGGTTTGCCTTATGTGATTCGCTCCGGCTTGGTCAACATGAACGGATTGACCCTGAACGCGGGCACGGTCGTCAAGCTGCTGGGCGCGGGACAGATATCGTCCGGCGGGGAGATCGTCATGGCGGGACCGCTCACGACATTGGGCACGCCGACCAATCCCGTCGTGCTCACGAGCTTGAACGACGACTCGTTCGGCGGCGACACCAACAACAACGGCGCGGCCACCACGCCGCAGCCCGGCGACTGGTCGGCCGTCGACCTGAGCCCCTCTTCCTCGCTGACGAACACGATCATCCGCTACGGCGGAGCGCTCGGCTACGCCAACGGCGGCAGCAACAACGCCAATCCGTCCGAGCTCGACGGGTACGGGAACGCGACGGGGCTGGTCATGACCAACGTGGAGGTTTCGTCCTCGTCCGACATCGGCTGGGCGCAGAACGGCCCTTCGACTGCGAGCGGCGGTTATTTCACCGGCAACCGCGGCTCGGCGGCGTATTTCAATACCGGCGCCAGCACGATCGCCGCGACGGTCTTCGCGGGCAACGCGGGCGTCGGCGTCGAGAACGACCTCAACACCGCGAGCGTGACGCTCGCGAGCGTGACGTTCCGCGGCAACGGCGGCTACGCGGTCAACGCGAATGCCGGCGGCAACGGCAGCACATTGACGCTCTCCACCGTGACCTTCATCAACAACGGCGGCGTCGTCCAAATCAACCCGGCGACGAATTTCTCCCAGAACGGCGCATTGACGGCGTCCGGCAGCCCAGTGCTGGGCATCGACGTTGCGGGCGGCGGTACCGAGGCCACGCGCACCTGGGGACCGGGCCTGCCGTTCGTGGTGCGCTCGGGCTTCGTCAATTTCGTCGGCGGTCCGCTGACGCTGACGGCCGGGACGATCGTGAAGCTGCTGGGTTCGGGCAGCGGCTCCGCGGACGGCGAGATCCAAGCCTCCGGCGGCCTGATCACGCTCGGAACCGCGGCAAATCCCGTGGTGTTCACGAGCTTGAACGACGACTCGTTCGGCGGCGACACGAACGACAACGGCGCGGCGACGTCCCCGGCGCCGGGCGACTGGGCCGGGATCGCGGCGGGAGCGGGAAGTTCCCTGACGAACGCGATTTTCCGCTACGGAGGCGCTTCCGGCGAAGCGAACAACGTGAACGTCGCGGGCAACAATGCCAACGCGGAGCTCGCCGCGGCGGGCGCCGCGGGACTGAGCCTGACGGGCGTCGAGGCTTCATATTCCTCTGGAGTCGGCTGGTATCAAGGCGGCGGGGCGACGCTCAGCAGCGGCACGTTCGCCGGTAATCTCCAGGCCGGAGCGTATTTCAACGGAGGCGTCAGCTCCATCACCGGAGCGACGTTCATCGGAAACAATATCGGCATCGGAGTCAATTCCGCTGGATTAACAATCGCGAGCAGTTCTCTCTCCGGCGACACGACTTACGGCGTCGACGTGTTCTCCGCGGGAAGCTCCGGACCCGTCTCGGCCGCGAACAACTGGTGGGGCTCGGCGACGGGACCGACCTACTCGGGCAACGCCGGCGGGACCGGCGACGCGATCACGGACAACGTCGTCTACTCTCCGTTCTTGTCGAGTCCGCCGTGAACTAGAACATGAAACGCTGGGGACTTGCTCTCCTGCTTCTCATCAGCGGGGCCCTCCAGGCCCATGCGGGCCAAGTCCTGCTGTCCCCGCCGACCGCGACGCTGACGGCGGGCGCCACGTTCCAAATCCCCGTGCAGGTCAGCGTCGGCACCGGAACGGCGCTCGGCGGCTATCTCTACGACGTGTTCTACGACACCCGGGTCCTCAGCCTGAGCACGGCGACGGCGGGGCCGCAGGCGGAATTCTCGGCCAATTTCTACACGAGCACCGGCATGTTCAGCGGCGCGGGCGCGGAGCTGGGGCTCAACGGCCGCGCCTTGCTGACCCCCATGGGCGCGCCGACGGTCAACCTGCTGACGTTCCAAGTGGCGCGCAGCACCGCGATCTTCACGTCGAGCCAGACGTTGACCACGGCGGTGACGGTGAACGCGCTCCAAACGTTCAACACCGCCGCGTCGACCATTCCCATGGCGGGGGCGACGTTGTTCCTGCCCATCGTCCCGGACACCTCTCCGCCCGCGACCTCGATCTTCTACGCCCCGGCCGTGTCCACGTTCGACCCCACGGGGCGTCCGTTCCTGGGCGCGGACACGTCGGTGGGCCTGAGCGCGCAGTCCTTCGGCATCGTGCCGCCGGGCGTCGCGCAGACCTTCATCGCCGTGGACACCACGACGTTCTCCGTCTACGGCGGCACGTTCAGCTTCACCGTGGAAGGCGTCCACTCGATCGGCTACTACAGCGTCGATAACGCGGGCAACAGCGAGGTCGCGCGCTCCACGTCGGTCGCGGTGGACCTGACGCCGCCGGTCACGAAGCTCGAAGTGCCGGGCTCCAGCACCACGAACACCGCGGGCGCGATCGTCGTCTCCTCGGATACGGCCTTGGCCCTGTCGGCGACGGATCCCGTTTCCAACGGCGTCGTCTCCGGCTCCAGCGCGACCTACTACGTCGTCGACGCGAATCCCTTTTCCCCGGCGTGCGCGGCCGTGCCGCTGAGCACCTCTGCGCCCAACGGCACGTGCGCGAACGAGCTGTACGCCGGCGCGTTCACCTTGGCCGTCGGCACGCACACGATCTACTACTTCTCGGAGGACGCGGCGGGAAATCAGGAGCTGGTGAACGTCTCGTCGGTGACGGTCCCGGCCGACGATCTTCCGCCGCGAACTTCGTTCATCGCGGGCACTCCGAGCTTCTCCTCCGGCACGCTGTACGCGTCGGACCTGACCGTCTTCGCGTTGAGCGCGGTCGACGATCTCGCGACCGTCGGCGACGGCGCCGGAGTCGGGGTGGCGCAGACTTACGTCGCGATCGGCACCGCGGCGTATGCGCCTTACGCGGGACTTTTCAGCCTTTCCACCGAAGGCCTGAACACGCTTTCGTATTACAGCGTCGACTTCGCCGGCAACGCGGAGGTCGCGCATTCGACGACGGTGGCGCTCGACCTGACGCCGCCGATCACCACGCTCTCGGCGCAGGGCGTGAGCACCTTCACGGCCTTGGGCGTCCTTTCCATCTCTTCCGGAACTCCGTTGATTCTGACGGCCGCCGACCCGAACTCCAACGGCGTCGCGTCCGGCGTCGCGGAAACCTACTACGTCGTCGACACCGACCCGTTCTCCCCCGCCTGCGCCGCGACGCCCCTCGATCCGACGCAGCCCAACGGCACGTGCGCCAACGAGGCTTACGACGGCGGCTTTGCGCTCACGGTCGGCACGCACACGGTCTATTACTTCTCGGAGGACAACGTCGGCAACCAGGAGCTCGAGAACGTCGCCTCGGTGCTGGTGACGACGGCGGCGGCCGACGTTCTGCCGCCGCGCACAAGCCTGGTCTTCGGCGCGCCGAACGTCGCCGCATCCACGTACACGTTCATCTCCACGACGACGCGGCTCTCGCTGGCGGCCGTCGACGACGCGCAGACCGTCGGCGACGGGCTCGGCGTCGGCGTCGCGTCGACCTACGTGTCGATCGACTCCGCGCCCTATTCCGTCTACGCCTCGAGCTTCTCGATCGCGACGGCCGGCCCGCACACGATCCAGTTCTACAGCGTGGACAAGGTCGGCAACGCCGAGATCGCGCGCAGCAGCGGCGTCTACGTGGAGGCGACGCCGCCCTCCCTCGCGTTCACGCCGGCCGCGGGAAGCACGGTGACCGTCTCGACGCCGACGCTCGCGATCGTCTATGCGGCGCCCGACGGCGTCTCCACCGCCTCCGTGCGATTTCTCCTGGACGGCGTGTCGATCGCGACTCAGAGCGTCGTGACGACCTCGTCGGCGACCTTCGTTCCGGGCTACAGCTTGTCTCAGGGCACGCACACGCTCGCGGCGTCGGTCGCCGATTCCTTGGGCAACGTCGTCTTCGCCACGTCGACGTTTTTGCTCGATGCGAATCCCCCGGTCACGACGCTGCTCGTCGACGGACTGACGCGCTCCGCCACGAGCCTGCTGCTGGTCTCCACCGACACGCTCGGCTTCGTCGCGGTCGATACGGGCTCGCCCGTGACCCAGACGCTGTACGCGCTCGACGCCTCGACGCCGATCGTCTACACGTCGACGTTCAGCGTCGCCGTCGGCACGCATACGCTCGCCTTCCACAGCGTCGATAAGGCGGGAAACGTCGAAGCGACGCACGTGGCGGCTTTGAGCGTGCGGCCCTACGACGTCACGCCGCCGACGTTGACGCTGACGCCGCCGAGCGCAAGCACCGTGACGATCGCCACGGCGACGATCGGCGCCGTCTACGTCGACACCGGCTCGGCGCTCAGCACGGCGACGTTCAAGCTCGTTCTGGACGGGGTCAACGTCACCACCCACGCCGTGATCACCGCCTCGTCGGCGACGTATATCCCCGCGGCCGCGCTGTCTCAAGGCACGCATACCGTCACGGCGTCCATCGCGGACCTGGACGGCAACGTCGCCTACGCGACGTCCACGTTCTTCCTGGATTCAATCCCGCCGGTAACGACCTTGCTGGTCGACGGACTCACGCGCGGCGCGACGAGCTTGGTCCTCGTCACCACTGACACGATCGGCTTCGTCGCGGTCGACTCGGGGACGGGCGTCGCCGCGACGTACGACTCGCTCAACGGCGGCACGCAGACCGTCTACGTGTCGACGTTCTCGCTCGCGTCCGGCTCGTACACGCTGGCCTATCACAGCGTCGACAAGGCCGGGAACGTCGAAACCTCCCATACGGTCTCGCTGACGATCCACGCCGCCGTCGTCGCGCCTCCGACGCTGACTTTGACGCCGGCGACCGGCGCGCTCGTCGACGTCGCGACGCCTACGATCACCGCCGTCTACGTGGATACCAGTAGCCCCGTCGTCCTGGCGAGCTTCGTGCTGACGCTCGACGGTGCGAACGTGACGTCTCACACGACGGTCGGCGCGTCGAGCGCGACGTACGTTCCCGCTGCGGGTCTCGCGCAGGGCTCGCACACGGTCGTCGCTTCGATCGCCAACGCCGCGGGACTGCGCGCCTCGGCGACATCGACGTTCTTCCTGGATACGATCGCGCCCGTCACGTCTGTGCAAATCGACGGCCTCACGCGCGGCGCCGCCAGCCTGGTGATCGTCACCACGGACACGATCGGCCTTGTCGCCGTGGACACGGGGTCGGGCGTCGCCGAGACGCTCTACAGCGTCGACTCGACGACGTACGAGCTCGTCTACACGACGCCCTTCTCGCTGGCGATTGGCACTTACACGATCGACTATCACAGCGTCGACAAGGCGGGCAACGTCGAGAAGACGCACACCGTCTCCGTGGACGTGCTCGGGCCCGGCGGGCCGTTCCAGGTCTACGCGCGCTTCGTGCCGTTCGCGATCCCGGTCGGGTCGACCGCGCCCTATGAGGGCGTGGACTTGATTGTCGGCGGCGCGCGCGACGCGAGCATGATCGTCCCGACCAGCGTGAAGCTGACCGCGGTGAACGGCGTGGCCTTGACCACGCGCACGATCTCCGTTCTGTCGAGCCCGGCGCCGACGCTGGGCGAAGAGAACGGCCAGCCGGTCCTGGAAGCGGACGTGAGCCGCGCCTCCCTCGTCGCGGTTCTGCCGGTCGACGCCGAGTCGTCGGTGACGGTCACCGGCAGCTTCAAGGACGGCACGCCCTTCACGGGCGCGGGCCGCGTGCGCCTGGTGCTCTGGTGGGTCGCGCCCCGCGGAGTGGACGCCCAGTTTCTGGCCCCCACCGGCGCCGGCCTCTACCTGCCGTCGGGCGCCGTGCCGCCGGGAACGGACGTCGCGGTGGTCCAGCTCGACACGTCCGCGCCGCTCCAGGCGGAGGCTCGCGCGGATGCCGCGGGACTGGCCCAACTCGTCCTGCGCGGGACGCCGTTCTCGTTCGACTCGACCGCCTGGTTCTTGTCGCGCTCCGCCGCGCTGAGTCTTCCTTACGATCCGAGGAGCCTCGGCTTCGGCGGCACGCTGGGCCTCGTGCTCGCGTACTGGAACGAGGGCTCGCAGACGTGGACGCCGCTGGCCTCCCTGCCCGACCCCATCCACGACAAGGTCACCGCGTCGGTCTCGCGGCTGGGCGTCTACCAAGTCGCTTCGTCGCAGAACGGCGCCACGTTCGGCACCTGGACCACGCCGGGGAGCTTCGGCCTGCGCGGCAACACCGCGGCCCCGAACCCGAGCCGCGGCGGCGCGCCGATTGATTTCCAGCTGCAGTGCGGCATGGCCGACAGCGTCCAGTTGGACGTCTACACGGCGAACGGCGCGCATGTGCTGAGCCAAAGCGTCGGCGCGCCGAGCCTGCGCGGCGGGCAATACTACTACGACTACGTCTGGCCCGCGAACGGCGCCGTGACCGGCAGCTATTCGTACGTCTTTACCGCCCACAAGGCCGGCATGCCGGACGTGACCGCCAGCGGACGCGTCGCGATCTATCGATAGCCGTCAGCGGTGCCGCGATTTTCTCCACGTCACCACCTGTACCGACATATACACCGACACCGTGAGAGGACGCTATGAAAAAAAGAATTCTACTATGGGCACTTTGGAGTGTGCCGATCTTTGCGGCGAAGACATTAGCCACGGACATTTCTGCTAAGTACGTTAAGCATATTGAACTGAACGAGCCTTTGTTGACTGATATGCAGAAGAAATTGGGCATTCCAATGGGAATAGAGGTGATGTTTTCTACGTTCCAAAAGAAGCCGAATAGGAGCGCACCTCTTCAATTCGATAATTTGACCGTTGCCAGCGGTCAGCAAACGAATCTCTCGTCTGTATCAAATTGTTCAAACATCTATTATCAGAAGCTTTCTATCGGTAAATGTCAGCTGGGCGGTGTATCCCTCACCTATTCATTTTCGCCCACAGCGACATTCTTCGCTACCCGATCTGACGGACCGAGTGGGCAAGTCTCATGTCCCGCCATCGCAGAGGGAAAACCATGAAATTCAAGAATGATCCAGCCAGGCTCCATTTGATCTCCACAGCGTGGTTCACCCTACCGCCATTGTTGATCCTCGCGTCGATTGCAAATGCTCAGAGCACGGGCGCTATTCGACTCGATGCAAAGTTGCCCCAGGTTTCGGCAGACTCCGGATTTGAAGTTTTTGAAGTTTGTCGAGCAGCTCGAATATCCTGCGGAATCGAAGAGGACGTGCTACATCGGATTCCTCAAAACAAGGGAATCTTAAAATCTACCTCAACACTGCGCAGTTCTCTGAATGCGATTACTTCGCGCTACGGCCACTATCATTGGGTCATACGCGACAACGTCGTTAATATTGAACCAATAAACAGATCGGGCACGGACCCGCTTTCCGCCACGATCGATCACATCAGAATTCAAGGCGCAAATAGCATGTCGGGGGCGACGATGGTCCTGCGACAAGCGAAGATCGAGGCATACGTCAATTACTTTGGCAGACCGAAGTATGCGCAAGTAACGATAGATTTGACGAACGTGACAGTTCGAGAGGCATTAAATGCCATCGCAAAAGAGGACGGTCAGGTAACGTGGTTTTTTCGTCCCGCGAACTCTCCAACCGGTCACGCCGTCTTTGATTTATCTACCTGGAGAATGAACAACGGGACTACGCGATAAGAGTATTTTCGGACTAGACTTGGAGCAGCTATACCAAGGCGGAATTAGTGAGAGTGATTGCACCGGCCAAACATCACCTGCTGACGAGACCGGTTTCTGGCGAGATTCGTCCGATTTATAAATGAATCGAATCGTCATCTTCATAGTCCAACCAATTGTTAGCGAACAAACGTGTGTCTACGAATGTTTTGACGGAACTTCGGTGATTGGATCTCTTACTCAATACGGAGAACCCGGCCCCGCTGGGACGACGAAGTGCATGGAGTTCATTGCCAAACCATAGTGCCTCAGGGAGAATCCGTGAGACTGAAATACTACATAGATCCAAAGAAATGGACTGCTAACCGAAATCTCGCGGACGAAGAACGAATGCGGCGCTCATTTGTGGTGCCGCAACAAATGATAAAGAGCGACGAAATTATTCGACGTCTCCTCGTCAAGGCACTGGAATCAAAGAAGCCCGCCGCGCTCTTGAGCACAGTATTCGCATCGATGAATCAAGAAGAAAAGGCTGACCACTCCAACGCTCAACTTTTCTTTCGCGCAAGATACCATTCTGCTTGGTGTCACAATCTCGCGTGGGTTAATCTGTGCGTCGGGAAGCCAAAAATACTGACCATTAGAAACCTCCCTTTCATGCATCAGTGCCACCATTGTCAATCGACATTCGGATTTCAGCTGCCCGTGAATGGCGTACACCTCCCGGGGTCCGTTCTGGAGCCGATACCACTAACGCCAAAGCAGATAGAGATAGACCGTATGCTTTACAGCTGTATCAACAATCTGCGTAACGATGGACTTTTTGATCCCGTATTAAAAGAAATCACCAAGGCGCTGCGGAGATTGAAAGACGGAATCCTTGCCTATCATATCGTCCCAATAATTACGCACTACGCGACACTTAAACCCGGGCAGCACTCAGCCACACCATTAGCGATCTCCTCGGGACGTTGGCTTACTCCCGCGGACGAAGGAGCCGTATCCAATGAGAGCTTCCTAAGCGATTTTCAAAAAAAATACTACGTCCCGTGCTTGTTTTGTCGTGGAGCTGGGGGAATTATCTAGTGCGGACGCTTCTCGGTTTGTATTGAAGCAACTATGGTCCATTTTCTGACCGCCGTTCTGCTGAGCATGCTGCTCGCTTCATGAGCGTCGGCGCAAAGTGCCGAGGCTGCGGTCAATCGCGTCCTTCCGTCATCGACAGGATGCCAATAAGAGTTATGAGAAAATGCATGGTTACGGTCTTACTCAATATCATTTGCGTACACGCCCTGGCCGTTAAGGCATGGGCCAATGATGCCTATGCCCTTTCCAATGAAGGCGACTATACGATTCTGAATGAACAATTACAGAACGTGATTGGCTCGGGCAATCTCTGGAACGATTTAAAGATAAAAGCCTCGGAAAAGAAGCAGGCAGATCGGATCGGTCAAATCGAAAAATACGATCTAGTTTATAATCGCGAAAACTCAAAAAATGGGACGGTCACATTCTCCCTTGAGGATGCTCACATAACAGATTCTTCCAAGGAAAGGGGCACTATTACGATTCGTCGTTCGGACAGATCTTTGATCGGCATTAACACTCCCTTAGACGGACAGCCTGCTTCCCATTGCATGCTGCCCGATGGGAGCGCGTCATATGATGACGCCAGCGGGTGGACAAATTCATCTCACACCGATTCAAATACAGTTCCCACAATATACGAGAACCTCTTCACGCAAGGCCTCCTCTTAAGACCGATCTGTAGAAATGGAGTGACGTTGCTGCAGAAAGGGAAATCATTGCGATCATACGTGGTGGCAACGGGCCAGATGAGACCGACGATCGCCGACCAACTAAACGATCGATATGACTTCACGGCTTTGACACCCGACGGTCGGACTATTGTATGGGGAGAGAGCAAGAGAACCAATGACCGACGTAGAGTTGTCACAGGCAATCTCGCTTTCTACGATGCCGAAACCGGAACCTTGCTTGGACGAATACAGCTTCCATCTCAAGAGATAGAGAAGCGCTCATCCGCGAGTTACTCGGATCCGATGATTTTCGGAGATATGGCTTACGTTCTCTTGGAATCTCTGGGTAAACGTCGATCTCCTGACACATTGCCCTCAAAGAGCGTCCTCCGAGTTGATTCCCATCTCCATGAATCTCAGAAAATCCTATTTGTAATTGATCCTCGGAAGGGGCAGTTAATTGAACAGTATGCTTTGCCAATTCGTCCGATATACGTCTACTGGTAAGCATCCGACGTTCAAATTTTCAGGGCAATGCCATAAACATTTAGGAACGACCGAGGCGCGCCGAGCCTGCGCGGCGGGCAATACTACTACGACTACGTCTGGCCCGCGAACGGCGCGGTGACCGGCAGCTATTCGTACGTCTTTACCGCCCACAAGGCCGGCATGCCGGACGTGACCGCCAGCGGACGCGTCGCGATCTATCGATAGCGTATGAGCAAACCGACAGGAGACCGTTCCGGCGGACCCTTGACGACGCGCGCGCGCGTCTTTAAACTGAATGGTCGCCCCTCGTATCATGAAACCCCTCCGCGTCCTGCCGGCGGCCCTCCTCGTCTTCGCGCTCGCGCGCGCGCGCGCGGATAACGACTCGGTGGGCGAGCTCCCGTCCGCCGCGCCGCCGGCCGCGCGCCTGGCCCCGGCGTCCGCCTCGATCGACGCGCCGCGCCCGCCGCTCGAGCACGTGAGGCCCTCGGTCGAGCTCATTCAATCGTGCCGCGCCGAGATTTCCAATGAGCCCGACGGCAAGGCCAAGGCCGACGTGCTCGGCGCGCTCGCGGACCTGGAGGCCGGCGCCGCGCAGGTATCGCCCGAGGAGCGCCAGGGCTGGATCGACGGCCACCTCGGCGGCTTCAACGCGGCGGTGCGCGAGCTCGAGTCCGGCGCGCCGCCCTCGCTCGCGCTCAAGGCCGAACGCAACGCCGCGATGCTCAACGGCCGCGCCGATCGCTGGGACGAGTCGAAGGAATTCGCGGGCAAGGCGCTCGAACGCGACCCGAACGACCGCATCTCCCTCGTGGTGCGCGCGCGCGCCAACGTGGGCCTGCAGGACTACGCGGACGCCTACGCCGACGCGGCGCGCGCCGCCAAGGTCGACCCGGGCATGGCGTCCGCCTACACCGCGCGAGCCGCCGCCGAGTACGGCATGGCCCAGTACCTGCAGGCGCTGGAGGACGCGAAGCGCGCGCTGGCGCTCGACTCCCTCGACGCGACGGCCTACGACATCATGAAGCTCTCCGAGGGCCGCACGCGCCTCGCCGCGCCGGACTTCGGCGCCGGCGCCGCGCCGCAGGCGTCCTACACGGTCGAGCGCGAGTACCACGGAATGATGCAGCAGCTGAGCCAGGTCGAGAAGAGCCGGCAGATTCCGGACACCGACATCCGGCCCGAGGCCGTCACCCGCCTCGTGACGTCGGCGGGCGCGAAGCTCACGGTGAAGGACTACTGGGGCGCGATCGCGGAGGCCGACCGGGCGCTCGCGCAGGATCCCGGCAACGCGCGCGCGCTCTACTACCGCGCGGCGGCGCACAACCTGCTGGGCCAGTACCCGGGCGCCATCGAGGACGCGACGAAAGGGCTCATCGCCAAGCCGACGGACGTGAATCTCCTGGACGCGCGCTCTTGGGCGTTCGACCGCATGGGCCTGCTCGACGACGCGGTCGCCGACGCGCACCACGCGCTCGAGCTCGACCCGCGCGACGCCTACGCGCTCGTCAACCGCGCCTACGCCGACGAGCAGCGCCGCGACTACGCCGCGATGCTCGAGGACTACCGCGCCGCGGCGCGCCTGGAGCCGCAGTTCGAGCCCGACTACCTGGACGCCGCGCGCCGCCACGGCCTCGAGGAGCAGGCGCCGGCCTACGGCCGCGCGCGCGCCGAGACGTCGACGCCGCGCGCGCGCACGTTCGGCGTGGTCCTGCTCTCGTCGCTCGCGGGCGGCTTGCTGATCGCGCTCGGCCTCCTGCACGTCGGCACCGCGGTGCGCGAGGAGCGCACGCGCACGCGCGCCCTGGCGACGCCCCCGCGCGCGCTCGAGAGCGAGTACGAGATCGGCCGCCCGATCGGCCAGGGCGGCATGGGCGTCGTCTACCGCGGCTACGACCGCAAGCTCAAGCGCCCGGTCGCGATCAAGACGCTGCGCGACGAGTTCAAGCTCGACGACGCCGCGAAGTCCGGCTTCCTCGAGGAGGCGCGCACGGTGGCCGAGCTCCATCACCCGGCGATCGTCGCGATCCACAACATCGTCGAGGACGAGCGCGGCGTCTCCTTGGTCTTCGAGCTGCTCGAGGGCCGTCCGCTCGACGAGGCCATCGCCGAGCGCGGACGCTTGAGCGTCGCGGAGGCGAAACGCGTCCTGCGGCCCGTGTGCGCCGCGCTCGAGTACGCGCACGCGCAGGGCGTCGTCCACCGCGACCTCAAGCCCTCGAACGTGATGCTGCTGACCGACGGCAGCGTGAAAGTCCTCGACTTCGGCATCTCGCGCCACGCGGCGGGCGCGACGAAGAAGCCGGTGACGCAGAGCATCGTCGGCACGCCGCACTACATGGCCCCCGAGCAGGAGTCGGGGATCGTGCGCAAGGAGAGCGATCTGTTCTCGCTCGGCGCCGTGCTCTACGAGGCGGTCACCGGCGCGCGGCCCTTCGAGGGCCCGCTCCCCGTCAAGCTCGCGCGCGGCTACCGCCGCGCGTCGAGCCGCGTGCCCGGCCTTCCGCCGCAGCTCGACGCGCTCATCGACCGCGCGCTCGAACCGGACCCCGACAAGCGCATCGAGAGCGCCGCGCAGTTCTGGCTCGCGCTGTCGGAAATTCCCGACGCGGCCTGAGCGCCGCCCGAGCCCCGCGATGAAGGCCTCCTTCCTCGAGTCTCCCGCGTTCCGGCAGAGCCGCGCCGTCCTGCTGACCACGTTCACGAACAAGGTCGGCTCGATCGGCCTCAGCCTCGTGTCGATTCTGCTCGTGCGGCGCGGCGCGTCCACGGCGTCGGGCACGCTCGTGCTCGCCGCGCTGAAGGCGACCAGCATCGTCGGCACGCTGGCCGGCGGCGCGCTCTCCGACCGTTTCGACGCGCGCGCTCTCGTCCTCGCGGCGCTGTTGATGTCGGCGACGGGCCTGGGCCTGATGCCGTTCCAGGGCGCGATCGCGCTGATCCTCGTCTGCGGCATCCTCGCCCAGTTCGCCGAGTCCTTGATGAACGTCGTCCAGCGCCTGCTGCTCGTCGAGCAGGTCGAGCGCGAGCATCACAAGGAATCCCTCGGCTGGCTGCGCATGGTCAACAACTTCGCGCAGATCTTCAGCTTCTCGATCGCGGCCGCCGGCTCCGCGTTCGGCGTCGCGCCCCTGATGCTGTTCGACTCCGCGACGTCCTTGGTCTCCTTCGCGGTGGGCCGCAAGATTCTGCCGCGCGCGCGCCTGCGCGCGCAGGACGAAGGAGCGCCCGCGGGCGCCGCGCCCGGCGCCGAGACCTCTCTCGTCGCGTTCGTCGGGCTCGCGGTCGTGCTCCTGGGCTGGACCTTGATGTACGAGCTGTTCTTGGAAGGCGGGGCCGGCCGCCTCGAGGTCCTGCACCCGGGCGAGGGCCTGCGGCGCTTCTCGACGATGATGATCCTCAACACGATCCTGTGCGCGGCGTTCGCGGTGCAGGCGACGCGCCTGTTCCGCGACTCCTGGCGCGCGATCGCGGGAGGCGTGACCTTGACCGCGGCCGGCGTGCTCATCGCGGGCTGGGGCATGGCGACGCAGGCCTGGGTGTTCGCCGGCATGCTGTGCATCACGCTCGGCGAGCTCATGCTGGGCGCGGTCGCGCAGTACGCGCTCATGCGCCTGACCCCGCCGGGCCGCAACGCGGGCTTCTACTACTCGTCGGGCCTGACGCTCATGCAGTGCGGCCGCATCGCCGGCGCCGGGCTCGCGTTCCCCCTGCTGATCCGCGCGACGGATCTGCGCGGCTTCACCGCCGTGATCGTCGCGGTGCCGCTCGTCCAGCTCGCCGTCCTGCTCGGCCTGCGCGGACACGTCCGACGTCTCGCCTAGAGGCGAGGGCGACGATCAACTCGAACTGCGCGTCGGTCACCGGCTGCACCGAGAGGCGCGAACGGTGGAACAGCGGCATGTCGGCGAGCGCGGGGACGCCGCGCAGCTCGTCCAATGAAACGAACCTCGGGAGCTTCTTCACGAAGCGCACGTCGACTTGGAACCAGATGGGCGCGTCGGGAGCGGCCTTCGGGTCGTGGTGATCGTTCTCGGGATCGAACTGCGTCGGATCGGGATAAGCGAGCTTCGCGACCGCCGCGATCCCCGCGACGCCCGGCGGCTCGGCGTTCGAGTGGTAGAACAGGATCTCGTCGCCGAGCGCCATGCTCTTCATGAAGTTGCGCGCCTGATAGTTGCGCACGCCGTCCCAACCCGCGACCTTCTTCTTCGCGAGGTCGTCGATCGAGAACACGTCCGGCTCCGACTTCATCAGCCAGCGTCGCTTCGCCATGCGTCCATTCTAGCGGATGGGGCGTCGGAATGGACGATGCGCGCGGCCGAGCCCGACCTTAGGCGCGGCTAAAGCCGCGCCTTGATTTCTTTGAGGAGCGCGGCGGCGCGCGCGCGGTCCGCGGCGCTCGGCGTCACCCCCTCGTAGCGGCGCCGGTAGTGGCCCTCGGCGAGCTCCGCGACGGCGGCGAGCTCGGGGCGCGCGGCGGCGACCGCGCGCGCGAACTCGCGCGGCGTGTCGCCGGAGCGGCGGCGCACGCCCGCGCGGGCCAGCGCGCGCTCGGCGCGCTCGAACTCGTCTCCGCGCCGCAGGCGCGCGGGCAGGGCGCGCGCGGCCCAAAGCAGGAGTCCTGCGCCGAGCGCCCAGGGCGCCCAGCGCGTGAAGAGCTGATCCGCCGACTCCTGCAGACTCGCGAACACGCGCGCGAAGCTCAGCCGCAGGAACGTGTCGCGCTGCGCGTACTGGTCGTAGCCGATCACGCTGCGATACCAGCTCGCCTGCGCGGCGTCGAGCCAGCGGCCGACGCGGCGGGAGAGTTCGTCGGCGGCCGCGGAGAAGCCGGACTCGCCGGGCGTCGCGTCATAGGAAACCCAGCCGCTGCCGGGAATCCACGCCTCGATCCAGGCGTGAGCCTGGCTCTGGCGCACGTCGTAGAAGCGCCCCCACTCGTTCCACTCCGACGCGTTGAAGCCGGTCACGAGCCGCGTCGGCACGCCGACGCGGCGCAGGAGGATCGCCGCGGCCGTGGCGAAGTACTCGCAGGTCCCCTTGCGCACGGTAAAGAGGAAATCGGGCAGGGACGTGCGGCGCCCGTCGGAATAGTCCGAGTACGAGTACTCGCGCATCAGGCGCGCGACGATCGCGTTCGCCTTCGCTCGCGGATCGCTGAGACCGCGCGTCCAGCGCCGCGCGAGCTCGGCCTCGCGGCCGCCGGGATCTTCGGGGACCTCGAGCGCGCGCGCCAGGGCGGGCTCGCGCAGCTCGGCGGACGCGTCCGTCGGCTCCGCGCCCGCCGCCGCGGACACGACCTTGTAGTGCGCGCCGCCGGTGAACGCAGCGGCCGAGTAGACGCTGTCCGTGTGGTCGAACCACACCCCCTGACCGATTCCCTCGATGACGCGCGGCGCGCCGACGGTGAAGACCACGGAGATCTGGATCGGATAGAGCTCGAAGTCGTACTGGGGCGCGCCCGGCGACGGCGGCTCGGGAAAGACGAGCGCCCCCTCGGACGCCGGCACCCACGCGCGATCCGCGCGCGCCAGGCGCTCGCGCCCGTCGACGATGAAGGAAAAATCGAGCGGCGATTTGCTCCAGGCGCGGCCGTCGAACGCATCGAGCGCGGCGCCCCGAACGTAGATCGGCCCCGGCGAGACGCGCGGCGCGGGCATCGGACGCACGCGCATGACGCGCGCCGGCGAGCGCTTCAACGTCCCGAAGAAGCCGAGCGAGACCTTTTCCGTGAAGCCGATCACCGACTGCGAACGGACCTGCAGCTTGTCCATGCCCGACGCCGAGAACGGGTTGAAGCGCCGCAGACCCTCGACGCGGGGCACCGCGAGGAACACCGCGGCGCCGAGCGCCGCCCCGAGCCCGAGTTGGCGCCCGAGCGACGGCAGCCACGCGCGCGCACGGGAAGGATCGGCGCCCGCCTGATTCATCAGCCACGCCCCGGCGAACGCGATCCAGGCGACGAACAGCGGGAAGTACCACGGGCTGATCGTCAGGCCCGAGACGAGGAAGAACGAGAGGTAGAGGATCAGGAAAATCTGGCGCAGGTCGCGCGCGGTCCATGGGCTCAGCGCGCGGTTGAGCAGCAAGTAGACGAGCAGGTGCGTGTTGGCGAGCGCGACCCCCGAGCGGCGAAAATCGACGAGTGCCAGGAACGCGAGCATGCCGAGCGAGAGGATGTTCGAGAGCGCACCGCTGAGAAACGGGCCGCCGCGCTCCTGAACGTAGATGCCCAGCGGCACGAGCGGCGCGCAGATCAGAAGCGCTCTCGCATCGAGGTCGTCGATCAGGAACAGCGCGAGATAGACGAGCGCGCCGCCGGCGTAGAGCAGGCGGCGCTGTCCCGGCGTGTCGGCGGGCGCCGGCTCGCGCGCGGGCGGCGCGCTCGGCGACGAGCGCGGCCGCGCGCCTTCGCCGACGAGCGCCAGCGCCTGCAGGAGGCGGTCGAGCTGGGCCAGGCCGCGCGCGGGCGGGACCTCCACGCCGGGGCCTGCCAATCCCGTCTCCATGCCGGAATCGATGTACCAACGGCACGCGGCGGCCGCGCGGTCGACGGCCGCGTCGTCGGCGCCCTCCAGGCGCACGGTCGCCTGACCGTCCGGCGCCGACGCGTGCTCCGCGACGATCGGCCGGCCGGACTTCGCGGTGAGCTTCCACTGGATGAGCCGCGCCTCGTCGTCCGGTCCGTACGGACGCGGGCCGAAAAATTCCCCGTCGCGGGATTTTTTCCGCGCGCCGGCGCCCATCGCGCGCGGATCCTGCTCCAGCTCCATTTGCGGCCGGAACGGACTGGCCGGAGGAAGAGCGAGCGCGTCGAACGCCGGAACGCGACGCCGCAGCGCGAGGAAGCCGAACGGGAAAAGGCTTTCGAGAACGAGGCCCTCGACGCGGTTCAAGCCGCGGTGCGGCAGGACGAGGCGCAGTTCCGCCGCGGCCTCGCCGCCGGCCGGCACGTCCCCGATCGCGGCGACGCCGAGAGGGCCGACGACGCGAATCAGGCGCTTGTCGAAGGCCCCGCCGTTCGTCACCGTCACGCGCGTCGAGAACGGCGCGCCGCGAAACGCCTGCGTCGGCGGCTCCACGCGCGCGCTCAAGGCGCGCAGGTTCGCCCAGCCCGAGACGACGGAGAGGAACAGCGCCGCGACGGTCGCGGCGAAGAGCAGGTAGAGCAGGTTGTTGCCCGTCGAGCCCGCGGCGAACAGCGTGAAGGCCGTCATCACGAGAGCGGCCCACCCGAGGCGCGTGACGCGCATGGTCGCCCCCTAGGGCGCGCGCACGGCCTGCAGCAGGTCGACGACGGCCTGCTCGGCCTCCGACACGCGCGCGACGCCGTACAGGCTGGTGTCGAGCAGGAGCCGGTGCGCGGCGACGGGCACGGCCACGGCCTTCACGTCGTCGGGCACGCAGTGGTCGCGGCCGTCGACGACGGCGTACGCGCGCGCGGCGCGCGCGAGCGCCAGCGCGCCGCGCGGCGAGAGCCCGAGTCGCACGCCCTTGAGCGCGCGCGTCGCCTCGGCGATGCGCACCGCGTACTCGAGCAAGGCGTCGTCGATGCGCACCGCGTCCACGCGCTGCTGGAGCGCCAGAACCTGCTCGCGCGTGAGCACGGGCTTGAGGTCTTCCGCCGACGGCGGCCGGTCGCGCTCGCGCAGGATGCGCATTTCGTCCTCGTGCGTCGGATAGCCGATGCGCACGCGCATCAGGAAGCGGTCGAGCTGGGCTTCCGGAAGCGGGAACGTGCCGTGGTACTCCACGGGGTTCTGCGTCGCGATCACGAGAAAAGGATCGGGGAGGATGTGGGTCTTCCCGTCGATGGAGACCTGACCCTCGCTCATGGCCTCCAAGAGCGCCGACTGCGTCTTCGGCGTCGAGCGGTTGATCTCGTCGGCGAGCAGGACGTGGCTGAAGATGGGACCCGGCTTGAAGTCGAAGCTGCCGGACTTGGAGTCGTAGACCGAGAGTCCGAGGATGTCGGACGGGAGCAGGTCGTTGGTGAACTGCACGCGCCGGAAGCTGACGCCGAACGCGCGCGCGAGCGCCACGCCGAGCAGGGTCTTGCCGATGCCGGGCACGTCTTCGATCAAAAGATGTCCGCGCGCGATCAAGGTCACGACCGTGAGCTTGACCGCCTCGGGCTTGCCGACGAACACCTTCGCGACCGCGTCGACGAGAGGCTTGACCGTCGGAATCGGAGTGGAGGACGTCTGTGGATTCATGCTCTCTAAGTATGGGGCCCGGAGCCGTCTTTGTCAACGCCGGCCGGGCGGCGCTCCGAGCGCGTCGCGCAGCGCGTCCTCGCTGATGCCGAGCTCCGAGGCCGCGGAGGCCAGGTCCGGCGGCGGCGGGCCCAACGCGGCGCGCAGGCGCTCGACGGGAATGCCGAGCTTCTGCGCGGCGGCGTTCAAGTCGGGATGACGGCGGCCGCCCCCGCGTCCGGGCGGAGGACCGCTGATCGCGCGCACGGCGCCGCGCTCATACGCGCCGCGCAGGCAGCCGACGGTATAAGGGAAGTCCCAGGTCGCGTGATAGTGATACATGACGACCTTCTTGCCGTCCCAGAGGATCTCGTGCGTGTGGCCGTGGCACTCGTCGAGGTCCGCGCTCGTGAGTATCTTCCCGCCCTCGCCGCGACGGCCGTAGATGCCGAAGCCGTCGAGCGCGTAGCCGACGAGCTCGGAGTGTCCGCTCGCGTCGACCTTGTCCGGCACGCAGGTGCTGAGACTGTGATAGTGATACACGCCCGACTCCTGCGGATGGCCCTGACAGGAATCCTGCGTCTCGTGCGCGACGGCGTCGCGGCCCGGGGCGTCGAGCGCGTTGAAGAGGACCGCGCCGGAGAGCAGAATGCCGACGGCGCCGGGCGCGCAGGACGCCCCTGCCGCGAGCTGAGGCCGGGCCGGCAGCTCCAGGCGGACGTCCTGTTTCTGGATGCGGTTCGGATTGCGGTCGTAACGGTACGCTTCCTCGGAGGGATCGATCGGAAATTTGCCCGTCGGGTGATTCGGATAGTCGTTGGTCAGGAACACGCGCTTGTCGTCGCGGAGCTCGACGCTGAAAGCGTGCGGCCAGCTCACCGCGCCGCTCACCGCGACCTTCGCGGTGAAGTCGAAGGTCCCGTCGTCCTTGATCCACGGCCCGTCGCGGTCGGCGCCGCCGCCGTTCGGATCGACGCGGCACGCCCAAATCCAGCCTTGTCTCGGCGCGTCGGAGATCTTCCCGTCGCCGAGCGGCAGGCGCGTGAGGTCGGGCTCGTGGGCGAGCACGGGAGAGAGCCCCAGCGCGGCGAGAACGGCGAGGACAAACCGGCGCATCACCCAAGTGTGGCGGCGCGGCCGCGCGCCGTCAAGGGGGGCTCAGCCGAGATCGACGGCGGCCCAGACGTCGACGCCGGGAGACGCGAGCAGCGCCTCCGTCGTGACCGCCTCGACGAACACCGGCAGGCCGCGCGCGCGACCCACGATCAGGCGCGCGGCGCCCGGAGCGGCGGCGGCCGCGTCTAAATCGCGTCCGAGCGCCAGCACGGCGTCGGCGCGCGCGTCGCGCGCGATCTCGAGTTGCGCCGGGTTCAGCGCCTCGACGACGACGCCGAGACCGAGAGCGCGAGCGGCGTCCGCGAACGCGGCCGTGTGCGCGCCGGTCACCGCGCCCCAGAGCACGACCGCGTCCGCGCCGTGCGCGCGCGCGAGCTCCAGCTGATACGGATCGAGCAAGACGTCGCGCGCGATCAGGCAAATGTCCGGCAGCGCTTCGCGCGCGGCCGAGAGGTGCGACCAGTCGCCGGCATGGAAGTTGCGCTCGGTCATGACGGAGATCGCCTGCGCGCCGCCCTTCACCCCCGCGCGCGCCCAGCGCGAGGCCTCCTCGGCGGTCGCCGAACCGCGCGGGACGCGAAAGCCCGCTTCGGGACTCGCGAAGCGCACCTCGGCGACGCGGCGCGCGCCGGGCGTCGAGAGCAGCGCCTGGAGTCCGCGCGGCGCGCGCTCGTAGAGCGGGCTCAGGCGCAGCTTCTCTTCGGGCGTCTCGCGCCGCAGCCGCTCGACGCGGCGCCGCGCGTGCGCGATGATGCCTTCGACCAGGCTCACCGGCGTCGGCGCGTCAGCGCGATAAAATTCTTGAGCAGGCGAAACCCGAGCGGCGTCGCGACGGACTCGGGATGGAACTGCACGCCCTCGAGGGGCCGCGAGACGTGGCGCAGGCCCATGAGCGACCCGTCCTCGGCGCGGGACGTCGCGATCAATTCTTTCGGAAGCGGCTCCGCCGCGACAAGGCTGTGGTAGCGCGCGACGGTCAGCCGCGGCGGCAGTCCCGCGTAGACGCCCTTGCCGTCGTGGCGGATCACGCAGGTCTTGCCGTGCATGAGGTGCTTCGCGCGGATCACCTTGCCGCCGTACGCCTCCGCGGTCGCCTGGTGTCCGAGGCAAACTCCCAGCGTCGGCAGGTCCGCGGGCGCCCGAGCGATCAGTTCGACGAGCACGCCGGCGTCCTCGGGACGGCCCGGCCCCGGCGATAAAATCAGTCCGGACGGCCTCAACGCGAGCAGCGCCCGCGCGCTCAGCGCGTCGTTGCGGATCACGCGGCAGTCCGCGCCCAGCGCGCGCACGGCCTGGTAGAGGTTGTACGTGAACGAGTCGTAGTTGTCGAGGAGCAGGATCAAGCGGCGAGGGCTCCGAGCGCGCGGCGCAGGCCCGCGAGCTTGTGCTGGACTTCCTGATACTCCGCCGCCGGATCGGAGTCCGCGACGATGCCCGCGCCGGCCTGGAGCCGCGCCTTGCCGCCCTTCGACAAGGAGAGAGAGCGGATCGCGAGACAGCTGTCGAGGTTCCCGGCGAAATCGTGCTGGATCACCGAGCCCGCGTAGAACCCGCGCGGTTTGCGCTCCAGACCCGCGAGAATCTCCATCGCGCGCACCTTCGGCGCGCCGCTGACCGTGCCGGCGGGGAACGAGGCCGCGAGCGCGTCCCACGCCGTCTTGCCCGCGTCGAGCGTCCCCTCCACCTCGCTGACGAGGTGCATGACGTTGGAGAAGCGGCGCGTGAACATGAAGCGCGTCACCTTCACCGAGCCCGGCGCGCACACGCGGCCCAAGTCGTTGCGCGCGAGATCGACGAGCATCAGGTGCTCGGACTTTTCCTTCTCGCTCGCGCGCAGTTCGCGCTCGAGCGCGCGGTCCTGCGCCGCGGTCTTGCCGCGCGGCCGCGTCCCCGCGATCGGGCAGTTGCGCGCGCGTCCGTGCACCACGCGCACCAGCCGCTCCGGCGAGGCGCCCAGCACCGCGTCGTCGCCGCCCATGAGCAGGAAGAGGTACGGCGTCGGATTCGCCGCGCGGATCGCGCGATAGGCCGCGATCGGCCCCGCGGCCACGCGCGCGTGGAAGTCGTCGGAGAGCACCGCCTGAAAAATATCGCCCGCGCGGATGTGCGCCTTGATCTTCTCCACGCCGCGCATATACGCCGCTCGGCTGCGGCTTGCGTGCGCGGGCAGCGGCCGATGGGAGACCGGCCACGTCGGCACCGGCCCCGCCCAGCGCAGCAGCTCCTTGAGCTCCCGCGCGCGCGCCGCCGCCCGCCGCCGCCCTTTCGCGTCGCGCACCAAAACGCGCAGGCTCGCGCGCCCGTCCTCGACGACGATCACCTCGTCGAAGAGCATGAGCACGGCCTCGTACGGCTCCGCCTTCACCGGCACGCGCTCGAGGTGGCGCACCATCTCGTAGCCGAGCAGTCCCACCGCGCCGCCGTCGAAATCCTGGCCGCCGCGCGTCTTGAACTCGGACAGCCGCTTGCCGAGCGCCGCGAACGGATTGCCCGGCAGAAATTTCTTCCCGCGCGCCGTCTCGCTCACCGCGCGCCCCCGCTGGACGCTCAGCATCTCGAAGGGCGCCGCGCCGAGCCACGCGCGGCAGCGGCCGTCCTCGTTCTTTTCTATTAAAAATCCTCGAAGCCCCGGCCGCAGCAGCCGCTCGAGGCACGTCGCGGGATCGAGGCCGGAAAGGCCGAGGTCGCAGCGGACGACTGAGAAAGCTCGCGTCATGCGGCTATTCTACGAAACTGCGGAACGCCGACGGCCGATTAGGAAACGAATTTACCTCGGAGGATGCGCCGCATCATGAGAGAAGGGAGAACCCATACGACCAATAGAAAAAATGAATCCGTTAGCGGATCTCCTATCGCAATAAGTTGCGGAAACGACGCGTTGTCCGGAATGCCTCTTTTTTTATGGAGGACATCGATCATAAAAAAGACGAAAGCGAGCATCAGCATAACCGCCGCCGAACGAAGCAACTGAAAAAGTCGCAGCTGAGACATCGGCGGGTTCCCGGACCAATAAAGAAACATTGGAACCGATAACCCGATGCCTAAGACTGTAAAGGAAATCTTGGTCGGGTTGCCCAATTTTATGAACCACCACGTTGTAACGACCAAGACGCACACAAAAGAAGAACAGACCACCTCGGGCCAGATGACGTCTCGCGGAGGCGGAGACGATGTACTCATCATTCGGTCGTCGTCTTGGGATAGGCCCAAAGCAGTCGTTCGCCAATCATCGAATCAACGACTGGTGCCGGCACCAGTTGGCATGTGAATTTCGGGGATAACTTTTGACGACGGCGTCGCTTCCGCGCTACCGGCCGCGCGTGACCAAATCGTCGATGGCCTCGAGGTAGGACTGCAGGCCTTTTCCGTAGCGGCGGCCGACGCAGACGGGCTCGACGACGGAGATCTGCCGGAACGGCTCGCGTTTGGTCACGTCGGAGAGGTGGACCTCGATCGTCGGCACTTGAATGGACGCGATCGCGTCGCGGATCGCGTAGGAGTAGTGCGTGTAGGCGCCGGGATTGAAGACGATCCCGTCGGCCCATTTTCGGTGGGAATGCAGAATGTCGATGAGCTCGCCCTCGGAGTTCGACTGACGCGCGCGGACCTTCGCGCCTTTCGTCTTCGCGTGCGCGGTCGCTTTGCGCACGAGCTGCGCGAGCGTCATCGTGCCGTAGACGGACGGCTCGCGCTCGCCCAAGAGATTGAGGTTCGGACCGTTCAGAAGAAGGATATTCACGAGAGCAGCTCCCGCGCGGCGGAGAGGATTTCATTTTCCGGAACGGGCTTCACGATCGGGCGGCCGAGCGCGCGCAGGAGCACGAAGCGCACCACGCCGGCGCGGGCCTTCTTGTCGCGGCGCGTCATGGCGACGAGACGGCGCGGATCGATGCGGCGCGGCACGGGGACCGGAATGTCGGCGAGAAAGCGGTCCGCCTCGAGGGCGACCGACGGCGACAGGCCCGCGCGCTTGACGGACAGGCGCAGGGCGGCGCGCATGCCCCAGATCACGGCTTCGCCGTGGCGCAGAACGCCCAGGCCGGACGCGGATTCCAGAGCGTGGCCGAGCGTGTGGCCGAAGTTCAGCAGTTCGCGCGGCCCCCTCCTTTCATAGAGGTCCGCGGCCACGATCTTTCGCTTCCAAGACGCGCCGCGGCGCACGACCTCGGCGGTGAGGCGGGCATCGCCGGCGACGAGCTCGTCCCAATCGCGGGTCATCATGTTCCACAGGCCCGGGTCGAAGACGAGGCCGTACTTCAGCGCCTCGCCCAGGCCGGACACGCGCTCGCGCGGCGGCAAGGTCTTGAGCGCGTCGGAGTCGCAGACCACCGCGGCGGGACGATGGAACGCGCCCGCGAGATTTTTTCCGCCGGCCAAATTGATGCCGGTCTTGCCTCCGAGGCCGCTGTCGAGCTGGCCGAGCATCGTCGTGGGGATGCTGACCCACGGGATGCCGCGCAGGAAGATCGCGGCGGCGAAACCGGCCGCGTCGGTGACCGAGCCGCCGCCGAGCGCGATCAGAGCGGAACCGCGGTCCAGGCCCGACTCCAGCATCGCCGTGAGCAAGGGCTCGATCGAGTCCCAGGATTTGGCGGGTTCGCCCGACGGCAGGAGATGAGTGACGACCTTCAAACCCGCGCCCTTGAGCGCGCGCTGAACGCCGGGGCCGAAGCGGCGCCACACGCCGGCCTCGGAGACCAAAATCACGCGGCCGGACGGCGCGAGCCCGCGCGTCCACGCGCGCGCCTTGAGCCGCGCGCCGGGCCCGACGAAGAGAATTTCCGCGTTCACGAGAGCCTCCGGGCGATGAGCGCCGCGGCCGCGGCCGGGGAGCGGCGCGTGGTCGAGACGACGAGGTCCGGCTCGCCGTACGCGTCGCGCCGCGCCGATAGGAACGCGCGCAGGCGCGCGTCGAGAGAGCCGCCCGCCAGCTTCGGCCGCGACGCGCGCTGCGGCCGCAAGCGTCGCGCGAGCTCCCGACGCGAGCAGTTCAAGCGCACCAAGGTTCCGCTCTCGACGACGAGTTTCTCGTTGCGCGGGTCCACCAAGGTCCCCCCGCCGAGCGCGATCACCGCGCCGCCTTTGCGGGCCGCGCGCGCGAGCGCCGCGCGCTCGTGGCGGCGGAACGCGGCCTCGCCGCGGCGCGCGAATATTTCCGCGACGGACATCCCGGCCGACTTCACGATCAGCGCGTCGAGGTCCGCGAACGGACGCCGCAGCTTCTTCGCCAGCGCGGGTCCGACCGTGGACTTGCCGGTGCCCATGAAGCCGGTCAGGTACACGTTCTTCACGGCCTCCACGCCTTGAGCCGCGGCAGAATCTCGTCCAGCGAGTCGCCGCCGAACTTGTCGAGCACGGCGTCCGCGAGCACGAGGCAGACCAAGGACTCGCCGATCACCGCCGCCGCCGGCACCGCGCAAGCGTCCGAGCGCTCCACGTGCGCCTTCGCCGGCGTCATCGTGCGCAGGTCGACGGAGTCGAGCGGCTTCATCAAGGTCGCGATCGGCTTCATCGCCGCGCGCGCGACGAGGACCTGGCCCGTCGTCATCCCGCCGTCGAGGCCGCCCGAGCGGTTGGTCCGATAACCGACCTTCTTGCCGCGCAATTCGTAGGCGTCGTGCGCCTCGGAGCCGAACGCCGCGGCGCTGCGAAAGCCGCCGCCGATCTCCACGCCCTTGATCGCGTTCAAGGACATCAGCGCGGCCGACAGCGGTCCCTCGAGGCGACGGTCCCATTGCGCGTAGCTGCCCAGGCCGATCGGCAGGCCGTCGGCCAAGACCTCGAACACGCCGCCGACCGTGTCGCCCGCGGCTTTCGCCGCGTCGATGCGCGCGACCATGCGCGCCGACGCGTCCGGGTCCGAGCAGCGCGCGGGGTCCGCGTCGACGCGCGCGTTCAAGTCCTCGACCGCGCACGGCAGCGGCGTCCCGTCCGCCTCCCCGCCGATCGCGACCACGCGGCTCGCGACGACGATCCCGCACTCCTGAAGAAACCTCCTCGCCACCGCGGCCAGAGCCACGCGCATGGCCGTCTCCCGCGCGGACGCGCGCTCGAGCACGTCGCGCATGTCGTCGAAGCCGTATTTCATTTTGCCGACGAGGTCCGCGTGGCCGGGCCTGGGGATGTCGACGCGGCGCGGCGCCGGAGCGTCCGTCGGCTCCGCGCCCATGATGCCCTGCCAATTCTTGAAGTCCTGATTCGGGACCAAAAGCGCGATCGGGGAACCGAGCGTCTTGCCGCGGCGCACGCCGGCGAGGATCTGCACGAGGTCGCCCTCGATCTTCTGCCGGTTGCCGCGGCCGTGGCCTTTCTTGCGGCGCAGGAGATCGCGCTGCACGTCCGCCGCGGTCAGCGGCAGGCCGGCGGGCACGCCTTCCAGGATGCCGACCAAGGCGGGACCGTGCGATTCGCCGGCGGTCAAAAAGCGAAGCTTCATTTCAGTATCTCCTCGAGCAGCGGCCCGGCCAGCTCCGCGCGCCGACGCGCGCCGAGCGGCGCGTCCCAAAACTCCCAAGCGCGCAGCGCCTGATGCACGAGCATCGAAGCGCCGTCGCTCACGCGCGCGCCGCGCGCGGCCGCGTCGCGCTGAAACGCCGTGCGCCGCCCGTACACCAGATCGATCGCCGCCTCGGGTGAAGGCAGGCTCTTCGGCGCGGGAGAGCGATCGGGAAATCCTTTCATGCCGAGAGGAGTCGCGTTGATCCAAATATCGGCGGGAGCGACGGCTCCCGCCGAAAATTGGATTCGTGGAAACAGTCCCGACAAGTCGTTCGCCGCTTTGCGCGCGCGCGAAGCCGTTCTCGCCGTGAAGCGGATCTTTTTGACTCCGTCGCGCGCCAACGCCCACCCTGCCGCCCGCGCCGCGCCGCCCGCGCCGAACACGAGCGCGCTCTTGCCGCGAGTCTTCACGCCCGCCTTCTTCAAAGCGTCGCGCAGTCCCTGTGCGTCGGTGTTGTGACCGACGGTCGTTCGTCCGAAACGCAGAACATTGACCGCGCCCAAAGCCTTTGCCGCCGGCGTCAGTCGATCCGCATACGCGGCCGCCTCCGCCTTCAACGGCACGGTGACGTTGGCGCCTCGCCAGCCGTCCGCGCGAGCGCGACGCGCCGCGTCGGGCAATGTTCTCGGCGGCACCGCGACGGCTTCATACGAAATCGATCTCTTCAAAAGCTTCGAAAGCCGCGCGAACAGCCGCGGCGAGCGCGAATGGCCGACGGGAAACCCGAAGAGGCCCAGTTTCACGCGGTTCTCCGCGCGTCGAAGTCGTCGTAGAACGAGGGATAGGAAATCTGCGCGCAGCCCGCCTTCAGCACCTTGGTCTCGCCGGAGGCGAGGAAGCCCGCGACGTAACCCGTCATCGCGAGGCGGTGATCGTCGAGCGAGTCGACCGTCGCGCCCTTGAGCTTCGCGCCGCCCGCGACGATCAAGTCGTCGCCGTCGACGCGCGTCTTCGCGCCGAAGCGGCCGAGCAGGTCCGCGATGCCGGCGAGCCGGTCGCTTTCCTTGTGACGCAGCTCGTCGAGGCCGCGAAAGCGGCTCTCGCCTTCGGCCACCGCCGCGGCCAGGGCCAAGATCGGCACCTCGTCGATGAGGCCCGGCGCCTCGGCGGCCGAGACCTCGACGCCGCGCAGCTCGCCGCCGCGCACGATCAAGTCCTCGCATTCCTCGCCGCTGCGCGACGCGGCGGGAGCGCGGCGCACGTCGGCGCCCATGCGCTTGAGCACGGCGAGATAACCCGTGCGCGTCTCGCCCGCGAGCACGCCGCGCACGGCGAGCTCGGCGCCGGCGCAGGCGGCGGCCGCGACCGCCCAGAACGCGGCGGACGACGGATCGCCCGGCACGTCGACGCGCGCGGCCTTCAGGCGCGACCCGCCCTCGACCTCGGCGCGATTCTTATCCCGCTTCGGGGCGGAGCCGAAGAGCGCCAGCATGCGCTCGGTGTGATCGCGCGTCGGTGATTTCTCGACCACGGTCGTCGTGCCCGACGCGTGGAGACCGGCGAGCAGGACCGCCGACTTCACCTGCGCGCTCGCGACCGGCATCTCGTAGACGAGTCCCTTCAGATTTCCGCCCGTGATCGTCATCGGCGCGGTGCCCTTCTTCGAAAGCTCGATCTTCGCGCCCATCGCGCGCAGCGGCGCTGCGACGCGCTCCATCGGGCGGCTGTTGAGCGACGCGTCGCCGGACAAAGTCGCGGTGAACTGGTGCCCCGCAAGCACGCCGGACATCAAGCGCGTCGTGGTGCCCGAGTTGCCGGTGTCGAGGACCCCGCCCGGCGCCTTCAAACCGCCGAGGCCGCGGCCGTGCACGCGGACGACGCCCTTCGGCGCGTCCTCGAACGTCACGCCGAGCGCGCTCAGCGCGCCGCGCGTCGAGCGCACGTCGGCGCCCGGCGCCAGGCCCGACGCTTCGCTCACGCCCTCGGCGAGCGCGCCGAAGATCAGCGCGCGGTGGGAGACCGACTTGTCGCCGGGCATGCGGACTTCGCCCGAAAGGCGTCCGCCGCCGGCGACGGACCGGTCGCTCATTTGCGCCGGGTCTTCGGCTCGGCCATCGTACGGCCGACGGCCGCGGCGATCCCCGCCAGATCGCGCATCAAGATCGCGAAGTCGTCGGGATGCAGGGCCTGCGGGCCGTCGCACAACGCCTGGTCCGGGCGGTCGTGCACCTCGATCATCAGGCCGTGCGCGCCGGCCGCGACCGCCGCGCGCGCCATCGGCGCCACGCGCGAGCGCACGCCGGTCGCGTGGCTCGGGTCGACGATGATGGGCAGGTGACTGAGCTCCTTCACGGCGGGAACCACGTTGAGGTCTAAAGTATTGCGGGCGTGATCCGAGAACGCGCGGATGCCGCGCTCGCAGAGGAACAGCTTGCCGTTGCCCTCGCTGAGCAGGTACTCGGCCGACATCAGCCACTCGTCGAGCGTCGCGGACAGGCCGCGCTTGAGCATCACGGGCTTCCTGAGCTTGCCGAGATCCTTGAGCAAGGCGAAGTTCTGCATGTTGCGCGCGCCGACCTGGAGCACGTCGGCGTACTCGGCCACGTCGTCGAGGGAGCGCTGGTCGAGCACCTCGGTGACGACCGGCAGGCCGGTTTCCTTGCGCGCCGAGGCCAGAAACTTGAGGCCCTGCTTGCCGAGGCCCTGGAACGCGTACGGGGACGTGCGCGGCTTGAACGCGCCGCCGCGCAGCATCTGCGCGCCGGCCTTCTTCACCGCGCGCGCGATGCGGATCAGCTGTTCCTCGCTCTCCACCGCGCAGGGACCCGCGATCACGACGAGGCCGCTGCCGCCGATGTCGTAAGGACCCACGGGCACGAGCGTGTCCTCGTGCTTGAAGTCGCGGCCGGCGAGCTTGTAGGGGCGCGTGACGCGCACGGCCTCGCGCACGCCGGGCATGCCCTCGAAGAGCGCCTTGTCGAGCGCGCCGTTGTTGCCGGTGATGCCGACGGCGACGGAGTTCTTCCCGGGGATCACGTGCGGCTTCAGGTGCAGCTTCTTGACCTTCGCGAGCACGTCGCTCAACTGCTTCTTCGTGTGGTCCGACGCCATCAAGATCAGCATGCGACCTCCAGAGCTTTGACGAGCCGCCGCGCGAGCGCGCCGACGGCCGCGGGCGCGCGCGAAGCGCCCGCCTTCGCGGCCGCCGCGACGAGCGCGGAGCCGACGACGACGCCGGCCGCGTGCGGCGCCAGCGCCCGCGCCGCCTCGGGCTCGGCGACGCCGAAGCCGACGATCAGCGGCTTTCCCGTCGTGCGGCGCACGTGCGCGAGCCGTTCGGCCAGGCCCGGCGCGAGCCCCGCGCGCACGCCGGTCACGCCCTCGCGGCTCACGTAGTAGACGAGCGAACCCGAGCCGCGGCCGATCTCGCGCAGGCGCGCGTCGGTCGTCGTCGGCGAGGCCAGCAGGACGAGCTCCACGCCGCGCTCGGCGAGCGCGCGAGAGAGCGCTCCCGAGTCCTCGGCGGGCAGATCCACGACGAGCGCCGCGGCGACGCCGGAGTCCGCGCACAGCCGCGCGAACGCCGAGTTGCCGAGCCTGAGGATCGGGTTCAGATAAGTGAAAAGAATCGTCGGCGTCGCGATGCCCGCGCGGCGCATTTTTTTCACCAGCCCCGCGGCGCGCGCGAGACTCATGCCCTTCTCCAGCGCGCGCTGGCCCGCGGCCTGGATCACGGGGCCGTCGGCGACGGGATCGGAGAACGGCACGCCGACTTCCAGAATGTCCGCGCCCGCCGCGGCGAGCGCGCGCGCGACGCCGAGCGTCGCCTCCGCCGACGGATCGCCGGCGACGAGGAAAGGCACGAAGCCCGCGCGCCCGGAGGCGGCGCGCCGCGCGGCGAGGACGTCGGCCAAGGGCGTCTTCATCGGATCAAGGTCGCAAGGTCCTTGTCCCCGCGTCCGGAAAGATTCACGACGACGATCGCGCCGCGGCCGATGCGGCGCTTCTCGCGCAGGACGTAGGCGACCGCGTGCGAGCTCTCGAGCGCGGGCAAAATGCCTTCGAAGCGACCCAGGGCGCGCGCGGCCTTGAGCGCCTCGTCGTCCGTCGCGGAAACGTAGCGCGCGCGGCCCGAGCGGCGCAGCTCCGCGTGCTCGGGGCCGATCGCCGGATAGTCGAGCCCCGCGGAGATCGAGTGCGTGGGCAGGACTTGGCCGTCGCCGTCTTGGAGAAGATACGTGAACGTGCCGTGCAGGACGCCGGGCCGGCCGCCGGAGAAGCGCGCGGCGTGCTTGCCGGTGCGCACGCCCTCGCCGCCGGCCTCGACGCCGACGAGGCGCACGGAGCGGTCCTTCAGGAAAGCGGTGAAGATTCCGATGGAGTTCGAGCCGCCGCCGACGCAGGCGACGACCTCCTTCGGCAGGCGGCCTTCTTCCTTCAGAATCTGCGCGCGCGCCTCGACGCCGATCACCGACTGGAAATCGCGCACCATCGTCGGATAAGGGTGCGGGCCCAGCGCGGAACCGAGCACGTAAAAAGTGTCGCGGCTGGAGGCCGACCACGCGCGCATGGCCTCGCTCGTCGCGTCCTTCAAGGTGCGCGAGCCCGACGTCACGGGCACGACCTCGGCGCCCAGGAACTTCATGCGTCCCACGTTCGGCGCCTGGCGCGCCATGTCGTCGACGCCCATGTAGACGGCGCACGGCAGGCCGAAGCGCGCGGCGGCCGCGGCGGTCGCGACGCCGTGTTGGCCGGCGCCGGTTTCGGCGATGACGCGCTTCTTGCCCATGCGCACGGCGAGCAGGACCTGGCCGACGGTGTTGTTGATCTTGTGCGCGCCGGTGTGGGTCAGGTCCTCGCGCTTGAGCCAGACGCGCAGGCCGGTCTGCGCGGAGAGCCGCTCGGCGAAGGTGAGCGGCGTGGGCCGGCCGACGTAGGTCGCGAGCTCGCGCGCGACGCGCGCGCGGAACTTCGGGTCCCGCCGCGCGGACGCGTAGGCCGCCTCGAGCTCGCGCAGCGGCTCGACCAGGGTCTCGGGCACGAAGCGGCCGCCGTACGGTCCGAACCAGCCGGGCGCGCGCGTGCCGCCGCGAGCGAGATTTTCCATGATTTTCAAGAATAGCAATAGCGGGGGCGCTCCGTCGCCCATCGCTGGCGAATCGCCGCCCGGCGGTGTATATTAAGGGCGGCGATGACCCTCCTGAGGTTTTTGACGTTGGCGCTTCCGCTCGTCTCGGTTCCCGCGGCCGTGCGCGCACAGCCGCCCGCGTGGGCGGAAAATCCCTGCGCGGGCCTGGACTGCGGGGCCGCGGTCGCGGCCGTCGGCGAGGCCGAGTTCCTGCCGGAGATGCGCATTTCCAGCGCGATCGCGTACGCGCAGGCGGTCAAGAACCTCTCCGCGTCGCTGTCGAACACGCTGTCCTCCAGTAACCGCGATTTCGGCGAAAACGAGGCCGAGGTGGTCGACAGCGCGATCAAGGACCTCGCCGACTCGCCGCTCGGCACGGCGCTGACGAAGACCTACGGCGGCGTCGACTCCGACGAGATCTCGGTCGCGATCCGCCTCAAGAGTCCGGCCGACGGCGCGGTCCGCGCCTACGTCCAGGAGTTCGCCGATCCCGACGAGCGCACGCTCTACGTCCGCGTCGTGATGCCGCGCGGGTCGGGCGAGTTCAGCCTCGGCGAGGGCTTCTCGGCCTGGAAGGGCCGCAGGATCCGTCTATCGACCCAGGACGTCCGGGTCGGCGGTCAGAACGAGTTCACGATGTGGGTGGAGGACGGCGACGACGGCCTGACCTGGGTCGAGCAATGGCCCGACGGCGGCGCCGACCTGCTGAGGAACGGCGAGGTCGCCCGGAAATTCGTCTTCGACCGCATCGGTCGGCGCTGGGTCCCCTCGGCCCCGAAAGTCGCCGACGAGAGCGCGACGGAGAACTGACGGGCCGGGTCCTCCGGCCCAACGCCGGGGTGCCTCCCGCCTCAGGCGTTCGCGGCCGAGTTCTGTCATCATTTCGGGGATGAGAAAAGCTCCCTTGGCCGCGTGGATGTTCGCGCTTCTCGCCGCCCGCGCCTCCGCGCAGATCCCGATCGTGCGGCTCAAGCCCTTCGCGCTGAGCGTGAACGCGTGCTTCGAGCGCGCGCCTGATTACCCGGACCCGGAACGCGTCGAGCCGCACCTGCCGGTCTCGGCCTGCGTGAAGGAGATTTCCGGCGTCCTCGCCTTCTCCGCCGACGGCGTCGTCCAGCTCGACGGCGCCCCCGGTCCCTCGCCGCGCGCGACGATCACCGGCAGCGCGCGCTACGGCGGCCAGACCGCCGAGTTCGACGCCCATCAAGTCGCGCTCCACGTCGAGCGCGCGCCGCAAGGCTACCGAGCCTGGCTCGTCGCCGACTCGACTCCCGAGGATCCGGCCGGCGACTCCGGCCGTCTGCTCGTCGAATTCGACCTCGATTCCGCCGGCCGTCCGATCGCGGGCTCCGCGCTGCCCAGCGGCGACGTCGCCTGCACGTTCGCGCCGGTGTGCCGCGGCGAGGAAGAGCTCGGGATCGACTACGCGCCCGACGGGCGCGCGCCCTAGTCGGTCGCCGCGAAGAACGCGCGCAGCTTCGCCGCGCTTTTGACGCCCGGACGGCTCTCGACACCGGAGCTCACGTCCACGCCGAAAGGCCGCGCCGTCGCGACGGCCGTCGCGACGTTGTCCGGCGTGAGACCTCCGGCGAGCAGGACGCGTGCTCCTTTGCGCCGCCAGCGCGCGGCCGTCGTCCAAGCATGGCGCCGCGCGGCCTCGCAGACGCCGCGTCCGGCGCGGCGGTCGGCGTCGGCGCGCGCGGGTTCGATAAGAACGTAGTCGGCGGCCCCAAGACGCGGCGGCCGCGCGCGCGCGGCGCCGATCTCGACGACGACGATCGCGGGCACGCGCAGGCCGGTCGGGACCGCGCCGTAGATCTGAACCGCGTCGAGCTTCAGCATCCGAATCGCGGTCAGCAGTTCCTCGCGCGTCGGCGCGCGGAAGACGCCGACGGCCTTCACGCCCTTCGGGATCGCGGCGCGCACGCGGCGCGCGCGCGCGGGCGTCAGAAAGCGCGGCGTGCGCGGCACGAAGATCATGCCCACCGCCCACGCGCCGAGCCGGGCCGCGAGGCGCGCGTCGCGCGCGCGCGTGACGCCGCAGACCTTGACCTTCACTTGAGCAGTTCGGCGAGAGCGACGCCCGGGTCATTCGACTTCATGAACGCGGTGCCGATGAGAAAGCCCTTGTAGCCGAGCTCGGCCAGCTCGTCGATGTCCGCGCGCGTGCGCAGGCCGCTCTCCGCGACGGCCGCGGGCGCGCGGCGTGCGAGGGGCGCCAAGCGTCGAGCGACGTTCAGGTCCGTCTTCAGCGTGCGCAGGTCGCGGCTGTTCACGCCGACGACCTCGGCGCCGGAGGCGAGCGCGGCCTCGGCTTCCGCCTCGTCGTGAACCTCGACGAGCGCCGACAACCCGCGCTCGCGCGCGGCGTCCGCGAGCTCCGGCAGGCGGGGTCCGAGCAGAGCCGCGATCAGCAGGACCGCGTCGGCGCCGCACGCGCGCGCGAGGTCGCACTGATACGCGTCGACGAGAAAGTCCTTCATCAGCAGGCACGCCTCCGGCCGAAGCTCGCGCGCGGCGGACAGGAAGGACGGATCGCCGCCGAAGAACTCCGGCTCGGTCAGGATCGAGATCGCCGACGCGCCCGCGGCCACGTAGGAAGAAGCGATGATTCCCGCCGTCGCGCGCGCGGCGCCGGCGCGCAGAACGCCCTCGGACGGCGACGCGAACTTGACCTCGGCGATCACGCACGGCGGCGTGACGCTGAGAGCCTTCGCGAGCGAGCGCGGCTTGCGCGCGTATAATTTTTCGGCCTTGAGCGCGGCGACCGGGCGCTCGCGCTTGTAACGCGCGACGCGCTCCTCGGTGCGCGCCCCGATCTTCGCGAGCACGCCCCCCTCAGCGTCCACGGCTTCCTCGGACCAAGTCCGTGAGCGCGGACAACGCGCGGCCGGTGTCGATCGACTCGGCGGCGAGCGCCACGCCGTCGCGCCAATTCTTCGCCAAGCCCGCGGCCTGAAGGGCCGCCGCCGCGTTCAGCACGCTCACGTCGCGCGCGGCGCCCGGTCGTCCTTGAAGCACGCCGAGCAGAATGGCCGCGTTGCGCGCGGCGTCCCCTCCCTTCAGCGCGGACAGCGGGCGGCGCTTCAGGCCCGCGTCCTCGGGCTTGAACTCCGTCACCGTCACGCGCCCGCCGGAGAGCCGCGCGATCTTCGTCGGCGCGGACAGCGAGATTTCGTCGAGCCCGTCGCGCGACGCGACGACGAGCGCGCTGCGCCCGCCGAGCGCGCGCAGCGTCTCGGCGACGGGCGAAACCAAAGCGAGCGAGTACACGCCGAGAACCTGATGCGGCGCGCCCGCGGGATTGGCGAGCGGCCCGAGCAGGTTGAACACCGTGCGCCCGAGCTGGCGCCGCACCGGCGCCACGCGCGCCACGCCCGGATGATGCGCGGGCGCGAATAGAAATCCGATGCCGATATTCTCGATCAGCGCGCGCACGCGCTCCGGCGCCAGATCCGTGCGCACGCCGAGCGCCTCGAGCACGTCCGCGGAGCCCGCGCGGCTCGACACCGCGCGGTTGCCGTGCTTGGCGACCGCCGCGCCCGCCCCCGCCGCGATGAACGCGACCGTCGTCGAAATATTGAACGTCCCGGAGCCGTCGCCGCCGGTCCCGCACGTGTCGAGCAGCGGCGTGCGCTTCACCTTCAGGCGCCTGGCCCGCGCGCGCAGCGCCTCGGCAAAGCCCGTGATCTCCGGCACCGTCTCCCCGCGCACGCGCAGCGCCGCGAGGAACGCGCCGACCTGCGCCTCGGTCGCCTCCCCGTCGAGCACCGCGCCCATCGCCGCGCGCGCTTGGACGCGCGTCAAAGCGCGGCCGGCAAGGAGAGTCTTCAGGGAAGCGGCGAATTTCGTATCGGCCATGATCGCGTCGAGAGTATTCTATGAAAAGCCGCCGGCCGCAAGGACCTCAATACTTTCGTCGGTCCGTTGCCTCCCTGCCATTTCGCAACGGACCGACGACCGCCCATGCGGAGCGGCGCGCCGTCAGGCCTTGGGCAGGACGACGCGGAACGTCGCGCCCTTCGCGGTCGACTCGAAGGAGATCGCGCCGCCGGTCGCGGCGAGAAACTTGCGCGCCAGCGAGAGTCCCAGGCCCATGCCGCGCGGCTTCGTCGTGACGAAGGGGTCGAACAAGGTGTCCTTCACTTTCGCGTCGACGCCGGAGCCGGAGTCGGAGACGGTCAGGAAGGCGCCGGACTTGTCCGCGCCGGTCGCGAGCTTCACGGTGCCTTTGTCGCCCTGCGCCGAGAAGGCGTTGTCGAGCAGGCGCTTGACGCTGTCCGTGAAGCCCTTCACGTCGACCTTCACGGCGGCGTCCTTCGCGCCGGTCTTGAGGTCGATCTTGCCGCCTTCGGGAACGGCGTAGGACGCGACGGCGTCTTTGACCAGGACGTCGAGCGGCTTGGTCTCCGGCTGCGGCTCGAAGGCGCGCGAGAAGGTCAGCATGTCGCCGATGAGCCGGTCGGCGCGCGCGATCTCGGACTCGATGATCTTCAGGTGCTTCTCGACCTTCGGATCGAGGCCGGAGGCGCCGAGCTTGGCGCGCACGAAGTACGCGGAGTTGTTGATGACGGCCATGGGGTTGCGCAGGTCGTGGCCGACGACGGACGCGATGCGGCGGATGAGGTCCTTCTGATCCTCGGCCATTTTCAGAGTCCCGGCTTCGTCATTTGCTCGGGCTTGATCCAGTCGTCGAACTGCTCGTCGGTGACCAGGCCGAGCGCCAGCGCGGACTCCTTGAGCGTCAGCCCCTTGTGATGGGCGTTCTTGGCGATCTTGGCCGCATTGTCGTAGCCGATGTGGGTGTTCAGCGCGGTGACGAGCATCAGCGAGCGGCGCATGAGCTCGTCGATGCGCTTTTCGTCCGCCTCGATGCCGACGGCGCAGTGCTCGGTGAAGCCGCGGGCGCCCGCGGCGAGCAGCTTGGCGGAGCTCAGGAAGTTGTGGATGATCAGCGGCTTGAAGACGTTGAGCTCGAAGTTCCCCGACGCGCCGCCGACGTTGATCGCGGCGTCGTTGCCGAGCACCTGCGCGCAGATCATGGTGACCGCCTCGCTCTGCGTGGGGTTCACCTTGCCGGGCATGATCGAGGAGCCGGGCTCGTTTTCCGGGATGCGCAGCTCGCCCAAGCCCGCGCGCGGCCCGGACGCGAGCCAGCGCACGTCGTTGGCGATCTTGTTCATCGAGCAGGCGAGCGTCTTGAGCGCGCCGTGCGCGAACACGAGCGCGTCGTGGCCGGCCAGCGCCTCGAACTTGTTCGGCGCGGGCTTGAAGGGCAGGCCGGTGAGCTTCGCGATGCGCGCCGCCGCCTTCTTGTCGAAGTCCGGGTGCGTGTTGAGGCCGGTGCCGACGGCGGTGCCGCCGATCGCGAGCTCATAAAGACCGGGCAGCACGAGATCCAGACGGTTCAAGTCCGCGTCGAGCATCGCCGCCCAGCCGCCGATCTCCTGGCCGAGGGTGAGCGGCACCGCGTCCATCAAGTGCGTGCGGCCGATCTTCACGATCCTGTCGAAGGCCTTCGCCTTCTTCTTCAGAACGTCGCGCAGGCCCTTCACGGCGGGGATCAGCTCGTGCACGAGCGTCTCCGCGGCCGCGATATGCATGGCCGTCGGGAAGGTGTCGTTCGAGGACTGCGACTTGTTCACGTCGTCGTTCGGATGCACGGGCTTCTTCGAGCCCATCTCGCCATTGGCCATCTCGATGGCCCTATTGGAAATGACCTCGTTGGAGTTCATGTTCGACTGCGTGCCCGAGCCCGTCTGCCAGACCACGAGCGGGAAGTGCGCGTCGAGCTTGCCGTCGATCACTTCCTCGGCGGCGGCGACGATCAGCTTCTCCTTTTCCTTGGGAAGAAGCCCCAACTCGGCGTTCGCCTGGGCGGCCGCCTTCTTCAAGACGCCGAGCGCGCGGATCATCTCCCGCGTGAGCGTGTCGCGCCCGGCGCCGGCCTGAAAATGGTGCAGGGAGCGCTCGGTCTGCGCGCCCCAGTAGCGGTCGGAAGCGACGGGGATCTCCCCCATCGTGTCCTTCTCGACGCGGGTTTTCGTCGCGACGGCGGTTTTCGTGCTCATGGCCCGATCATACAAAACCGCTCCGCGCAACGGAACTTTCCGGCCCCCCGCCGCGTACATATATCATGGAACGAGGACTTGCGCCCGTCGGAACGGTGGTATATACTCATAGTGATACCATGTCCAAGAACCTGTCGTTGAAGCTGCGTGAAGACGTGTTCGAACAGATGGAGCGGACCGTCCGGCGATTGAAAAAACCGCGCAACGCCTACATCAACGCGGCCGTCGCGCATTACAATCAATTGCACCGTCGCCGCGTCCTGGCCGCGGAGCTCGCGCGCGAGTCCGTCCTCGTTCGCGGCGAGTCGATGCGCGTGTTGGCCGAGTTCGAGGCTCTGCAGGATGAAATTCCCGAGTAAGCCCCCTTCCACCCCGCGCCGCGGCTGGGTCTACACGGCCGACCTCGGACCCAGATGCGGAACGGAGCCCGGAAAGATCCGTCCGGTTCTAGTCCTCCAGACGGATATGCTCAACGCCTCCCATCCCTCGACGATCGTCGTGCCGCTGAGCACGAACGTGCGCCCCGAATTGGTTCGCTTGCGCGTGCATTTCAAGAAAGGAGAAGCGGGACTTTCGGCGGACTGCGACGCGCTTATCGACCAGCCGCGCGCGATCGACAACCGCCGCATCCTCCGCGCCCTCGGCGCGGCCCCGACGCGACGCCTGAGCGACGTGGAAAACGCGCTGTCCCTTCTGCTGGACCTGCCCGGCGCCTGAGGGCGCCTACTCGTCGTCGCCGATGAGGTGGGCGTTCACGTCGAGCTTCCGATACCAGTCCTTGAACAGATAGGTCATCTTGTCGGGATCGGATTTCTGGCGCTTCCAGCCGTCGAAGACCACGCCCGAGCGGCGCCAGAAGGCCTCCCGCTTTTTCGGATCGGCCGCGACGGCGTCGCTGGCGGCCGTGATCGCGGGGCCGAAACTCGCGATCGTCGCCTGGGAGGCGCGCAATTTCTCCGCGTCGGCGGGAGCGGCGTCGGTCTGCGCGAACGCCGGCGCCGCGGCCAATAACAGCAAGGCCAGGCGCGGGAGAGGGGCCATACTCGCAGTATAACCCCTCTCCCCACGACGTCAAGCCCTAGTCGCCGAGGACGGACTCGGGACGCATGAAGTGGCAGGTGTAGCCGTTCGGGTGCTTCTCGAGGTAGTCCTGATGGTACTCCTCGGCGCGCCAGAAGTCCGAAGCCGCCGCGACCTGCGTGACGATCGGCGCGCCCCACTTGCCGTGCTTGTTGAGATGGTCGATGAACGCCTCGGCGGTCTTCTTCTGCGCCTCGTTGTGGTAGAAGATTTCCGAGCGATACGACGTCCCCACGTCGTTCCCCTGCCGATTGAGGTGCGTCGGATCGTGCATGCGGAAGTACCAACGCAGGAGCGTCTGAAAGGATATCTTCGTCGGATCGAAGGTGATGCGCACGGTCTCGGCGTGGCCCTCGTGGTTCTCGTACGTGGCGTTGCGGACCTTCCCGCCTTCGTAGCCGACCTCGGTGCTGAGCACGCCGGGAATCTTGCGCAGAATCTCCTGCATGCCCCAGAAGCAGCCGCCCGCGAGATCGACGACTTCTTTATGGGACGCGGCGGACTTGGCCGCGGGCGAGGCGCCCTTCGCGGACTTCGGGACGATGCCGGCCGCGGCGAACTGCGGCAGGTAGCGGCCGTAGCCTTCCTTCTGCAGGTCGTCGACCTTGATGAAGCGCAAGGACGCCGAGTTGATGCAGAAGCGCTTGTGGGTGGGTGCGGGACCGTCGTCGAAGACGTGGCCCAGGTGCGAGTCGCCGTGCTTCGACTTCACCTCGGTGCGCTCCATGCCGAACGACGTGTCCGTGTGCTCGACGACGTTGGCCGGGTCGATGGGCTTGGTGAAGCTCGGCCAGCCGGTGCCGGAGTCGAACTTGTCGAGCGAGGAGAACAGCGGCTCGCCGCTGGCGACGTCCACGTAGATGCCGGCCTCGTGGTTGTTCCAGAACGCGTTGTCGAACGCCGGCTCCGTGTCCGCGTTGCAGACCACGGCGAACTGCTCGGGCGTGAGGCGCTTGCGCAGCTCTTCCTTCGACGGCTTCTTGTACTCGGTCACGGCTCCTCCCTGCGTCCCATCGTCGGCCGCGCGCGCGGACGGCGAGCTCGCGGCGAACAGCATCGTGAAAATCGCGGCGGTCATCATTGTTCTCATCATAACACTCATGAGTGCGATCCGTGCAGGCCCGATTACAGTCCCCGGACGCAAATGATAAGCTCAAGGCCACGACCATGAAAAAACCCGGATTCGCCCTCGCCGTGATCCTCGGCTCCATCCTCGTCTACGTGCTCGTCACGAACGAGCACCAGGACGAGCCCGACGCCTCGGCGGCGCCCGAGAAGGCCGCCGTGCTCGTCGAGAAATCTCTCGACGGCGGCGACGTCTCGCTCGCGCAATTCAAAGGGAAGGTCGTGCTCGTCGACTTCTGGGCGACGTGGTGCGCGCCGTGCCTCGAGGAGCTGCCCGACCTCGTGACCTTGCGCGAGAAGTACGCGCCGCGGGGCTTCGAGATCCTCGGCGTGTCGATGGACGAGGACGGCGCGAAGGCCGTGAAGAAGCTGTTGAAAAGACAGCCGCTCCCCTATCCGCTCGCGCTCAACGGCGGCGAGCAGGAGCCCAAGGGCTGGACCGTGCCCGGCCTGCCGACCGCCTACCTCGTCGGGCGCGACGGCATGGTGCGCAAGCGCTGGTTCGGCGAGAAGGACATGGACGAGCTGAAGCGCGAGGTCGAGGCCGCGCTTGCGGCCAAATAGGCTCGCGGCAATCCTGCTCGCCGCGGCCCTCGCCGCGCCCGCCGCGGCCGACGGCTGGGTCTCGGCATTCCCGAAAGGCGGCGAAGTCTTCACGCCGCTCCTGGCCGACCCGCGCGAGATCCAGCTCTCCGTCGACGACTACCGCCTGCGCGGCGAGAACGATTCGGACCTCGCCCTCGGCCATTCTTGGGGCCTCGTGCGCTGGCGCACCGGCCTGCTGTCCGACTGGCTGTGGCAGATCGACGTCGAGGGCATGGCGTACTCGCGCTTCCAAGGCGTGGGCGGCGCCGCCGAGTTCGAGACGGCGGATTTCATCGGCAACCTCCCCGTCTCGGTCCGCAAGGGGCCCTTCTCGTTCAAGGCCGCGCTGTTCGCCGAGAGTTCGCACCTCGGCGACGACTACATCCGCGACACCGGCGAGCTCGGCTTTCGGTCCTCGGGCGAAGGCGTCCGGGGACTCGCCTCGGTCGAGCCCTGCCGCTTCGCGCGCGTCTACGCGGGCCCGACCTGGCTCTTTGAAACGACGCCCGCGCCGCGGCGCTGGACCTTGCAGTCCGGCCTGGAGCTGACGTCCGACGACCTGCACTGGTGGTCGCGCGCGCCGATGCGCCTGTTCGCGGCCGAGGACGTACAGTCCCGCGAGAACGTGCAGTGGAACGTCAATTCCAACACCGTCGCCGGGCTCAAGATCGGCTTCCCCGAGTCTCCGCGCTCCATGCGCGTGCAGTTCGGCTACTTCACCGGTCACTCGCCTTACGGCCAGTTCTACGCGCAGAAGGAGCACTACGCGGACTTCGGGCTCTCCTTCGACCTCTGAGACTTCGATGACTCGCATCGCGATCGCCGGCGCCAGCGGATTCGTCGGCCGAAACCTGGTCGAGCGCCTGCGCGCGCGGCACAGCGTCCGCGCGCTGAGCCGGGAACGGCCCGCGGGGCTACCGCCGGACTGCGCGTGGACCGAGACCGAGCTTTTCTCGGCGCGCAGCACGATCGCCGCTCTGCGCGACGTCGACGTCGCGATCTATCTCGTGCACTCGATGATGCCGTCGTCGCGGCTTTTCCAGGGAGATTTCCACGACACGGACCTGCTCCTCGCCGACAACTTCGCGCGCGGCTGCCGAACGAACGGAGTGCGGCGGATCATCTATCTCGGCGGGCTGGCCCCGGAAGGCTACGTGAGCCCGCATCTGCAGAGTCGTCTCGAGGTCGAGGGCGTCCTGCGCACCTCCGGCGTGCCGACGACGGTCCTGCGCGCGGGCATGGTCGTGGGTCCCGGCGGCTCGTCGTTCGAGATCCTGCGCGCGCTCGTCGAGAAGCTGCCGCTGATGATCCTGCCCCGCTGGACGCGCAGCCGCACTCAGGCCGTCTTCATCGACGACGTGGTCCGCGTCGTCGAGGCGGCCGTCGACGGCGCGCCGTTCGCGGGCGGCACCTTCGACGTCGTCAACGGCGAAACGCTCACGTACGAGGGCATCCTTCGCGCGACCGCCCGGGCGCTCGGATTGAAGCGGACGATGCTGGCCGTTCCGATCGCCTCGACGGGGTTCTCCAAACTCTGGGTGACGATCTTCGGCCGCTCGACTTACGAGTTGGTGTCTCCGCTGATCGACAGCCTGCAGTGCGACCTGCCTCAGCTCCAGCCGTCCGCGACGATCGCGCCGCTCATCGCTTGGAAGAGCTTCGAGGCGATGGTCCGCGAGACGGACGCGCGGGGCGGCGCGCGGCCCGCGGCGCGCCCGCGCCGCAGAATCGTTCACGAAGACAGCGTGCGCTCCATCCAGCGGCTTCCCTCCGTCGACCGGGACTGCCAATGGATCGCGCGCGAGTACGCGCGCTGGCTGCCGACGTTCTTCCGCGCGATCGTCGTCGTGCGGACAGCGCCGTATGAGCGCCGTCTCGACTTCCACCTCGCGTTCGTGCCGGCGCCTCTGCTGGTCCTCGAGTCGGTCCCGGAAGAATTCGGCGTCGATCGCGCGAAATTCCACATCGTCGGAGGACTTCTGACCAAGACCCGAGAGACGGGCTGGCTGGAATTCCGCCGGGTCGACGGAGGAAAATACCTTCTAACCTCCGTCCACGATTTCGTGCCGCGCCTGCCCTGGCCGCTCTACCGGCTGACGCAAGCCCCTCTGCATCACTTCGTCATGCGGATGTTCGGGCGGCACCTGGCGCGAACGGCGGCCTAAAGACCGGGTTCGGTTACGGCCGCGAGGCGTTCGTCGTCCAGGAGTCGAGCTCGGCCCGGAGTTCCGCAGACAGCGCCGGCGCGGACGCGGTCGCCGGGATCGGCTCGGAAGCGGAGGACTTCGGGAAGCTGAAGAAGTCCGCGATGCCGGCGGTCCCGCCGAAGCCGTCCCACGCCATCTGGCCGATCAAGCCCTGGCCGTAGACGCTCGGGTGGAAGCAGTCGTACGCGGACAGCGAGCGCGCGGGATCCGCCAGCCCGAGCTTGCTGCTCGCGTTCACGATGTCCGCGTAGCGCACCCACGGCTTGCCCGCGGCGAGGCTCTCGAGAATCGCGTCGTAGGTCGCGATCTGCGCGCTGATCTGCGCGCCCGCGTTCGCCGGGGCCCCGGCGCCGAGCAGCGGCGTGCAGCGGCCGATCGACGTCCACAGCTCGCGGCAGGTCTTCGAAGCGCCCGCCGGCGTCACGTTCGCGTACCGCGCGAGCGTCGGGACCTCGGTGATGCTCGAGACGTAGAGCTTCGCGCCGCGCTTGTTGGCGACGTGGGCCAGGATGCGCAAGGTCTTCGCATAGTCGTCGCCGAAGCTCTGCGTCTCGTTCGCCGTCGCGGCGCCGCAGACCCCGGGGTCGTTGTGGCCGATGAACAAGGTCATGCGCTGGATGTTGAGGCCGAAAGCGCTGGCGAGCAGGATCGCGTAGGCCTCCGCGGGCATGAAGGACATGGTGACGCCCGGAACCGCGACGAGAAAGTACTTCACGTCCTTGCCGGACTGCGCGGCGAGCTCGGTACGCACGCTCGTGGGCAGGGAGCCCGACGACCAGCTGTTGTCCGGGCAGTAGTAGAAAGGAAAGGAGCACGTGGTCATGCCCGCGGTGATGCTGTCGCCCATCGCCGCGAGAATGGTTCCGGAGCCCTGCGCCGCGATGCGCGTCTTGAGCCAGTCCGGCTCGACGACGCCGTGCTTCGCCGCCAGGGCGATCAGCGCGTCCGGCGCGTTCGCCGCCTCGGCGGTCACCGCAGCCGACGCCAGCTCGTCGGGCGGGATTTGCTTCGCCAAGGTCATGGCCCAGGCCTGCTCGTCGTTGAGCGGCGGCGCGGGCGGATTCTGCTGGGCGAGGGCCGGCGCGGTCAGCAGCGCGGCGGCGAGAACGAGGAGCGGGCTTTTCATGATCGGGGTGCCTCCGGGACTTCTACGGCAGAACTAACCAGAATGTCTAATTCAAGTCAACGCCGCGGCGGCGGCATTTGGGTAAAAAAAGGGCCCGTGCTTTTCTGGGCCCCGTCCGTCACGAACGCGTCACGGCTCGCGCGGGCATTCTTGCTAGAATCCGCGCCATGGCCGACGTGGAAATGACGCGCGTGCGCAAGAGCTTCGGCGCCGCGACGATCCTGCACGAGCTGTCCCTGACCGCCCGCTCCGGCGAGTTCCTCGTGCTCGTCGGACCGTCGGGCTGCGGCAAGAGCACCTTGCTGCGCCTGGTCGCGGGCTTGGAGGAACCGACCGCCGGCTCGGTGTCCATCGGCGGCCGCCGCGTCGACGGCGTGAGCCCGAAGGACCGCGGCGTCGCGATGGTGTTTCAGAACTACGCGCTGTACCCGCACATGAGCGTGCGCGAGAACATGGGCTTCGCGCTGAAGCTCGCGGGCCTGCCCGCGGCGGAGATCGAGGAGCGCACGCAGGAAGCCGCGCGCGTGCTCTCGCTGGAGACCCAGCTCGACAAGAAGCCGGGCCAGCTCTCCGGCGGCCAGAAGCAGCGCGTCGCGATGGGCCGCGCGATGATGCGCCGCCCGGCCGTGTTCCTCTTCGACGAACCGCTCTCGAACCTCGACGCGCAGCTGCGCGTGCAGATGCGCGCGGAGATCGCGCGCCTGCACCGCCGCCTGAAGTCCACGGTCCTCTACGTGACGCACGACCAGACCGAGGCGATGACCTTGGCCGACCGCATCGCCGTCCTGCGCGGCGGGCGCATCGAGCAGATCGGCGCCCCCCTCGAGGTCTACAATGACCCGCAGACGCGCTTCGTGGCCTCCTTCATCGGCACGCCCTCGATGAACTTCCTCCCGGCGGCCGTCGCGCCGGCGAACTCGGTCCCCGCCGGCGCGACCGAGCTCGGCGTGCGTCCCGAGAGCGCGAAGCTCGCCGCAGCGCCCGGCGCGGTGAAGCTCGGCGCCGGCGAAGTCTCTCTGGTGGAGCCGCTGGGCGCGTCCGCTCTCGTGCACGTCGGCGTGGCGGATCGCGAAGTCGTGCTCGAAACCCGCGCCGACGGCGCTCCGGCGCCGGACACGACGGTCGAGATTTGGGCCGACCCGACGGCGCTCTACTATTTCGACGCCGACGGCCGCCGCGTGCGCGCGGGCGCCGCATGAAAAGCTCGCGCCGGCTCGCCTGGGCGCTCGTGCTGCCCGCGCTGCTCCCGCTCGTCTTGTTCGTCGTCGTTCCGGCTTTGCAGTCGCTGTGGCTCAGTTTCCACGAAACGGCGCCTTTCTCCAGCCGCGCGGTCTGGGTCGGCCTCGAGAACTACCGCCTGCTCGCGTCTTCTCCGGAATATTGGCGCTGCGCGCGGGCGACTTTTCTGTTCGCCGCGGAGACCGCGCTCCCCTCGATTCTCATCGCGCTCGCGATCGCTCTGGCGCTGGACGCGGGCCCGTACGCGCGCGACTTCTTCCGCACGTCCTTTCTCCTGCCCGTTTCGATCTCGTCCGCCATGGCCGCGATGCTGTGGTTGTTCCTTTATAATCCGACCGCCGGCTACCTCAACTACGCGCTCGAGCGCCTCGGCATCCCGGGTCCCAACTGGCTCGGCGACCCGCGCTGGGCCCTCCCCGCCGTCGCGATCGCGACGGTCTGGAAGGAGATGGGCTTCAACGTGATCTTCCTGCTCGCGGGCCTCTCCGGCGTGCCGCAGGAGCTGCACGAGGCCGCGCAGCTCGACGGCGCGGGCTACTTCTCCCGCCTGCGCCACGTGACCCTGCCGATCCTGTCGCCGACGCTGTTTTTCGTCAGCGTGGTCTCGGTCATCAACTCGTTCCAAAGCTTCGGCCAGATCCACATCCTGACCGGCGGCGGGCCCGCGGGCGAGACCGACACGCTCGTCTACAACCTCTACCGCGACGCGTTCGTGAACTTCCGCTCCGGCTACGCGTCCGCGCAGGCCGTCGTGCTCTTCGCGCTGATTCTCGCCGCGACCGCCGTCCAATTCCGCCTGGCGCGCAAATCCGTCCACTACGGATAGCGAAACGACTTGAACCGCAAAGAGCCGAAGAAATGAATTCCGAGCGCAAGAGGCGCGCCGTCGCGACCGCGATCCTGCTGATCCCGGCTCTGCTCCAGCTGTTCCCGCTGTTCTACTTGCTGTGCCTGTCGTTCAAGATCGGCGGCGAGGTCATGCAGTACCCGCCGCGGATCCTGCCGCACGCGCTCCACTGGACGAACTACGGCCTGGCGCTCAAGGCTGCGCCGCTATGGCGCTTCCTGCTGAACTCCGTGATCGTCTCGGCGGCGATCACGTTCCTGCAGGTACTGACCGCGATACTCGCCGCCTACGCGCTCGCGCGGCTCGACTTCGCGGGGAAGTCGGTCGCCTACGGCCTCATCGTCGCGACCATGCTGGTCCCCGGCGAGATCACGATCATCCCGAACTACTTCGCGCTCGCGCGCCTGGGCTGGATCGACACCTACGCGGGCCTCGTGCTGCCGTTCGCCTCGTCGGGCTTCGGCGTATTTTTGCTCTATCAATTCTTCCGCACGATCCCGAAGGAATTGGAGGAGGCCGCCGCGCTCGACGGCGCGTCGCGTCTGCGCTTCCTGTTCCAGATCGCCGTGCCGCTCTCGGCTCCGGCGGTCACCGCTTTCGCCGTCTACGCGTTCATCAACGCGTGGAACATGTACCTGTGGCCGCTCGTGATCACGCAGTCGACGACGATGCAGACCGCGCAGATCGGCCTCGGCATGTTCCGCTCGCAGAATGAGTCCATGAGCTGGGGCGTGATCATGGCCGCGACCGCGCTGCTGATCTCGCCGACGGTCCTGCTCTTCATCGCCGCGCAGCGGCAGTTCGTGCGCGGGCTCACGATGAGCGGGCTCAAGGGCTGAGATGCGCAAAGTCATGCGCGCCGCCGCTTTGCTCCTGCTCGCGGGCCGCGCGGTCGCCGCGCCGCTCGAGCTCCGGTTCTGGCACTCGATGTCCGGCGAGAAGGGCGAGCTTCTCCAATCGATCGTCGACAAGTTCAACGCGGCGCCGGAAAACGCGGGCCGGGTCCGCGTCGAGCTGCAGTTCGTCGGCACGTACGAAGAAGGCCTCAATAAATTGCGCACGGCCCTGCTCGCGCACCGCGGCCCGCACCTCGTGCAGATCACCGACATCGGCACGCGCGCGATGGCGGACTCGGGCGCGATCGTTCCCGTGCAGGACTTCATCGACCACGACCCCGAGTTCCCGCTGAAGAAAATTCTCGTCCCGATCCGGCGCTACTACGAGATCGACGGTCGCCTCGTCTCTCTCCCGTTCGCGACCTCGGGGCCGATTCTCTACTACAACGCCGACGCGTTCGCCGCGGCCGGGATCAAAACGCCGCCGCGCACGTTCAGCGAGCTGCGCGCGGACGCGCGCAGATTGACCGATCCCGCCCGCAAGCTCACCGGCGTCACTTGGCCGCTGCACTCTTGGTTCTTCGAGGAGCTGATCGCGCGCCAGGGCGCTTTGCTCGCCGATCACGGCAACGGCCGCGACGGCCGCGCGGCCGCCGTCGACTTCACCTCCCCCGCCGCGCGCGCCGCGACGGCGCTGTGGGCGGGCATGGCGAAGGAAGGCACGTTCGCGAACGTCGGCCGCGGCTGGGACCCCGCCGAGCAGAACTTTCTCTCCGGGCGCTCGGCGATGCTGCTGACCTCCACGAGCGACGTGTTCGAGGTGCAGAAGAAGGCTTCGTTTCATGTGCTCACCGCGCCGCTCCCGGGCGCAGACGCTCAAGCGCCCGGCGGCACCGTCGTCGGCGGCAACTCGCTGTGGATCTTGAAGGACAAGCCCGCCGCCGAGCGCGAGGCCGCCTACCGCTTCTTGAAATTCATGGCCTCGAAGGAGAGCCAGCGCGCCTGGCACGTCGGCACCGGCTACTTCCCGATCCGCGGCGACGTCATCGACGATTTGGAGCGCGAGGGCTTCTACCGGAAAAATCCCGCCGCGAAGACCGCGATCGACCAGCTGCGCGCGTCGGCCGACGTGCCGGCCGCGCACGGCGCTTTGTTGGGCGTTTTTTCCGAGGCGCGCGAGTACGTCGAGTCCGCGCTCGAATTGATCCTCGCCGGCTATAAGACGCCCGACGAGGCGCTCGCCTGGGCTCAGGCGCGCACGAACGACGCGCTCGCGCGCTACGAACGCGCGGTCTCCGCCGAGGCGGCGCGCTGATGCGTTTTCTTTTCGAATGCGCCGCGGTCGCGGCCGTCGTCTGGGGCGGCTGGCGCTGGACGCACCCGCCCGTCGAGGCTCCGACGCCGACGTTCGTCGGAGCGCGCCCGGAGCTCGAGATGCCGGCCGCGCCGACGTTGCGCCCCGAGAAGCCCGGCGACGCGATGCGCGTGACGCCGGACGGGAATCTCGGCGGTCAAGAGAAGTTCGGCGCGCGCGAGCGGCCGCTCGGCGCGACGCCGCGGCTGCTCTCGACCGGCGCTCCCGCCGACGCGCAGAGCCCCGCGCCGCGTTCCTCCGGCCCGTCTTGGGACGAGCGCCTGCGCGACCCGCGCGCGCTCGGCGTCGTGTTCGCGGCTTTCCTCCTTTGCTGGCTCCTGCTGGGGCGCGCGCTGCGCCGGGGTCCCGGCGGCAAGGGCTTCACCCACGATTAGCCGCGGCCCTTGACACGAACGTTCTGTTGTGATATTGTATTAGCATGTTAAAACAAACCGAGAGCGCCGCGGACCGCCGCGCCCTCTTCGAGGCGGTGCTGGCTCTCGGGGACGCGTCCGCCTGCGCGGCGTTCTTCGCCGACCTTTGCACGCCCGCGGAACTCGAGGCGCTCGCCGGGCGCTGGCGCGTCGCGCGCCTGCTCGACCAAGGCCGGACGTACCGCGAGATCTCGGAGAAGACCGGCATCAGCACCGCGACCGTCGTGCGCGTGGCGCGCTGCCTGACCTACGGGCGCGACGGCGGCTACCGCCGCGTGCTCGACCGCTTGAAGGAGAAAAACGATGGTCGTTAAGGAGAAGGACCGGCTCGCCGTCGCCGTTCAGAAGTCGGGGCGGCTCAACGAGCGCTCGATGGCGCTGCTCGCTCAGTGCGGCCTGCAGTTCGACGCGCCGAAATCGAAGGACAAGCTGATCCTGCGCAGCGCGGACCTGCCGGTCGACCTCATGATGGTCCGCGACGACGACATCCCCGAGTACGTCGCGAGCGGCATCTGCGAGATGGGCGTCGTCGGTCGGAACGTGCTCGAGGAGCGCCGCCGCTCCGAGCCCGAGTCCGGCGAGGTCGAGGTCCTGCGCGAACTCGGCTTCGGCAAGTGCCGCCTCTCGATCGCCGTTCCCGCGTCCGCGTCGTTCGACGGACCGGCGTCCCTCGACGGCAAGCGGATCGCCACGTCGTACCCCGGAATCCTGAAGACCTTCCTCGCGGCGAAAGGCGTGAAGGCGCAGATCGTGCACTTGAGCGGCTCGGTCGAGATCGCGCCGTCTTTGCACGTCGCCGACGCGGTGTGCGACCTCGTCTCCACCGGCTCCACCTTGCAGTCGAACGGCCTGCGCGAGGTGCTGCGCGTGTTCGAGAGCCAGGCCGTGCTCATCGGGACGAAGAAAGCGACGCCCGACGTCGTCTCCGAGACCCGCCGCAAGGTGCTCGTGCGCATCGACGGCGTGCGCCAGGCCGCCCGCTCGAAGTACATCATGATGAACGCCGCGCGCTCCTCTTTGCCCGCGATCCAGAAAGTGCTCCCCGGCATGGAGGCGCCCTCCGTGATCCCGCTCGGCGGCCCCGGCGACCGCGTCGCCGTGCACGCCGTCGCCTACGAGGAAGTGTTCTGGGACACGATGGAGAAGCTCAAGGCCGCGGGCGCGAGTTCCATCCTCGTCCTGCCGATCGAGAAGATCATCGCATGAAGCGTCTCGACTGGAGCCGGCTCGACGCGCGCGAGCGCGCGCAAGCGCTCAAGCGCCCGTCGGTCGTCCCCGACGCGGAGCGCCGCGCGAAGGTCGCCGCGATCATGGCCGACGTGCGCGCGCGCGGCGACGCGGCCGTGCGCGCGCTCACGAAGACATTCGACGGCTGCGATCCCGATCCGTTGATCGTGCCCGCCGCCGAACTCGACCGCGCCTGGAACGAGGCGGACGCGGGCGTGCGCGCGGCGCTGACCTCCGCCGCCGCGCGCATCGAAACATTCCACCGCGCGCAAAAACCCGAGGACGTTTCCTTGGAGACGTCGCCGGGAGTTCTGTGCGAGCGCCGCTGGGTCCCGCTCGACGCGGTCGGCCTCTACGCGCCCGGCGGCTCCGCGCCGCTCGTCTCCACCGTCCTGATGGTCGGCGTCCCGGCGAAGCTCGCCGGCTGTCCCGTGCGCGTGCTCGCGACGCCTCCGGGCCGCGACGGCCGGATCGACAAGCGCCTGCTCGCGGCCGCGAAGCTCGCGGGCATCACCCTGGTCGTGCGCGCCGGCGGCGCGCAGGCGATCGCCGCGCTCGCCTACGGCACCGCCTCGATCCCGAAGGTCGACAAGCTCTTCGGCCCCGGCAATTCCTGGGTCGCCGAGGCCAAGCGCCAGGCCGCCGACGATCCCGACGGCGCCGCGATCGACCTTCCCGCGGGTCCGTCCGAGGTGCTCGTCGTCGCCGACGACTCCGCCGACGCGGGCTTCGTCGCCTCCGACCTGCTGGCGCAGGCCGAGCACGGCGCGGACTCGCAGGCGATTCTCGCCACACCCTCCGCGGCGTTCGCCGCGTACGTTGAGGCGGAAATCGAGAAGCGCCTCAAGGACTTGCCGCGCCGCGACATCGCGCGCGCGAGCCTGGAGAACGGCCTGCTCGCCGTCGTCGCGAATCTCGACGAGGCGCTGGCGCTCTCCGAGGCGTACGCTCCCGAGCACCTGATCCTCAACACGCGCGAGGACGAGCGCCTCGCCGCGAAAGTCCGTCGCGCGGGCGCGGTGTTCGTCGGCCCGTGGTCGCCGGAGGCCGCGGGCGACTACGCGAGCGGCCCGAACCACGTCCTGCCCACCGGCGGCGCCGCGCGCGCCTGGGGCGGACTCGGCCTCGACAGCTTCCTGCGCCCGCTGACCTTCCAGCGCCTGACGCGCGCGGGACTGCGCGCGGTGGCGCCCGACGTGGAGGCGCTCGCCCGCGTCGAGGGGCTCGACGCGCACCGGCTCTCGGTGACGACGAGGTCCGCGTGAGCGTCCTCGATCTGGCCCGCGCGCACTTGCGCGGCGTCGAGCCCTACCGCTCGGCGCGCAGTCTCGCGGCGCAGGCCGAAGTTTTCCTCGACGCGAACGAGTCGCCGCGCCCGCTGCGCGACGGCGCGGACTTCGCCGGCCTCAATCGCTATCCGGCGCCCCAGCCCCCGGCGCTCGTGCGCGAGGCGTCGCGCTACTACGGCGTCCCCGCCGACTCCGTTCTGGTGACGCGCGGCGCCGACGAGGGCATCGACATCCTCGTGCGCGCGTTCGTCGAGCCGGGCCGCGAGGACGTCCTCGTCACGCCGCCGACCTACGGCGTCTACGCGATCGCCGCGCGCCTGCACGGCGCCGCGGTGCGCGAGGCCCCGCTCGACGCCGCGAACGGCTTCGCGCTCAGCGACGCCCGCGTCCTCGCCGCCGCGCGCGCGACCGCGGTGAAGATCGCCTTCGTCTGCCGCCCGAACAACCCGACCGGCACCGGCGTTCCGCTCGCCGCCGTCGAGCGCCTCGCCGCGGGCCTCGCGGGCCGCGCGCTCGTCGCCGTCGACGAGGCCTATTTGGAATTCTCGAACGACGCGAGCGCGACGTCTCTGCTCGCGCGCTTCCCGAACGTCGTCGTGCTGAAGACCTTGTCGAAGGCTTGGGGGCTCGCCGGCGCGCGCGTCGGTTTTCTTCTGTGCGCGCCCGAGCTCGCGGGCCTGCTCCAAGCCGTGCGGGCGCCGTATCCGATCAGCTTGCCGTCCGCGCGCGCGGCCGAGGCCGTCTTCGACGCCGCGGGCGAGAAGCTCATGCGCCGCTCGGTCGCGGAAATCCTCGCCGAGCGCGCCCGGCTCGCGCTGCGCCTCGCGAAGCTTCCCGGCGTCGTCCGCGTCCTGCCGTCCGAGGCCAATTTTCTGGTCGCGGTGTTCCGAGACAAGGACGCCGCGATCGCCGCTTTGCGCGCGCAAAGCATCATCGCGCGCGACCGCAGCTCCGAGCCCGGCCTGGCGGACGGGGTGCGGATCACCGTCGGGACGGCCGCCGAGAACGACCGCCTGCTGAACGCGCTGGAGAAAGTCCAACGATGAGTCAAAAGAAGATTCTTTTTATCGACCGCGACGGGACTTTGATCGCGGAGCCCGCGGACTTCCAGATCGACTCCGTGGAAAAGTTCGCGCTCCTGCCCGGCGTGATCCCGGCGCTCATCGCGCTGCGCGACGCGGGCTGGCGCTTCGTGATGGTCACGAACCAGGACGGGCTCGGGACGAGGACGTATCCGCGCGCCAAGTGGGACCAGATCCAGACCTTGCTGATGGGCGTGCTCTCCTCTCAGGGAATCTCGTTCGACGACGTGCTCGTCTGCCCGCACCGGCCCGCGGACGCGTGCGAGTGCCGCAAGCCGCGGCTCGGGCTGCTGCGCGGCTATCTCGCGGACGCGGGCTGGGATCGCGCGCGCTCCGCGGTGATCGGCGACCGCGAGACGGACCGGCAGCTGGCGAAGAACATGGGCATTCGCGGCATCAAGATGGGAGTCTGGCCCAAAATCGCCAAAGAACTGCTCGGTCGGCCGAGAACGGCGAGCATTGAACGCAAAACGAAGGAAACGTCGATTTCGGTCACGGTGGATCTGGACGGCGACGGCAAATCGAAGATCAAGACCGGGATCGGCTTTTTCGATCACATGCTGGAGCAAATCTCGAAGCACGGCGGATTCGACTTGGAGCTGAACGTCGACGGAGATTTACACATCGACGAGCACCACACGATCGAAGATGTCGGCCTGGCGCTCGGCGCGGCGCTCGAGCGGGCGCTCGGCGACAAGGTCGGCATCGGACGATACGGATTTACCGTGCCGATGGACGAGACCTTGGCCTCGGCCGCGATCGATCTGAGCGGGCGCGCGCACTTCAAGTTCGGCGGCAAATTCCCGCGCGAGGCCGTCGGCGGTCTGCCGACCGAGATGGTGCCGCATTTCTTTCGCAGTCTCGCCGACTCGCTCGGCGCGAGCTTGCACCTCACCGTGAAGGGCGAGAACGCGCACCACATGGTCGAGGCCTGCTTCAAGGCGGTCGGGCGCGCGCTGCGTCCCGCGTTCAAGCTCGGCGGCGGCGGCCTGCCGTCGACGAAGGGGCTGCTCTGACATGATCGCCATCGTGGACACGGGCGGCGCGAACCTCGCGTCCGTGGTCAACGCGCTGGCGCGCCTCGGCGCGAAGGGCGAGGTCGTCTCCGATCCGGCGCGCGTGCGCGCGGCCGAGCGCGCGATCCTGCCCGGCGTCGGCGCCGCGCCCGCGGCCGCCGCGCGTCTCGCCGGACCGCTCGGCGACGCCGTGCGCGGCCTCCAGGTTCCCGTGCTCGGCATCTGCCTCGGCATGCAGCTCTTTTTCGAGCAGTCCGAGGAAGGGCCCGCGCGCGGACTCGGGCTTCTGCCCGGAACGGTCGCGCGACTGAAGCCCGCCGGTCTCACCGTCCCGCACATGGGCTGGAACGCGGTGACGCGCCGCGGGAAGGACGACGCGCTATTAGCCGGCATCGAAGAGGACGAGCACTTCTACTTCGTGCACTCGTACGCGGCGCCCGACGGCGCCTGGGTGGTCGCGGCCTGCGACTACGGCGGCCGCGTGCCCGCGGTCGTGCGCAAGGATAATTTCGTCGGCGTGCAGTTCCACCCCGAGCGCTCGGGCGCGGCCGGCGCGCGCGTGCTCAAGAATTTTCTCGCGCTATGATCCTCTACCCGGCGCTCGACCTGCTCGACGACCGCGCGGTGCGCCTCACGCACGGAGATTACGCGAAAGTCCGCGTCTACTCCGAGAATCCCGGCCGCGTGCTGGCGTCCTTCCGCGCGGCGGGCGCGACCTGCGCGCACCTCGTCGATTTGAACGGCGCGCGCGATCCGGCCTCTCGGCAGAAGGCGAAGATCGAGCCTCTGATCAAGAACTCCGAACTCAAGATCCAGATCGGGGGCGGCGTGCGCACGGTCGCGGACGTCGCGCAGCTGCTCGACTGGGGCGCGGACCGCGTCGTGATCGGCAGCATCGCGGTTCTGGACCCCGAGCTCGGCGCCGAACTCATGGACCGTTTCGGCGGCGCGCGGCTGACCCTCGCCGTCGACTGCCGCGTCGACGCGCACAACGAGCCTTTCGTCGCCATCAAGGGCTGGACCGAGACCTCGCCGCTGAAGCTGACCGATCTCGTCGATCGCTTCCTGCCGCTCGGACTCGAGCGCATCCTCTGCACCGATATTTCTCGCGATGGGGCCGCCGGCGGCCCCAACGCCGGACTCTACCGCTCGCTCGCCGAGCGTTATCCCGGACTGGAGATTCAGGCCTCCGGGGGCGTGCGCGACCTCGACGATCTGTCGAACTTGAAACGGGCGCGCGCGCACTCGGCGATCGTGGGAACGGCGCTCTACGAGAAGACGCTCGATCTCAAGGAGGCGCTCGCCGCGTGCTGACCAAGCGCATCGTCGCCTGCCTCGACGTGAAAGACGGCGTCGTCGTGAAGGGCGTGAAATTCAGAGGCCACGAACCGATGGGCGATCCCGTCGAGCTGGCGCTTCGCTACCGCGACCAGGGCGTCGACGAGCTCGTGTTCTACGACATCGCGGCCAGCGCCGAGGGACGGCGCGTCTCGCGCGACTGGGTCGCGAAGACCGCGGCCTCGCTCGACATCCCGTTTTGCGTCGCCGGCGGCATCCGCTCCGTCGCCGACGCCGAGGAGCTGCTCAACGCCGGCGCGGACAAGATCTCGGTGAACTCCCCCGCGCTCGAGCGTCCGGAGCTCATCGGCGAGCTCTCGCGGCGCTTCGGCGCGCAATGCGTCGTCGTCGGCGTCGACAGCCGCAAAGAGGCGGACGGCTGGAAGGTCTACCAGTACACCGGCCTCGTCGAGAGGACGATCGCGGCGAAGCGCCTGACGCTGGACTGGCTCGCCGAGGTCCAGGACCGCGGGGCCGGCGAGGTCGTGCTCAACTGCATGGACGCGGACGGCGTCGGCGGCGGCTACGACGTCGAGCAGCTGTCGCGCGCGCGCGAGGTTCTCCAAATCCCTCTCGTCGCGTCCGGCGGCGCGAAGACCGCCGCGCATTTCGAAGCCGTTTTCAAGAAAGCGCGCGTCGACGCCGCTCTCGCCGCCGGGGCGTTCCACCGCGGAGAGCTGACGGTCGGCGCGCTCAAGAAAGATCTCAAGGCTGCGGGCATCGAGGTAAGACCATGACTCCGGACTGGAAGAAAATGGGCGGGCTTTTGCCCGCGATCGTTCAGAACGACGCGGACGGGAGCGTTCTCATGGTCGGCTACATGGACGCCGCCGCGCTCGCGAAGACGCGGCGCACCGGCCGCGTCACGTTCTTCAGCCGCTCCAAGATGCGGCTGTGGACCAAGGGCGAGAGCTCCGGAAATTTCCTGCGCCTGCGCTCCGTGGCGCTCGACTGCGACGGCGACGCCCTGCTCGTGCGCGCGGTCCCCGACGGCCCCACGTGCCACACCGGCGCCAAGACCTGCTTCGACGTCCCCCTCGATTTTCTGAAAGACCTGGAGACCGTCGTCGACTCCCGCTTCCGCAAGAAGCCGAAGGGTTCCTACATCGCCGGTCTCATCAAGGAAGGCCCCGACCGCATCGCCCAAAAAGTCGGCGAGGAAGCGGTCGAGACGGTGATCGCGTCCAAGAACAAGGATCGGGAAGCCCTGCTCGGCGAGGCCGCGGACCTGATCTTCCACCTCGCCGTGCTCCTGCGCTCGCGCGGCTCGTCCTTGTCCGGCGCCGCCGAGGTCCTGCGCCGGCGTCACTCGCGGCGGTGAAGACGCCCCCCTGCCAATCCGGTCACTAGGTCTTGCAGGCCGCCGTTCGGCCTGTTACATTTTCGAGTGCCTTGGGGGGTCTAAGATGAATACGCGCATTATCGCCATGACGGTCGTTCTCACTCTGCTTTCGACCGCGTCCTTCGCGGGGAAGCCCGAGAACAATCCCGGCTTCCAGAAGAATCACCCGCGCCGCACGCAGGTGCTCAAGCGCACCGACCGGCAGTCGGGCCGCGCCAACCGCGCCGCCGCGCAGGGCAAGATCACCGGCCGCCAGGACCGCCGGATTCAGCGTCAGGACCGCGCGATCCGGCGCCAGGAGCAGGCCGACGCGCGCGCGAACGGCGGGCACATCACCGCCGGCGAGCAGGCCCAGCTCAATCACGAGGAGAACGGCGTCAATCACGAGCTCGCCCGCGACGAGCGCCGCGACGCGGGACAGTAGCCGCGGCGTCCGACGCTAGGGCGCCCTCGGGATCGAGCGTCCCGCCGCCGCGCGCAGCCACTCCCAGAAATCGGGATTGAGCCGGTAGTAGTCGGCCCGGTACGGCGGCTCCGCCATGAGCTCGAACAGCGCCAGGTACCGCCGCGCCAAGTCGGCGTCCGCCGCCGTCGGCGCGCGCCGCGCGGCGTAGACCGACGCGACGCTCTCGGCGAGGGCGTCCAGCTCGGCGACTTTCGCGTCGAACGCGTCCGCGTCGAGAGCGGCCGCCTCCGGGGTCCAGCGCGGCCCCGCGAGCTCGCGCGGCGCGGCGGTCGCGACCCGGCACTCGACCGTCGCGCCGAGCGCGGCGTCGACGACGGCCTCCGCGGTCGGCGCGATGAGATGAAGCGGCGACCGCGGCTCGCTCGGGAGCGGATAGAAAAAAATCCCGAAGCGCCGTCCGGACGCGCTGTCGAGCGGGACCGGCAGGCTCGCCGGCCACTCCGCCGCGACGAGGCGGCGGCACGAGACGTCGAAGCGCGCGCCGCGCACGAGGTCGGCGAGCGGCCGCGCCGGCGCGGGCTTGCGTCCGCACGCGGCGACGAGGAGGCACGCCGAGACCGTTCTCCAGCCGCGTCTCATTGCGGGACCACGACGAACGAGCCCGCCTTTTTCCACGCGCCTCGAAACTGGCTCCCGGCGATGAACCGGCCGCCCTCGCCGTCGCCCGTGTCGTTGACGTAGTAGCCGAGCGGGTTTCCGGCGCGGTCGGTCTCGACCCCGGTCACGACGGCGAAATGGAGCTTGCCCCGGAGATTCGGGTCGTTATAGAAGCCGCCGGAGTCGACCGCGACGACGGCCAAGCGTCCCGCCTTCACGACGCCCAGAAGCTCCTTCTCGTTCGAGTCGTAGCGCTTGACCGTCGGCGTCTCCAGGAGATCCCCGACGTACTGCGTCGGCGTGCCCCCGTTTTCCCGCCGTTTCAGATCCGCGGCCGAGCCGGAGAAATAGCCGAGCGAGGTCGCGACGCCGAAGAGACGATCTTCCTCGGCCGCCATGCGCTTAGGGTCGGCCGCTCCTCCGCGCTCGATCGCCGCGACCACGACCTGGGCGCCGATCGCGCACGTCTCGCCCGTCTGCTGATAGACATAGGCGGCGCGCGCGCCCGGGTCGCCGATCGTCAGCGTCTGTCCTTTCGCGCGCAGGGCGTCGACGGCCTCGGTCTCCTTCGGCGCGGCGTTCTCCTTCTTGTCGAGCCCGGCGTTCACCGGCGGCTTCGGCTCCGACTGGGACACCGACACGGGCGCGGGAACGGAAGTATTCAGATCGAGCAAGGTCGTTCGCGCCGGGACCGGCGCCGGCGCGACGGCCCGTGCGCCGGAACCCGCGACGCCGCCGATCGCAGCGCCGGCGGCCCCGACCCCCGCGTCGGCGGAGCCGTGGGCGAACGGATCGCTGAGGCGGCTCACCACGGCCGCGGAGACGCCCTGCCGCTGCTCGGCGCGAGCGGAGGTCCGGCTGTGATCGCCGTTGAGGGTCGCATCCACCGCCTGAAGCCGCCGCACCAGGTCGGCGACGCGCTTCTCCAGGGGATTCGCGAGATCCTGATGTCCCCCGCCCTCGTCGGCGTGCAGCGCGTCGCTCTGGATCGCGTTCCAGACGTCCGTGCCTTCGGCGTTGATCGCCGCCAGCCGCGCGTTGAGCGCGGCGCGGGACTCCGGCGTAGGCGTCCCCGCGTTCACGTCTTTCTCGAGCGCGGTCGCCTTCAGCTCGACGTCGCCGAGCCTCTCCGCGTCCTTCTTGAAGTACGGGGGCAGGTTGTGCCCCGCCAGGTACGCGAAGCGGCTGGACACCGTGTTGAACGCTTGAAGGCAAGCGTAATCGAAGCCTTTGACGTACTCCGGGTCGAACGGATGCCGGGAATCGACGTTGCATTGATAGACGGCCGGGTCGAGGCCCAGCTTCGCCTCGACGTTCTGGGCGTGATCGTGCAGAGCGTTGAGCCGTCGCTGATAGCCGGTGAGGGCGTCGGCGCCGACGTCGCCGATCGAGGAGGAGCCGTAGGTGACCAGGGGAGCCAGTTCCGCGTCGAGAGCCGCGAACTCGTCGGCCAGCTCCGGAGAGTCGCGCCGCATCCGAGCCAGCTGCGCCGCGAACAGCTTCTGCGTCATCGCCTCTTCGGGAGGCGTCGCCTTCGCGTCCGCCGCGGGAGGCGGAACCTGCGCCGCCGCGAACGCGCGCGGAAGAGCGACTCCGCCCGCGACGAAAAGGACCGATAAAAGCGTGTCGTGACGCATAAAGAGGGGTACGAGAAGGATAGCCCCCCCGCCGCCGTTTCGCAAGGCCTTCCGCCGACGGGCGCGCCTCCAGAATTGCTAGAATCCGCCATCATGTCCTCGACGGAGAGCGCCCTCCCGGACACCCCGGTGATGCGGCAGTACCAGGACCTCAAGCGCCAGCACCCGCAGGACCTCCTTTTCTTCCGGCTCGGCGACTTCTTCGAACTGCTGGGCGAGGACGCGCGCGCGGCCTCGCAGATCCTGGGCCTGGTGCTGACCCAGCGCCAGGGCGTGCCGATGTGCGGCGTCCCGGCGCACGGAGCGCAGAACTACATCGCGCGGCTCCTGCGCGCGGGGCGCAAGGTCGCGATCGCCGACCAGCTCGAGCCGCCGTCGAAGGAGAAGAAGATCGTCCCGCGCGGCGTGATCCGCGTGGTGACGCCCGGCACCGTCGTGGAAGACGAACTGCTCGACCCGACGGCGACCAACTTCCTCGTCGCGATCGAGCACGACCTCGTGGGCTGGGGCGCCGCGTGCCTGGACGTGTCCACGGGCGAGTCGTGGGCCGCGCAGGCGCTCAATGATCGAGATCATCGCAAGCTCTACGACCTGCTCGCGCGCGTGCGCCCCGCCGAGGTGCTCGCCTCCGACGCGGCGGCGTCCGCCTTGTCCTTGCGCCAGATCCTGCCCGCGAAGGCTTGCCTCACTTTGTGCGAGCCGTTCCGCTCCGGCGGCCCCGCGCCGTCCTGGGCCGAGGGCTCGATCTGGAAGAACCATCCTCTCGCGCTGAAGGCCGCGCTCGCTTCGCGCAGGTATATCGAAGAAGCGAAGTTCCGCCTGCGCGAACTGCCCGAGCCCGCCTACCGCGAGTCCGGCGCCGTGATGCAGCTCGACGACACGGCGATCAGGACCTTGGAGCTGGTCGAGGCCGCTTCATCCGAAAAGCGCCACACGCTCTGGGGCCTTCTCGACGGCTGCCGCACGCCGATGGGCAGCCGCAAGCTCAAGACCTGGCTCCTGCATCCGTCCACCGACCTGCGCGAGATCGAGCAGCGCCAGAACTGCGTCGAGGACCTGATCAACAAGCCGGACGCGCGCCAGGCTCTGGGCCGTTTATTGCAGGAAGTCGCGGACCTGCCGCGCGTGACGAGCCGCTTGTCCACGCGCCAGGCGGGACCGCGCGACCTCGGCGCGCTGCGCCGCTCGCTCGGCCGCCTGCCGGAGCTCGAGCGCTGGATCGCGGACACCGCGTTCGCGTCCTCGGGCCTCGCCAACCTCGCCGAGGACCTGCGCGAGACGGCGAAGGACATCGACGGCCTGCGCGCGCATTTGGCCAAGGCGCTGCAGGACGAACCTCCCGCGAAGCTCTCCGACGGCGGCTTGATCCGCCCGGGCTTCCACGCCGAGCTCGACGGCCTGCGCCGCCTCAAGAACGATTCCGACGTGGTCCTGCGCGAGCTCGAGGAGCGCGAGAAGAAAGCCACCGGCATCACGACGCTGAAAGCCGGCTACAACTCGGTGTTCGGCTACTTCCTCGAGATCACGAAGGCGCAGTCCGGGAAGGCGCCCGCGCACTACGTGCGCAAGCAGACGCTCGCCAACGCGGAGCGCTACATCACGCCCGAGCTCAAGGAGCTCGAAACGAAGATTCTCTCGGCCGAAGAGAAGATGCTGCGGCTGGAGGCGCGCCTCTTCGACGAGGTGCGCGAGAGGGCGCTCGAAAATCACGCCGAGCTGCTGCGCCTCTCGGAAATCCTCGCGGAGCTGGACGTGTTCCAGGCGCTCGCCTCGGCCGCCGCGATGCACGATTTCATAAAGCCCAAGGTCGACCTCTCGCACGATCTGGAAATCGTCGAGGGCCGCCACCCGGTGCTCGCGGCCCTCCTGCCCGCCGGCACGTTCGTGCCGAATTCCTTGATGCTCAACGCGCGCGATCCGCAGATCGCGATCCTGACCGGCCCGAACATGTCGGGCAAGTCCACGTACCTGCGCCAGAACGCGCTGATCGCTTTGCTGGCGCAGATCGGCTCCTTCGTGCCCGCGAAGTCCGCGCGCATCGGCATCGTCGACAAGATCCTGACGCGCATCGGCGCGCAGGACGCGCTGGCACAGGGCGACTCGACCTTCATGGTCGAGATGAAGGAGACGTCGCACATCCTGCGCTCGGCGACCGTCCGCTCCCTCGTGGTGCTCGACGAGGTCGGCCGCGGCACGTCGACGTTCGACGGCATCTCGATCGCCTGGGCCGTGCTCGAGCACCTGCACGCGTCCTACGCGGTCGACGGCGCGGACAAGAGCGAGACTCTCCCGCGCGGGCCGCGCACCCTCTTCGCGACGCACTACTTCGAGCTCACCGAACTCGCCAAGTCCCTGCCCGGCGTGGTCAACGCGAACGTCGAGGTGAAGGAGTGGCGCAACGCGGAGGGCCACGTCGAGGTCGTCTTCCTGCACAAGATCGGCACCGGCCCCGCCGACCGCTCGTACGGCATTCACGTCGCGGCGCTCGCCGGCTTGCCCGCCGCTTTGATCGCGCGCGCGAGCCAGATCTTGTCCGGCCTGGAGAACGAGTCCGCGTCCGGCCGCCTGACGGGCCGCGCCGGCGGCGCGCCGGAGCCCGAGCTTCCGCTCTTCGAGGAGAACCCCGTGCTGCAGACGCTCAAGCTCCTCAATCCCGACACCATGACGCCGATCGACGCGCTCCAGGCGCTGATCGCGCTCAAGAAGAAGATCTAGATCGAGGCCTAATGCCCGCCATCAAGCAGCTTCCCGAGGACGTCTACTCCCGCATCGCCGCCGGCGAGGTCGTCGAGCGCCCCGCGTCGATGCTCAAGGAGCTGCTGGAAAATTCCCTGGACGCGGGCGCCACGCGCGTCGACGTCGAGGTGATGGGCGCGGGACGCGAGTCCCTGCGCGTCGTCGACGACGGCGGCGGCATGGACGCGGACGACGTGAAGCTCTGCCTCGGCCGCCACGCGACGAGCAAGCTCGCGACGTTCGAGGACTTGGACCGTCTCACGACGTTCGGCTTCCGCGGCGAGGCCCTGTACGCGATCGCGGCCGTCGCGAAGATCACGGTCACGAGCGCGCGGCCCGGCGCCGCGACCGGCTGGCGCGTGACGTCCGAGGGCGCCCGCGTCTCCGACGGCCCTTCACCCGCGATCTCCGGCACCACGGTGTACGTGAAGGATTTGTTCTACAACACGCCGGCCCGCCTGGAGTTCCTCAAGTCCGACGGCTTCGAGCGCGGCAAGCTCGCGGCGGTCGTGGAGGAGGCGGCGCTCGCGAATCCGCACGTGCGCTTCGTTTATAAGGCGGAGGGCCGCACCGTCCTGCGCTTCGAGCCCGAGAACTCCGGCGACGTCTTCACCGACTTCGACATGCGCGCCTCCGCCGTGCTCGGCGACGACCTCGCCGGCGGACTGCTCCCGATCGACGCGGAGCGTCCCGGCGTGCGCCTGCGCATGCTGACCTCGCCGCAGGACAAGATGGCCGGCTCGCGCAGCTTCCAGTATTTCTTCGTCAACAAGCGCCCCGTGTCCGCGCGCGTGCTCCAGCAGGCGCTGTACAAGGCCTACGGCGAGCGCCCGAGCGGCAAGCACCCGGTCTGCGTCGCGATGCTCGAGCTGCCGCCCGACGCGTTCGACGTGAACGTGCACCCGGGCAAGCGCGAGGTGCGCTTCAAGAACGAAGGCGACATCTTCGCGCTGATCTCCGGCCTCACCGCCGCCGCGCTCGCGAAGGCCAAGGCCGCGACGCCGATCACCGCGGAGCCTTCCGGCGCCTCCGCCGTCGCCGACGCGCCGCTCGCCGCCGTGCCGGAGCCCGCCGCGAAGCCCGCGGCGCCCGCGCCGCCGGACGTTTCATCGGAAAAGGGCCCCGACGGTTATTATCTCGGAGGCCGCGCGCTGCTGCCCGACGAGTTCAAGCAGCTCAAGTTCGCCGCGAACGTCGCGCTCTCCGCGCCCGAGGGCGCGCCCGCGTGGTACACGCCGCCGTTCCGCTACGTCGGCCAGATCGAGCGCAGCTATCTGGTGTTCGAGGCCAACGGCGGCCTCTTCGTCCTCGACCAGCATGCCGCGGCCGAGCGCATCTTGTTCGAGACGCTGATGAAGGAGCTCGAGCACGGCGGCGCGAAGTCGCAGAAGCTCATGCTCCCCGTCTCCGTCGAGCTGCCCGCGTCCGCCGTGCGCATGGTCATGGACAAGGCCGACCGCCTGCGCAAGCTCGGCTTCGAGATCGCGCCCAAGGGCCGCGCCGGCCTGCAGGCGACCGCGATCCCCGCGATCTTCAGCGCCGCCGAGGACGTGAAGCGCCTGCTGCACCGCGTCGTCGACGCGCTCGCCGACCCCATCGACGAGGCCGCCGCCCTGCGCCACGACGCGATCGCCACGATCGCCTGCAAGGCCGCGGTGAAAGCCCACGATCGCCTCGGCGAAGAGGAAGCCTACAAGCTTCTCGACGCGCTCAAGGACTGCGCCGACGGTTCCGCCTGCCCGCACGGCCGCCGCGCGATTCTTTCATTGAACCGCGACGAGCTCGCCCGCCGTTTCCAGCGCCCCGGCGCCGTTCCGCTCTAACGGCGCGCCGATCAGGCCGCGCCTCGTTCTTCCAAGAAGCGACGCGCCGACTTCGTCTTCCCGCAATCATTGCGGCCGCGAAGACTTCGGTGATGCACACGCCTGGCGTATGAGGGATAGGCTCATTTCTCTTCTCGGACGATAGCGTAAGCCGAAAGAAATTTTATTCAAGTGCGACGGGAACAAAATGGAGCCCAGCTTCGTATACATAAGACCCCACGCATCTTGATTTGCGCGGGAGGGAGGCTTACACGATGTCCATGAAGCTGAAGATCGTGGTGGAGCGCGGAACGGACGGCCACTACGTGACGCATTGCCCGTCGCTGAGGGGCTGCTGGTCGCAGGGCAGCACGCAGGCGGAAGCGGTCGAGAATCTGAAGGAGGCGATCCTTCTTTATCTCGACTCGACGGCGAAGAGCTTCAAGCCCTCCTCCAAGCAAAAGGTGCTCAGCGTCGCGCTGTGAGGCCGCCCCTCGTCTCAGGGGCTCGGGTCGTGAAGGCTCTCCGGCGCGCCGGCTACAGCGTGACGGGACAACGCGGCAGCCACGTGAAGCCGTGCATCCTGAAGGAGGCCGGGATTCCGGTCGAAGAATTCCTGCGGCTGCTGTAGGACCGTTGAACCCGGACTCGCGCTGGGCCCTAAGGCATTGGCACTTCTTCACGGCGAAAGCCACAATAGAAGCTCATGAGTTTGACTCCGACCGAACCGCCGAACGGCATTGACGACCTGACGCCGTATTATCTCGGCGCGGCCAATGCCGACGCAGTCGAGAAGACTTTGCGCCAGGTGCTGTCGCTGGCGCTCGGCTTCAAGACGCGTTCCGAGGTCAGCCGGCATCAGCCGATCGACAAGCTCTTGGAAAAATACGTCGGCCCCCTGCCGACGCGGGGCTGCTCCGAGGCGGAACTGTTGGAAGCGATCGGCGGCGTGCTCGACGACTCGATCAACTGGTCGTCGGAGATGTTCATGGGCTTCAACGACGCGGGCAACAGCGTGGCGGGGCTCATGGGCGCGCTGGTCGAGTCGACGTGCCAGCAGAACCTGATCAACTCGGACTTCAGCGCGCGCGCGGCGACGTTCGTGGAGATCGCCACGGTGCGCTGGCTGCGCGCGCTCGCGGGCTACGAGAACGCGGCGGAGCTGCGCGGGGTCGCGGACCTCGGCGGGGTCGCGACGACGGGCGGCACCTGCTCGAACATGTACGGCCTGCTGATGGCGCGCAAGAATTTCTATCCGGACTCCATCCGCACGGGAATTCCGCGCGGCGCCAAGCCGCGCATCCTGATACCCGCGGACATCACGCACTACTCGGTGTCGGGGGCCGCGGGCCTCGTCGGCTTCGGCACGGACAGCCTGCTGAAGGTGCCGACGAAAAATTTCAAAGTCGATCTCGGCGAATTAGAAAAGGCCCTGCGCGGCTGCGCGAATCGCGGCGAGGACGCGGTCGCCGTGGTCGTCAACGTCGGCGACAGCCGGACTTTGACGCTCGACGATCTGCCGGCGATCGAGACACTCGTGCGCCGCCTCGCGCCGAAGTGCTGGATCCACGCCGACGCCTGCAACGGCGGCCAGCTCCTGTTCTCGCGGAAATACCGCGAACGCCTGCGCGGAATCGAGGCCGCGGACTCCATCGCGCTCGATCCGCACAAGGTCTTCAACATCCCGTACACGCTGAGCTACTTCCTGTTCAAGGACCCGAAGAACGCCGACGGCTTCTGGACCTCGTCGACCTTGATCATGCGCGACCCGTGGGCGCTCGGCCAGCTCACGCCGAACATCGGCTCGAAGAGCTGGGCTTCCCTGAAGCTCTACCTGCTGATCAAGCACCTGGGCCGCGAGAAAATCGGCGCGCTCATCGACCGGCGCATCGAGCTCTCGGCTCGCCTGCGCGAGAAGCTCGCCGGCGATTCGCGCTTCCGCCTCGTCACGTCCTCTTCCGATGTGAACTCGGTGCCGTTCGTCTACGTGGGCGACGCCGCGCGCGCGGCCGGCGACCCGGCACGGCTCTTTCGCGTCAACGAGCGGCTTTACGCGCGCATGCTGGAGGAAGGCTCGTTCTACGTGCACGGCTTCCCGATCAAGGACGACGCCGATTGCCTGGGCCGCGGCCGCGAGACGAAGCTGTTCGTGCTGCGCTTCATGACCGGCAACCCGGCCGCCGGAGAGAAAGAACTGGACCGGCTGATCGCGTCTTTGTCCCGGCTCGGCGAAGAGGCGTGGGCCGCCGTCGGCGCTTAGGCGTCTAGTTCGCGGGGCACTGCGCCTGACCGTTGGCGGTCAGCGCGTCGACGGGGAGCAGCATGACGTTGCCGATCGCCTTCGTCTGCTGGGCGGACGCGTCGAAGATCTGCACGTCGTCCTGGCCGATGCCCTTGTACCAAGCGCGGCGGTACTGATAGGTCGCGAGCGCGACCGTGCCGTCGGCGACGTTCGACGCGCCGGAGATTCTCAGCGTGATCGCGACGCCGCTGTCGGCGGTGGTGCTGTACCGGTAGGACGCGGAGTAGCGGCCGTCGGCGCTGGCGAACGTGCGCGTTTCGTAACCGTTCGCGGCGGCGGAGCAGGCGGTCTGTGCCAGGCGCGCCGCGCACGGCACGGCGTCGGGATCGGCGGACGGCGTGATCCAGAGCGCGAAGGACTTCGCGTCGAGGTCCGCGTTGGCGGCGCAGGCGGCGGCCTGCGCGCGCGCGCCGGCGGCGGCGGCGCATACAATCATGAGGGTTAGAAGGGTTTTTCGCATACGCCTATCATAACACGGAACGTCGATTCCTCGACGAGGACCTGGGTATTTTTTGGGTCTTGACTGGAGCGGTTTTGGGGCTATACTGCGTTCAGCACCCGCCCCGATCCCGGTGTTGGCGACGGAGCCCAACAAGGTCGCCGGGGAGAGGCCGAGGCCGGAACCGGCGGAGAGGCCGCAAGGCCGGGTGAGCAGTGCCGGTGTCGCACGCTGGTCCAGAGTCCGTACCGTCGTCGTGGCGCGCCTTCGCGGTCCACCGAGACGCAGAAGAGCCGCCCGCGTTACGGGTTCGGGGCGGGTCCTTCATGAGGCGCTGAGGCGGCCCTTCGGGGCGCCGGTCTCGGCGCCTCCTTCGTTTTACCCGACGGTGGACGATTTCGCCTCGCTTTGGTATAATCGTCGAGTCTTATCAAGAGTGCCTGAGGGCCGGGCCCGAAGAAGGCACAGCAACCTGTTCGTCTCCGTCGCAGGGCGGAACGGACGAGGTGCTAATTCCCTCCCGCGCGTTCGCGCATCGCCGTTCCACGGATGCTCGAGCGAACAGGGGAACGATAAGGAGGTCACATGTCCTACGCCGTCTCCCTCCGTTGCCGCGAGTGCCGCGAGCGCTATCCGCTGAAGGGCGTCCACGTCTGCGCCGCCTGCCTGGGTCCGCTCGAAGTCGAGTACGACTACGCCGCGATGAAGCGCGCCGTCACGCGCGCCTCCATCGAAGATCGCCCGCAAAACCTGTGGCGCTACATCGACCTCCTCCCGGTCGAAGGCACGCCCCCCACCGGCCAGCACTCCGGCTGGACGCCGCTCAAGCGCGCGCGCAACTTGGAAAAGGTCCTGGGCGTGCGCGAGCTCTATATAAAGGACGACTCCGCGAACTACCCGACCTGGAGCTACAAGGAGCGCGTGGTCTCCGTCGCCGTCGCGAAGGCCGTCGAGCTCGGCTACGACACGGTCGGCTGTGCGAGCACCGGCAACCTCGCCAACAGCGTCGCGGCGCACGCCGCGCAGGCGGGACTCAAAGCGTTCGTCATGATCCCGCACGACCTCGAGCGCGGCAAAGTGCTCGGCTCCCTGATCTTCGGACCCACGCTCGTGCGCCTGCAGGGCAACTACGACGCGGTCAACCGCCTGTGCTCCGAGATCGCCGACAAGCACGGCTGGGCCATCGTCAACGTGAACCTGCGCCCGTTCTACACCGAGGGCGCCAAAACGCTCGGCTATGAAATCGCGGAGCAGCTCGGCTGGAAGCTCCCCGCCCACACCGTCTGCCCCACGGCCGGCGGCACCGTCCTGCCGAAGATTCATAAGGCGTATAAAGAGCTCGTCGACCTGGGCCTCGTGGAAAAGTCCTCGGCCAAAATCTACTCGGCCCAGCCGGCCGGCTGCGACCCCGTGGTCAAGGCCATCAAGGCCGGCACCGACCAGATCCGCCCGCAGAAGCCGAACACGCTCGCGAAGAGCCTCGCGATCGGCGATCCCGCGGACGGCGCCTACGTGGCCCAGGCCGTCTTCGAGAGCGGCGGCACCGGCGAGAGCGCGAGCGACGAGGAGATCGTCGACGCGATCTCGCTCCTCGCGCGCGCGGAAGGAATCTGGACCGAGCCCGCGGGCGGCACCACGCTCGCGGCCGCGATCAAGCTCATTCGATCGGGAAAAATTCCGAAGGACGAGACCATCGTCGTCTGCATCACCGGCAACGGCCTCAAGACCGTCGAGGCCGTCGCCGACCGCCTGCCCTTGCCCGAGGCCATCCCGGCCTCGCTCGAGGCGTTCGACCGGCATATCGCCGGTCAAACGACTCTCGCCGCGGCCCGATAATTCCCATCCGCACGGAGAAAGAGATATGTCCATACAAATCCTGATCCCCACCGTCTTTCGTCCCGCCACGTCCGGCGCCGACCTCGTCGCCGTCGAGGCCGGGACCGTCGCCGAGGCGCTCAATCAACTGTGCGCGCGACACGAGACCTTGCGCGGCCGCCTGTTCCGCGAGCAGGGACGGCTCAACCGCTTCGTCAACATCTACCGCAACGACGAGGACATCCGCTACCTCGGGGACCTCGACACGCCGCTGAACGCCGGCGACCGTCTGAGCCTGGTGCCCGCCGTCGCCGGGGGCTGAACGTGGACAAGAAAACGACTCTCCTGACCTTGCGCGCGCTGAAGGCGCGCGGCGAAAAGGCCGTGTTCGTCACCGCCTACGACTTTCCGCTCGCGGGCTTGGCGGAAAAAGCCGGCGCCGACATGATCCTCGTCGGCGACTCGCTCGGCATGACGACGCTCGGCTACTCCAACACCTTGCCGGTGACGATGGACGACATGGTGCGCCACGCGTCCGCCGTCACGCGCGCCGCCAAGCGCGCGTTCGTCGTCGGCGACCTGCCGTTCCTTTCCTATCAGCCGTCGGACCGCGACGCGATCTTGAACGCCGGGCGGCTCATCGCCGAGGCCGGCTGCGACGCGGTCAAGTGCGAGGGCGGCCGACGCGTCGCCGCGCGCGTGCGCGCGATGACGGACGCGGGCATCGTGGTCATGGGCCATCTCGGCCTCACGCCGCAGAACTCCGCCCAGCTCGGCGGCTACCGCGTGCAGGGCAAGACGCCGGAGGCCGCGCGCGAGCTCATCGAGGACGCCGTCGCCTTAGAAGAGGCCGGCGCCGCGTTCCTGCTGCTCGAAGCGATGCCGCCGCAGACCGCCGCCGCGATCCGCGACGCGGCGAGCATTCCGGTGTACGGCATCGGCGCGGGCGACCGCGTCGACGGGCAGCTCGTGATCATCCACGACCTGATCGGACTCTTCGAGCCGTTCACACCGAAGTTCGCCAAGCGCTACTGCGAGGCGGGACGTTTAATAGAAAAGGCGCTCGCCGAGTACTGCGCCGACGTGCGCAGCGGCGCGTTCCCCGGTCCCGAGCATTTCTACTCCGCGGCGCCGGCGCCGGACAAAACGGGTATCAAGGCTTCCTGACGGGAAAGCATAAACCACAAAGACACGAAGAACGGCGGGAAGAGAAACGACGATGACGATCGTTTCGTTCTTCGTGCCTTTGTGGTTCAGCCGTGCGCCGTTCGGCTATAACGGCAACGCGGCGCGATAGGCGGCGGCGGCCCAGGCGCACGTCGCGGCCCAGGCCGCGGCGCGAGGGAGACCGTCGAGCGCGTCGAGGCCGTCGGCGAGAAGCAAAGCGAACAGCGGCGCCAAGCCGAGCAGGTAGGTGGCCTTGACCGTCGAGTAGATCGGCACGGCGAGGAAGAGGCGCGCGAGCGCGAGCACGCCGAGAAAGATCCCGGCGAGCGCCGCGCCGGAGGCCGCGTCCCGGCGCGCGAGCGCGCGCCGCGCGCCGAGCGCGATGAGCGCGGTCGGAATCAGTCCCCACCACGCGCCCGCCGCCTGCCAGAGCGGCGGCCGCGGCGGAAGCCACTCGAGCGACGGGGCGCCGGACTGCCAGCCGTCGCACCAGAACGTCGAGTACAGCGCGTCCCAGAAGCCGTTGAGTCCCGCATAGAACGGCCGCGCGAGCGCCGCGCCGAAGCGCAGGAAGTCTCCCGCGGTCCGATAGCCCGGGTCCTGCCACCAGCGGATGCCGCGCGCCGGGTCCCAGCCGCCGACGAACGGCGCGCCGTAGAGAAACCAATTGCGCGCGTACCACCAGCCGCCGACGGCGAACGCCGCGGCCGCGAAGGCCGCCCCGGAGAACCCCGGACGCCGCGCGCGGCGCGCCGCGGGCATGAGCAGCAGCGCCGCGGGAACGACGGCCAGCACCGCCGTCGTCTTCGCGAGAAAGGCCGCGCCGCACAGTGCGCCGAGCCCCGCCGCGCGCCGCGGCGACGGCGCGGATGACGCGGCGCCCGCGCGCGCGCACTCGACGAGGAGCAGCGCCGCGAGCGCTCCGGCGAGCGGCTCGTTGCCCGGCGCTTGCGCGACGTAGAGGCTCGCCGGCCAGAACCAGCCGAACAATCCCGCAGCGAGCGCGAGGTCCGCGCGGCCCGGCCGCACGGTCGCGACGAAACGGCGGCACGTCCAGCCGAGGGCGAAGCCCGACAGCAGGTTCGGCAGGCGCAGGAAGGGCGCGACCTCGCGGCCCAGCAGCCGCGCCGTTTCCAAGAGCGGCGCGCACAGCGCGTAGTACAGCGGCGCCTGGAACGTCTGCCAGCCGTCTCCCGGCGCGGGCAAGGACCGCGTCCGCGCGAGAGCGGCGACGTAGTCCGCGTGCTCGTACGCGTCGTAGCCGACGCCCGCGCGCAGGAACGCGCACGCGGCGGCGGCCAAGAGCAGCCACGCCGCGGCCGCGACGACGAACGCCGCGCTCTCGGCCGTTCGCGCCGACGCGTCTCTGCGCGCGCGTCGCGAGAACCAGACGCCGAGGGCGAGAAAGGGCGCCGTCCAAAGAAACGTCGCGAAGAATCCGGCGGCCGCGCTCGGCAGGGTCGAAAACTCGGACGCGGCCATCGGCCGTTCGGCGTCGCGCGCGGGCGACCAGGATTTTCCTCCGTCGGCGCTCGCCTCCCAGCGCGGACTCGTGTACAGGCCGAGCTCGGGCGCCTGGGCCCACGCCGTCGGCGGCCCGTCCTCCGCGCGCGCGACGAGCACGAGCTCGTGGCGCCCCGGTCCGGCGCGCAGGACGATGCGGCGCGTTCCTTTCCAGCCGCCCTCCGGCGTCGCCGGCGGCGCGACGGAAATTCCGTCGAGCGCGACTTCCGATTCGCCGCGCGCGCGCACCTCGAGCGCCGCTTCCACGCCGGAGGCGGGCGCCTCGAACGTCGTGCGGTAGCGCGCGAAGCGCCCTCCGTCGACGTGCACGCGCAGGAACGCCTCGTCCGACATTCGCAGCCACCGCGCGGGAGGCCGCGCCGTCAGGAACGCGCCGCGCCCGTACTCCGCGGCGGCGCTCAGCCATGCGACGGCCGCGGCCAGACCGAGAACGGCGACGACGGCCCGACGTCTCAGCGCACTTTCCACAGATGATGCCACTGCGGCACCAGGCGCACGCCGCGCAGGGCGCGGCGCGCGAGCGTCTCGAAGCGCAGCGCGCGCCCCGGCGGGATCGGGTCCGCGCCGAAGCCCGGCGTCGCGGGCTGGAGAACGAGCGTGGGCCGCCGCGGCGCCGCGCGCACGAGCGCCACAACGCGCCGCCACTCGTCCTCGGTCGCGCGCGAGGTGAGCACCACCTTCACGAACGTCCCGCGCGGCGCGACCTCCAGAAACTCGCGGTGCGCGTTCCACGTCTCCCGCCCCGTGGCCGACGGCAGCTTCACGTCCATCGCGACCACGTCGCTGAGCGCGGCGACCGCGGCCAATGCGCGCGGCAACGTCCCGTTCGTCTCCAGATAATTCTCGAGGCCGAGCTCCCGCGTCCATTTCATGAGCGGGGCCAAGATCGCCGGATGCAGGAGCGGCTCGCCTCCCGTCCAGGAAATGGCGCGGTGCTCGCGCCGACGATGAAGACGCAGAATCGCGGACTTGATGCGGCCGAGCGTCCACACGACCCCCGACGGGATCGCGATCGTATCGGGCTCGTCGCAATAATCGCAATGGAGATTGCAGCCGCCGAAGCGCACGAAGATCTGCCGTTCGCCCACGCGCAGGCCCTCGCCCTGCAGGGACGAGAAGACCTCGACGACGCGCGCGCGCGCCGCGTCGGACAGCTTCAGCTCCGCAGGCGTCAAAGCGCCGGATCCTCGGTCCCCGCCTCGCGAAAGCCCTTCGCGCGCAATTGGCAGGAGTCGCACGTCCCGCAGGGCTTTGAACCGCCCGCGTAGCACGACCAGGTGAGCTCGAGCGGCGCGCCGACTCGGCGCGCGAGCCGCACGATGCCCTTCTTGTCGAGCCGCAGGAGCGGTGCCAGCACTTTCATGCTCCCGCCCTCGGCGCCCACGCGCGTGCCGAGCTTCGCGACCTTCGAGAACGCGTTCAGGAACGGCGGCCGGCAGTCCGGATAGCCCGAGTAGTCGAGCGCGTTCGCGCCGATCACGAGCGCGTGCGCGCCGATCGCGTCCGCGAGCGACGCCGCGAGCGAGAGGAACATCGTGTTGCGGCCCGGCACGTACGTGGAAGGAATGCCGCCTTTCCCGATCTTCGCGAGCGCGATTTTCGGCAGCTTCAGGGATTTGTTCGTGAGCGACGACCCGCCGAGCCACGGCAGGGCGAGCGTCACCTCGTGCACGGGGACTCCCGCGCGCCGCGCGACCGCGCGCGCCGCCGCGAGCTCGCGCACGTGCCGCTGACCGTAGCGCACCGCCAGCGCCGTCGGCGCGTAGCCCTTCTTCTTCGCCCAATACAGCGCCGTCGTCGAATCGAGCCCGCCCGACAGCAGCACCACCGCCTTTCTATTTTTCATGACCGCACCATTTTAAACACAGAGACACAGAGAACGGATGAAGAGAAACGAACGTAAAACTTTCTTTCCGTTCTTCGTGTCTTCGTGGTTATCTCCGTTCTTTCTCTTCCGTTCTCTGTGTCTCTGTGGTTAATTCTTTCCGTTATTTTTTGGCCGGGTACACGCCCGCGAGCGCGTCGCGGCAGATCTTGATCACGTCGGGGCTGAACGCGCCCTTCTCGATCATCCAATTGATGTAGCCGCGGTCGTTGGCCACGACCTCGCGCAAGGTCTTGCCCTTGTGCTTGTTGCCGAAGCCGAACGCGGCCTCGCCGTTGCGCCAGACGAACTTGCCCTCGGCGTCGACGCGCGACGCGTCGACTTGCGCGCAGAACGCGGCCAGCCCGTCCATCTCCTTCGGCAAATCGGGGTAGCGTTCGACCTGCGCGAACAGCACCTCGGCCGCGGCGCGCACGTCGGCCTCGGCGCGGTGCGCGCCGGAGAGGTCCTTGCCGCAGTAGAACTTGTAGGCCGCGGTCAGGTCGCGGCGCTCCTTGCGCGCGAAGATCGTAAACGAGTCCACGACCCGGCGGCCCTCCGCGGGCCAGTCGAAGCCCGCGCGCTTGAGCTCGTTGGTGAGGAGCGGGATGTCGTACTTCGCCGCGTTGAAGCCGGAGACGTCGGCGCCGTCGAAAATGTCCAAGATCTTCGGCGCGAGGTCCTTGAGCGTCGGCTCGGACGCGACCATGTCGTTCGAGATCTTGTGGATCGCGGTCGCCTCGGGCGGGATCGGCACGCCGGGGTTCACGAGCGACTGGAACAGCGTTTCCTTCCCGTCGGGCGCCACGCGCAGGACGCAGATGTCGACGATGCGGTCCTGATTCACGTCCGTGCCGGTCGCCTCCAGGTCGAAAACGCACAGCGGCTTGTCGAGCTTCATCATTTGAGTGACTCCAGAGGCGACGTCGCGTCCTCGGCGCGCGCGGGCGCTTGACCGGTCAGGCGCTGCGCGCAGCGCTTGCCGTCGAGGATCGTCTCTTCCATGAACGAATACTTCCAAGCGCCGTAGCGGCCGATCGACTCCACGCCGAGCTTGTCGAGGTGGGCGAAAATCGTCGCGAGCGCGGGCGCTCGCGCGAAGTCATAAACCACGTAGCCGACCTTGATCGGCATCCAAGCCTTCGCCGCGATCTCGTCGCCGCGGCGCAGGACTTCGGCGTCGCGCAGGCCGTTCAGGATCTGTCTTTCCAGCGCCGCGCGGTCGACGCGCGCGCCCCCGGGGCGCGCGACCTCGACGTACAGCGAGCTGTGTCCCGCAGGCGCCGAATCGGACGAGAAGTTGCTCGAGTAGCCGACGCGGTAGAACGGATACTTCTTCTCCGGGTAGTAGACCCAGTGCTTGTCGGACATTCCGGCCCGCGCGATCCCGAGATTGAGGTTCCACACCGTGTTCCAGCGCAGGCGGCGGCGCGCCGCCTTCACGTCGGCGGGCAGCGGCGCGGCGAGGTCGAGAAAATCGACGAGCGGAAGGGTGTTCACCAGGCGCTCATAGCGAATCTCGCCGAGCCCTTCGACCGCCGCGACCTTCTCGCGCAGGTCGACTTTCGCCACGCGCGCGTTCACGCGCACCACGCCGGGCTCCAAGCGCGCCGCGAGCGCGTCGGGAAGGGACTGGATGCCGCCGCGCACGGGATAGCGGAAGCCCGCGTTGTAGCCGAAGAGCTTGTTCTGGTCGGCGAGCGCGCCGTAGACCACCTCGGAGGGCGAGGGCTTGGGCACGAAGCGGCCCTGCCAATCCGTCGTCATCCGCGAAAGCGGCGTCTGCCAGAGCTTCTCGTTGTACGGCTTCATGAAGTGCCGCGTGATCCCGTCGCCGAACGTCGCGCGCGACCAGGACAAGAAGTCCGGAGATTTCGCGAGCGCGCGCGGACGGTGCACGGTTTCCAATAATCCCGCGACGCAGTCGGCGACGACCTCGCCCGGCAGGCCGCGCGTGTTGGCCTGGAACGGGTAGCGCGTGTACGCGCCGCGCGAGTAGATCCACGCGCGCCGCTCGTGCGTCGCCACGTTGCCGCCGAGCAGGCCCAGGATGAAGTCTTTGCCGTAGGCGTCGTGCAGGTGAAGGAGATGGCCCGTGTAGTCGAACGTGAAGCCGCCGTGGGTCTCGGAGCCCGCGGCGCCGCCGACGCGGCTCTTCGCTTCGACGACCAGGCGCGAGCGCGCACCCGCCTCGCCCAGGTGATGGGCGGCGGACAGGCCGGCGAGGCCGCCTCCGAGGATCAGGACGTCGACGTTCATTTCATCGAGACCAACGACAGCCGCCAGCCCGCCGCCAGCACCGCGACGAGCACGAGCCCGTAAACGGCGAGAGCGACGTCGCGCGGATACTGGGTGACGAGGAACGCGCAGCCGCCGAGCACCGCCGCGGCGGCCGCCGCGACGAGCACGACCTGACGGCGCGTGAGTCCGAGCCTCTCCAGGCGGAGCGCGAAGTGATCCTTCGAGCCGAGGAACGGCGACTTTCCCTGGTTCAAGCGCAGGACGCTGACGAACAGGGTGTCGAAGATCGGCACGGCGAGGATCAGCAGGGGCGCGAACATGCCCTTGTCGTTGACTTCCGAGTAGTGCGCGCCCACCGAGAGGCCCGCGAGCAGGAAGCCGAGCGTCAGCGCGCCGCAGTCGCCCATGAACACCTTGTGCGGCTTCGAGAGGTTCCAGGGGAGGAAGCCGAGCGCGGCGCCCGCGATCGCCGCCGCCGCGAACTTCACGTAATGCTCCTCCGACGGCAAGGACACGAAGAGGAAGGCGAGCGCGGCCGCCGCGGCCTGCGTCGCCGCGAGCCCGTCCATGATGTCGATGATGTTGAGCGCGTTCGTGATGCCGACGACCCAGATCACGGTCACGCCGACGGCGACCCACGACGGATGGATGAAGTGGATGTGCAGGCCGTACGCGACGAGCACGACCGTCGCGATGAACTGCACGAGGAACTTGGGCTTGTAGTCGAGCCCCTGCGGACGGCGCAGATCGTCGGCAAGCCCGAGCAGGAAGATCATCGTGCCGCCGATCACGAGCGAGCGCAGGTTGTACAACGTGCCGGTCGGGAAGTTCGTCGACAGGCGCAGGAGCAGCATCGCGCCGACGAAGCCCGCCCAGATCGCGACGCCGCCGAACACCGGCGTCGGCGCCGTGTGGGTCTTGATCGCCGAGTTCGGCGTGTCGAGGATCCCGGAGCGCAAGGAGATCATGCGCACCACCGGCGTGAGGAAGAACGAGAACGTCGCGGCGACGCCGAAGGCGATCGCGCAGAAAAGCGAGTCGGAGATCTCCGTCGTCGGCGTGATCACGGCGCCCCCAAAGCCGCGACCATGCACGCGGGCCCGCGGAACGAGGTCTTGAGGCTCGACTCCAGGCCCAGCCAATTCTTCTCACCCCGTTCGGTGAAGCGGCCGACGCCGTCCTGCAGGCGCTCGGCCTCGTGCGGGACGAAGAGCAGATGCGTGAACCCGCCCGCGCGCAAGGCTTGCGCCAGCGCCGCCGGCGACTCGGCCTCGTTGGCGCTCGTGACGTAGAGATTCGGCGCATGGACCGTCGTAGGCCGGTGCGCCGTCGCGAGGTAGTAGCTGCGCTGCTCGCCGACGACGAGCACGTCGTCGCTCGGCCCCAGGCTCTCGCTCGCCCAGCGCGCGCACGGATAATAATCGAGGCGCTTGGTCAGGAATTCCTCGCGCGTGTCGAGCGCCAGCAGGACGCGCTCGGTGCCGAACACCGCGTGCACGTAGAAGAACATGAACAGGTGGCCGAAGACCAGGACCGCGGCCGCGGCGGCGGCGAGGGCGCGCGCCGGAGCGCCCGCCTTCTCGCGCCAGCCCGCGACGCCCGCCGCTCCGAGCAGGGCGAGTGCCGGCGCCAGCGCGGTCAGGAAGCGCAGGACCACGCCCGTCGAGAACCAACCCGCGGCGTAGAGGACGGTCAGCGCGGCGAGTCCGCGCGGCCCGCGGCCTTTCCACGCGGCCCACAGGCCGAGCGGCCACAGCCACAAAGTCAGGTCCCAGCCGAGATCGCCGAGCACGTCCATGCCGCCGCCGAAGCGCAGAGGATCGCGAAAAAGGAGGACGGGCAAGGAAACCAAATCGTAGAAGAAGCCGCGCGCGTGGCCGTACTCGGTCAGCACTTGGAAGTAGCCGGCGGCGAGGTCCGCGGTCCAGCCGATCTTGGTCGCGGGGAAGATCTTGTACAGGAACGGGAACACCGGGTTGCCGATCTCGACCGCGTTCTTGATCAGCCACGGCGCGAACAGGCCGATCGCGACGGCGGAGAACAAGACGGCGGACTTCAAGCGGTCGCGCCAGACGAGGCGCAGGACGATCGCCGCGCAGAGCAGGCCCGCGTAATACTTCGCGCCGAGCGCCAGCCCCGCGGCCGCGGCGCTGAGGAGGAGCAGCGGCCGATTGCGCCCTTCTTCGGAAGTCTCGAAGGCGAGCAAGGCGGCCGTCGTCCACAGCATGACCAGCGGCTCGACGTAGGTCGTCGAGGAGAGCAGGAGGACGGCGGTGTGCGTCGCGACCAGCACCGCGGCCCAGGGCGCCGCACTCGTCAGTCGCCGACCGAACGTCAGCACCCAGCCGATCGTCAGAACGGTCGCGAGCCAGACGAGCATCTGTGCGAGCAGATCGGAGCCGAGCGCGAGCGCCAGCGTGAACAGCATTTCCCCGTTCTGCGGGAAGTGCGCGAACACGAGTCCTTCCGGAGCGCGCAGCCGACCCGCGCGCAGATAGTCCTGGGGCAGAGCCAGGTGATAGACGAGCGAGTCGTACTGATGCGGGGGCGCGAGGCACGCCCACCATGCGGCGAGCAAAGGCAGGCCGATGAAAACGCACAGCCACGGCCGCGCCGCCGCGCGGCGCGCGCCGTCGCCGAGCGCCGCGCCGACCGCGTTCAGCTCCGACCAGCCCGCGACCCAGAGAACGGCGAGCAGGAGCGAGACCGCCCACGGCTTGAGCAGGCCGACGATGCCGAGCGCGAACGTGCCGAGCGCGAGCAGGCCGAGGCCGAGCGTCGCGCCCGCGACCGTCGTCTCGAGCTCGTCGAGGCCCGCGGGACCCAGCGCGCGCAGGACGCGGCGGCCCGAGCACGCGGCGGCGGCGGCGAGAAAGACGAGCAGGACGAGCGGGATCAAGCCCGGCGCCAACGCCGACCACGGTCCCTCGGCGGCCGCGGCCGCGGCGAGGAGCGCCGTCAGCCCGGCGCCGAGGAGTCCGCTCATGCCTTCGCGTTCGGCTCGAACAGGTCGAAACGCGCGACGCCGAGACTCTGCAGCAGATACAGCCCGAGGTAGAACAGCGCGGTGAAGCCGTAGACGCAGGAGCGCCGGAAGTTGATCGACGACGCTTCCTTGAAGTAGCGCGCGGCGACCGGCACGTCGCCGATGCGGAACTTCAGGAACGCCGCCTGGATCAAGAACTGCTGATCGAAGACGAAATCGTCGGAGTTCTTCTGCCAGGGCACCTTCTCCAAGCACGCGCGCGAGTAGGCGCGCAGGCCGGAGTGCCACTCGCCGAGGTTCTGGCCGGTGAGCTCGTTCTCCAAGCCGGTCAGCAGGCGGTTGGCGAGGTACTTCCACAGCGGCATCCCGCCCTTGAGGGCCTCCCAGCGCGTGCGGATGCGGTTGCCGCACACCATGTCGCAGATGTCGTCGGCGATCAGCGCCGACATGATCGGGACCAGGCGCGCGTCGTACTGATAATCGGGATGCACCATGACGACGACGTCGGCGCCGCGCTTGAGAGCCTCGGTGTAGCAGGTCTTCTGGTTGCCGCCGTAACCCTTGTTCTTCTCGTGCTGGATCACGGTCAGCCCCAGCTTGCGCGCGAGCGCGACGGTGCCGTCCTTCGAGCAATCGTCGACGAGGATCACCTCGTCGACGGAGCCCGGCGGGATGTCGCGGATGGTGCGCTCGAGGGTCTTCTCCGCGTTGTAGGCGGGCATGACGACGACGACCTTGGGCTTGGCCATGGCCCGACGATTATAGGAAAGACGGCACGGCTGCGACGAACGGAACGAACGAACCACACGAAGAACGGAGGAACGGCGTCTGATGAACGACGCTCCGTTCCTCTAAATCCGTTCTTCGCGTCTTTGTGGTCCGATCCGCTTTCCGTTCAACGCTTCAGCCGGTACACGCGCAGCCAGGGGCCGCCGACTTCGCCGGGGACGGGCTTGAACTCGCGCACGAGCTCGGCGCCGGAGGCGAGCTCGCTGAAGAACGTGGCGAGCTCGAGCGCGCGTTCCGGGTCCGCGCCGTAGCTGGACGTGATCACCCAGTCGACGCGCGCGGCGCGCGCCGTGTCGAGGCCCGGACGCACGTCGAGAAAATCCCCGTCGGCCTGCGAGCGCGCGACGTGGCGCGGCCCCGACCACAGGTCGGCGGCGGAGCGGCGGATGCGCTCGATGCGCCAGCCGCCGCCGGGATGATGCGCGGCCATCGCTCTGAATAAGCGAGCCCTCGGCGAGCCGTCGGCTTCGGCGCGCTCGGCGAGCTCGACGCACTGCTCCTTGTCCATCAAAGCGGGCGGCCCCGCGTGCGGCTGGTCGAGCAGAAGCGTGTCGCCGGCGGGCACGTTCGCGGCGAGCCACGCGCCGGCCTCGGCGCGCGTGTCGGGGCGCAGGAAATAATCTTCGTCCATGCGCGCGCAGAGGACGAGGCCGGGCGCCAGCGCGAGCGCGGCGACGAGTCCGCGCCGCCACGCGGGCTTTCCGCCGAGCCACGCGAGGCCTTCGGACGCCAGCAGCGCCAGCGGCGCGAGCGCGCCGACCATGTAGCGCGGCACGCCGCCGTCGAAGCTGGCCGAGAGCACGGCCGCGTAGGCAAGAATCGGGACGAGCAGCAGGATCGCGCGCCGCGGCGCGCGGCGCAGCAGAAGTCCGGCGCCGAGCGCGGCGGCGGCCCCGCCGAGCGAGCCCTCGCCCGCGAAGCACCACAGGTTCTTGGCGACGAGGCGCGCGGTCGCGGACGCGTCGTGCGCGCGCAGGCGGCCCATGTCCGCGTAGTCGCTCCAGTCGGCCAGGAAGCGCGCGTGGTCGATGAGCGCGTACGGCGTGCCGAGCAGGAAGCCGAGCGCGGAGATCAGTCCCGCTTGGATCAGCCACGAAAACGGCGCCGGCCCGTCGTCGCCGAGCAGCCAGGCGAGCGGAACGATCAGACCCGCGGGCGCCGCCGTGTACTGCGCGGAGCACGCGAGGCCGCCGAGGAACGCGCACGCGAACAGCCACGCGCGCTCCCCGTTTCTCATGAAGCGCAGCGCCGTGAACGCCGTCGCCGCGCAGAGCAGGAACATGAACGAGTCCGGCTTCGCCGCGTGCGCGAGCTCGACGAGCGTCGGCGCGAACGCGAGCAGGGCCGCGGCGTAGGGCCAGCGCGGCTCGTCCGCGCGCTCCGCGCGCGCGAGCAGGTACAGGCCGCCGAGCTGGCAGGCGAGCGCGAGGCCGCGCGCGATCAGGTAGAAGCCCGTGGGGTCGAACGCGTACAGCGCGGCGAAGTCCCCCGCGTTCTTGAGCAGGCCTAAGCCGGACCACGGCAGGAACCACGCGCCGTAGGCCGCGGCCAGCACCGTCGGCCACAACGTCGGATACTTGAAGGAAAACGGGCGCAGACTGCCGGCGAGCGAGACGGCCATGTTGACCACGTGCGGCTCGTCCGCGTTGTAGACGTGCGGCAGCCCGTAGCTCAGGCCCGCGAGGCGCGGGAGCGCGGCGAGGATCAGCAGGCCGAAGGGAATCAGCGCGGCCGCGGGCGAGAGCTTGGCGCGGGCGCCGCGCTTCATGCGCGCGCGGCCGCGCGCACCGCGGCGGCGACGCGCGCGATCTGCTCGGACGTCAGCTCGGGGTACAGCGGCAGGGACAGGATCTCCGCGCAGGCTTTTTCCGCGACGGGAAACTGGCCGACGCGGCCGCGGCGCGCGCCGAGCGCGGGCTGAAGGTGGCTCGCCATCGGATAATGGATATCGGCCATCACGCCGCGCTTGCGCACGGCTTCCAATATCGCGTCGCGCCGCGCGTGGCGCACGACGAAGAGATGGCAGTTCGAGATCATGCCGGGCAGCTCGTCGACGAAATCCAGGCCGGGAACATCCCGCAGCGCCGCGCGGTATTCTTCCGCGTGACGGCGGCGCGCGACGTTCCAGCCGTCGAGGTGCGGAAGCTTCACGCCGAGCACCGCGCCCTGAATGGTCTCCAGACGTTCGTTGCCCGCGGCGAGCAGATGGTGGTTCTTCACGTCGCAGCCATGGTTGCGCAGGCGCCGCACGCCGAGCGCGACCTCGTCGCTGTTCGTCGCCACGCCGCCCGCGTCGCCGTACGCGCCGAGATTCTTGCCGGGATAAAAGCTGAACGACGCCGCGTGGCCGAGCGCGCCCGTCATGCGCCCGCGGTGCACGGAGCCCGCGGCCTGCGCCGCGTCTTCGAGCAATAAAAGTCCGCGCCGCTTCGCGATCGCCCCGAGCGCGTCCATGTCCGCGGGCTGGCCGTAGAGATGGACCGCGAGGATCGCCTTCGTCTTCGGCGTCAGCGCGGCCTCGACTTTTTTGGGATCCAGATTCAGCGTGCGCGCGTCCACGTCGGCGTAGACGGGCGCGGCCCCCGCCTCGACGATGCCCTCGGTGGTGGCGAAATAGGTGTGCGGCGTGGTCAGGACCTCGTCGCCGGAGCCGATCCCGGACGCGCGCAGCATCAGCGCGATGGCCGAGGTGCCGGACTGACAGCACAGGAAGTGCTTCACGCCGAGGTAGGCCGCGAAGTCCCTCTCGAATTTCTCGACGGCGGGACCCAGGATGAACTGCCCGCTCTCGACGGCCGCGATGATCGCGCGGTCCATCTCGGGCTTGAGGGCGCGGTACTGCGCCTGGAGGTCGACGAGCGGGATGACGCCCGCCGCGGAGGCCGTGCTCATCGCGACGATCCTATCATTTCGGCACGGGGCCGGGCCGGAACGAGGCCGCGAAGGCGTCGAATTCGCCGCCGGCCGACGCGCGGGCGGCGTCGGTGAAGTCCTGCAGGGCGAAGAAGCCTCCGGCGACCGGAACGAGCAGCGAGCGCACGCGCACGGATTGCCGGCCCCGAACTTGATCGTCGAAAGTCCGCTCGACCGTGAAATCCAGCGCGCTCGACCCCGCGACGGACGAATGACGGATGGGCTCGGCGCGAGCGCCGATCCCCTGCGCCATCGCGAATTCGAGCGGCGTTTTCCAGCGCGAGGACGCCGGGAAGTAGGAGATCGAGATCATCTCCGCTTCCGCGCCGCTCCCCGGGCCGAAAAACGCCGCGATGCGATCTTCGCCGCGCGTCTCGTCGACGCGCCACGCGGCGGGAACGCGGGCGGAGAAGCGCCCGTCCGCGGAAGCGTAGTCGGCCGTGCCCGCGGGCGGCTTCGGCGCGCGCGAGCACGCCGCCAGCAAAAAGACGACAAGTCCGACGGCTCGCCTCACGGCGTGTCCTGGCTTTGCCACTTTTTCAGATCTCGCGCCCACGAATCGGCGGCCCTCAGAGCTTCGTCGCGTTCCCTCGGATTGCGCGCATGGGCGGCAACGTCTTTGTTGTGCTCGACGAGGAACTGGTAGTAGATCTTGCCCAGTTCGTTCGGAATCGGGGCTTTTTTGGTTCCCAAATACATCTCGTAATCCCCCCAAGCGTCGCGTCGCTCGGCGAGCGGCAACGAGCCGCTTTTCTTCAGATACGCGATCGTCTCCGACTCGAGCCGGTCGGTCGCGGCCCTGTCGAATCCGGTCTGGCACCCCGCGAGAGCGAGCGCCGCGTAAGGACGGCCGGCCTTTTCATCCCGTTCGACCAACAAAGCGGCTCCCTGCTTCTGAATGGTCGGAAGATCTTCCTTTAGAAACGTCTTCTCCCGCAGGTCGTATTGATCGAGCGTGGCGGCGACGTCGGCTTTTTGCGCGGACGCTCCCGAGCGGCGCGCCAGCGCTTTTTGGATGTCCACGAGGCTTCCTCCGCCGTCTCCGGCGCTGTAGCAGCGGAACTTGACGTAGTTGACGAAGTTGTCGTAACCGGTCAGGAGCGTCGTATAGGCCTGCATCTCTTCGGGCTCGCGATCGGCGACCGCCGGATCGCGCATGAGCTTCTCGTGAAAGTAGCGCATCTCCTCGCGGAAGGCCTCGATCTCCCAATCGATCGGCTCCTGGTTTCTGATCGCGGCGACGTCGACGGGCCGGTCCCGGCGCGCCTGCCAGTCGTGGGTGAGCTCGTGCACGATCGTGTCGCCCTCGGCTCCTCTCAACATGGTCTGCAGCAGGCCGGGATTTTTCTGGAGGTAAGCCTCCAGCTTCTGCGGGTCTGCGAGCTCTCGCTTCAAGGCCTTGCGCGCGTCCGGATCCGGAGGCGAAGCTTCCAGGACGGCCTTCACCACGTACTTCTGATTCAATTCCAAGGTCTGCGGGGCCCCCCAGCGGTCGAACTGGGCCTCCGCCGCTCGTCTCCCCCGCGATGAACGTCACCGGACGCAGCTTGACGGCGCCGTCCGGACCGCGCAGTCGGTCGAGCGTGCGCTTTCCGGAGTCCGTTTCGGACAGCACCGAGACGACGGCCGCGTTGAAGGCCTCGGAGAAAGTCTGGGGCGGCGCCGCGGCTGAGCGTCCGCTGCCGAGAGCCCTCGCCGCCGAGCCGAGCGCGGCGTCGCCCGAGGCGCTCCGCTCCCCGTACAGAGACGCAACGTCGGTGCCGAGCGCCGCGTTCACGCGGACGGCGGCGGCGCCCACGCGCGCCGCGGCGGCGCGGCCACCGACTTGTTCTTTGGCCGCCGCCTTCGCGGACGGCTTCTCGCCCACGGAACCGCCGTTCAAGGCTCCGAGCTTGGTTCGTCCCGGCACGCCCTGCGCGCAGAGCGCGGCCGCGTCGTCGGCGCCGATCTTCCCCTCCGCCACCGCGGACTTCGCCCCGTCCTTGCAGGGCCCAATGAACGCGGCCTGTCCCGCGCGCAGCGCGGCGTCGGCGGAGTCGTTGCGCGCGCAGAGCTTGGACCAATCGGCGCTGGATATCTCCCACTGAGCACGGTAGGAGTCTTGGTAGCCCGCAAGGCAACCCGCCGATTGCGCCAAAGACGGCGCAGGCGCGGCGACGGCGAAGATGAGGAAGATGCGGGATCCAGGCAGCGACATAAGGGGTTGACCCCAGTGTAGCCCCGGAACCCGGCTATTTCAAGGCGCGAGCGGGCACGCCGGCGACGGTCGCCCCCTCGGGCACGTCGCGCGTCACGACGGCGCCGGCGCCGATCGTCGCGCGCGCCCCCACCGTGACGCCGCCCATGATCAGCGCGCCGGAACCGATCGACGCGCCTTTTTTAATCGACGTCCTCAGGGGCGTCCAGTCCGCGTCGCCCGTCAGCTTCCCGTCCTTCGCCGCGATCGGCCGCTTGTCGTTGATGAACATCACGCCGTGGCCGACGAAGACCTCGTCCTCGATCGTCACGCCCGCGCACACGAACGTGTGCGAGGAGAGCTTCACGCGCGCGCCGATCTTCGCCCCCCTCTGCACCTCCACGTACGGCCCGATGCGCGTGTCGTCGCCGACCTCGCACCCGTACAAGTTGGCCCAGCCGACGACTTTCACGTTCTTGCCGAACTTCACGTCGTCGGCGATCTTGGAGAAGGGGGCGTCCATGGCGTTGATTCTACCAACGAATAAACCGATAAGACACAAAGGACGCGCTCGTGCGCGTTTCCGTGTTTCTCTTTCCGTTAAGTATAATGACGAAACTTATGCCGCTCGAAACCTGGTCGACTCAGGGCTGCCGCACCCACCTGCTCGTCTCCGAGCGCACGCGCGAGGCCGTGCTCATCGATCCCCTATTGGAGGAAGTCGACGCGGCGCTCGCGAAAATCCGCGCGCGCGGCCTGACCCTGCGCTGGGTGATCGACACCCACACCCACGCCGACCATCTCTCCGCCGGCGCCGCCTTGCTCGCGCGCTCCGACGCGGACTACCTCATGCATTCGAGCGCGCCCACCAAGCACGCGACGCGCCGCCTCGCCCACGGCGAGACCTTGGGCCTCGGCGAGCTGACCTTGAACGTTCATCACGTCCCCGGCCACACGCGCGACAGCCTGCTCATCGCGGCACCCGGCGTCCTCCTCACCGGCGACTTTCTCTTTCTCGGCCAGGACGGCGCCGGCCGCCTCGACCTGCCCGGCGGCGACGTGGACGCCCATCACGAAAGCCTGCGCGCCCTGGACGTTTTCGACGACAACATGGAAGTCCGCCCCGGCCACGACTACCGCGGCCGCGTCGTCTCCACGCTGAAGGCCGAGCGCGCCGCCAACCCGGTGCTCAGGCCGCGCAGCCGCGACGAATACCTGAAATGGTGGCAGGCCCTGCGCCAGCCCTACGCCGCTTGGATGGGCGACGTCGTCGCCGCCAACGCCCGCGGCGAGACCGACAGCCTCGCCGTCGCGATCCCCAAGGAAGGCGCCGTCTGCGCCGCCGGCGGCTGCGCGTCCGACGATCGCCCCGCGTCCGTCCGCGAGATCTCCCCCGCCGAGCTGTCCGCGCGTCTCAAGAAGAAGCCGCGCGACCTGTTCATCGTCGACGTCCGCGAGCCCGACGAATGGACCGGCGACCTCGGCCGCATCCGCGGCGCGCACCACATCCCGCTGGGCGAGCTGCCCTCCCGCCTCTCCGAAATCCCGGCGCGCGGTCCCGTCGTCACGGTGTGCCGCAGCGGCGTGCGCTCGTCCCGCGCCGCCGCCGAGTTGCAGAAGGCGGGCCGCGCCGACGTGCTCTCCATGGCGGGCGGCATGCTCGCCTGGACCGCGGCGAAGCTGCCCGTCGAGCGCGGCGCTTAGCTCAACCCGGAACCGCAGTTCAAATTGGCCTAGATTGTCGGGGGGACGTCAGTTGGTAAGCGGCAGATTCATTCGGGCCATTGTTGTAATGGACCGCTTCGTGCGCCAAAAGCGCCTCATCGTTGGCGATATCTTCGGCCGCGGGACTAGCCGCGTTTGCCGCACTCAACGCATTAGAGTTCACATATATTCCCCAATTCATTAGCGTGGTACCGCTCGCGTTGCCGCCGAAGACTCTATTGACGCAGTAGCCCGCCGCCGGAAGCGTGAGACTCCAGCCGGTGGAAATATCGCCGTTTTTCAAAGCTCTCTGAAGGCCCTTGGCAGCATCAGAGAACTCTTCAGTCCCATGAGCGGCATCAGCGTCATTCAAGGCCTGAATAGTTTGCTGGACGAACGCCACTTCTTGCTGATTCAACGCACGCAGTCCGTCCCAGTCGATATCATTTATCGGATTATTTCTCGCGTATCGATAACTCGGAACGAATGTCGACCGGTCTCGCCGCAAGAATCGGCCAAGAGCAGGATCGTAGAAGCGGCCGCCGTCCAAATAGAGCTGAGTCTCTGAATCCCAAATCATTCCGGCATGTGTTATCGGATTATTTTCTTGCGATGCGCCTAAAACGTCTCCGGATCCGTTATGAATAATTAGCTGATCATACGCTGAGTAGTCGTATGTTTCGACAACAGTTCCGCTAGTGCTGGTCAAGGCTGTTACATTTTGGAGCCCGTCGGCACTCGCATAATAATCCCCGTTCTGCTCATGAAGCAGGAGTGGCTCCGATAGATTCGGTCCGTTCGTAAAGATCACGATTGGATTATTTGATCCATCAAGTATCGCAAGCAATTTTAACCCTGCATAAATGTAGTAGACAGTTTGCCCGGATGCGGTGCCCGACGACTTTGCGATACGATTACCTCGCGCATCATACTGATGCGTCCAATTCGTCCCGCTGGGTAGCCCCACACCAGTCAGCTCATTCCTGCTGTCGTAGCTGTACGTCGTCTCATTACTGCTCAAATCCGTCTTCGTTGCCAGGTTGCCGTCCGCGTCGTACGTGTACGTGTAGCTGCTGTTCGACGTGAGCTCGTTGCCCGCGTTGTAAGTGTAGCCCGTGATCTGGGCGTCCGCCAGTCGATTTCCGACGGGGTCGTAGCTGAACGTTTCGTCCTGGACCGGCAGGCTCGTCCCGGCCGGATGACTCGCCGCCGTCAGCCGGTAGATGTTGTCGTACGTGTAGCTGTGGGTGCCTTCAATGTCCGTCATCGTCAGTTGATTGCCCACCGCGTCGTATGTGTAGGCCTCGCTCGAGACGATCACGCTGCTGCTGTTCGTCGCCGTGATGCTCGTGATTCGGCTCGCGTTGTCGTACGTGTAGACCGTCGTCACGCCGTTCGGCGCGACCATCTGCGTGCGCCTCCCATCCGCGTCGTAGCTGAACGTGAACGTGTGGCTCTGCGGATTCGTCACGCTCGTCAGCCGGTTCAGCGCGTCGTACGCGTACGTGAAGTTGCCCCACGGTGTCGCCATGCCGATGCGGTTGCTGTTGGCATCGTAGCTGTAGCCGATCGTCGCTTGATAGCCGCTCGGCAGCGTCTGGATCACTTGGGTGACGCGGTTGAGACTGTCGTAGGTCATTTGGAGCTTGCTGCCGTTGTAGCTGCTGGCCGTCAGCATGTTCCCCGCCGCGTCGTAGGTGTAGCTGATCGTGCCCTCCGGCATCGTCTTACTGATCAGCCGGTTCAGCTTGTCGTAGGTGTACGTGATCGTCTGACCCCGCGCGTTGACCGTCTTGATCAAATTGCTCGCCACATCGTAGCTCGACGTTTTTGTATGGCTCAAGGCATCCGTCACGCTGGTGAGCCGCGCGTAGCCGTCGTAGCCGAAGCTCGTGCTGTGGCTGTTCGCGTCCGTCACCTGGCTCAGCAGGTTAGATGTCCTTCCGGATACGTAGCTGTAATTCGTCACGTGACTCAGCGCGTCGGTCACTTGGGTGAGATCGTTGGCTGTGTCGTAGGCGTACTGCGTCGCGTTATTCAGCGCGTCCTGGCTTTTGGTGACTCGACTGAGCGCGTCCGTCGTCAGCGTGGTGACGTGGCTCAGCGGGTCCGTCGTGCTCGCCAGCGCGCCGTTGCTGCCGCTGTAGGTGTTGTTCGTCGTCAGGTTCAGCGGGTCGGTGCTCTGCGTCATGTGGCCGTAGCTGTCGTAGCCCATGACGCTCACGTGGTTTTGCGGATCGGTGAGCTTGGTCAGGTCGCCCGTCCCGTCGTAGCCGTAGCTGGTGACGTGGCCCAGCGCGTCGGCCGTCGCCAGCGGATTGAGGAGTATGGTTATTTTTACTTAGGCGTCATTCCACCTCCGCCACAGGTCATGCAGACCTTCGTGTGCCCGCTACTGGAAGGTGGGAATATGGAGAAGGACACCGTATTTATACCGTCTTTTTTATTCCGCTCCAGGGCGGATTTGATTTTTTCTTTCGTTTCAGCGTCCACGTGTTCAATATCGTCGGAAAGCTCCATGAATGTCGGCCTCTCAACTCCGCGGCCCAATGAAAAAACGGCTATTGGCATATAGACGCTAGGTGGGGCGCGTTTCTTATCACGATTTCCTGCAATCACAACGACTGCAAGTTTAAACGACATATTTTTTTCCTTCAATTCCTCCGCGTGACTCGAAATTATTTTTAGAACATGGGCAAAGGAGTTGCTTTTAAAGATGCGGGCAAGCTCTATCTTAATTTCTTCTGCGATTACAGATATTAAGTCTTTCATTGATAATCCATCAGTTAGGGAATAATAAGCTCATTTATAGCGGATCTCAGTTCGCGGACAGTCTGAAACATTTTGACCAAAAACAAGATTTTCAGGAAAATCCAAGAATGGCGCTGAAGGGCAAAAGTATACGCATTCGTCCATCACCTTGCTGAGCAAGAGGATCAACGTACACAACTCCCCACCTTCTTCTCCATCAGGATCCACCACGCCCGGCCCCGGATCCTTCGCGCCTGGTTTAGGGCATTGATATCCGGGGCCCCAATGTTCGCGGGTACTCATCGGTGGATTCGAAGGTTCTGGGAATGAAAGAATTGCTGCTGGCGGAAGAGGTGGTGCAGGTGGGGCCGGACTCGGAATAGCGCTAGTTCCAAGAGGATCTATAAAATTGACCGGCCTATTTTTCACATAGAGATACAAGTTCTGACCCTTCTGAGCATTGGCCTTATCTTTGTCAATAGAGATAAAACGGCCAGAAACTGCATCAAAATATCGATTCCTATCAAAGTAAATACCTGTCTCGATATCGAATTCTCTTGCGGCAAACATAAGGGTATTTCCTAAAGTTGATCCACTTAAGATGTTGCCACTACTGTCTTTGATCAGGGGTATACCAAAAGCAAAATACTCATATTTTTCATTTGGACTCCCGCTCATATTCGTTATTGTCCTGACTGACCCTAGCGCATCAGAACTGTAAAAATAGTCTTGACCTGCGGCCATGTGTAGCGCTAACGGCTCATCAATATTCAGACCATTCGTAAATATATTTATGAGACCATTTGAGTTATCCAGTATCGCCAATAAGTTCGGTCCATCGTAGAAATATTGAATACCCTGGCTTGTCGCTGTTCCGGAGGATTTCGCCACGCGTCGTTTCTGGGCATCGTACTGATAATTCCAATTTGTCCCGCCCGGCAGTTCAACTCCGGTCATCTCATTCCGGCTGTCGAAGCTATACGTCGTCTCGTTGTTGCTCATGTCCGTCTTCGTCGCTAGGTTGCCGTCCGCATCGTACGTGTACGTGAAGCTGCTGTTGCTCGTGAGCTCGTTGGCCGCATCGTAAGTGTAGCCCGTGATCTGGGCGTCCGCCAGTCGATTCGAGACGGCGTCGTAGCTGAAGGTTTCCGTCGAGATCGGCAGGCTCGTGCCTGCCGGATGCTGCGCCGCCGTCAGCCGGTAGATGTTGTCGTACGTGTAGTTGTGCGTCCCCTCCACGTCCGTCATCGTCAGCCGGTTGCCCGCCGCGTCGTACGTGTACGCTTCGCTCGACACGACAACGCTGCTGCTGTTCGTCGCCGTGATGCTCGTGATTCGGCTCGCGTTGTCGTACGTGTAGACCGTCGTCACGCCGTTTGGCGCGATCATTTGCGTGCGTCTTCCGTCCGCGTCGTAGCTGAACGTGAACG